>ERZ802822.86-NODE-86-length-68452-cov-44.017419_pt1 | contig 68452 bp, 66 predicted proteins | sample MGYA00345649_ERZ802822 | MGnify/ENA primary metagenome ERZ802822 (study PRJEB30503, sample SAMEA104212359) | marine metagenome | biome: Westerlies Biome; feature: [SRF] surface water layer (ENVO:00010504) within the epipelagic zone...; material: water... | reverse complement strand
TGTCTGCGGAATCCACTGTTTTCTCCTTACAAAAACAGTGGAAAACCAAGGACAACTCAGCCCGTCAAGCAGCCGTGGTTATTCCCCAGGCTGTGGGGACTGGGGAAACTCAACAATTCTCCCCATTGCTCTCTTTATGTTCCACAACCTGCCTGCTTCAAAAACCGGCATAACAAGGGGCGTTTGAGCTTGTTTCCCCCGTTTCCACAAGACCTACTACGGCTGTTTTAGTAGTTCTTTTAAAAGAATAAAAACAGCCCTAAAGCCGGGGAACAGGAAAAAAAGGGGAAACCATTGCACTTCTCCCGAGCCTGTGAAATCGTTAGGAGAGATTTGTTCCCGCCGTTGGCTCGGACCTCATGAAATTGGTCTGTTCCCAGGCAGAACTCAACGCAGCTCTGCAGTTGGTCAGTCGCGCTGTCGCCTCGCGACCAACCCATCCAGTGTTGGCCAATGTTTTGCTCACCGCCGATGCCGGCACGGATCGGCTCAGCCTCACCGGATTTGATCTGAATTTGGGAATTCAGACGTCACTCCCTGCGTCTGTCGACAGCAGTGGTGCAGTGACTTTGCCCGCCCGTTTGCTTGGCGAAATCGTCTCCAAGTTGTCCAGTGATTCGCCGGTGTCATTGTCCAGTGATACGGGTGCTGACCAGGTTGAGCTCACTAGCTCCAGCGGCAGCTATCAAATGCGCGGAATGCCTGCTGATGATTTTCCCGAGCTCCCGCTCGTGGAAAACGGAACAGCCTTGCGCGTGGATCCCTCATCTCTTCTGAAAGCCCTACGTGCAACCTTGTTTGCGAGTAGTGCTGATGAGGCGAAACAGCTCCTCACAGGAGTCCATCTCCGCTTCAATCAGAAACGTTTGGAGGCCGCATCCACCGATGGGCATCGCTTGGCGATGTTGACGGTTGAGGACGCCTTGCAGACCGAAATCACTGCTGACGAGTCTGAGCCGGACGAACTAGCCGTCACGCTTCCAGCACGCTCTCTGCGTGAGGTGGAGCGATTAATGGCGAGCTGGAAAGGAAATGATCCAGTCAGTCTGTTTTGTGAGCGCGGTCAGGTCGTAGTGCTCGCCGCTGATCAAATGGTGACAAGCCGAACCCTGGAAGGGACCTATCCCAATTACCGCCAGCTGATTCCCGATGGTTTTAGCCGCACGATTGATCTCGATCGGAGGGCTTTTATTTCCGCGTTGGAGCGCATCGCCGTCTTGGCTGACCAACACAACAATGTGGTCCGGATCGCTACTGAGCCAGCCACGGGGTTGGTTCAGATCAGTGCTGATGCCCAAGACGTCGGTAGTGGCTCTGAGTCTTTACCGGCCGAGATCAACGGCGATGCCGTGCAAATTGCCTTCAACGTGCGATACGTGCTGGATGGCCTCAAAGCGATGGATTGTGATCGCGTCAGGTTGTCTTGCAACGCCCCAACGACGCCGGCAATCCTCACACCCTCTAATGATGATCCAGGCCTCACCTACCTGGTGATGCCTGTTCAGATCCGTTCTTGAAACCGTTCACGACGCCTTGACTGTTCCGGACCAGCTCCTCTTGAGCGATCTGTTGCACCACCGGGTGCGCTGTGATCAGGGCCTTGATCATGGGCCAGGGATCATGGCGTGGATGCACCCACCTGTGCATCGTCTGCTCGGCTGGGTGAGTCGCCCGTCTGCGTTGCGTACAAGCCGAGATGTTTGGCGTCTTGATCAATGTCGTGGATTCGACGATCAACAGGTCTTTGTGAAGGGAGCTCCAGCAGAAGCCGATCAGATCACCTTGGATCGGTTGCCAACCCTTATGGATGCCGATCTTCTCAACGCTGATGGAGAGAGGGTCGGCATCATTGCCGATTTGGCTTTCTTGCCAGCGAGCGGGCAGATCAGTCATTACCTCGTGGCACGGAGTGATCCTCGCCTGCCTGGAAGCAGTCGTTGGCGCTTGTTGCCAGATCGAATCGTGGACCAACAGCCCGGCTTGGTGTCAACGGCTATCCATGAACTCGATGATTTACCTCTAGCTAGGGCCAGTGTTCGTCAGGATTTTCTTCAGCGCTCAAGGCAGTGGAGGGAACAGCTTCAGCAGTTTGGAGATCGCGCTGGTGAGCGCCTGGAGGGATGGTTAGAAGAACCGCCTTGGGACGAGCATCCTGGGGCCTCTGACGTTGCGTCTTCCTATCCCACAGCAGCATCTCCTGCTCTGGACCCACTAGAGAACTGGGACGATGCCGATTGGCCCGATGATCCCCGGGTTGAGCGTGGCCGTTCCGATCGAAAGGATCCGTCGGATCGAAATGATTGGCACGATCACGAGGAAGATCCTTGGGTCTGATCGTCGGCAACACTGGGTACAGATGAGTCATCGGTTGTGACCCAGTCCTCTCAAGCGGTTGCGGCATTTGATCTTGGGGCAGCTCTGCGCCAGGAAGGGCTCTCCGAAACGGATTACAGCGAAATACAGCGTCGTCTGGGACGGGATCCCAACCGCGCTGAGTTGGGCATGTTTGGTGTGATGTGGTCGGAGCATTGCTGTTACCGCAATTCCAGACCCCTGTTGAGTGGTTTCCCAACGGAAGGCCCACGCATTCTTGTGGGTCCTGGAGAGAACGCCGGCGTGGTGGATCTGGGTGAAGGACACCGTTTGGCGTTCAAAGTTGAAAGCCATAACCACCCTTCAGCTGTTGAGCCTTTTCAAGGCGCTGCCACCGGGGTTGGTGGCATCCTGCGTGACATTTTCACGATGGGTGCCAGGCCGATTGCGTTGCTGAATGCCTTGCGTTTTGGACCACTCGACGAACCAGCCACCCGTGGATTGGTGGAAGGGGTTGTGGCTGGCATTGCCCATTACGGCAATTGCGTTGGCGTGCCTACCGTGGGCGGAGAGGTGGCCTTCGATCCGTCGTATCAGGGCAACCCTTTGGTGAACGCCATGGCCTTGGGCCTAATGGAAACGGATGACATCGTCCGCTCCGGAGCCGCTGGTGTGGGCAATCCTGTGGTGTATGTGGGGAGCACCACGGGCAGGGATGGCATGGGAGGCGCCAGTTTTGCGAGCGCTGAGCTCAGTGCGGATTCACTGGATGATCGCCCTGCGGTGCAGGTTGGAGATCCCTTTCTTGAGAAGGGCTTGATTGAGGCTTGCCTGGAAGCCTTTCAGAGCGGGGATGTGGTTGCCGCGCAGGATATGGGTGCTGCAGGTCTCACCTGTAGTTGTTCGGAGATGGCTGCCAAGGGAGATGTGGGGGTTGAGTTGGACCTCGATCTGGTGCCCGCAAGAGAACACGGCATGACCGCCTACGAATTCCTGCTTTCGGAATCTCAAGAGCGCATGTTGTTTGTTGTGCGTTCGGGTCGGGAGGAGCAACTGATGCAGCGTTTCCGGCGTTGGGGACTTCAGGCGGCGGTCGTTGGTCGGGTTTTGGAGGAGCGAGTGGTGAGGGTGTTGCAACACGGTGCGGTAGCGGCAGAAGTACCGGCCCGTGCCTTGGCAGAAGACACCCCGATCAATCAGCACGAGCTTCTCTCTGAGCCACCAGACGACATCCAGACGCACTGGACCTGGCGTGAAGCAGATCTTCCTAGTCCCGCCAGCGATCGCGATTGGAATGCGGATCTGTTGCGTTTGCTTGATGACCCCACGATTGCCAGCAAGCGCTGGATCTATCGCCAATACGATCAGCAGGTCTTGGCCAACACGGTGATTCGAGCCGGTGGCGCTGATGCTGCGGTGGTTCGCCTTCGTCCTCAACAGGGTGAAGCGTCGCTGAAAACGTCTCAGCGCGGCGTTGCGGCCACCTTGGATTGTCCCAATCGCTGGGTGGCGCTTGACCCAGAGCGGGGAGCGATCGCAGCGGTGGCTGAGGCAGCCCGCAATCTCAGCTGTGTTGGAGCCCAGCCGATCGCTGTGACCGACAACCTGAACTTCCCATCTCCAGAAACCCCTAAGGGGTATTGGCAATTGGCGATGGCATGCCGAGGCCTATCCCATGCCTGTCGTGCCTTGGGCACCCCTGTGACCGGTGGCAACGTTTCTCTCTACAACGAAACCAGGGCAGATGATGGCACTCTTCAGCCCATTCATCCCACGCCTGTCATTGGCATGGTGGGACTGGTGGAAGATCTCGATCGCTCCGGAGGTTTGGCTTGGCGTCAACCTGGTGATCTTGTTGTGTTGCTTGGTGTCTCCACAGATGAGGAGGGAAATGAAGGCCTTGGTTTGGCGGGCAGCAGCTATCAGGGCGTTGTTCATGGGTTGCTGACTGGCAGGCCCCCGAGCGTGGATCTGGAGTTGGAAGGTCAAGTTCAAGCCTTGGTCCGTCAGGCGTTTTCCCAGGGCGTATTGGCGTCAGCCCATGACAGCAGTGATGGTGGTTTGGCCGTAGCGCTTGCGGAAAGTGCCCTGGCCTCTGGCCTTGGTGTAGATCTCAACCTGCCGCATGGGTCTGCTCGCTTGGATCGTGTTTTGTTTGCCGAGGGTGGTGCACGCATCGTTGTTTCGGTTCGTGCAGAACAGCGCCATGCTTGGCAAGCCTTAGTGGCCTCGCAAGAGCATCAAAGTGTTCCTGTGACCGAGATTGGAACTGTTGCCGACCATGGTTGTTTCCGGTTAGCGGTTGGGAAATATCCAGTGATTGATCTTTCCGTTGAGACGCTTCGAGAGCAATACGAACAAGCAGTTCCCCGTCGCCTTGGAGCGGTTTGATGCAGAATCTGGAGACCCATCCGAAGTCGAGGCGACCGGTGCATCAGCTCGAGATAGAGCGTCCCGATCGCATGGAAGAAGCCTGCGGTGTTTTCGCTGTTCAGGCCTTAGAGCAGCCGGTGGCGAACCTGGTTTATTTCGGTCTTTACGCCCTACAGCATCGGGGTCAGGAATCCGCTGGCATTGCTGTTTTCAATGAGGGAAAGGTCAGGCTCCATAAGGACATGGGCCTGGTGAGCCAGGTGTTTGATCAGGAGGTGCTCGAGCGCATGCCTGGTGGTTTAGCCGTTGGCCATAACCGTTATTCCACCACCGGGAGTAGCAAGGTTTGCAATGCCCAGCCCGTGGTCCTGATGACCCGTCTCGGCCCTTTTGCGCTGGCACATAACGGCAATCTTGTGAATGCAGCAGAGCTGCGAGCTCAGGTGGATGACGGTGAAGTGGAGTTCACGTCCACCACGGATTCGGAGTTGATCGCTTACGCGGTTCAACAAGCTGTGGATGGGGGCTTGGATTGGACAGAAGGGATTAAGGCGGCCGCATCCCAGTGCCAAGGGGCTTTCAGCTTGGTGATTGGAACGTCAGATGCCCTGTATGGCTTGCGTGATGGTTATGGGATTCGACCGCTGGTGTATGGCTACCTCGGTGATCACGACCTTGGGCACTGGGTTCTCAGTAGTGAAACCTGTGGTCTCGACATCATTGGTTCTCCGTTCGTTGCCGATGTTGAACCTGGCGAATTAGTGGTGTTTCGTTGTGGGGATCCCACACCAGAACGTCATCGCTGGATTGAACCCACCACTCGGATGTGCGTGTTTGAAATGATCTATTTCGCTCGTCCGGATAGTCGTTTCTTCGGTGAATCGCTCTACAGCTATCGACAGCGCATCGGCCAGATCCTGGCCCGTGAATCGGCTGTTGAGGCGGATCTCGTGATTGGTGTCCCTGATTCCGGAATTCCAGCTGCGATCGGTTATTCCCAGAGCAGTGGCATTCCCTATGCCGATGGATTGATTAAAAACCGCTACGTCGGCCGAACCTTCATCCAGCCGACCCAGGCGATGCGTGAGGCCGGGATTCGCGTGAAGCTCAATCCACTTCCGGATGTTTTAAACGGCAAACGTGTTCTGGTGATTGATGACTCGATTGTTCGTGGAACGACCAGTAAAAAATTGGTTCAGGCTCTTCGTGATGCAGGTGCCATTGAGGTGCACATGCGCATTAGTTCCCCCCCGGTGACCCATCCCTGTTTTTACGGCATCGATACCGATACGCAGGATCAGTTGATCGCTGCTCGACTCACGCTTAAAGAGATTGAGGAGCATCTCAAGGTGGATTCACTGGCCTATCTCAGCAAGGAGGGAATGGTGGAAGCTGCGCATGCTCAGTCGGAACATTTCTGTACGGCTTGCTTCGATGGGAACTACCCGGTTCCGATGGATGCCTCGATCAAAGCGAGCAAATTAATGCTTGAACCAGCAGGGGTGGCAGCAACGCATCTCTGATCAGCTGATTAGGGGCACCAACCGCAGGATTGATTCGTTGTCTTTGAGCGTGAGCTGATTCTCCTCGTGCACTTTCAGTCGTCCGTGGCGACCGTTTGACGTCACCACACCAATCAGGGAATCGGCGAGGCAAGCTGCTGCAATTCGATCCGTTCCACTGGTCGATTCTGAATTCAGTTCCCAGCCGATTTCACCGAGATCGCCCCGTTTGCAGAGCCGGATGGTCGTGAGTTCAAACCAGTGCAGATGTCCTGTTTGGCTCGCCAGCAGGATGGTTGTAGGTCGTTCAGCGTGCCCGGCGATTGCGGTGACCAGCTGTTCGCCAGGGAGCAAACGCATGGTGATCGGTCCTTGGGCCAACTTGCCCATCAACGGCAGATTGGTCTCCCTTACTTGCAGACGAAGAATCCTGCCGATGTCGCTGATGACGGCTACATCAGCCCCGTCTTGACAGATCAAGGCCGCTTTCAGGCTCACGCCTTCCTTCAGTTTTAAAACGGTGGCAGCTCGCCCCGACAATTCCTGGATGTCCTTGAGAGGGAGCCGTTTGAACCGGCCATCACTGGTCAACAGGCCCAGGGATTTGGTTTCATTGGCGTTGCGATCCTCTGGATTGGGCAAAGGCAAGAGGGACACCACCTCATCGCCTTCAAGGGCTGTGGGTAGGAATCGCTCCAGGGTTCCTTGTTGTTGCCCTGCAAATTCCCAGCGCACAAGCGCGACACGACCATTTACGGTCACAGCCAACAGTCGCGGCGGCGGCTGGATTGGCAGGCTGATCAGGGCCGGAGATGGTTCATCTCCCATCGGAACAGGATCGTTGAGATGCAGTCGTCCCAGCAGCTGAGGACTGACGATTTTCACCTGACCATCGTCTTGAATCAGCAGTCTTGAATCGCTAGGGAGGGCATCCAGGGCCTGGCGCCTCTGTAATTCGGCATTGGGTCTTTGACTGGCGGCCCGCTCGGCAAGCAGGTGGTCACCGCCCTCTACCAGCCGGGTGCGTCTTGGCGTTGCAAAGCGTTTTTTCAGTTGGCGCAGTTCCTGGATCAGGGCATCAAGCAATTGATCGCGGTTTTCCAGCAGCAGGGTGAGTCGTTGTCTCTCTTTGCGAAGATCGTCTGCCTCCTTACGCAGGCTTTCCTGTTCCAAGCCTGTGAGCCTGCGCAATGGCATGGCCAGCACAGCATCAGCCTGCCGTTCGCTCAGATCGAAATGCACCATCAAGCTGGCTCGTGCCTTGGCCGCATCTCTTGCTTCCTGGATCATCGCAATCACCTGTTGCAGCGATGCGAGGGCTGTGGTTAGGCCCTCCACCACTTCAAGCCGATCTTCCGTTTTGCGCAGCGCATGGTTAGTACGCCGAATGATCGTGAGCTCTCTGTAATCCAGGAAGGTTTGGAGCAGCTGCCGCAGCGTTAGTTGCTGCGGTCTGCCATCGACCAGGGCCAGCAGGATCGCGCCGAAGTTGCTTTGCAGTGACGTGCGCCGTTGCAAGTCAGTGAGCACTGTTTCTGGATCGGCATCACGGCGGAGTTCCACCACCACGCGCATTCCTTCGCGGTCGCTTTCATCACGGATATCGGCAATGCCACCAATCTTTCCGTCGTTGACGTACTCAGCCAGTTTTTCAATCCAGCCGGCCTTGCTCAGCTGGTAAGGGAGCTCGGTCACGATCACAGCGTTCCGCCGATGCTTTCCTTTGCCGGGATGCACCTCCTCAACATGGGCCACGCCTCGCATGGGAATGCTGCCTCGGCCTCTTAAATATGTTTCGCGCACGCCGCTTCCAAGAAGCACTTCTCCACCCGTAGGGAAATCGGGCCCAGGGATCAGCTTTAGGACTTCTTCTTCGCTTAGATCGGGGTTTTGAACGAGAGCAATTAAACCGTCCACCACCTCGCCGAGGTTGTGGGGAGGGATGCTGGTGGCCATGCCAACAGCGATGCCCGAGCAGCCATTCAGCAGTAAAAAGGGAAGCTGGGCGGGAAGAACCGTGGGTTCCTGTTGGGACCCATCAAAGTTGGAGGCGAAATCGACGGTGTCGTCGCCAATTTCATCGAGCAACCCTTCGTGGGAGATTCGCGCTAGCCGCGTCTCGGTGTAACGCATGGCCGCAGGAGGATCGTCATCCACCGAGCCAAAGTTGCCGTGACCATCGAGTAAAGGGTGACGGCTAGAAAAGGTTTGGACCAGCCGCACTAGGGCGTCATAAACCGCTTGATCACCATGGGGGTGGTACTTACCAAGCACGTCGCCGACGACGCGGGCACATTTCCGATAGGGGCGATCTGGGGTGAGCCCCAGTTCATGCATCGCAAACAGAATTCTGCGTTGGACAGGCTTCAGTCCATCACGCACATCAGGAAGCGCTCGGCCCACGATCACGCTCATCGCGTATTCGAGATATGAGCGCTGCATCTCGTGATGCAGGGCGATCGATTGAACGCGCTCCTCGGCCATCCTGCAGGGAAATAAGAGGGCAGTCGAGTGTCAGCCTACAGATCTTCTCCTGCTTGACCAGAGTTTTGGTTAACTAGCGCTTTTTGGATCTGCATTCGCCTCGGCACGTTCCACGGCGTTTTGAAGGCTGGGATTGTTGAAAAGTTCAGCTGTAGCTAGCCGTAATTTCACTCCCCATAATTGTTTTTTTTGGTGGCCAGGCAGAACGTAATTCGGAGATTCGGCAAGGGCTTGTTGAGCGAGCTTCAATGATTCCTGATCTCCAGGATTCACGTTGTTCAACGCCGCAGCTAAGGCCAGCATCGGCTCTGGGTTGGCATTGATCGCTAAGACGGAACGCCAGCGTCGAATGGCTTCCTTGGTGTTTCCCATTTCAAACAACACCAGGCTTTGGTTGTTTAAGGCTTCCCAAAAACTGGGCTTAATCGCTGTTGCGCGCTCAAAAGCCTTGAGGGCTCGTTTTTGATCGGATTGCATCACCCTGGCGTTGCCAAGATCGAAGTAGGCGGTTGCGTTTTTGGGATCCAGACTGAGACCGCGATCCAACAGTGGGATGGCGTCATCCGGACGGTTGGCACGCAGTGCTAAGGATGCTTCTGCGAACCAAAGTCCTGCATTATTTGGGTTGAGTGATTTTGCGCGGGCTAGGGATTCAGCTGCCTCATCGATTTGTTCGCTCCGTAGTTGCGCTTCAGCCAGTACAGACCAGAGCCTCTCATCGTTGGGTTGTAGACGCACAGCTAGAGCGGCTAAGCGGGCGGCTTCTTTGGGTTGTCCAAGACTTATTAATTGCGCTGCCGTGCGACCGATGCCGATCCCCGCACCTTCTAATTCTTGTGTGCTGGGCGTGAACACATAGGGGATGAAGGCTTTGGCGGGTTCAGCGCTGCACAGACCAATCGCGCTCATCAGTGCGGCTAACACCCAAGCTTGATTGAAGGATTGGCTTGAACGCCGATGGAAGCCCATCAACAGGTCTCAGATGAAGACACAGTAGGTGGATCTACTGACTTTGCTGAGGCGGCATTGCGTCTCCACATCCAAGGTTTGATGCGTCTGAGTGCGGATCCGCGCAACTTTTGATCCCAGGTTGCTGGACTCCACTGTTCAACCTGCGCAGCGCTTAGATCCAAAACCCAGGGACGGGGCTGGACCTCGGGATCTTGACTCGATGGGAGCTCCGTGTGATTAAACGGACAGACGTCCTGGCAAATATCACAGCCAGCGACCCATGGACCCATCCCAGCCTTAATCCGTTCTGGGAGCTGCTCATCTCGGTTTTCAATCGTGTGATAGGCGATGCATCGCCGTGAATCAACGACGAACGGCTCCCGTATGGCGTCTGTAGGGCAGGCGTCCATGCACGCTCTGCAGCTGCCGCAACGAGGTTGAGCTGGCTGATCCGCCACTAAATCTTCTGTGCTGATCAGGTGGCCGATCACCATCCACGACCCTCGCTGCCGATGAATCACGTTGCTGTGTTTGCCAATCCATCCCAGACCGGCCTCTTCCGCCCATGCCTTATCCAGTAGGGGTTCGGCATCCACGCAAACCCGCCAGCGCGATTCGGGCCTTTGTGTTTCAAGCCAGCGGCCAACGCGGCGCAGCCTTTGGTTGACGACGCGGTGGTAGTCACGCCCCCATGCGTAGCGAGCGATGGCAAGGCTGTTGGGTTGGCGCGATTCGGAGACGTAGTAATTCAGCCCAACGGCAAGCAAGCTTCGAGCTCCATCGAGAAGTGTTCTCGCGTCAAGTCTTCGCGGAGCTGCCATCCAGCCCATTTCGGCTTGAAAACCAGCGTCAAGCCACCGCTGTAAAGCTGCTGTCCGCATCTGCAGTCTTGAACTTCCCGGTAAACATGCGATCCCAACAGGATCGAATCCTTCCAGGCGGGCACGTTCCTTGAGAGCCGCACTGAGTTGGGGTTGTCCAGCGGAGGACGTCACGGAAACGGGCCGTAAAATTAATTACCTTTAAGTATCCATACGTGTCCGCATCCCCATCGGGTTCTCAATCCTTACGACTGTCGTTTGTTCTGAGGTGGTTGGGCATCACCCTGGTTGTGCTGCTGGCATTGCAGATGGCTGTGCTGCTAAGTGCCGCCGATTGGGCTGATGGCATCTTTAAGCAACTGTTGATTGAGCGTTTAGTGAATCAAGCCCCCATGGGGCTGATCGGTCTTTTGCTCATGCTTCTGGGCTCGCGCCTTGACCAACCGGAGACGGCAAGACCTCCGATTCGTTGGCTGGTTTGCGTGATCTCTGCGTTGTTGGCGATTTTGATGATCGTGGTCGTTCCTGTCTCGATCTCAGGCAATCAGAACCTCTCGGGTGAATCGGATCAAACGCTTGAGCAGCAAAAGGGTCAGTTGGAGATGGCTCGCCAGCAATCGGCTAATCCCGAGAACGTGAAGATGCTGGGCAATCAGCTTTCCCAGGCAGGACAGTTGCCTGCTGACGCCAGTGAGGATGACAAGGTCAAAGCTGCTCAGGCTTTCATCGATAAGCAGCTGGCGCAGATGGAACAGCAGATCAAGCAGGGGGAACGTCAGCGCAACCTTGCTGTCAATCAGCGTCGCTTCGGCGGCACATTGAGTGCGGTGATTCTTGCCGTTGCTTTCGTGCTCTTGGCTCTGGCGGCCGTGATCTAACGATCTGCTGGTTAGGTTGGTGAGATCACGTCAGCCTTAGGCCACAGGCGTTCCTTGGTGCAGTCCAATCCAAGACCTGACCTGCCGCTTAGCGCCAGGCTTCAGCAAGATCTGAAAAACGATTTAATCGCTGGTTTGTTGGTGGTCATTCCACTCGCAACCACGATTTGGTTAGCCACAACGGTCAGTCGGTTCGTGCTGGCTTTTCTCACGTCGATTCCCAAGCAATTCAACCCGTTTATCACCCTCAATCCTCTTCTCCAGGATTTGATCAACCTGGCGCTTGGGTTAACGGTGCCGCTCTTCGCAATTTTGCTCATCGGCCTGATGGCGAGGAACATCGTCGGTCGCTGGTTGCTTGAGTTTGGCGAAGAAACCCTGCAACGCATTCCTCTTGCTGGCTCGGTTTATAAAACCTTGAAACAGCTGCTCGCCACATTTTTGAGAGACAACTCTCAGCGGTTTCGGCGTGTGGTGTTAGTGGAATACCCCCGTGAGGGTCTCTACAGCGTGGGTTTTGTGACCGGTGTGGTGGGTCCTTCCCTCCAAGCTGAGCTCACTGAGCCTCTTCTCAGTGTGTTTATCCCCACAGCACCAAACCCCACAACAGGCTGGTACACCCTGGTTCCCGAAACATCTGTCAAAGATCTGGACATTTCAGTTGAAGATGCGTTCCGAACGATCATTTCCGCTGGCATTGTGAATCCTGATGAGCGTGAAGCCCCTGTGAATCGAAGTTTTTCCAGCCTGATCTCTCAGCTGAGAGGTTCTGGTTCACCGTCGTCGTCCACCACTGGAGCCTGAACTCGACTCGGCCGTATGTCCATGCAGTCCCGATCTCTGTCCCGTGAACTAGCGCTACTGGTGCTCGGTCAATGCCCTGAGCGGGTGGATGATCCCCCCGATCTCTCCCTGGACAGCTTGCTCCAAAAAGCCCTTGATAGCTTGATGCAGCACTGGACAGAAGTCCTGGACTGTTGTGCTGGAGATCTGGAAAAAGCTCAGCAACACTTGCTTGACAGTGAATTGAAGGATGGTTCTTCCTCCGATCAAGCTTCGGTTCGTGAGTCGTTGCAGTCGTCTCTCACTGGGGCCGAACAGGTTCTAAATGGTCTTTCAGCCAGTCTTGAGTTGCCCCGCTTACTGGCCTTATCCAATCAAGATCAGGTGCGTCGCGAGGCCATGCAGCGCGTGACGTTCGTTCTAAAGAAGCGCAAAGCGATTGATCAGTTGCTCGATGGTGTGATGGAGGGCTGGCGCCTCACCCGATTACCACGCATTGATCGCGATATTTTGCGCCTGGCCGTGATTGATCTTTCCGAACTCAATACCCCTGCGGCGGTGGCTTGCAACGAAGCTGTTGAATTAGCCCATCGCTTCAGTGACGAGCAGGGACGAAAGATGATTAATGGTGTGCTGCGTCGTCTGCAGAACGCCCCTTCACTGGTGTTGTCCTGAAATCATGGTCTACGACTGGTTTAATCGCGGATCCGTTCCTCCTGAAACCCCAGCTAACCCCCCAGTGGATCAAGAGGGTCAACCCGATCAGTCTTCTGCACCTCAACCTTCTGCAACGCAACCAGCAGATGCGCAAGCGTCAGAACCGGAAGACGATTCTCTTGAGTGGGCACGTCAGGCCTATGCACGTTTAAAAGCCCAGAAAGCTGAGGCCGCTGAGGCCTCTAAGACAGTTCAGGCTGATTCGACGCCCGCACAAAACGTGGTTGTGGCTCCAGTCATGGAGTCGCCAGCAGCGACTGTTCCTGAAGTTGTTATCCCTTCTGTTGTTGCTCCACCAGACGCAGCTCCTGCACTGGAAGCTCCCTCGCTTGAGCCAGCTGTTGTTCCCGCTCCTGCGCCTCCAGCACCTCCATCTGCTCCTACGCCTCCCGCCCCGGCCCTGTCTTTTCTTGAACAGGCAGCTGCCCAGCGGGATCAGCGTCAGCAGGAGCTAGTGCAACCTGCTGAGCCTGAACTGGTTCCCGTTGTTCCAGCCGCAGCCCAAGCGGCTCCCAAGATTGATCAGGATGAACCCAGGCTCGGAGACTTTGACGATGCATTCACTTGGTCGGCTGAAGTCTTAGCGGCCCAAGGGCGTAGCGCCGAGCAGGTCACCCTCGAGGAGATCGATTGGTTAGGGCGACTTCGCCAGGGCATGGAGAAAACCCGCCAAGGCTTTGTTACCGGTCTGCTGGAGAACCTGGGCGACGATCCATTGACCCCAGAGGTGCTTGACGACCTCGAATCGCTTTTATTGAGGGCGGATGCGGGCGTTCAGGCCACGGATCAGGTGCTGGATGCCTTGCGGCAGCGGATGAACGAACAGGTCGTCGATCCCAGTGAAGGCATTCGCTTTCTGAAGGAACAACTTCGCGATCTTCTCGATGAGCCAATCAAGGCAAGTGCCGTTCACGTCCTTGCTCCTCAAAGGGATCGCCTGAATGTTTGGCTTTTAGTTGGTGTAAACGGCGTCGGTAAAACCACCACCCTTGGCAAGCTCGCCAATCTTGCCGTTCGCAGTGGTTATTCCGCCTTAATCGCAGCGGCAGATACCTTCCGTGCCGCAGCTGTTCAGCAAGTTCAAGTGTGGGGGGATCGCAGTGATGTGCCAGTTGTGGCCAATCCCTCAGCGAATGCGGATCCTGCAGCAGTGGTGTTTGATGCGATCGGCGCCGCCCGTTCAAAGGGCACCGATTTGGTTCTGGTGGACACGGCCGGTCGCCTGCAGACCAAGCACAACTTGATGGAGGAGCTTGAAAAGATCCGCCGTGTGGTGGATCGTCTTGCTCCCGAAGCGCATGTGGAATCGTTGTTGGTGCTGGATGCCAGTCAGGGCCAGAACGGTTTGAAGCAGGCGATGGCGTTTGCCCGTGCTGCTGGGCTCACAGGTGTGGTGATCACCAAGCTCGATGGCACAGCGAGAGGAGGTGTGGCTCTGGCTGTTGCCTCCGAAGCAAAGTTGCCGATTCGTTTTATTGGAGCTGGTGAGGGAATTCGCGATCTTCGTCCTTTCAATAGTTTTGAGTTTGTCGAGGCCCTATTGGCATCGCGTTAATGCATTTCGCATTGCGGCCTGATCAAGTTGAACTTGCTACGTTGCGCCTTCTGCTGGGTGCTAGGCCATGAGCAGCACACCTTCATGGCGACATCCGGCAACTCCTCAACGTGGAATTAACCAGTCGTTGACGGCTACAGCCTCGCTAAGGCAGCTGTTGGAGAGCATGTCGCGGGAGCAGCGTTCCAATCAGGAGCTGCTTGTGTCGCTTGGGTTTGCGTTGCGCAGCTTCAGCAATCTCAACCGCTTTTTGGAGTTGGTCCCGGTGGTGGCTGCCAGGCTTGTGGGGGTGCAAGGCTCACTGCTTGTTCCGTTTCAGGCCGACGGACGCCTTTGGCGTGACCAGCTGCAGATGCTTCCTGGTCCACGCACGGAGGGCTTGTTGCGGGCGCTTGCCGCTCATGAGCCTGGGAACATGATCGGGTTTGGATCCGACGAAAGCCTTGTGCTCGCCATGGATCGCTTGGTCCAGCGGCAGCTGGGGAGTGCTGGTCTTTTTGCAACGTCGTTGATCGCTCGTGGTCGGCCGAGGGGACGCCTTTACGTGTTTAATCCGTCGAGCCCTCTCGCTTGGAGTGATGTCTATCGTCGACATGTGCAGTTGGTGGCTGACCTCACTGGGGTCGCGATCGAAAATGATTTGATGCTTCAGGAGGCCCGTCGTCACGAACGGGTTGATCGTCAGCTCAGCATCGGAGCGGACATTCAGGCTCAGCTGTTGCCCGATCACTGCCCTGTCATCGAAGGCGTGGATCTTGCGGCGCGTTGCCGGCCCGCCTTTCAAGTTGGCGGTGATTACTACGACTTCATTCCTACCCGTCCAGAACTGATCGGGCGCCGTAGGGAGCGGGGCCGTTGGGCCTTCGTGATGGGGGATGTGATGGGTAAGGGGGTGCCAGCAGGATTATTGATGACCATGCTCCGCGGCATGCTGCGAGCAGAGGTTTTGAGTGGCCTGCCGCCCGATCGCATCCTTTATGACCTCAACCAATTAGCGCTGGAGGACCTGTCTCAGTCCCATCGGTTCGTCACGCTGTTTTATTCGGATTTCGACCCACGTACCAGGCGCCTGCGTTATGCCAACGCCGCCCATAACCCACCGTTGATTTGGCGTGCCCAATCGCGGAAATTGATGCGATTAGACGCCCCTGGGCTCCTAATTGGCCTCCAGCCTGAGGCGGAATATGGCTGTGAATCGCTTGTGCTTGAGCCTGGTGACGTTCTTCTGTATTACACGGATGGAGTGACTGAAGCCCCTGGTATCACCGGTGATCGTTTTGATGAGGCGCGATTGATGCGCTCGCTCGAACAAGCTTGTCGATCAGGAACGGGTTCCCAAGGGATTCTTGATCAGTTGTTCAGTCGACTCGATCGTTTTGTGGGACCCACCCGTCAGTTGGATGACGATGCCTCGATGGTGGTGCTCAAGGTCAAAGAGGAGATCATGCTGCCGTCTGTCCCCCGGTCTTTGGCCTGACAAGCTGAGGACAAGCGCAGAGGAGAGTGACATGGCAGGCGGGGTGACAGGAGGAGGCTCCGCAACCTGGAGTGACCGGTTTGAGCAGGGATTGCATCCGGCGATTGAGCGATTTAATGCTTCGATTGGCTTTGATATCACTCTTCTTCAAGAGGATCTGGATGGGTCGATCGCCCATGCCCGCATGCTTGCTGAGTGCGGTGTGATCAAGGTGGAGGAGGCAGATCAACTTGTGAGTGGTCTTGAACAAGTCCGCCAGGAAGCGGCATCAGGACAATTTCAGCCAGGGCTAGACGATGAAGATGTGCACTTCGCTGTTGAGCGACGTCTGATTGCCTTGCTTGGTCCGGTTGGCAAGAAATTGCACACCGGCCGGAGTCGTAACGACCAGGTGGGGACTGATTTGCGGCTTTGGCTTAGGCGGCGTTTGGACGATCTTGAACAGTCTTTGCTCGGCTTTCAGCGCGCCTTGCTTGACCAAGCCAACCTTCACAGCAACACCTTGATTCCCGGTTACACGCATCTCCAGCGTGCCCAGCCTCTTTGCCTCGCTCACCATCTTCTTGCCTATGTCGAGATGGTGGAGAGGGATCGGCAGCGGATGGCGGACTTGCGTAAACGCCTGAATCTCTCTCCTCTGGGTGCTGCTGCTTTGGCAGGCACCCCGGTACCGATTGATCGCAGGAGCACCGCGTCGGCCCTTGGTTTCGACGGCATCTATGCCAACAGCCTGGACGCGGTCAGTGATCGTGATTTCACAGTGGAATTTTCGGCCGCGGCCTCACTGGTGATGGTTCATCTCAGTCGTCTTGCTGAGGAGGTAATTTTTTGGGCATCAGAGGAATGTGGCTTTGTACGGCTCACTGATCGCTGTGCAACGGGCAGCAGCCTGATGCCGCAGAAAAAGAATCCCGATGTTCCAGAATTGGTGCGTGGCAAATGCGGGCGGGTGTTCGGCCATTTGCAAGGCCTGCTGACGATGATTAAGGGCTTACCACTGGCCTACAACAAAGATTTTCAGGAGGACAAGGAGGCGTTGTTCGATGTGGTGGCCACCACATCGCAATGCCTTGAGGCGATGACGATTTTGCTGCAGGAAGGCTTGAGTTTCAGGGTCGAACGCCTCGAGGCGGCTGTTGCCTCGGACTATTCCAATGCCACTGATGTGGCCGACTATCTCGTGGCTAAGCAGGTTCCTTTCCGGGAGGCGTATCAGTTGGTTGGTGCCGTGGTGAAACATTGCCTCCAGGAAGGCGTTCTTCTGCGCGAACTCACTCTGGAGCGTTGGCAGCAGTTCCATCCTGCGATCGAGGCTGATTTGTTTGAGGCGTTAATACCCCGCAATGTGGTGGCAGCTCGAACCAGCGAAGGGGGAACAGGTTTCGATCGCGTCAATGAACAGCTGGCAATTTGGAACAAACGATTGGGGCTTGCGGATCAGGTTGTTTGATGGGTGATCATTCGGCTGAGATCGGACTACGCTGAAGGAGCAACAGATTCAATGATCTTCAATAGGTCCATGAATTGTTGGCCCTTGGATTCCATTGACCCCTCTTAACTTCGGTCCATCAGATAAGTGAGCATTTTTGTCGGCAATCTTCCTTTCCGCGCTGAGCAGGAAGACATCATTGAATTGTTCTCCACCTATGGAGAGGTCACGAATTGTGCCCTCCCTCTAGAGCGAGACACCGGTCGTAAACGCGGCTTTGCATTTGTCGAAATGAGCGACGAAGCGGCTGAAGCATCTGCCATTGAGGCGCTTCAAGGTGCTGAGCTCATGGGTCGTCCCCTGCGCATCAACAAAGCTGAACCCCGTGGCAGTGCCCCTCGTCGAGATTTCGGCGGTGGCGGCGGTGGCGGCAACTACGGCGGCGGCGGTGGCGGCAACTACGGCGGCGGCGGTGGCGGCAACTACGGCGGCGGCGGTGGCGGCAACTACGGCGGTGGCGGTGGCGGTGAGCGCCCCTCTGGTGCGAGTGGTTGGGAAGATCGCAGCTATGGAAGTGGGGCTCCTCCAGCTGGTGGCAGTGCCTACGACGATGGCCGTACCCGTCGCCGCCGTGGTGGAGCCGACGACAACAGTGGATATGGCGGAGCAGAGGGCTGATCGCCCTATCGGTGCTTCTTAGAGCCCTGCATCAAGCAGTTGCTGGGCTGCTTCCTCAATGATCTCAATCCCAGCACCAGCTTTTTGAGCTTTAGTGCTGAGGTTGTTTCGCCAATGCCGTGCTCCGGGCACTGCTTCCACAATGTGGACCAGATGCCGGCATAGATCCCAAAGTCGTCCTCCTCGCTGAAGATGACGGTCGGCATGGGGGATTAGCCCAAGCACGACATCAGAAGCCAGCACTTGGCGTGGCGCTGCGCCGAAGATCAGGCTGTCGATGTTGCGCCAGCGCAGTGGGTGGGCATAGGCGGCCCGTCCGACCATGGCCCCATCGAGGTGTTTCAGGGCGTTGAGGCAGTCCTCAGGAGTATCAAGGCCACCATTCAATTCAATGGTGAGATCCGGCCTGGATGCTTTTAAGGCAATCACTCGATCGTGCTGAAGAGCAGGAATCGTGCGGTTTTGTTTGGGATCTAATCCTTCAAGCCATGCCTTACGGGCATGCACGGAAAAACGCAACGCTCCGGCTTCAGCAACTTGATCAACAAACTGTCTGAGCAGGTCATCACTGTCGAGATCATCAATCCCTACGCGATGTTTCACCGTGACGGGAAGGGATGATGCCGCCACCATGGCCTCCACACAACGCGCCACGGTTTGCGGTTCTGCCATCAAGCAAGCCCCAAAATTCCCGGCTTGAACCCTTGGACTTGGGCAGCCCACATTGAGGTTGATCTCGTCATACCCCCAATCGGCTGCCATCCGCGTGGCATCGGCCAGTAACGCGGGATCGTCGCCCCCCACCTGTAGGGCTAGAGGATGTTCCTCGGCGTCGAAGTCCAGCAGCCGTTCTCGGCGCTTGCTGTGGTGGAGAGCTTGCGCCACCACCATTTCGCTGTAAAGCAGACTTTGTTTGCTGATCTGGCGCATCAGCATGCGGAAATGCCGATCCGTGCAATCCAGCATGGGCGCCACACTGAAGCGCCAGGCGGGTTCCCGATCGGGGTTGAGTGGGGAATCCATTCCTCCATGCTGCCTCGCTTCCTCCCCTTGTCGCTTTAGAACTGGCAACGTTTAAAGACACTGCAGATGACGACTTCGATTCAGCCTTGGTTGTTGAGCCGGCGTTCGATGCTTTTGGCCTCGATCGCCGGGATGGTGGGAGTCTTGAGCGCTCCAGATCAAGTGTTGGCTGCCTCTAAGGCCGGTGAGGCGACTTGGGATCTCAGCGATGGGGAATGGAAAAAACGTCTGTCGCCTGAGGCGTATCAGGTGTTGCGTCAGGAAGGCACAGAACGACCATTCACCAGTCCGTTCAACGATGAAAAACGAGAGGGCACCTACCACTGCGCCGGTTGCGACTTGCCGTTGTTTGCTTCCACCGCCAAGTTTGATAGTGGTACTGGTTGGCCCAGTTTTTGGGAGCCCCTTCCGGGCGGTGTCGATACAAAAGTAGATTTCAAATTAATTCTTCCTCGCACTGAATATCACTGCAGCCGCTGCGGTGGGCATCAGGGCCATGTTTTTAATGACGGTCCCCGACCGACGGGCAAGCGCTACTGCAATAACGGAGTCGCCTTGCGTTTCCAACCCACGGCATGACCTGATCGTGATCGGTGGTGGGCCTGCCGGCTTTATGGCAGCGATCACCGCCGCCGAACGAGGGGTTCGTGCTGTCTTGATCTTGGAGGCCACCCCTGAAGTGCTCACAAAAGTGCGCATTAGTGGTGGCGGTCGTTGCAACGTCACCCATGCTTGCTGGGATCCCATGGAGTTAGTGGGGCACTACCCCCGGGGAAGCAAACCATTACGGGGTCCCTTTAGCCAGTTTGCGTGCGGAGATTCGATTGCTTGGTTTGATGAGCATGGACTCACGCTTGTGGAAGAGTCCGACGGGAGGATGTTTCCCCAGCAGAATCGCTCCGAGGCGGTAGTGGAGTGTCTGAGGCGGGCTGCGTTAGCTGCGGGGGTCAAGATCAAGTGCGGCTCCGCTGTGCGTCACCTCAACTGCTCCGCTGCTGGTGACTTTCAAATCTCCGATCAACGGTCTGCCTTTTATCAGGCCAAGCGAGTGTTGCTGGCCAGCGGTGGGCATCCCAGTGGCCGACGGCTTGCCCAGGATTTAGGTCACACGATTGTGCCGCCGGTGCCGTCGTTGTTCAGCTTGAAATTGCAAGCGCCTGCTTTGACGGCATGTAGCGGCATTGCCCTGGATGACGTGGGCTTGGATTTAAGCGTTGGTGATCAGCGTTTTCGTCAGACGGGCCGGGTGCTGATCACCCATCGGGGTGTGAGCGGGCCTGCCGTATTGCGGCTCACCGCGTTTGCAGCGCGGGCCCTTCATGCCAGTCGTTATCAGGGTGAGTTGCGGGTGGATTGGAGTGGCGGATTGGGTCGCGAGCGTGTTCAGAACAAGCTGCAGCAGGCGCGTCGTGAGCAGGCGCGTCGCACGGTGGTGGCTGCCAAGCCGTTTGAGCATCTGCCGCGGCGTCTTTGGCTTGCCTTTTTGGCGCAGGCGGGAGTGGATGCAGAGCGGCGTTGGGCGGATCTTCCAGCGAAGGCGGAACGCATTTTGGTGGAGACCGTCTGCGCTCAGCGCTTATTGATTCAGGGCCGCGGCCCGTTTGGAGAAGAATTTGTCACCGCTGGTGGCGTTGCTCTGGGTGAAGTGAACTTGGCGACCATGGAAAGTCGGCGCTGTGCTGGGTTGTATTTAGCTGGTGAATTACTAGATGTGGATGGGGTGACAGGAGGTTTTAATTTCCAGGCTTGTTGGAGTGGCGGCTGGCTTGCGGGAGAGGCGATAGCAACTTCTTTTCTTATTGAATCTGGTCAAACACCGTAAACATCGGTAGGTACATCGCCAAAAGGATCGAACCCACGATTCCTCCCACAACAACAATCATCGCTGGCTCCAACATCGATGTGAGTGCCTTCACAGATGCTGAGACTTCGTCTTCATAAAAGTCGGCAACTTTGCTCAGCATCCGATCCATTTCTCCCGTTTCCTCACCAATGGAGAGCATGCTCAGTGCCATGTCAGGCAAGACTTTTTGGCGGGTCAATGCTGTGCTCAGCAATACGCCTTCTTGCACCATGGTGCGTGAGTCCAGAATCGCGTCAGAGATGATTGAGTTGCCAGCAGTCTCACTGGAGATCTCCATTGACATCAGGATTGGAACGCCAGCGCGCGTGAGTGAGCTGAAAATCCTGCAAAACTGAGCGGTGGCTGTTTTCATGATGAGATCACCAAACAACGGTAGCTTGAGAATTAATTTGTCGATCACTCTGCGGCCTTTATGGGTGTTGTAATAACGGCCAATCATCCATGCACCAACCATGAGAATGCCAGCAAAAACAAGTGAAGCAGAGGAGCGAAGTAAGGCGCTTAAATCCACCATCAATTGCGTAAACATCGGTAATTCGGCTCCTAGGTCTTCAAAGATTCCGGCGAAAGTGGGAATCAAAAAGATCGTCATTCCTAAAAACACCAAAATGGCGATCACCAACACGGCCACCGGGTAACCCAAGGCCCCTTTGATTTGGTTTTGGAGTCTGGCGTTGTCTTCCAACAGCTTGGCGAGGCGTTTGAGGGATTCATCCAGAACTCCGCCCGCTTCGCCTGCCTCAACCATGGCGATGGTGAGCTGGTCAAACACCTTCGGCCATTGGCGCATCGCTGCTGCCATTGCCGTGCCCTGATTCACCTCGAGTCCCACGCTGGTGAGAGCTTTTTTAAACATCGGCAGCTTCTGCTGCGTGGCCATGAGATCGAGGCTGCGCACAATCGGCACCCCTGCATCCACGAGCGCTGCGAGCTTGCTGGCCCAAATCGCTTTCTCCTTCACCCCGGGTGGCTTTTGGAACGCTTCTCCCAGATCGATCGACAGCCATCCAGCTGACGCGCTGCCCCCTGCATTTTTGGATTCGGTCTTGGCTCTGCCTTTTCTTTTTCCTTTGCCTGAGTCTTGGCGAAGCTCTTCTGCTTTGATTCCTCGCCGTCGCAGTAGACGACGGGCCGAAACAGCATCGTTTGCGTTGACCGTGACCGTGCGTGGTTGGCCTGTGGCTGAGGTGTAAGTGGCGGTGAAAGAAACCATGCGCTGACCGATCGATTTAGTTGTTGATCAGGCGTTCCAGTTCAGCGGGTTTGCTGGCTTTGCTGAGCCCTTCATCAAGGCTGATCTCGCCCTGATCAATCAGATCGGCAAGCGCTCTTTCCAGGGTTTGCATGCCGCGTTCGCCGCCGGTTTGAATTTGGGAATACAGCTGAGCTGTTTTGCCTTCACGGATCAAATTGGCGATGGCTGGGGTGTTGATCATGATTTCTTGAGCCATCACGCGACCGAACTGCCCAGGTGCAGGACTTTGGCGTCGGCAAAGCGTTTGAGAGAACACCGCAGTCAGGCTTCCTGAGAGTTGCACGCGGATCTGGGTTTGCTGGCCAGGTGGAAACACATCCACCATTCGATCAACGGTCTGAGCTGCAGAACTGGTGTGCAAGGTTCCAAACACCAAATGCCCAGTCTCCGCAGCGCTGATCGCCAGTTGAATCGTTTCGAGATCACGCATTTCACCCACCAAAATCACGTCTGGGTCTTCGCGTAGAGCAGCGCGCAGAGCGTTGGCAAAACTGCGAGTGTCCTCGTTGAGTTGGCGTTGATGCACCAAGCTGCGATCACTGGTGTAAACGAATTCGATCGGGTCTTCGATCGTGAGGATGTGTTCAGCGCGCGTGTGGTTGATGTGATCGAGAAGTGCTGCGAGCGTGGTGGTTTTACCTGAGCCAGTTGGACCCGTGACCAGGACAAGACCACGGGGGCGTTTGCTGGTTTCCACTACGACGGGAGGCAGATTCAGCAACTCAACGCTGGGGATTTTGCTTCCAAGAGCACGCAAGCAGGCGGCATAGCTGCCTTTCTGCCGGTACACATTCACCCGAAACCGGGCGACCCCTTTCAAGCCATACGCACAATCCAGCTCCCACGTTTGTTCGAGTGTTTTGCGTTGGCTGTTATTGAGCATGGAAAAGATCAGGCGGTTGCAGCCTTCTTCACTGAGCGATTCCTCCTGCATCGGCCGCAGTTCGCCACTGAATCGCCCGTATGGCGGCTGTCCGCTGGCGATGTGGAGGTCGCTTCCGCCTCCGTTCACCAACTGTTCCATCAGGTCTTCGATCATTCGTTCCATGCTCGGAGCTCTCACTGACGGGGTGTCAGGCAATACGGGCATTCCAGCCAACCTTCTTGAAGTCCGCCACCACATCCACGGCAAGTCACTGTGCTGAGGGCCCTGGCGCGTTGTTCCGATTCCAGGCCCGCATCCGTTAACACCATCCGGTCCACCTCTTCCAGCGTGGTGTGACCTTCTCGAACGAGATCAAGGCTGTAGCCAAGCAAGGTTTTCATTCCTGCTTCAAGTGCTAATTGGCGGACGAGATCAGTGGTTGCGCCTTTGGCGACAGATGCCGCAAGCGCTTCATTCATGCGCAGCACTTCGTACACACCGATACGGCCCTTGTAACCAGTCCCCTGGCAGTTGGGGCATGGCGTTCCTGGTCCTTCATGGTGTTTGGCTTTGAAAAAGGTCACATTGCCTTCATGGCTCGTCATGAGGCCAAAACGTCCTAACTCTTGGGAATCTGGGTGGTAAGGAATCCGGCAATCGCTGCATACGCGCCTGAGCAAGCGTTGAGAAACGATGCCCAGCAAGGATGCGCTCACCATGAACGGTTCAACGCCCATTTCGTCGAGTCGGGCGATGGCGCTTGGGGCATCGTTGCAGTGCAGGGTGGTCAAGACCAGGTGTCCTGTCAGAGCTGCTTCGATGGCAGTTTTCGCTGTTTCCTGATCGCGGGTCTCACCCACTAACAGCACATCTGGGTCTTGGCGCATAAAGGCGCGAAGAGCCGTGCTGAAGTCAAATCCTTTCTCACGATTAACTTGACATTGAGTAATACCAGGCAATGTGTATTCAATTGGATCTTCTACGGTGGAGATATTGATCCCGGGTTCGTTACGCTCCGCTAACAGCGAATAAAGAGTTGTGGATTTACCAGATCCTGTTGGACCGGTCACAAGAATCATTCCGAAAGGTTTTGAGCCAAGGGTTCGTACAAGCTCGAGTGTGGCGGGATTGGAGATGAGCTTATCCAGTCCTAATTGAGTTGATTGGCTGTCAAGTAAGCGCAGGCAAATCTTTTCGCCGTAGCGGCTAGGCAGGCTATTGACACGGAAGTCAACAGTTCGTCCTTTGTACTGTCTACGGATGCGTCCATCCTGCGCTTGCCTTCGTTCAGCGATATCAAGATCGGCCATGATCTTGAAGCGAGAGGTAATGGCTGGTATTAATTTAGTGGGTAGTGGTTGCGTTAGATTGGTGAGCACACCATCCTTTCTAAGTCTGATTTGTAAGCCAGATGATTGTGGCTCTACATGAATGTCACTTGCATTCATGTCTAATGCTTTTGCTAAAATACGATCCACCAATGTGACAACGGGAGATGCATTGGCACTTGATGGGTTTAGGTCCAGTGACGAGGCTGAATTGCTCTGAATTTCGGCTTCATCAGGATCGGCATTTAAAATTCCTTCAACATCAAAACCATCGAGAAGTGATTTTGCTGTTTCGCTAATTAATGTTTGATTAATCTTCGAATCTGATTCAACTGCTTGTGGATCAAGAATTCGTTTTAGATCCGCTGCATTGGCCAGCACAAGCTTGGAGATGTAGCCATGGCTTCTTAAAACCTGCTTGAGTTGTTCTCGACTGTCTCGGTCGCTGCTGCTTGCGATGGCCACCATGAGGCCGTCGTTGGTGAGATGGATGGGGAGCGCTTGAAGTTGCTTCCAGGTTTCAAGGTCCAACACCTGCCCGGATTGAAGGAGTGCTTCTCCAGCGGCGAGCTCTGCCTCTGAAATCAGCTTTGCCGGCAGAGCAGGCGGTAGCGGCATTCGGGTGGAGTCGGCGCTCATGCTGATTCGGCTTTCCGCGCTTGTGGTGGGTCCATGTGACCCTTCAACATGTCTAGACGTGATTTTGCATCTGGTCAGCATGAGCGCCGACGCTTCCATCCCGGCTAACGATTCGGCATCGGATGTTCCCGAAGCCCAGCAGGACCTCAAATCCTCTGTTGAGGAGACACCCGGCGCTGCTTCTTCCGACTCTGCTTCAGAGGGACTTCCCTCTGCGCAGAACAATGAAGCGCGGCTTGAGCAATTGGAGCGCGAGCACAGCACACTCCGCCAAGAACACGAAACCTTGAGTGGCCAGTACGTGCGCATTGCGGCCGACTTTGACAACTTCCGCAAACGTCAGAGCCGGGATCAGGAGGACCTGAAGCTGCAGATCACCTGCAGCACCCTGACTGAAATCCTGCCTGTGGTCGATAACTTCGAACGCGCTCGTCAACAGCTTGATCCTCAGGGAGAAGAAGCCCAAGCTCTGCACCGCAGTTATCAGGGTCTCTACAAGCAACTCGTTGATGTTCTCAAACAACTCGGTGTGGCCCCGATGCGGGTTGTTGGACAAGAGTTCGACCCCAGCCTCCATGAAGCGGTGTTGCGCGAACCCAGTGACGAGCATCCAGAAGATGTGGTGGTTGAAGAACTGCAGCGTGGTTATCACCTCAGCGGCAAAGTCCTGCGTCACGCTTTAGTCAAGGTGTCGATGGGACCTGGGCCGCAGCAGACAGATGTCGCGGCTGATGGAACGGAGGGAGGTGAGAGTGCACCAATCGCAGGGGATGATGGCTCCTCCACGCCTGCGGCGAGCGAATGATTCAAAACTTTTGCCTAGTGTGCGCAGCGGAATGACGAGCTGATGGCCGATTACTACGACCTCCTTGGCGTCAGCAGGGATGCAGATGCCGACACGCTGAAGCGCGCCTACAGGCGGATGGCTCGTCAATATCACCCTGATATCAATAAAGACGCTGGAGCTGAAGATCGCTTTAAGGAGATCGGCCGCGCCTATGAGGTGCTGAGTGATCCCCAAACCCGCGGTCGGTATGACCAGTTCGGTGAGGCCGGGCTCGGTGGCGGCGGTGGCATGCCCGATATGGGCGATATGGGTGGCTTTGCAGATATCTTCGAAACCTTTTTCAGTGGGTTCGGTGGTGCTGCGGGTGGCGCAGGTCGTCAGCGCAGGCGAGGACCTCAACAGGGGGATGACCTCCGCTACGACCTCACGATTGATTTTGACCAGGCTGTGTTCGGCCAAGAGCGGGAGATTCGCATCCCCCACCTCGAGACTTGCACCACATGTGGTGGCAGCGGTGCCAAACAAGGAAGTGGTCCTACCACCTGCACCACCTGTGGCGGTGTTGGCCAGGTGCGTCGCGCTACGCGGACGCCGTTCGGGAATTTTGAGCAGGTGGCTGAATGCCCCAGCTGTAATGGCACTGGCCAGGTGATTGCTGACCCTTGCAGTTCCTGTGGTGGTCAAGGGGTCACGCAAGTCCGTAAGAAATTGCGTATCAACATCCCCGCTGGTGTCGATACGGGGACTCGCTTGCGGGTTTCCGGTGAAGGCAATGCTGGGCTGCGTGGCGGTCCATCCGGAGATTTGTATGTTTTTCTCACGGTTAAATCCCATCCGAGCCTGAGGCGTGATGGGCTCACCGTCCTTTCGGAGGTGAAGGTGAGTTATCTGCAGGCAATCCTTGGCGACACCATTGAGGTGGAAACAGTGGATGGCCCCGAATCGCTGGAGATTCCGGCCGGTACTCAGCCCAATTCCGTTTTAACGCTTGAAAACAAGGGCATTCCCAAGCTGGGTAATCCAGTAGCCCGTGGTCATCAGCGCATTTCTGTCACGGTGACATTGCCGACCCGTCTCAACGATGAGGAACGCGGTCTTCTCGAAGATTTGGCTGGACACCATTCAGCCCGTGGTGAACAACACCATCACCACAAGAGCGGCCTGTTTGCCCGACTCTTCGGGCAGCGCTGACGGATGAGTGATGCCCAATCTGATCATTATCTGGATCTAAGAGGCACCCCCTGTCCAACCAATTTCATTCGCTGTCGTTTGGCCTTGGAGGCCATGCGTCCCGGGCAGCAGTTTCAGGTTGATCTTGATCGGGGTGAGCCTGAGGAGATGGTGATCCCAGGACTGACTCGGGATGGTCATCAGGTGGAGGTGATGGACCAAGCCAAGGATTGGGTGCGTCTTCAGGTGGTGTGTGGTGGTTGATCAGTCGGCTCAGTCCGGCATGGTTGTTGCGCTCCAGGCCAACTACTTAGAGGTGGAGCTGGATCAGGTTTCTGAGTTGATTCCTTCACGACTGCTTTGCACTCGGCGCACGCGCTTGACTCATCGCGGTGAGGCGGTCTACGTCGGTGATCGCGTCAGGGTGGAAGCCATCGATGTGAACCATGCCCGTGCGGTGGTTGCTGATGTCGAACCTCGCGTCAGTTTTTTGACACGTCCGCCCGTCGCCAACGCCACCACGGTGGTCGTGGCATTGGCAGTGGATCAACCAGCTTTTGACCCCGACCAGGCCAGTCGTTTTCTGTTGACGGCAGAGCGAACGTCACTGGTGGTGCAGCTGGTCTTAACGAAAACTGATCTCTTAGAGCCGGAGGCCTTGGAGCGGCTGCGCGTGCGCCTTCATGCCTGGGGGTATCCCCCTTTATTGGTATCGACGTGCAGCGGCCTTGGGCTTTCCAAGCTGAAACAAAGCCTTGCCGGATCGTCTCTTTCAGTGCTGTGCGGGCCCTCAGGAGTTGGGAAGAGCTCATTGTTGAACGCTTTGATCCCAACGCTCGATTTGCGGATTGGTGCCGTTTCAGGACGGCTGCAGCGAGGACGTCACACCACGCGGCATGTGGAGTTGCATCGCTTGGAGGGTGAGGCACGTGTTGCTGATACGCCCGGTTTCAACCGGCCAGAGCTGCCAGACGACCCCAGAAATCTTGAGGTGTTGTTTCCGGAATTACGCGCTCAGCTCGAGCCCCATCCCTGTCGTTTTCGGGATTGTTTGCACCGTGATGAACCTGGATGCGGAGTTACACGCGATTGGGAGCGATACCCGATCTACAGGCGAGCTGTGGAGGATCTTCTTGGGCTTAACCGCCCATCCCGGGGAGATTGAGATTGAGTCCGCCGGTGAGTTCTTCCATGCGTTCTTTCATGGTTCCGGTGGAGCGCTCATAGGCCGATTGCAAGGCGGCGAGTGTGGCGGCTTCTGTTGCTTCCTGTCCTTCGCTCAGCAGGGATGGATCCAGTTTCACTCTCAATGGTTGTTGATTGCCAGACAACCAGATGCTGGCTCGACCGTCTTCACTGTTGCCCTCGATCTCCATTGCATCGAGTTCCTCTTGCAGTTTTTGCGCGTCTTGCTGGATTTGTTGAGCTTTTCGGAATGCCTCAGTGAGCTGTCCGAAATTGGGAAGTCCAAACCCTGCCATGACACCAATGAAGTGATGCGAAGGCTAATCGGTCGTTTGAAAGCCCAAGCGTTTCACTTCAGGATGCAAAGTGATTCCGTGCATCCGTTTCACTTCGTTTTGCACGAAGTCGATCAAGGCGCGGATGTCATCGGCTGTGGCATCACCAACGTTGACGATGAAATTGGCATGCAGCGGTGAGACTTCCGCACCTCCGATTCGTTTCCCCTTGAGCCCTAAGCCTTCGATGAGCTGTCCCGCTTTTTCGGGCTCTGGGTTGCGGAACACACTTCCGCAGCTTGGCCATTGGTAGGGCTGGGTGGTGGTGCGATGACTGAGGTTGCCACTGGTCTTGCGCATCAATTCCTTGGCGTCGTGGCCAGGCTCCAATTGAAACTGCGCTGCAATGACTAAGTGTTTGCTGCCTTGAAGAAGGCTCTGTCGGTAGTCGTAGGCGAGATCGGCGTTGCTGAGAATCGATGTGGTCTTCACCGCGTCCTTCAGCGATCGATCGATGACCTCCACGGAGATCAGGCAGTCGGCTGTTGAGCCGCCTTGAGCTCCGGCATTCATGGTCGCGGCGCCACCCACGGTTCCAGGGATGCCAACGGCCCATTCCAGCCCATGTAATCCAAGTTTGGCTGCTCGCCTTGCAAGCGTTGGAAGTGGTTCACCCGCTAAAGCCTTCACCTGCCCTGATTCGGCATCCAGTTGGCTGCCCTGGAGGCGACGCAAACAAAGAGTGAGACCTGGAAGCCCCGCATCAGCAATGAGCAGGTTCGATCCGGCTCCAATCACTCGGGTCCTCAGACCTTCCGTTTGGGCCCATTGGAGAAGCGATAGACATTGCTCAGCATCATTGGGTTCGGCCAACCATTGAGCTGGACCTCCCACACGCCAAGTGGTGTAGTTGGCAAGGGACACCTGCTGTTGGAGGACCCCAGACTCGAGAAGGGCATTCAGGCCGCGATCGCTGGTGAACATGACGCCTCTCCTCCAATTCTTTCCTCTGACAGGCGTTCCCAGAGACTGTTCACATCACCAGCACCCATCGCCAGAATCAAGTCATCAGGCCGACTGTGTTGTTTCACCAGACCTGTGAGCTCTTGCATCGTGCTAGCCACAAAGACGGGCTGATTGGGATCAATCAGCCGAATGGAGCGAGCCAGAAGCTCACTATTGATCCCTTCGATCGGTTGTTCACCGGCGCCATAAATCGGAGCAAGAATGAGGGCGTCAGCGGACAAAAGTGCTTGGGCAAAGGCGTTGAGAAATTCTTGTGTCCGGCTGTAGCGGTGCGGTTGGAAAACAGCGACAAGGCGTTGGGGTGTGCGGGGTAAGGGGCTTCGGCCGCTTTGCACCATCAGCTGGGCCATGGTCAACGTCGCTTGGACTTCGCTGGGGTGATGGGCATAGTCATCAACCACTTGTCGGTCTTGCCACTCCCCCCGGAAATCAAAGCGTCGACCTGGCGAACGCAGTTCAGTCACGGCCGATAGAAGGGCATCTAAGGGAACACCTTCCATGCGGCAAGCCGCTAAAGCGGCCACAACGTTGCTGAGGTTGTGCAGGCCAGGCAGGGGAAGGGTGATGCGACCAACCTGTCGCCCCTGCTCGTAATAGTTGGCAATGGTGCGATCTCCATCGAGTTGCACAGGCAAAGCGGCGTAATCCGCTGTCTCGAAGTGTTGAACAGACCAACAGGCATCGGCTTGAAAGTGTTCTTTGAGAATCGGATCGTCTTGATTGATGAGCAGGCGTTCACAGCCGCGGCCAAAGGTTTTCATCGTCTCGATCAAATCGTCGAGATTGCGGTAGTGGTCCGTGTGGTCCAGTTCGAGATTGGTGATGATCCCCAGACTGGCCTTGAATTTCACCAGCGATCCATCGGATTCATCTGCCTCAGCGACAAGCAGACGACCGCTGCCTGTATGACCGTTGCTGCCGTAACAGGGGACAACACCACCAATCACAGCTGTTGGATCTTCGCCAACCGTCGCGAGGAGTGTGGTCACCACAGTGCTTGTGGTGGTTTTCCCATGGCTACCAGCAACAGCGATTGCGGGTTGTTGTTCGATCAACCAGGCCAAAAGGTCGGAGCGATGCCAAATCGTTAAATCCAAGCGCCGCGCTTCGATCAGCTCAGGATTGGTGTCAGGAATGGCCGTGCTGACCACCACCAAGGGCGCCTCGATGCCGCGCACTCCGAGCTGGGCAAAATTGTTGGAGAGCTGGCTTTCGAATAAGACGAGTGCTTTGCTCTCAAGCGCCTGCATCGCAGGTGTGAGTTTGCGATCGGATCCGCTGACGGAATGGCCTCGTTCCGCGAGGATTAGAGCCAGGGCCGACATGCCGATTCCGCCCATCCCAATGAAGTGAATGTGCTTCTGGGGCTGGATCGAATCGGCCAAGGGGAGTCGACGTGAGGACCAACGATAATCCAGCTTTTCCTTGTGGCCAACTGCTTGAAGCTCATTCCATCTAATTTTTCGGCAGATCGATTACAGGAAAATCCCAATAAATTCTGTATAATCTTGCACCCAAACCCTTTACGCGGTAAGACCGCTTATCTCTGCCATGACCCTGCGCGTTGCCATCAATGGATTCGGCCGAATTGGTCGCAATGTGCTGCGGGGTTGGATCAGCCGAGGGGCGAATACAGATCTTGAAATCGTGGGGATGAATTCCACGTCTGATCCAAAGACCAGCGCTCACCTGCTGACCTACGACTCGATTTTGGGTCGTCTGGATCCGTCAGTGGACATCCAAACCACGGATGACACGATGATCATCAACGGCAAGGAAATCAAATTCTTCGCCGATCGCAATCCTCTCAACTGCCCTTGGAAGGATTGGGGTGTTGATCTGGTGATCGAATCAACCGGTGTGTTTAACACCGATGAGAAGGCCAGCATGCATATTCAGGCTGGTGCCAAGAAAGTCATTCTCACTGCTCCTGGAAAGGGCGCTGGCGTTGGCACCTTTGTGGTCGGTGTAAACGCAGACCAGTACCGCCACGAAGATTGGGACATCCTCAGCAACGCCAGTTGCACCACCAACTGCCTGGCGCCAATTGTCAAAGTTCTGGATCAGAACTTCGGCATGGAATGGGGTTTGATGACCACCATTCATAGCTACACCGGTGACCAGAGAATCCTCGACAACAGCCACCGTGACCTGCGTCGTGCCCGTGCAGCAGCACTGAACATGGTGCCGACGACCACCGGTGCAGCCAAGGCTGTGGCGCTGGTCTACCCCGAAGTGAAGGGCAGGCTTACCGGTTTCGCCATGCGCGTTCCCACCCCCAATGTGTCCGCTGTTGACCTCACCTTCGGAACGTCCAAGGGGCCGAGTGTGGAAGACGTTAAAGCCGTGATGAAGGAGGCCTCTGAGAACGGCATGAAGGGAATCATCAAGTACAGCGACTTGCCTCTTGTCTCCACCGATTTCGCTGGTACGAACGAATCGACCATCTTCGACGCTGATCTCACCTATGCCATGGGTGACAAGGCTGTGAAAATCTTGGCTTGGTACGACAACGAGTGGGGCTACAGCCAGCGCGTTGTCGACTTGGCTGAGGTTGTTGCCAAAGGTTGGAAGTAATCTTCAGGTTCTAGATCTGATCTCTAGCCCTCCCCTAGGGGAGGGCTTTTTTGTACGCCCGTTCAGCGGTAATGAGAGAACCCTGATTGCGGCAGCAACGCACCATTGTCGTTCCAGATGATCCTGCCTTTGTCGGCGGTGATGGCCCCGAAGCAGCAACTCCCAGGCTGATGCTGTCTCCAGGATTCAGCCCACTCAGGAGGCAGGCTCAGCACCAGTTCGAAATCTTCGCCGCCACTGAGGCACCAGTGATCCCATGCGTCTTCGCAGGGCCAGGCATCGGCGCGTGGGAGGGCATCTCTGCGCAGAACAGCACCGCAGCCACTGCTTCGACAGAGACCATTCACTGCAGCAAGCAGGCCATCGCTGCTGTCGGTCCCAGCGGCTCGCCAGGGAAGCTGCTTGGGTTTGCAGGCCATCAGGGTCTTCAAGGCATCAAATCTTGGCCATGGCCGCTGGTGGCATCGAATCGCCTGCTCTTTCAGCCTGGGTGGAACTAAGAGTGCGGTGGGGAGCGGTGTGTCTTGCAGGAGTGCCAGTCCAAGTCGGCTCAGTCCATGGGGGCCGCTGCTCATCAGCAGATCACCAGGTTGGGCTTGTGCCCGATGCAGTCGCAATCGTCCGAGTCGTCCAAACGCACTGATCGAGAGCAGTCGTTGGTTGCCGGTGCTGCAGTCACCTCCCAGCAGAGTTCCACCAAAATGCTCGAGGGCTTCTGAGATGCCTTGGTACACCTGTTCAACCCACCACCAAGACGTCGTGCCAGGGGCCACCAAGCTCACGGTGATCCCCTCCACCTGCTCGGAGCCGCTGGCAGCCAGATCAGACAGGTTGGCGACCACTGCACGCCAACCCACATCGGCAGGGGCTGTGGTGGCATCGCTGAAATGAACACCCTCCACCATCACGTCGGTGTTCACCAGCAGTGCCCTGGAATCAGGCGGCAGCATGGCTGTGTCGTCGTCGAGCTGGCCTGGAGGCGCAAAGCGGGCTAGACGGTCCAGTAGCTCCGTTTCTCCGAGTTCGGCCAGGGTGATGCTCACGACAGCATCAGGCGTGAGCTTGCAGTCGATCGGCGCCTTCGATCACCTGGATGCGTTTGATTCCGTCGTCAACGCCCAGTTCTTCGAGCACATCAAAGCCATCCACCACGTAGCCGAAGGCTGCATTCCGACCGTCCACGAGGTTGAGGCCAGCAGGTGTTAGCTCCGCTTCGTAGAGAAACAGGAAGAATTGCGATGAGCCATCGCCAAGGGCTTGGTCGGAATGGGCCCAACCCAGGGTCCCAAGGGTGGAAAAAGGAAGAACTGCTGCTGCTTTGAACAGTCCAACGTCCTCGAAGGTTTCGTTGTAGAGGGTGTCGGGTTCGCCTGGAATGCGGATCTCTAGGGGAACGTGCCGCTCTTCTTTGGTCTTTGGGTCCACGTAGCCGATGTCAGGACCTTCCGGGTCTCCGGTTTGAAGGATGTAGAAGTCTTCGGCGCGATTGAAGGGGAGACCGTCATAAAAGCCCTTCAGGCTGAGATCGATAAAGGCGCCGGCTGTCAGAGGAGCGTTGTAGCCGTCCACAACCGCAGTGAGATTTCCTTGCGTTGTTTCGATGACCACGGTTGCCCGTCCAGCAAGCCGTGGCAAGGCATCGAATTCGGAGGGGATGTCTGGAAGGCGATCGTCGATCAGCAGTGCTTCCAGATCACCCACCCGGCTCAAAGTGTCGCGACGGATCTGGATGAATCCATCTCTGTCATTGGCATCCGCCTCTTCCTGAAGCTGTTCCAGGTCAGCGCGCACCTCGTTAAGAAGCAGCTCAGCCTCACTGCGTTGATCCTCAGGAACGGCTTCCACAATGCTGTTGCCGCGGGTGGCCACCAGTTTCTGGCTGCGACTCACCGTGCGTCCCAGCGCACTCCAGCGCTTGGCACGTAAATCGTTACTGGTGGATTCGAGCCGATGTTGAAGCTCGCGCAGATCCTCTTGATTCATCGGCAGTGAATCGCGCAGGATCGCAGCAGGATCCTGTACGGCATTGCCTTGAGGAAGGTCTGCCCATACCGGTTTGGCAAGCCAGAGTCCAAAGGCGGCTAGCCAGGCAAGAAGCAGAGCGGTCAGACGGCGGTGAGCCAAGGAGAACCCCAGGTGCTGTCAGGACTTTGGCACAGCCGTATGATCCACTGAACCGTTCAGCGGGAATGATCTCCAGCAACGACTTTCGCACCGGCACCACGATCGAGCTAGACGGTGCTGTCTGGCGCGTGGTCGAGTTTCTGCATGTCAAGCCAGGCAAGGGATCTGCCTTTGTCCGCACCAAGCTCAAGTCCGTTCAAAGCGGCAGTGTGGTGGAGAAAACGTTCCGAGCCGGAGAAAGTCTTACCCAGGCTGTGCTCGAGAAGTCGAAACTTCAACACACCTATATGGAGGGCGAAGATTTCGTCTTTATGGACATGTCGTCCTATGAAGAGACACGTCTTACCGCCAAACAGATCGGAGATAGTCGCAAATATCTCAAGGAGGGCATGGAGGTGAATGTTGTCACCTGGAATGAGAAGCCCATCGAAGTTGAATTGCCGAATTCGGTTGTGTTGGAGATCGCTCAGACCGATCCCGGTGTGAAGGGAGACACAGCAACCGGTGGTACGAAACCTGCCATCTTGGAAACCGGTGCTCAGGTCATGGTTCCTCTGTTTTTATCGATCGGCGAGAAAATTAAGGTTGATACTCGCAACGACACCTATCTGGGACGGGAGAACGGTTAATCATGCAGCTCGACCACGATCAGCTCCACACCCTGCTTGCCGCTCTCGTCGAGAGCGATATTCAGGAATTCCGCCTGGAAGGAGACGACTTCCGTTTGGAAGTGCGTCGCAACCTTCCTGTCACTACGGTGGCTGCGCCATTGGTGCCAGTGGCTTCTGCAGCGGTTGCTCCCCCGCCGGATAGTTCTGCTGTTGAGCTCTCTGCAGGAACGCCTCCGCCTGCGGCTGGATCTCGTTCAGATTTGTTGGAAGTCACGGCTCCCATGGTTGGGACCTTCTATCGGGCTCCGGCACCAGGAGAACCTTCGTTCGTAGAGATTGGGACCCGCATTGGCGTAGGCCAAACGATCTGCATTCTTGAAGCCATGAAGCTGATGAATGAGCTCGAATCGGAGCTGGCAGGTGAGGTGGTTGAAATCCTGGTGGACAACGGCACCCCTGTTGAATTTGGTCAGGTGTTGATGCGGGTTAAGCCCGGCTGAGGTCCCAGGCGGCCCGAATCGCAGCCACCATGCTTGTCGATCTTGCGATCCCTTGTCCTGCGATATCGAAGCCGGTTCCATGATCCGGTGAGGTGCGCAAGAACGACAGCCCGAGTGTGGTGTTGACGGCCTCGTCGAAGGCCATCAGCTTCACGGGGATCAAGCCTTGGTCGTGATACAAAGCAAGGATCCCATCGGGAGATTCCGGTTGACATCCCAGCTGCCAGGCCTTGGCAGCGCTGAGCCAACAGGTGTCAGGAGGTATTGGTCCGCTCAGATGGACGTGCGGATGGTTGTCCTGCCACTGATGCAGTGCGGGGATGAGCCAGGTCGTTTCTTCGCTGCCTAGGCGGCCCTGCTCTCCAGCGTGGGGATTGAGGCCTGCAACGAGCAAGCGTGGGTTGGGATTGAACCTCAGGCAGAACTCGCTGAGCACGTCCAGTTTGCGGAGTACGAGCTCGGGGCTGAGTGCAGTGGGGACCTGTTGAAGTGGAAGATGCGTCGTGGCGAGAAGGGTGTTCAGCCTCCAGCCATGGTTGGGTGAAACAGCTGTGAACAGCATTGAGGCTTGACGCGCACCATCAAGTTCTGCCAAGCGTTCTGTTTGGCCTGGATAGTCGTGTCCTGCGGCATGCCAGGCATGTTTTGCAATGGGTGCTGTGACTAAAGCCAGGCTGAGCTCCTCTTTCACGCGCAAGACGGCATGGCTCAGCCAGCGAAAACTGGATGCACCGCTTTCCTGGCTCGGAGCTCCAGGGGTGATGGCCTCATGGACTGGTAGATCGTCAATGTCTAGATCGCTGGGATCCATCAGGAGGGGGCACTGTTGGGCTTTCAGCCTTGAGTACGTTTGCTCCAACGTTGTTCGGCAGCCAACAACGAGTGGGTTCAGCCCATCGGGCAGTCGAGGGTCGGCAAGGGCTTTCAACGTGACTTCCATGCCGATTCCAGCAGGATCGCCGAGAGCAATCACCAGGCGGTCGTTAGCGTTAGAGGAGGGATGAGAGAAGGACATGCTGCGCTGGTTGCTTCTGGGGTTACTGCTTTATGGGTTGGGAACGGCGTTGCGGAAGGGCTGGATTGAAGTGCAATGGCAACGAGTGCTTGATGATGCTGGATTCACTGAAACAGGTTCAGACAAGCCGCTTCCGTTGCATGAATTGCCGATGCTTAAGGCTCCGCCTCCTGTTCAGGATTCATCCCGTTGAAGCCCTCTGCATCGAAACAATCCTTGAGACCGCTTGAAAAATCGGGATGCAGAAAGGTGTATCCCAGCTCGTCTCGCAGGAGTGCGTTGCTTACTTTGCGATTGTCTGCCCAGAAGGAGAGAGCCATTGGGCTCATGTTGGCTTGGGCTTCACGGAAGGGGATCGCTGCTGGGAGCGTGCATCCCAAGAGTTCGGCTCCAAAACGTTGAAGCTCGAGGCGGGAGGCGGGCCTGTTATCGCTGATGTTCACCACCATTGGTCGCTGTCCTGCTGCGGCTCGATGGATGAGATGCCAGCAGGCTCCAGCTAGGTCATCCACATGGATTCGGCAAAACATCTGCCCCGGTTGATCCACAGGTGTCAGGTTGCCTGAGTGGATGGCAGCCAGGGGTGAGCGGCCTGGCCCGTAGATCCCAGGCAGGCGCAGGATCTGCACCGGCAGGCCGCTGTCGCGCCACAGCTGCTCACACTCCAACCGCTTCTGGCTGCGGAGTTGAGTGGGTTGGGGTTCGTGGGTTTCATCCACCCAGTTGCCATTGCTATTCCCATAGACGCCTGTGGTGGAGAAATAGCCCACCCATTGCAGTGGAAGCTTCTGCAGCTGCTCTCCAAGACACGTCAGCACGGGATCCGTTCCCTCTTTGTTAGGCGGGATTGTGCTGATCAGATGGGTGACGGAGGCGAGCACTTCATGGCCGGGCAGGATCCCGTTGGCGCTGTCAAAGGCCTGATCATCGCTGCCGGATTCCGGTCGGCGGCGTGTGCAGATCACCCTTGTACCAAGCGCTTTGGACAACTTGGCGAGATGGCCTCCGCTGAAGCCAGCGCCAAGAATGCACAGCGTTGCATCCGACGGGAGGGGAGCGCAGCGCTTGACAAGATCGTTCAGCATCAGTACAAACGTATTAATCGCGGTTTCGTTGTGGCTGATTCTTCCTTTTCACTGGCGCCCTCACGGGATTCCATGCTGCCCCAGAGTCGGGTGTCTCGTCGTGATCGAGCACAGCCCCAAGACACTTCAAGGGTTCGCACGGGCTCAGCACTTTTGGCTGCGGCTCTGGTGACAGGTGCCTTGTTGATGGCTCCTGACCAGCCTGAGCAAAGCGCCTCGATTTGTCAGCACTATCACTCGGAAGCGGCCTGTCGGGTGTGGTGATCAGGCTGTACGAAGTCCCCAGTTCTGCTCGTCATCCCCATGGGAGTGAGCGTTCTTTGGCCCTTCGGAGCGGGTTGGTTGGTTGTGTTCAGGCTGGGCCCATTGCAGCAATCGCAGGGCAAGGCGAAGATCGCCGTCAATCCAGGCGCGGATGGCCATGGCGCGGCGAGGGTCGTAAAAAGGTTGGCGCCGGTACCACTCAAAAACATCCTGATCAGACTTGCGTCCGTTGCAGGACAGGCAAGCGGGCACGCAATTTTCGGTGACGCTCATGCCCCCACGACTCAGGGGGAAGACATGGTCAATGGACTCCGAAGGTTTGCCGCAATAAATGCAGCGTTTTCCAGTGTGGAGATGAATCGATTGACGCCAGCGTCGAGTTCGCAGCTTGGGACAGAGATCTTCAAGGAAAACCGCATCCCTGCTGTGCATCCCAATACCTCAGCTGTTGTGATTCTGACCTGAGAGCAGGGTTCGTCAACGTGTCGAAGGATGCATTTTGAGGGTCGTGCAGTTTTTTATCGATCAATTCGTGGATCACTCATCCGCATTTGTTGTATTGCCCAGCGCACTTCGGGGGTGTTGAGAGGATTAGCGTCTGGGTCCTTGAATCGGAATCACGGCTTCATCACCAACAGCTTGCACGCTGGGATTGACTCCGTCTGGATTGGTGCAGGCCCGTTACCCGTTTGATGCGGTGACCCATGCGGAGATGCGCAGAATTCGTCCACGGGGCGTATGGCGTGGTTCTCGGCTGGGTTGGGAATTTCCGCTTGCCTCAGCGGAGGCTCTGTTGCAGCGTTTTGAACGGCGCTTCCGGGTGGATGAGGAGCTGATGCGTTGGTTGCATTGGCATCGCCATCCGCTACCCCCGCTGCCGCCCCACCGAGATCTGGTCGCGCAGGCTGATCTGGATCAACGATTGCGTGATGGCCGCTTACCGATGCCTCACCAGCGCTCTGGTGCGCGCTGGTTGTTAGCGCGGCGCGGCGCGGTGCTGGCCGATGAGATGGGTCTTGGCAAAACCCTCACTGTGTTGCTGGCGGCGAGAGCCTTGCTGCGTGCCTTGCCGTTGCGCTTGTTGGTTGTGGCCCCTGTGGGGTTGCATTCGCATTGGCGCCGAGAGGCCGCGGCCCTTGAGCTCATGCCGGACCTTTGCAGCTGGGCGCGACTTCCCTCTGAGCTCCCGGAGGCGGGTACTTTGCTGCTGGTGGATGAGGCCCATTACGCCCAAACCCTGCGGGCACAACGCACTCAGGGTTTCCTGCGCCTTGCCCGGCATCCCCGCCTGAGAGCCATTTGGATGCTCACTGGCACACCAATGAAAAATGGCCGGCCTGATCAGCTATACCCCTTGCTGGCTGCGATGGACCATCCCATTGCTCGGGATCAGCACTCTTACGAGGAATTGTTTTGTCAGGGGCATTTCCGCGAGCAAGGCGGACGGCAGCGTTGGCAAACCGCAGGAGCCAGCCGATTGGACGAGCTGCGACGCCTGACCCGACCGCTTGTTTTGCATCGCCGCAAGCAGCAGGTTTTGGATCTCCCCCCCAAGCGAAGGACGTTTGAAGGGATCGCTCTCGACGGTGAGGAGCTGAAGGGCTTTGATTACCGCCTTCGGCTGGTGATCGATGACTATCGCCAACGGGTGGCGCAGGGATTGGTGCGTTCTGACGCTGAATCTTTAGCGGTACTCACGGCTTTGCGGCAAATTGCAGCTGAATTCAAGTTGCCGGCTGCGCAACAGTTGATTCAGCGTTTGCGGCAGCAGCACAAGCCGATCGTCTTGTTCAGCTGCTTTGTGGATCCGTTGCTGCTGCTCCACGAACGTCTTGGAGGTGTTTTGTTGACAGGCCGGCAGAAGCCCGAGCAGCGGCAGTGTGCTGTGGATCGTTTTCAAGCAGGGGAGAGCGATTTACTTTTGGCCACCTTTGCTGCTGGTGGGCTTGGTTTTACGCTCCATCGCGCTCAGCATGTGGTGCTCTTGGAACGGCCTTGGACGCCTGGTGACATCGACCAGGCGGAAGATCGTTGCCATCGCATTGGTATGGAAGGAGGTCTGATCAGCCATTGGCTTCAGCTCGGTCTCGCTGATCAGCTCGTGGACGGTTTGGTGGCCAGCAAAGCCGAACGGATCGAGTTGTTGCTTGGACCGCGTCGCCTAACCCTCGATCGTCAGCCGTTGCCAACGATGGTGTCCCGTTGCTTGCAGGATTTGTGACGCACATTCAGTTCATGCACCACCATCGGATCAGCAGACCTGCTGTCTTGGCGAAGTAGCGCCATGGCTTGGGTTACATCTGCGCAGGCTTGGTCGGTCTTGCCCATCAGGGTGAGCAACAGCGAGCGATCAGCAAGCGCAGCTGGTTTGTCTCCATAAGCGTCAACGACCTCATTGCAGCGTTGGAGTGCCTGGTCGAGCTTGTTCAGATCAAGATCTGACATGCAATCGGCAATCGACGTTTCTGGTGAGACGGTTGCGGGTTTTGGTTCGGATCGGCTTCGGCATCCCAAACCGGTGAGAAGCAAACCGCTAATCATCAGGATGGGAATCAAGCGCATGGAAGAGGTCGTCAATAGCTGTAGCGATCGTCATCGCTCGAGTTAGACGAATTGAATGAATTGCTATCGCTTGAATCCGTCGAGTTGAGAACGCTATCTAGGGATTTTTCAGAGCCTGTGCTGCCTCCGAAAAGATCGCCAAGGTATTGACCGCAGTTGGGGTAGCTGCCTGGGTCTTCTACAACAGCCTCAGTGATCATCACCGCAGCATGTTCTGGCGAGGTTTTGAATATTCCGCTTTTTTGGCGTTTGATCAAGGCATAAGCCGCTTCCCAGCTGACCTGGTGATCGTTATTGCTGCTTCTCATATAGCAATAGATTTTTGCGCCCTTAATGGCTTCAGTGGTCCCGGCGGCGATCGCGTCTAATGGGGTCAAGCTGAGTCCAGCTAATCCGGCCAGAGAGACGAAGAGCGCAAGGCGCTGGCGCAGTCGGGCCATGGCAGGACGATTGAAGCGATCAGAAACCAAAATATCGATTGAGATCGCTCTGTCTAGCCCTAAGTCAGGAATCACCGAGCCCAAGTGGCGTGAGCAGTTTCACCACAACAGGGATGACCAGCAAGACAGTGATCAAGCGAACGGCATGCAGTGCAGCAACGGCTGCTCCAACGCCGTAGTCAGCCCCAACCAGGCTCATGCCGCTGATTCCACCAGGCGCTGCACCCAGCAGGGTGACGAGAGGATCAACGCCTAGAAGCCTGCTGCTCCATAGCCCCACCACAATTCCAGTGAGCACGAGGGTGAGCGTGATCAAGACAGCAGGTTTCCACAACTGCTGTAGTTGATCGAGTGAGGCTTTGGTCAGGCCTGTACCGATCACGGTGCCAATGGCGATTTCCAGGCAGGTCTTTGTGCCTGCTGGCCATTGAGCCACCTCGAGCCGTCCACTCATGCTCACCATGGCGGCTCCGATCAGTGCGCCTGCCAGTGGTGCAGCAGGGATTCCAGTGCGCGTGGCAAGCAATCCCATGCTTGTGCCGGCGAGGAGATAGAGGAGCACCGTTGTGAGTGGGGGCATGAACACCACGCTGCAGATTGATCCTTAGTCTGGATCGAGCGGTTCTGATGTGCTGTTATCGGGGCATATCTGTTTGTTGGGGCGATGACCCAGTCCGTTTCCTTCCGCATTACGCGTACCGCTGAGGATGTGGCGCAGACCCTGAATGCCCTATCTCAACGGCTGATCAAGCTTGAGAATCGTCTTGAGAGTTTGGAGCTTCAGCTGGAACGCCAGTCGTCGGAGGTCAACAGCATGCCCGCAGATGAGATGGAACGTCTTGATGGTGTGGATCGCTTGCTCACCGATTGCAGAGACCTTTTGCTGAGTTCTGAGCCGCAATGGGTCGATCAATCCAGTTCTGTTATGTCCTCGGAGCAAGACTTGGCTGCCTAACCCATGTCATGGGTGGCACAATTTGAATAAAGCCATCTATGGCTCATTCATCCTCCAATTCCGCAGCGACGTGCGAAGTCATGTCGCGCAACCACCAAAATTTCTTTGAAGGTGGCCACCAGCTTGAAAAGCTGGAATTCGCTCTCGCCGTTGCAATCACGCGTGGAGATGCCAGCAGATGCGAAATGCTTCGCGGTCAGATTGCTGAACTTGGAGGCAATATCGAAGAGCCAGGTACTTGAGTTAAGATTGGCTTGAGATTCATTCGTTAGACTATTGATATTCAGGTCCATTTAGTGTTGAATTCGGTCCTCGATAGAACTTCAACGATGCTGCAATCTGCTCCCAATCAAAAACAGGAGCATCTTGCCAAAGCTGTTGCATTTTTCCAGAAAGCGCAATCTGCAGCTGAAGCAGGAGATGTCTCGTCTTCAGGATCTTTGATTTTGAAAGCACTTGGACAGGAGCGACGAGCAGGTACCGTCGGCCCTCAAGTGATGCAATTGATTAAACCCAGATCTTGACCAAGCGGGTGACCGGATTCGAACCGGCGACGTCCAGCTTGGGAAGCTGACATTCTACCGCTGAATTACACCCGCATAGGAGTGATTGTATCTCACGCCTATGCTCTATTTGATGATTAACCGCTCTAGTTTTTGCTTAAGACTGCTGATGCAGCGCTAAGTCCAGCACCCATCTGGCCCTTGTGGAAGCCGAGTGAATGCAATACGGATTCAATGGCAGCGACGGCTGTCAACACATCTCGATCGCAGACAAAGCCGAGATGGCCAATGCGGAACACCTTGCCTTTGAGATGGTCTTGACCGCCAGCTAACAGAATGTCGAAGCGATCTTTAATCGTTTTACGCAGCAGTTCCGCATCCATTCCTGTAGGTGCAACTGCCGTAATCGCCGGACTTCCATAGCCTTCGGCTGCAAACAGCTCCAATCCGATCGCTTTCATCGCAGCTTGTGCTGCATCGCGGTGGCGAGCATGGCGGGCAAAAATCGCTTCAAGACCTTCTGCCTGCATCATCTCCAGTGCGGCGTCGAGAGCGAAGTACAAATTCACGGCAGGCGTGAACGGATTGCTGTTTTTGGCTGCAGTTTTCCGGTAAGGGCCCAAATCCAAATAAAACTTGGGTAGATCCGAACGTTCATAGGCCGTCCAAGCTCGCTCACTCATTGCGACAAAGCTGAGCCCCGGCGGCATCATGTATCCCTTTTGGGATCCAGATGCGACCACATCCAGGTTCCAGTCATCCATGGGCACGTTGGTGGCGCCCAGGCTGGTGACGCAGTCGGCGATGGTCAGCGCTGTGCCATGGGCTTGGACGTGGCGGCTGATCGTTTCAAGATCGTTGATCACCCCTGTGGACGTTTCTGAATGGGTCAGGATCACCGCGCGGATCGTTTTGTCACTGTCGGCTTCCAAAGCGGTCCGGAAGTTGTCCGGGTCAAGGGGTTGTCCCCACTCCGCCTTAATGACGTCCACCTCAAGGCCGTAAGCGCGCGCCACCTTGACCCAGCGCTCGCCGAACTTGCCGTTGTCGCCACAGATCACCCGATCTCCACGACTGAGTGTGTTGATGATTCCAGCTTCCATGGCAGCTGTGCCGCTACCGGTGATCACCAGCACGTCGTTGTTGGTTTGATGCAGCCAGCGCAGTTGAGCGGTTGTTCGTTCCACCACCGCTTGAAACTCACCGCTGCGGTGCCCGATGGGATGGCGTCCCATCGCTTTCAGAACCGTTTCTGGCACCGGGGTGGGTCCGGGGATCATCAGGGTGAGCTTGTCCTGCACGTCCGGAAGAGCGCCAATCGTTCATTCTAAAAAACGATCCGCTTGCAATTCGGTATCACTCAATCCCTCACAGATGCTTTCCAAGGGCTGACTCTCCCCGTCTGGGTTGCCGCCGCAGCTCGTGCGGCTACGCAAGTGCTGTGTGGTCAGACCGCTGAAAATCCACAATCGCTGCAGATTCCAGGTCGCGATCAGCCGCTGAAGGTGCCGATTCAGTCTTCAGCGCCCTTGCTGGCGGGTGAGCAGGCGCTGGCGATTAGTCGTTGCGATCCAGGTCCAGGGCTGGATCTCACCCGAGATTTAGAAATTTGGATTCAGGCGCGTTGGGCTCAACCGGAAACAGGTTGGCTGGAGATCGTGCCGGGGGAGGGACTCGGCAGACAGGGGAGTGCAGGTGATCTTTGCGCGTCTGACTTCGCTCGCCGTTTGCTTGAGGCCAATCTGCGCGACCTGGTTCCTCCTGGTCGATGTTTGCAGTTGGAAGTTGTGTTTCCGCTCGGCCGCGAGCTGGCCCAGCGCACGAGTAATGCAGCGTTTGGCGTGGTGGATGGCTTGGCCTTAATCGGCACGCAAGCTGAGGTGCAGTCGAGTGCATCGCCGGATCAGCTGCGCGCCAGCCTTGATGCTCTTCAGGCGATTGCGGGAGCAGCCGATTTCGGCGGAGCTCTCACCCTGGTGATTGGTGAGAACGGGTTGGATCTCGCTCATCAGCTGGGTCTTGCTGATCAACAGCCTTTGTTGAAGGCAGGGAACTGGATTGGACCTTTGCTTGTGGCCAGTGCGGAAGCGGGTGTGAGCAATCTGCTGTTGCTCGGCTATCACGGAAAGCTGGTCAAATTGGCTGGCGGGATCTTCCATACCCATCACCATTTGGCAGATGGTCGCTTAGAGGTTCTTGCGGCGATTGCCCTGCAGCAGGGACTCGGTGTTGATCTGATCAAAGAGCTGCTGGGTTGTGCGTCGATGGAATCAGCGCTTCAAGAGCTTCAGAAGCACGATTGCGCCGAGGCTGATCGGGTCTGGCAAGCGATTGCACAGGCGGTTGAACTGCGAAGCGAGGCTTACCTAAAGCGGTATGGCAGCTGGCCTATGCGGGTCGGTGCGGCATTGTTTGATCGCCAACGCCAGCTGCGCTGGACCGGATTGACAGGACACTCGCTTCTCGCCCGCTGCGGACTTGGCATTCATTCGGAAGGGGAAGAAGCCGGTTTTGATCCTTCTCTACGCTGAAGGAACTGAAGGTTTGGAAGGCCGTTCTTTTGACGGTCCTAGTGCGGTATGTCATCAGTCCAGAGCGAAGGTCAGCGCAAACCGGCCATCGTCATTCTTGATTTCGGTTCCCAGTACTCGGAACTGATTGCACGCCGAGTGCGCGAGACGGAGGTGTTCTCGCTGGTGTTGGGCTACAGCACCAGCGCTGAAGAATTACGGGCTTTGTCTCCCCGTGGAATCATCCTCAGCGGAGGCCCAAGTTCGGTCTATGCCGATGAGGCCCCCCTCTGCGATCCAGCAATTTGGGATCTGGGCATCCCTGTGCTGGGGGTCTGCTACGGCATGCAGTTGATGGTTCAGCAGCTTGGTGGTCAGGTGGTGGCAGCCACGGGTAAGGCCGAATACGGCAAAGCTCCGCTCGTGGTGGATGACCCCACTGAACTTCTTACGAATGTGGAGAGTGGTTCCACGATGTGGATGAGTCACGGTGATTCCGTGGAGGCCTTGCCCGAGGGCTTCGTGCGTTTGGCTCATACAGCGAATACGCCTGAGGCGGCGATCGCGAATCAGAGTCGACGTTTATATGGCACTCAATTTCATCCTGAGGTGGTGCATTCCAGCGGTGGAATGGTGATGATTCGCAATTTTGTTTATCACATCTGCGGTTGCGAACCGGATTGGACCACTGAGACTTTTATCGATGAAGCTGTCGCCAACGTGCGTGAACAGGTTGGTAAAAAGCGGGTGCTGCTTGCCCTATCAGGCGGCGTAGATTCTTCAACCCTTGCTTTTTTATTGAAGAAAGCGATTGGAGATCAACTCACATGCATGTTTATCGATCAAGGCTTTATGCGCAAAGGCGAGCCTGAATTCCTGATGGAGTTCTTTGATCGCAAATTTAATATTCACGTGGAGTACATCAATGCTCGAGAACGGTTTATCAAGAAGCTCGATGGCATTACGGATCCAGAGGAGAAGCGCAAAATCATCGGTACGGAATTTATCCGTGTATTTGAAGAGGAAAGTCGCCGTCTTGGCCCCTTTGACTACTTAGCCCAGGGCACGTTGTATCCAGATGTGATTGAAAGCGCTGGCACCAACGTGGACCCCAAAACCGGCGAGCGTGTGGCTGTGAAGATCAAGAGCCATCACAACGTTGGGGGGCTTCCTAAGGATCTGCGTTTCAAGTTGGTGGAGCCCCTACGCAAACTGTTTAAGGATGAAGTTCGCAAGGTGGGCCGAACGCTTGGGTTGCCCGAGGAGATCGTGAGTCGTCATCCTTTTCCTGGCCCTGGACTGGCCATTCGCATCTTGGGCGAAGTCACGGAGGAAAAGCTTGATTGTTTGCGTGATGCTGATCTGATTGTGCGCGAGGAGGTAAATGCGGCAGGGCTGTATCACGACATTTGGCAGGCGTTTGCAGTGCTTCTTCCCGTGCGCTCCGTGGGTGTGATGGGCGATAAGCGCACCTATGCCTGGCCGATCGTGCTGCGCTGTGTGTCGAGTGAGGACGGCATGACCGCCGATTGGTCGAGGCTTCCCTACGACCTGATGGAAACGATTTCTAATCGGATCGTGAATGAGGTGAAAGGAGTGAATCGCGTGGTGATGGACATCACCAGCAAGCCTCCTGGAACGATTGAGTGGGAATGAGCCTGTTTGAGGGGCTGGTGGATGGGCCTCAGCGTCGATATCCTTAGCGCCCGGCATCAATCCCCTTGACCGCTGCTCAAGAGCAGGACCTCCAGCTTCAGCGCCGTCTTCAGCAAGACAGCATTCTGTTGGCAGGGAAAACGATCTACATCAACCCCTTCTTGTATTGGCGTCGCTTCGACAGCAATACAGATCGTTGGTTGCGCGAACCGGGCCAGCTCCCGGAAGAGCAGATTGCCGTGAATCGCAGTCGCTTTTATCCCGAGCTCGACTGGACCTTGCTCAAAGATTCCGATCGGGAGATCAAGGATGGAGCCGTGGAGATGTTCCTCAAAAGCATGGAGCTGATTGGGACGTTTCATCCTGAGCTCAGCTCCGGACATCTGCTTGAGGTGGAGCGCAAGATGGCGATCACCAAGAAGCGATCGTTCGAGCGTTGGGTGGAGAAGTCGTACCGGCGACGCGCTAAGCAGGAAGCGTGGGAGCGACGTCGCTTTGATCGTGATCGTTTTTGGCGCTCGTGGGGGGAATGGCTTGCCTTAGAAGCCACCCATCACGCCTTGGCCCCAGCGGTGGCGTTGTTGGTGCTCACAGGTGTGGGGGGTTGGTGGCTTGGGTCATCTCATTCAAGTTGTCCGACACTTTTGCCTCCTCCGCAGCAGACTGGAGTGCGCTGAGTTCGGGTCTGCTCATGGCTGACAAGCAACCGTTTGACACCCTGAGACTGGCGTTAATGCAGGACGTGTTGCCTGTGGGGCTCGCCTTAGTGGAGCGGGTCCGTACTGGAGGCCCCGGCAAGGCGGTGGAATCGTTCACCTCAGGCGGGTCGGATCCTTTGCGTGAGTTGCGCGATGAAGGTGAGCCGGCAGCGAAGGGTGTGCGTGAACGACTCGATCAAGTGAGTCCTGGGCTCGGCAATCCAGTCATGCCGGTGCAGGTGGCTGTGGAGGAGCCTTCAGATGAGGTGGTTGACGTCCTAGAAGAAGGCCGTTCACCAGAACAGGAAGAACAGCAGTTAGGCGAGGTTCTCTCGAGGATTACCCAGCGGCTTCAGGCCTTGGAAGCTCAGTTAGAGCAAGAGAGCTAAAGGGCATGACCCGCTCCGCCTCTTCCCAAAAGGATGCTCAGCGTCAAAGCGGATTGCGCCAGCAGCCCCTGGTCTTGTTCGGATTGGTGCTGTTGTTTTGCAGCGCCATGGTTGCTCGCCTGGTGTGGCTCCAGGTGTTGGAGGGCCCTCGCTACAGGCAGTTGGCGGATGAAAACCGCATTCGACTCGTACCCAGATCGCCAACGCGTGGCCGTCTGCTTGATCGCAAAGGGCGGGTCTTGGCCTCCAGCAAGCTCACCTATTCCTTGTATGTGGAGCCGCGCTTGGTGGATGACGCGGCCTGGCCGGAGTTGCGCGATCGCCTTGCCAGGCTTCTGGATCTGAACCCGTTGACGCTGGATCGTCGCCGCCAGTCGGGGCCGGATCGGAATGGCTACCGCATCAATTTGGCCAGCGAACTCAGCTCCGAGCAGGTGCTTCGTTTCCGCGAGCAGTCCCTCGGACTGCAGGGAGCCCAAGTGGACGTGGATATTCTTCGCGCCTATCCCCACGGAACGCTCGCAGCCCATACCCTCGGATACACCCAGCCGATCACTGAGCAGGAATACAAAGCACTGGCTGATCGGGGTTACAAGATTCGCGATCGAATTGGTCGCATCGGCGTCGAGGCGGCCTACGAGTCGCATTTACGTGGCAAGTGGGGCGGGCAAATGCTCGAAGTGAATGCCATGGGTGAGGTGCAGAGGCACCTAGGTGATCGACCATCGGTGGCAGGAAAAGACCTCACGCTCACTCTCGATCTTGATCTTCAGAAGACGGCTGAGCAGGCGTTGGCTGATAAACCTGGCGGCGCAATCGTGGCGATGGACCCTCGCAACGGAGCGATCTTGGCCCTTGCGAGCAACCCGAATTTTGACCCCAACTTTTTCTCGAAACTTTTCACCACTCAGAAGGAGTACGACGCACTGTTTTCCAATCCCAAAAAGCCGCTGCTGAGCCGTGCCATGAATGCCTATGACCCTGGAAGCACTTGGAAGCCCGTGACGGCAATGGCAGGGATGGCGTCGGGCAAGTTTCCTCCTGAGGTCAAGTTGAACACCACCGCCTGCATCACCTATGGCGGTCATTGTTTTCCTGATCACAATGGCGCTGGGTTTGGACGGATTGGCTACGCCGATGCCCTGCGTTTCTCTAGCAACACCTTTTTCTATCAAGTGGGTGTGGGTTCGGGTTCGCTCGCTCTCAAGAAAGCGGCCACGCAACTGGGTTTTGGGCGTAAGACAGGGATTGAGATCGGTTGGGAGGAAAACGTGGGTCTCGTAGGAGATGAAGATTGGGCGAAGGATGGCCGCGGCTGGGCGGAGCCTGGTTCCACTCCTTGGATCCCTGAGGACATGGCCTCTGCTTCGATTGGCCAGTCCGTGGTGCAGATCACCCCTCTGCAATTGGCACGGGCGTATTGCGTGTTTGCCAATGGTGGTTGGCTGGTCACCCCCCATCTGGCAGATCAAGGCTTGGATTGGACCGCTCCATCGCGGCGCTCCAAGCTGTCGATCAAGCCATCAACCCTGGCCATGATCCGTGAAGGCTTGCGCAAGGTGGTGGAGGAGGGCACCGGTTACGGCCTGAACGGTGAGGGCATTCCTCCTTCTGCTGGCAAGACCGGTACAGCGGAGGACAGCACGGGCGGCCCAGATCATGCCTGGTTTGCCAGTTATGCCCCTTACCCGAATGGAGAGATCGTTGTGGTGGCCTTTGCTCAGAACACCCCTGGGGGTGGCTCAGTGCATGCGCTACCGATGGCTAAGAAAGTGATCGAAGTGTGGAACCGCAATCGCAAACAGACTTGACTTAAGCCGCTGAGCTGATGTCTGAGGAGAGCACCTGACGGTAATAGCCGCGTAGTTGCTCCGTTGCCCCGGCCCAGCCCCAACGTTCTGCTTCTGAGCGGGCGGCATTGCGGAGGGCTTGACGCTCGAGGTCATTACCAAGCAGCTTGCCGGTGGCTTCGATCAAGCTTCCTGCTCCCGCATCGGCTCCGTCCGGTTCATAGAGACAACCGTTCACACCGTCGCTAATGATGTCCGGGATACCGCCGCGATTGGCGCCCACCACGGGGCAGCCAGCGGCCATCGCCTCGAGCAACACAAGGCCAAGGGTTTCGGTGCTTGACGGAAAAAGGAAGGCATCCCCGCTGGCATAGGCCCCAGCGAGTTCTTCGCCAGCCAGATAACCCACAAAGGTGGTGGCTGTTCCCTCGAAATGCTTCTCCAGTTGCTGCCGGTGGGGGCCATCGCCTACCAGCGCCAGTCGCGCATCGGGCAAGGCTTCCAGCACCGGACGGATCCGTTCGATCTGCTTTTCTGCGGAGAGCCGACCCACATACAGCAGAAGCGCTCCGCGGTCGTCGTATTCACCAAGCAAGCGTTGACGGAGTTCTGGGCTACGCAACTCAGGCCGGAACATCTCCGTATCGACGCCCCGCTGCCATAGGGCGGTGTGCTGGATGCCCTTATCGCTGAGCTCTTGCACCATCGCGGTGGAGGTGCAGAGATTCAGCACAGCTTGGTTATGAGCCGCTTTTAGGAGCTCCCACAACAAGGGTTCGAGCATGCCCATGCCGTAGTGCTCGAGATACTTCGGCAGGTGTGTGTGATAGCTGGCGATCAGGGGGATGGATTTGGTCTTGGCGAGCCAGATGCCTCCCAAGCCCAGAACCGCTGGGTTCACCACGTGGATCAGGTCTGGCTGGAAAGCATCGATGGCCTCGGAGACAGCCGGACGCGGTAAGGCCAGCTTCAGCTCTGGGTAGAGCGGCAAGGGCATGGCAGGAACGCCCACCACCTTCGCCCCCATGTAGTTGCTGGGTGCGCCTTCCGGACAAAACACCACCACCTCATCTCCCGCATCCACCAAATGCTTCACCGTTTTGGTGAGCCGGGTGACGATGCCGTCGACTTTGGGGAGGAAGGTTTCTGTAAAGAAGGCGATTTTCAAGGGTTCGTCCCGATCAGGAGGCGTTGCCAATGGCTTGGGCCTGCGTCTTGGTCCAGGCCGACGTGCAGAGGATGCGATTGCGGTCGCAGCGATCGGCGTATTTCGTCGCAATTTCTACGACTTCTTTGAGAAGGCCGTCATCAAGGGTGGTGGGTTTAAGCCCAAGCTCGATGAAGCAGCGGTTGTCCACGATCAGATCGTTTTCAACGGCTTCATTGCGGGGGTTCGGAAGATTGTTGACCTGAGCGCCTGTCAGCGCAGCCACCTTGTTGGCGAGTTCGCCCACTTGGTGGCTCTCGGTCATTTGGTTGAAGATCTTGACCCGTTCGCCTTTCTCTGGCCGGTTTTCGAGCGCGAGCTGCACGCAACGCACCGAGTCACGGATGTGAATGAAAGCCCGGGTTTGACCGCCCGTGCCATGCACGGTGAGGGGATATCCGATCGCTGCTTGCATCAGGAACCGGTTTAGAACCGTTCCGTAGTCACCGTCGTAATCAAAGCGGTTGGTGAGACGCGGATCACGATCCGTGGCCTCGGTGTTGGTGCCCCAAACAATCCCTTGGTGAAGGTCGGTAATTCTGACCTTGTCGTTCTTGTTGTAGTACAGGAACAGCAACTGATCGAGCGTCTTGGTCATGTGATAAACGCTGCCAGGACTGGCCGGATGAAGAATTTCCTCTTCAAAACGGCTGCCGTCAGGCTGGGGCACTTCCACCTTGAGGTAGCCCTCAGGAATGGTGGCGCCACGGTGGGAGCCATAGCCATACACGCCCATCGTGCCGAGGTGCACCACGTGGATGTCTTGGCCAGACTCGACGATCGCGGCCAGCAGGTTGTGGGTGCCGTTCACGTTGTTGTCAACGGTGTAGCGCTTGGTGGCGCTGCTCTTCATCGAGTAGGGCGCAGCGCGCTGTTCGGCGAAGTGCACGATCGCATCGGGCTTCTCTTCGATGATGAGATCGAGGAGCCGTTGGTATTCGTGGGCGATATCCATGTGGATGAATCGCATGGGCTTGCCGCCAATGCTTTCCCACACGTTGAGACGTTCACCGATGCTCGTGATCGGCGTTAACGACTCCACCTCAAGGTCGATATCGATCTTGCGACGGCTGAGGTTGTCCACGATCAAAACATCGTGATCTTGGTCAGCCAAATTCACCGCACAAGGCCAGCCGCAGAAGCCGTCACCACCTAAAACGAGAACTTTCACCCCAAACTCCTGCTGAAGCGAGCAAGCCGCTGATTTCTGGCAAGCTACTACAGGCTTTTTAGCTGACGGCTACGGACAGAGCCATAAGGGCGATCACAAGCACTGCGCCAGAGATGATCAGGAGCCGAGACCCGTTGCTGAGAGAGGCTCCATCGCTGATGACTTCCATACGAGGTTCCTTCGCGAAGGCGTTGAGGCGACCGCCATCTTCTTGGGTGACCTGCATGGAATGAGTTGCAACTGAACGGGACCTTATGGAGTTGATCGTTGTTGCGCTCGTGCTCCTTCATGTTCCTTTACTCCCCGAGATCTGCTGTTACGTCGAGGTGATGAACGTTTTGGTGTGAGGATTGTTGTTGCTAGGTGTTGATGCGTCCACTGGTGGGGGAGCTCGGAGAGGCTTCTGCACGGGATGGCAATCGGCCAGCGAGCAAAGATTGGCGTCCTGCCTGCACGGCGGAGGCCATCGCTTCTGCCATGAGAGGAGGTTGTCCAGCGAGGGCGATGGCGCTGTTGATGAGAACGGCATCAGCGCCCATCTCCATCGCCTGGGCTGCATCACTTGGTACGCCGATTCCCGCATCCACCACCACCGGCACCCTGGCGTTCTCAATGATCAGGCCAATGTTGGCGGCATTGCGCAAGCCCTGACCTGATCCAATGGGGGATCCCAGCGGCATCACGGTGGCGCAGCCCGCCTCTTCCAAACGCTTAGCCAGGAGTGGGTCGGCATTGATGTAGGGGAGCACTGTGAAGCCCTCCTTCACCAGCATTTCTGCCGCTTCCAATGTGCCAAAGGGGTCGGGCAGCAAATGACGACTGTCTGGAATGACCTCCAATTTCACAAAGTTGTTGTTGTCTTGACCGGCCAGCTTCGCGAGCTCCCTGCCGAGCCGGGCTACCCGTACGGCCTCTTCCGCGTTAATGCACCCCGCCGTATTGGGAAGCATCCAGATTCGAGACCAGTCAATCGCTTCCATCAGGCCTGCATGCCCCTCAGCGACCGCCTGAACCCGCCGCACGGCAACCGTGACCATCTCGCAGCCTGAGCGCTGCAGGCTGTGCTGCATGGCCTCCAGGCTTGGGTATTTGCCTGTTCCCGTGATCAGCCTGCTATGGAAGCTGCGCCCTCCGATTTGAAGTGCATCGTCGTGAGAGTGGGTCGGATCCATAAGGGTCAGTTGCGGTTTGGTTGGAGAACCGGATCGTGATGCGGTCAAGCAGGCCGCAACCGCTCTACCGTGCGTCCATCATCCATTCCGTGCATGCCCGTTCCTCCCGTCATCGACATACCGGTTGAGATTCAGGCACCATTTGAGTCTTCCCAATCGTTTGATAGTTCACAACTAGCGATTCCTCTCGAACTTGAGGGATCGGTTGAAAGTTTTGATCCTGTCGCTCGCGCGGCTGACTTAGCAGCCACTCTGCCTCGCGAGTGGTGCGGAAATTACACCTCATTTACGTCCAATTCCACCGTGGATGTGGAATTGACTTTGACCCGTTTGAAGCCAATGGGCCAGATGGTGGATTTACGCGGTGAGATGCGGATTGGCTCAATCTCTACGCCTGTTCAGGGCAATCTCAATGCCAAGTCGGATCAGCTTGACCTTTTGCCTTTGTCTCCTGAGCTCACCAATGACTTGGAAATTGGCGGGAGATTTTTAGGCTTACAGGACTTTTCGTTGGCTGGATGGGACGCTCCAAGGCTGACCAACTCAGGCGGACGTCTTGACCTCTCGCGCAGCTGCGCTGTTTCAGAATCCGCGCCCATCCGGGCCCTTTGGTGAAGCTTGGTTTGAGGAGGTTTTTCCTTTTGCAGCGGAGCGTTCCAAGCGATTTAATCGCTTGCGAGCTGTTTTATTTTTAGGGTCAAGAACGAGTGCTTGGCGATAGAGGTCACAGGCTTCCTCATTCTCTAGGAGGCGTTCTTGGGCAAAAGCGAGATTATTAATCGCCACTGGATAATCCTCTTTCGCTCGTAGTGCCGCTTTGTAGTGGCGTACGGCAGTCGTGAAATCTTTTTCAGCTGCTAGCGCATAGCCCAAGGCATTTTCGATGAGTGCGCGCGCTTCATTGGGCTCGTCGTTGAGCCTTTTAACGGCCTGGCGCAACGTCACAATCGCTTGTGGGTACAGGCGCTTGCGCAATTGAACAGACGCCAGCTCATACAAAGCACCTGCGTCCTTGGAGGACGCGACCTTCGCTTGCTCCATCTTGAGCAGGCTTTGTTCGTCGCGACGAACACGTAAAAATTGGCGACCGCCGACAACAGCGACGATCGCCAAGAGGCCAATCAGGCCCAATAGATAGGTCTGAGGCAGGAAAGCATTCATGTCAGACCCAAGAAACGTCCCGATTGGGACTGATCATTAACCCTGAGTGGCATTCACGACGTTGGCGAAACTCGCAGGATCGACAACAGCCATTTGAGCCAACATTTTGCGGTTGATCCGCACGTCAGCTTTCTTGAGGCCACCAATCAAACGGCTATAGCTCACGCCATTCATCCGTGCTGCAGCATTGATCCGTGCAATCCAAAGACGGCGGAAATCACGCTTGCGACGACGACGATCGCGGTAGGCATTACAAAGCGCCTTCATGACGCGTTGATTTGCCGTACGGAAGAGTGTTCCGTTGCTGCCGCGGAAGCCACGGGCTAAGCGAAGAATTTTATTGCGGCGTTTACGGGCAACATTGCCTCTCTTGACGCGAGCCATGAATCAGATGTGGAGAAATTGAGGGAAAAATGTCCTGCGTGGCTAAGCACCTGGCAAGACTCAGGCCTGAGCTCAGGCGTAGGGCATCATCAGCGTGACGCGTTCTTCGTCGGTGCGATCCACCACAGCCTTGGTCTTCAAATGACGCTTCTGTTTCGGCGATTTGTGATCGAGAAGGTGATTGTGAAAGGCGCGGCGACGCATGAACTTGCCAGTGCCTGTTGCTTTGAACCGCTTGGCGGCTGATTTGCGGGTCTTGAGCTTGGGCATTGGTCTGGCTGCACGCGGCATGAGCAACAACCATAGAACGTTGCCTTCCTTAAAGCCAATCATTTCAAGCCCCTTCATGCTGAATGACGTTGCAGCGAATGTGGTCTTGACTCCTCCCTTTGGCTGGCTGAAACACCGGGTTGTGGTGCCGTTGGCGTTGGTGAGTGCGATCGCTTGCAGCTGCCGCGCTCAAGAAGCGACCCTCGAACCTGCCCCTCCTGCCGTTGTGACCCATCGATCGGTGCCATTGCCGCCCAAGGCCAATGCAGCGCCTTTATGGGTGGCACTGGACGATCACCTCGGCCGCGGCACCACCGCGCAACGTTCCGGGGCCTTGCTCACCTTGAACAGTGCTGGCCAGCAGTCACTGAGATTGAGCGATAGATCCGGAACCGAGGTTGCCGAGGCCAGGTCGCTGCGCCTCAGCTGGCGACTTGCCCCTTTGGCTGCACCTGTGGAGATTGCACGCCAGATTGCTGGTCCCTTCGCCAGTTTTGAATCAGCGGAACGGATTGCGAGGAGCTGGCGTGATCAAGGTGTGGTCGCGCGCGTGGCCCATCCCGGCGACTGGGAGGTGTGGGCACCCATTGATGCTGAGCCGCTCGATGGGGTCTCGGTGCGGACTTGGTTGCGCACGCTGAAAACGGAGATAAAAATCGTCTTGGAGGCCCCCTCGGGTGGACGAACCCTGCAGGGACCGCTGATGCTGGAGGCTCCCAATGGTCTGCTCTGGCAGGGAGGCGTTCTGCGCGGCCCGTTTCGTCTTCAGCCGGACGCCTATGGCAGTTGGACGTTGCTGGAGCAAGTTCCGCTTGAGCGTTATTTAGAGGGGGTGGTTCCCCATGAAATCGGCGCTGGATCTCCTGCGGCGGCACTTGAGGCTCAGGCGGTGTTGGCGCGCACCTGGGCCCTGGCGAATAGCCATCGGTTTGCGATCGATGGCTATCACCTATGTAGTGATACGCAGTGCCAGGTGTACAGCGATCCCCGTCAGGCCAGTGCTGTGGTGCGTCAGGCGATTGCTGCGACGTCCGGACAGGTGTTGGCTTGGAAGGGCGAGCCGATTCACGCTTGGTATCACGCCAGCAACGGTGGGGTGATGGCTGGAGGAGAAGAGGCCTGGGCGATGGACTCCCTTCCTTATGTTCAGGCCCGTGCCGATGGATCAGCGGCATGGATCAAAGGAATGGCGTTGCCGCTACAGGACGCCTCCTCTGTGCGTGGCTTGCTCGCGCGCGGCGATGGTGCCTATGGCACGAATCACCCTCGTTTTCGTTGGTCGCGCACGTATAGCGCTGCCCAAGTGGCCCAGGCTTTACGTGCTGCTGGTTTGTCTGCTGGTGTCCCAAGTGCCCTCAGAGTGCAGAAGAGGGGAGCGAGTGGCAGGGTGCTGGCCCTCGACATCGAGATGACGGCTGACGGGGAGGCGGTCATGTTGCGGTTGGATGGCATCCGTCGCACCCTGCGTCGCCTGCCCAGCACCTTGTTTGTGATTGAGACACTTGGGCCCGATCGATGGCGTTTTAACGGTGGAGGATTTGGTCATGGAGTGGGCCTCTCGCAAGCCGGTGCCATCGATTTGGCGGCTCGTGGTTGGAGCTTTGAACGGATTCTCAGTCACTACTATCCGGGGACAACATTGACCACGGTCCAGCCGCCTTCAAGCTCTGATCCCGCTCAGGCCCCTTAAAGTCCGAATGAATTCGAACGGTGAGAGGGTGTTGGCCGCAGGGACAGGCGATCGCCGACGCGGTAAGACAGCCTTGTTTTTGGTGGCTTGCGGTTGCGCCGGAGCAGCACCCCATTGGCTTGATCCCTCTAGGAGTCTCATCCCTTCAATCACGCTTGCGCTCGTGCTCGGTGGGTACTCGCTCAGCACAACGCTGCGAGGCTCTGACGCGAGCGCTATGCCCGCGAACAGCACCCCTGCAAAAGATGGGGATGGGACCTCAAGCCCTGAGGCGTCCTTGGCTGCGGACCCCGCCGTCATCGAGAGCCTTGCCTCTTGGCCCAACGTGGATGTGGTGGTGGCGGCTAGGGATGAAGAGGCCGTCGTGGCACGTTTAATGGAACGCCTGGGAGCGCTTCGCTATCCAGCTGACCAACTCACCACCTGGATCGTTGATGACGGCAGCGAAGACAAAACACCAGATCTGCTGGATGAACTGAAGCCTCAGTACCCCAACCTGAACGTGATTCGCCGGCAGCGCAATGCAGGTGGAGGGAAGTCTGGTGCGTTGAATGCTGCGTTGGCTCAAAGCAGTGGGGAGTGGATTCTCGTGCTGGATGCCGATGGTCAGATCAGTGACGACCAGCTGGAACGCTTGATTCCTATCGCCGTGATGGGTGATTGGTCTGGGGTGCAGATGCGCAAAGCGGTAACGAACGCTGACACCAACCTGTTGACACGCGTCCAGGCGATGGAGATGGCGTTTGATGCGCTGATTCAGCAGGGGCGGCTGTTGGGTGGAGGGGTGTCTGAACTTCGTGGCAACGGGCAGTTGCTGCGTCGTGATGTGTTGGAAGCCTGCGGTGGCTTCAACGAAGACACGGTCACAGATGACTTGGACCTTAGTTTTCGTTTTTTGCTCCAGGGTGCTCGCACAACGCTGCTTTGGAATCCACCGGTGCGAGAAGAAGCGGTGGAGACCATTTCGGCGCTTTGGAAGCAGCGACAACGTTGGGCAGAAGGAGGGTTGCAGCGCTTCTTTGATTACTGGCCGGGGTTGTTATCCAATCGCTTAACGGTCGGCCAGAGACGCGACCTGGCTTGTTTTTTCTTGCTTCAGTACGTCCTCCCTGTGCTCTCCTTTGCAGACTTGGTCACCAGTGTCTTAACGCGAACCTCACCGGTGTACTGGCCCTTGTCGATCGTGGCGTTTGGCGTGTCAGGCGTGGCCTATTGGAGAGGGTGCCGCCGCTTCAGTGAAGGCCCTGCCCTACCTCAACCCGATCCATTCTCATTGCTGTTGGGTATTGCCTATCTCAGCCATTGGTTCGTTGTAATTCCCTGGGTCACGCTGCGGATGGCGGTGCTTCCTAAGCGATTGGTTTGGGCAAAAACCAGCCATCGCGGGACTGAGGAGACGGTCAAAGCCTGAGCATTGATGGTTGAAACGGTTTAGTCATGGTCCAGATCCACATCCAGGACCTGACCGTTAAAAAAGTCGGCAAAGCGCTTCACTTTTTCATCCATGATCGAAGGGGGATTCACGTCCGCTGCTGGCGGAGGAGGAGTTGGCGAACCCATGGATGGGGAGCCCGGCTTAGAGACCTCTTCTGAAATGAGGGTGGGCGCCGCGACTGGCGATGGAGCTGCTGGTTTCGGTTGTGACGGCGTCGGTAGAGACGGCGTTGGATCTGTGATGGGTGTGGATGGTGTTGATTGCGGTGTGGCTGCGGCGGATGGCGTTGAGGCCATCGGGGCTGCACCACCGTGGTTTTCCAAGACCAGTTGTCGGTTTCCACCAATGGAACGTTTGATGGCTTGCTCCAGCAAGCTGGCCCGGCTTTGGACCATGCCCATCCAATTTCCAGCCACCTGCACCACAGCGCGATGGGGATCGAGTCGTACCAATTGCGCCTGCTGTGACAGCAGCATTCGGGTGGAGGGGAGCTCGAGGCTGGCGAGAATCTGTTGCCATAGTTCCGGCAGATTTTGGCTGTCAGGGGCAGGTTCTTGCGCTGATGGTGGCGTCGGAGCAGGCTCTGAGCTGACGACCGGTTGGGGACTCGTGTTGGGAAGGCTGATGGGTGGTGCTTGTGCTTCAGCTGCTGGAGCTGTGCTGACTAGCGCCGGTGTGCTGATGGCTGGAGGACTGACCGCAGGTGTGCTGATCGCTGGAGGATTGATGGCTGCTTGGGGACTGACTGTCGGAGCGCTGTTTGATGGCCTGCTGGCCGGTGCTGCAGAACTGGGTTTTGCAACGGGGAGCTCGGCGTCAGCAAGGAGGCCCAGCAGCAACACTTCAAGCCACAACCTTGGTTGCACGCTTTGACGCAGTTGCTGTTCGCTGCCCTTGAGTTGTGCCTGCCAGTGCAGAAGTCGCTGACGGCCTAGGCGTTGAGCGAGTGCAGGCAACTGCTCACGAAATTGTGGTGATACCCCGGTGAGCTCTGGACGGTTCGGTGCAACAGCCATCAACACCAGGTCGCGCAAAATGCCCGCCAACCCCTGCAGTACAGCCCCGGGATCCCGGCCACGATCCAGCAGGCGTCGGCTCGCCTCAAGCAGCGTGAGCGGCTCTCCCTCTGCAAGCGCTTCAGCGAGGTTGAGAAGCTCTTGCTCTGGGACCGCTCCCAACAGATCCCAAACCGCATCCGCTTTGATCGGTCCCGGAAGGAGACTGAGCTGATCGAGAAGGCTTTCTGCATCGCGCAACCCTCCCTGGGCACGCTGGGCCACCACATGCAGCGCCTCTGGTTGGATTGGAATCGACTCCTGTTCAGCAATCCAGGCCAGGTGCGAGTTCAAAGCCTCGAGTGGAATGCGCCTGAAGTCAAAGCGCTGGCAGCGGCTCAGGATCGTGGGCAGCACCCTTTGTGGGTCGGTCGTGGCTAACACGAACACCACCTGCGGCGGTGGCTCTTCCAGGGTTTTGAGCAGCGCGTTAAACGCGGCTGTGGAGAGCATGTGGCACTCATCCACCACGTACACCTTCCAGCGCGCCTGCACAGGAGCGAACCGGGAGCGTTCGATCAGATCGCGAATGTTGTCAACACCGGTGTTGGAGGCGGCATCGATCTCGATCACATCGAGTGCGGTGCCTCGCGCAATCGTGGTGCAGAGCTCACAAGTCCCGCAGGGCTGGGGTGTTGGGCCGTCGTGGCTGAGGCAATTGAGTGAGCGCGCCAGGATCCTGGCGCTGGAGGTTTTGCCGGTCCCGCGTGGGCCGCTAAACAGATAGGCCGGTGCGATTCGCCCGGAGGTAAGGGCATGGCCGAGTGTGGCGGCAATCGCCTCCTGACCCACCAGCTGATCAAACCGTTGAGGACGGTATTTGTGATGCAGCGGCTGATAGGCCTGACTCATGCACTACCCGCGAGATCTTGAGGCTACTCAGCTTGATCGCTGATGGAAGGCCCATGTTGCTCGTTGAGCAAATCGCTGATGCGTTGCTCGAGCTCTTCCACGGCTGCGAGTTCATCGGCGAGGCTTTGCCCAGCTTTGAGCAGCTTTCTGCTCTGTTCTCCATAGCGATTGCTGGCGCCATTGTTAGGGCCGCCGCGGATCCAGCCCTCTGCTTGTTCAAGCGTGCTTTCTAGTTGGTTGAGCAAGCTTTGACGGAGTTTTTTCAGCTGCAATAGGCCGCGGCGTGCGCGATCTCGGGATTGTTCATTCACCAACCCCCGCTTAAGGAGCAATCGCAGTCCTGTGAGAAGCGCAGCGGGCATCAGCTGGCCTATGGCCAAAGCACCGAGGCTGGTGCTGTGCAGGAAGCTCTCCACTTGCCCGCTCTGATGCCGGCCGGTTTTGCACCAGCTGGCGAAATGTTCGCAGTTGTTGAACAGCAGGTTGTAGCGCTGTTCGCCGATGCGGCTCATCGCTCGACGCAGCGTGACCCCTGCTGGAGATGGATGGTCATGCTCCACAACGCTGGTCTCTAACCCGCGTTTGAACTCCTCAAACGGACTGCGCAGAATTTCTCGGCCCTCGAGGTAATGGGCGATGGTTCCATCACCGAGATCGATGCCGTGATGCAGAAACAGGCCGTGCTGGCGCGGGACTGAAAGATGGTCAGCGGCGGCCATTCAGAGTGACGTTCAAGCCGACTCCTTGTGCTGCTTGGTGTCGGGGAGGGGCAGCACTTTGCCACCGGTGTGTTCTTCGACCATGGCTTTGGTGATCGTGAAGGCTGTCACGGTCTGATCGGAGGGCAGCTCGTACATCAGATCAAGCATCAACTCCTCAACGATTCCGCGCAGGGCTCGAGCGCCGGTTTTGCGGCGGTGAGCTTCTTTAGCAATCGCCTCAACGGCCTGGGATTCGAAGTCCAGTTGCACGTTGTCCATGCTCAAGAGAGTGCTGAATTGCTTCACCAGGGCGTCACGTGGTTCCGTGAGGATCGATTCGAGTGCGCTCTCGTCTAATGGCTCGAGCACGGCGCTCACAGGCATGCGCCCAATGAACTCTGGGATGAGGCCGTACTTGACCAGATCATCGGGTTCGAGATGACGGAGCACCTGGGCGGCTTGGATATCGCGGGTGGCGCGGTTGCGACCCCGTCCATCGTTGGGCACAAAGCCGATGGCATTGCGGCCCATGCGCTTTTGCACCACGTCGTCTAGGCCGACGAAGGCTCCACCACAAATGAACAGGATTTGGCTCGTATCGATCTGGATGCAGTCCTGATAGGGATGCTTGCGGCCGCCCTGAGGAGGCACGTTGGCCACGGTGCCCTCCAGCATTTTCAGAAGGGCCTGTTGAACGCCTTCCCCAGACACGTCGCGCGTGATCGAGGGGTTTTCGCTTTTGCGCGCAATTTTGTCGATTTCATCGATGTAGATGATCCCCCGTTGGGCCTGCTCCACATCCATATCGGCTTTCTGCAGGAGCCGCAGCAGGATGTTTTCAACGTCTTCTCCGACGTAGCCAGCCTCTGTGAGGGTGGTGGCATCGGCAACGGCGAAGGGCACATCGAGCATTTCCGCCAGGGTTTGAGCCAGCAGTGTTTTGCCGCAGCCGGTTGGACCAATCAGCAGGATGTTGCTCTTGTGCAGGCGGGTGGCCGTTTGTGCGGCTTCCCCTTGGCCATCGCCCTGCCATGCCAAGCGTTTGTAGTGGTTGTAAACGGCAACAGCCATCACCTTCTTGGCCGCTTCTTGACCGACGACTTGTTCGTCTAGGAAGCCTTTGATTTCGTGAGGCTTGGGGATCGTGGCAAGAGTTGGAGCAGGTTTGCTGGTTTTGCTAGTGCCGCCTGCAGCAGTTTTTTTGGAGGGTTCGCCACCGTGACGGGGATTGCCCTGAGCGTCGATCAGCTCTTCGTCAAGAATCTCGTTGCAGAGATCGATGCACTCATCACAGATGTAGACCCCAGGACCCGCGATCAGTTTGCGCACTTGCTCCTGGGACTTTCCGCAGAAAGAGCACTTCAGATGGGCGTCAAATTTGGCCATCGGGCTCTGGACACATCAAACGGGAAGACAGAACCGGTCGGAGTGGGATCGGACTGGATACGCAGGATCGTGGGGAATATGGGCTATGTCAGCCCCCCGTAATGATTCCTTCGCCTCCGAGATTGTCCACAACGCGATCGATCAATCCGTATTCAACCGCTTCTGCTGGAGAAAGGAAGTAGTCCCGTTCAGTGTCTTCGGTGATTTTGGCGAGCGGTTGGCCGGTATGCTCCGCCATCAGACCGTTCAGGGTTTCCTTAAGAAATAAAATTTCCTGCGCCATGATTTCGATGTCTACGGCTTGACCTTGGGCACCGCCTAAGGGTTGGTGGATCATGATCCGGGCATTCGGGAGCGCTAAGCGTTTGCCTTTGCAGCCTCCGCTCAGCAGGAATGCTCCCATCGAGGCAGCGAGGCCGTAGCAGATGGTGACAACGTCTGGTGCCACCTGCTGCATGGTGTCGTAGATCGCCAAACCTGCAGTAATCGAGCCGCCCGGTGAATTGATGTACACCTGAATGTCTTTTTCAGGGTCTTCCGCTTCTAGAAAAAGCAGTTGAGCAACCAGAGCATCCGCCACCTGGTCGTTCACGTCGGTGCCGAGAAAGATGATTCTCTCCCTGAGCAGACGGGAATAAATATCAAAGGAGCGTTCACCTCGTCCGGACTGCTCCACCACCGTGGGAACCCCTGGAGAGGCAAACGGGGCGTGAGCCGAGACGGGAAGGGTTCCTCGCCAGCGGTTTTCGATTGGGTGGTGGCTGCGGGCGTTGATCACGCGGCGGCGGGCGGGAGGACAGATGAATGCAATCTATGGGCGCCGATCAGGCATCGGTGGCGCTGGGCTTGTCCTTCTCAGGTGCCTTTTCACTCACGGTGCTGTTTTCTTCCAGCCAGCCGAGCAGTTTTTCTTGGAGCAGATCCTCGATCACCGCTTGACGGAGACGGTTGGGGTCGATGTCACGCTCACCGGTGAGTTGGGCTGAGACCTCCTTCACTTTGGCGTCGATCTCTGGGTCCTCAAGCTTGAGGCTTTCTGCTTCCGCCAGGGCCGAGAGGGCAAGACTGCGGCGCAAGCGCTCCTCCGCTTCCGGGCGTGAGGTTTCCATCAAGTTGCGGACGAGCTCAGGAGTGAACAGAGATTTCACATCCATTCCCTGTTGTGAGAATTGAGCTGCGGTTTGTTCCACGAGGTTGCGCACCTCCTGTTGAACCAAGGTTTCAGGCAGTTCCACCTCAAGTTGCTCGACGAGAGCAGCGAGCAGGGCATCGCGTCGATTGCTGCTGGTACGGCGCTCAGCGTCATCCTTCAAACGCTTTTCAAGGTCAGAGCGGAGCTCGGCCAAGGTTTCCTGTTCGCTGGCTTGTTTGGCGAAGTCGTCATCCAAGTCGGGAAGTTCTCTGGTTTTGAGATCCTTCAGTTCGATCTCGAAGCTGGCCTTGCGTCCGCGCGCATCTTCCTTGGGGTAGTCCTCAGGGAAATTGCAGGCCACGGTTTTGCTATCACCAACGGCCATGCCCACAACGCCTTCAATGAAGCCCGGGATCATGCGTCCATTCTCGAGGTCCACATCCATCGAATCGGAGCTGCCGCCTTCGATTTCGCTGCCGTCGTCGCTGTAGATGCCTTTAAAACCCACCACGGCGATGTCGCCTTCTGCAGCCTTGCGGCCTTCCACCGGAACCACGGTGGCGAGTTGACGGCGTGATTGCTCGAGCATGTCATCCACTTTTGTGGCATCGAAGCTGACGCTCTCCGCTTCCGCTTTCAGCCCCTTGGTGGTTTTCAGGGTTGGGGTGGGAGCCACATCGGCTTCAAAGGTGACGGAAAGGGGCTTGCCAGGTTCAAAAGACTCCAGCAAGGCTTCGTAGCCGCCATCCACTTCGGGTTGGCCTAGGGCTTCAATCGTTTCCTGTTTGATGGTGTCCCGCCAGATGGCGTCCACGAGGTTCTCGAGCGCGGTGGCGCGAATGCGCAGTCCACCCAGTTGTTGTACGAGAACAGAGCGAGGCACCTTGCCTTTGCGGAATCCGGGCAGATTCACGCTGCGACTGAGCTGTGAGATCGCCGCTTCGTAGCTGGCCTGACTGCGTTCGGCTGGAATCGCTACTTCAACGGCCAGACGGCTGCCGGGGCGGGCTTTGGAGGTGACCTTCAGGCTGGCGGCACTCATCGGCGGCGTTTAAGAGCAGACCCATCACCTTAATTAACTGCGAGTCCTTTGCCTTCCGCGTAAGCTGATTGGAACGCTTTAGCAATTCCCTGTGGCGTCACCACGTCAGGGATCGATGCAGTGAGTGGCACGTAGCCACGCCTAAACCCAGATTTTTGTTCCAGTTTCACTCGTTTGATTTCCGCCGCGCCATTTCCCAGCCGACCACTCACCGTTGCGGTGCTGGGTGCCAGTGGTGCCGTGGGTCAGGAGCTTCTCCAGCTTCTTGAAGAACGGAATTTTCCAGTCGCTGAACTGCGTCTTTTGGCGTCCGCTCGCTCTGCAGGGAGTCACTGCTCGTGGAAGGGGCAGGAGCTCATGGTTCAAGAGACAACAGCCAAAGCTTTCCAGGGAGTTGATTTGGTGCTCGCTTCGGCAGGCGGCTCGGTGTCCAAGGCTTGGCGCGAGGCGATCGTGGCGTCGGGAGCCGTGATGGTGGATAACTCCAGCGCATTCCGCATGGAAGATGGCGTGCCCTTAGTGGTTCCCGAAGTGAATCCAAGTGCTGCTCAGCAGCATCAAGGCGTGATCGCCAATCCCAACTGCACCACAATTCTGCTGAGTTTGGCTTTAGCGCCGCTGGCGTCGCGGCGCCGCTTGCGGCGCGTGGTGGTGAGCACCTATCAATCGGCTAGTGGTGCCGGTGCCCGCGCCATGGATGAGCTTCGTGATCTCTCCCGGGTGGTGCTTGATGGAGGCACCCCCACCAGTGAGGTGTTGCCCCATTCGCTTGCGTTCAATCTTTTTTTGCACAATTCACCGCTTCAGCCGAATGGCTACTGCGAAGAGGAGCTGAAAATGGTGAATGAAACCCGTAAAATCATGGGAATCCCCGACTTGCGCTTTACAGCAACGTGCGTACGGGTTCCTGTGTTGCGCGCTCACTCAGAAGCGGTCAATGTTGAATTCCATGAGCCTTTCTCTGTGGAGGAGGCCCGATCACTCCTAGCTGCTGCTCCTGGTGTTGAGTTACTCGACGATGCTGCCCACAACCGTTTCCCAATGCCCACCGATGTAACCGGTCGAGATCCGGTGATGGTGGGGCGAATTCGTCAGGACATCAGTGAGCCGAACGCTCTTGAGTTTTGGCTATGTGGTGATCAGATTCGCAAAGGTGCCGCTCTGAATGCCATTCAAATCGCCGAACTGCTTCTTCCTACTGTTTGATTCATATGAGTACTGCTGCTGAACTTTCTCCGACCCCGTTTGGCCGTCTGTTGACGGCCATGGTGACCCCCTTTGATGCTGAGGGCCGCGTGGATTTGGCTTTGGCAGGTCGTTTGGCCCGTCATCTTGTCGAGGAAGGTTCAGAGGGGCTTGTCGTTTGTGGCACGACGGGTGAATCGCCAACGCTGAGCTGGCAGGAGCAAGTCAAGATGCTGGAGGCGGTCCGTCAAGCCGTTGGACCTGGGGTGAAGGTGCTTGCAGGGACGGGGAGCAACAGCACAAGTGAAGCGGTGAAGGCCACGCGAGAAGCTGCGTCGGCTGGCGCTGATGGTGCCCTGTTGGTTGTGCCTTATTACAACAAGCCTCCGCAAGAGGGCTTAGAAGCGCATTTTCGAACGATTGCGACGGCTGCTCCTGAGCTACCACTGATGCTTTACAACGTGCCTGGACGCACTGGCACGAGCATGGCTCCGGCCACGGCAGCTCAGCTGATGGATTGCGCCAACGTGGTGAGCTTCAAGGCGGCCAGTGGCTCGACTGAAGAAGTCACCGAGCTGCGCTTGGCCTGTGGGCCTCGCCTCGCCGTTTACAGCGGTGATGACGGCTTGCTTTTGCCGATGTTGTCCGCTGGTGCAGTCGGTGTGGTGAGTGTGGCCAGTCATGTTGTTGGCAGGCGTTTGCGCCACATGATTGATGCGTTCCTCAGCGGTCAGAACGCTGTTGCCCTTGGTCAACACGAGCAGTTAACGCCGCTCTTCCAGGCCCTCTTTGCCACCTCCAACCCCATCCCTGTGAAAGCTGCTCTTGAGCTGAGTGGATGGCCAGTGGGTGCTCCTCGTCTTCCCTTATTACCCCTTAATTCAGCCATGCGCGATTCCTTAGCCCACCTCCTCACTGCCCTGCGTCAGACCTGACGCTCCGGCTGCCGATTCAGATTTCCCCTTTTTAACGTCCCTTGAGTTCTTATTGATGACATCCACTCTTTCTAAAACCAAGCAGGCCTGTCTCCGCGTGATTCCACTGGGTGGCTTGCATGAGATCGGCAAGAACACCTGCGTGTTCGAGTACGGCGACGATCTGATGCTTGTGGATGCCGGTTTGGCATTCCCCAGTGACGGGATGCACGGGGTGAATGTAGTGATGCCCGACACCAGCTTCCTGCGTGAAAACCAGAGTCGGATTCGCGGCATGATCGTGACCCATGGTCATGAAGATCACATCGGTGGAATTGCACACCATCTCAAGAACTTCGATATCCCAGTGATTTATGGGCCTCGTTTGGCCCTGTCCATGCTCACTGGAAAAATGGATGAGGCTGGTGTCACCGACCGCACCACCCTCCAAACCGTTGGTCCTAGAGACGTGGTGAAGGTGGGTCAGCACTTCTCGGTGGAGTTCATTCGCAACACCCACTCAATGGCCGACAGCTTTTCGCTGGCGATCACGACCCCAGTGGGCACTGTGATTTTCACGGGTGATTTCAAGTTTGATCACACCCCTGTGGATGGTGAGCACTTCGACTTGGCTCGTCTTGCCCATTACGGCGATCAAGGCGTGCTCTGTCTGTTCAGTGATTCCACGAATGCGGAGGTGCCTGGTTACTGCCCGCCTGAACGTTCCGTGTTCCCCAACCTGGACCGGCATATCGCTGAGGCGGAAGGACGGGTGATCATCACCACCTTCGCCAGCTCGATTCATCGCGTCTCGATGATTCTTGAGCTGGCGCTTAAAAACGGACGCAAGGTGGGTCTCCTTGGACGCTCCATGCTGAATGTGATCGCTAAGGCCCGTGAACTCGGCTACATGCGTGCACCGGATGAGCTGTTTGTGCCGATCAAGCAGATCAATGATGTGCCAGACCGCGAGACGCTTTTGTTGATGACCGGAAGCCAGGGTGAGCCTCTTGCTGCTCTGAGCCGGATTTCCCGTGGAGATCATCCTCAAGTGAAGGTGAAGAGCTCCGACACGATCATTTTCTCTGCGAGCCCGATTCCAGGAAACACCATTTCAGTGGTGAACACGATCGATAAATTGATGATCTTGGGGGCCAAGGTTGTCTACGGGAAGGGGGAAGGCATTCACGTGTCTGGCCACGGCTTCCAGGAAGATCAAAAGCTGATGTTGGCCCTCACCCGTCCGAAGTATTTCGTGCCCGTGCATGGTGAGCACCGCATGCTCGTGAAGCATGCCCGCACCGGCCATTCGATGGGCGTGCCTGAAGACAACACGCTGATCATCAACAACGGTGATGTGGTTGAGCTCACCCCGGATTCAATGCGTAAAGGCGATCCCGTGAAGGCAGGGATTGAGCTGCTCGACCAGTCTCGCAACGGAATCGTTGATGCTCGCGTGCTTAAGGAGCGTCAACAGCTTGCCGTTGACGGAATCGTGACGATCCTGGCTGCGATCAGCACCGATGGGGCGATGGTGGCTCCGCCTCGCGTGAATTTGCGCGGTGTGGTCACCACAGCTGATGCGCGCAAGATGTCGCTGTGGACGGAACGCGAAATCAAGTGGGTGCTGGAAAATCGCTGGAAGCAGCTCTGCCGCACTGTGGACGGGGCTTCTCCTGAAGTGGATTGGATGGGCGTCCAGCGCGAAGTGGAAGTGGGCTTAGGTCGGCGCATGCGCCGCGAGATGCAGGTGGAGCCCTTGATCCTTTGTTTGGTTCAGCCGGCCCCTGGTGGCACACCGGTCTATAAAGGCCGCGCTGATGCAGAGCCTGATACCCGTCCGGCAGCCCGTGGTCGTGGCGGTCGTCATGGTGCTCCCGGCCGCGACAGCGGTAATGGCCATGTGCGGCGTGATCCGAATGCGGCTCCAGCTCGGGTTGTGCCTTCGCGTGTGATTGGCACACCGGCACCTGCCGCAGCAGTGTCTGCTCCAGGTGCAGCAGCCACTCCAGCACCGGCCCCAGCTCCGGCGAAAGAGCTTGTTGCGGCGACTGTGGTTGTGACCCGCGATCCAGAGCCTGAGATGCCAGCTGGACGCACCCGTCGTCGTCGTTCAGCGGCGGCGTAGGGAACGCCAGGCCAAGTCCAACCGCTTTCGTAAGGGAAGGGATGTTGGCGGATCGTTATCAGCTGCCTTTGCTGATGGCGATCCGAGTTGGGAAATTTGCTTCAGGTTGATGCGCAGCAGTCCGGCTTCCAAACGCTTGGGGTCGGTATCAAAAGCACTTGCTAGCGATGGAGTGGAAGCCTGCTCAGGAGCTTGTTCCAAGTTGGCTGGGTCTTCCGCCAGATCTTGAGAGCTGTCCAAGTTTCTTGGCTGTTGCGACCCCTTTGGCTGATCCATCTCAGCCTTCAGCCAGGGCATGGCCGTTTCGATCGTTTCAGCTGCGGGTCTGTTTGTTGTTGCGCGCTTGTCTGCCGCTATTCGCGTTGAGGTGGTGTTCAAAAACGGATCACGGATGAGATCGTCGCTTGCTTGCTTGCTTGTGACGTTGCTAAATGGAAGGGATGCCAGCTCTTCTGCAGCAGGAGCTGACACAGCAACATCAATGACAGGTGAGCGCTCCAGCGCTTCGCT
>ERZ802822.85-NODE-85-length-68580-cov-9.316468_pt1 | contig 68580 bp, 63 predicted proteins | sample MGYA00345649_ERZ802822 | MGnify/ENA primary metagenome ERZ802822 (study PRJEB30503, sample SAMEA104212359) | marine metagenome | biome: Westerlies Biome; feature: [SRF] surface water layer (ENVO:00010504) within the epipelagic zone...; material: water... | reverse complement strand
ATCCGATTTGCTTAATCAAACTGGTCAAACGCTTGATGTGGTGGTCGAGATGCAGGTTGATGACGAGGCATTGGTGGCGCGGATTGCGGGTAGGTCAACCTGTGGATCATGTGGTGAGGTTTACCACGATGTGACGCGGCCACAGCCTGAAAACGGGGCCTGCGAGACCTGTGGGGCATCAGATTTTCAGCGTCGGGCGGACGACAACGAGGAAAGCCTTAAAAACCGCCTGATGGAGTACTATAAGAAAACGTCGCCGCTGCTGGGCTATTACTTTGCCAAAAACCAGCTGCAGTCAGTCAATGGACTTGCTGATATTGATGCTGTGCAGACTGAAATCGCTGCGGTTTTGGATGCGCTGTGATATTTTGGTCTTGACCGCTTCTTGAAATTCTCCTAACCACCAGGCTTGGTCGACAGACCAGGCCCGCGGGCGCCCAAAGGGCTGTGCCGTGGATGTCCGACTTGCTGCGCCTTGGCGAACGGGGTCGGGTTTTGTGAAAAAAGGTTCTGGTGTTACGGAACCGCAATAAAAAGGAAGCAAGAATTTGGCACGTATAGCCGGCGTGAATATCCCGACGCATAAACGGGTTCCCATCGCATTAACATACATTACCGGTATCGGTTCAGCGATCGCAAAAGAAATTTGTGCCGCGGTCAATATCGATGAAACGCGCCGGGTCAATGAATTGAGCGACGCTGAGGTTCTGGCGGTACGCGAACATATCGATGCCAATTGCATGGTGGAGGGCGATCTGCGGCGTGAGGTTCAAATGAACATCAAGCGTCTGATGGATCTGGGCTGCTACCGCGGTTTGCGTCACCGTCGTAATCTGCCGGTACGGGGGCAACGTACCCATACCAACGCCCGCACCCGCAAGGGCCCGGCGAAAGCAATTGCTGGCAAGAAAAAGTAAGGGAGGGCTTGAGATATGGCACGTGATACACGTCGCGGAGGCAAAAAGAAGGTCTCCAAAAATATCGCCGCTGGTGTGGCGCATGTGAACAGTTCGTTCAACAATACCAAGATTTTGATCTCGGACGTGCAAGGCAACGCCATTGCATGGTCGTCTTCGGGAACGATGGGCTTTAAAGGCTCGCGTAAATCGACGCCTTATGCCGCGCAGATGGCGGCCGAGGATGTGGGTCGTAAAGCTCAAGAGCATGGCGTAAAAACGCTCGAGGTCGAGGTGCAAGGTCCGGGGTCGGGGCGCGAGTCAGCGCTGCGGGCGCTGGCTGCTGCTGGTTTCAACATCACTTCGATTCGCGATGTGACGCCGATGGCCCACAATGGCTGTCGCCCACCAAAGCGTCGTCGAGTGTAAGCAATATTATCAGTACTGGTGGCGCGGATTTGTTCGCGCTGCCATTTTGCTATTTTAACCTCGGGCGTCTTGCACTTCTGGACATGGGGGCAAGACAAGGATGGAGGATTTCATGATCCACAAAAATTGGGCCGATCTCATTAAACCGTCGCAGTTAGACGTTAAGCCGGGCAATGACCCGACACGTCAGGCGACGGTCACCGCCGAACCTCTCGAACGCGGATTCGGGCTGACGCTCGGTAATGCGCTGCGCCGCGTGTTAATGAGTTCTTTGCAGGGTGCGGCGATTGTCAGCGTGCAGATTGATAATGTCCTACACGAGTTTTCCAGCGTTGCTGGTGTGCGTGAAGACGTCACCGATATTATTTTGAACCTGAAAGGCGTTGCGCTGAACATGGAAGTCGAGGGCCCTAAGCGGCTGTCGATCAACGCCAAAGGCCCGGGTGTAGTGACCGCCGGCGACATCTCGGAAAGCGCCGGTATTGAAGTTCTGAACCGCGAGCATGTGATCTGCCACCTTGATGATGGGGCTGACGTATTCTTTGAGCTGACCGTCAACACCGGCAAGGGCTATGTTGCGGCCGATAAGAACAAACCAGAAGATGCGCCAATTGGCCTGATTCCGATCGATGCAATTTATTCACCGGTTAAAAAGGTGTCATACGACGTACAACCGACCCGTGAAGGTCAGGTACTTGATTATGACAAGCTGACAATGAAGGTTGAGACCGACGGTTCGCTGTCGCCGGATGATGCCGTTGCCTATGCCGCGCGCATTTTGCAAGACCAGTTGTCGATCTTTGTGAACTTTGACGAGCCTGAATCGGCGTCGCGTCAGGATGATGATGATGCGCTGGAATTCAACCCGCTGCTGCTTAAGAAAGTTGACGAGTTGGAGTTGTCGGTGCGTTCTGCCAATTGCTTGAAAAATGACAATATTGTGTATATCGGCGACCTGATCCAGAAAACCGAAGCCGAAATGTTGCGGACGCCCAACTTTGGCCGGAAATCTTTGAATGAAATCAAAGAGGTTCTGTCAGGCATGGGGCTGCATCTGGGTATGGATGTCGAAGACTGGCCACCGGATAACATCGAGGATCTCGCAAAGAAATTTGAAGATGCTTTCTAAATACGGGTGAGGGGAGACCCTCATCCGCGCGATCGGGCAATCCCGCCCCAAGGAGAGAGGCTGACACGCATCGGCCTCCAGACAAAGAAAAAAAACCTGTAGAAGGATAAGAAACATGCGTCACGCAAGAGGCTACCGCCGGCTTAACCGCACCCATGAACACCGCAAGGCGCTCTGGGCAAATATGGCCGGCTCGCTCATTGAACATGAGCAAATTAAAACAACACTTCCCAAGGCGAAAGAACTGCGCCGGGTGATTGAGAAACTGGTGACCCTAGGCAAGCGCGGCGACTTGCATGCGCGTCGTCAGGCTGCGGCTCGGCTCAAGGAAGACCAATACGTCAGCAAATTATTTGATGTGCTGGGACCACGCTATAAAGATCGTCAGGGTGGCTATGTCCGGGTCATGAAGGCCGGATTTCGCTATGGTGATATGGCGCCGATGGCAATTATCGAGTTTGTAGACCGCGACCCCGATGCCAAAGGCAAGGCAGACAAAGAACGCGTGGCGCTGCAAGAGGCAGCAAGCGTCTAAACAGCTGAAAAGCTCTGTACTGAGTGAAAGCCACAGCCCTGCGCCGTGGCTTTTTTCATTTGCAGTGCGGCTAAATCACTCGGAGGATCGGCGTAGCGTGGCGCGAAATTCAGACAGCTTAAACGCGCCCAACGCCTGCGCAAAACCCGCATAGCTGGCAATGCCTGCGAGGATCAGACCGGTCAGTGCAAGATACCGCCAGCCTGCAATTCTAAAGCTTGGTTCGGCGAGGGCCTGACATAGATACAGCACCACACCCATCGCCACCGAGGCTGCTAGGATCCGCCAAAACCGGCTTCGGAAGCGCGTATCAAATTGGGCCTCACGACCAAATCGCCGTGCCCCCAGGGCCAATAGGCCCACCATGGCCCAGCCTGCTGCACTGGTGGCAATGGCGGGGGCTAACCACCCAAATATTGGAATAAGACCCACAGCCAGCGCGGCGTTCACGATCATCGAAACGATCGCGTAACGGAAGGGTGTGCGTGTATCTTCCCGGGCAAAAAACAGCGGTTGCAATAGTTTTTGCAATATGAAGGCAGGCAATCCAAGACCATAAATTGCCACCGCTTTGGCCATCGCGGCACTGTCGGCTGCGGTGGTGGCACCGCGTTCAAACAACACTGAGACCAGCGGTAGAGGGATCACACATAGCGCCACTGCAGCAGGCAGGGTCAGTGCCAGTGAAATTTCGGCGGCACGGCTATAGGCGGCGCGTGCGCCGCTGGCGTCCTTGGCCTTCAGTCTGCGCGACAGATCAGGTAAAAGCACAATGCCGATGGCGATGCCGACCACGCCCAGCGGCAATTGATACAGCCGGTCAGCGCCATAGAGCCAGCCAACTGCTTTGTCAAAGCCACTGGCCACCTGTTGGCCGACAACGAGGTTGATCTGCATCACTCCGCCGGCCAAAGCGGCTGGAACCGCAATACCCACAAGGCGGCGCATGTCCTGTGTCCAGCGCGGCCGTCCAATGCGCAGGCGCAGGCCCGCGCGGCCTGCCGCAGTCCACACCAGTGCCAGTTGGGCGACCCCAGCAACAGGCACGCTCCAGACCAGATAAAGCACCGCCTGACCGCCAGTCATCGTGGCGGCCAGCAGGGCTACAATCACCAAAATGTTCAGTACAACAGGAGCAGCCGCGGCGGCGGCAAAATGTCCACCGGCGTTTAAGACACCAGAAAACAGCGCCGCCAGAGAGATAAAGAAAATATAGGGAAACATGATCCGGCCAAAGCCCACAGCCAGATCAAAGCGTTCGGTGCCGCCAAAACCGCCGGCAGTGGCCCAGACCAACGCCGGCATAAATATCATTGCTACAGCCGTCAGTGCCAGTAAAATCAACGCCAGACCGCTCAGCGCATCGGAAGCAAAGCGGTTGGGGTTTTCCCCGGACTGATATTTCTTTGAGAACATTGGCACGAAGGCGGCATTGAAAGCGCCCTCGGCAAAAAAACGACGAAACATATTGGGCAGGCGGAAAGCCGCAACAAAGGCATCCATCACCGGACCGGGGCCAATGACGCCAAACAGGATAATTTCACGCAATAAGCCAAGTACACGGCTTATCAAGGTCCAGAAACCCACAGTTAAAAACCCATAGGTAAGGCGGATCGGTTTCACGACGCGGCCCTTTCACGGCCGGCGGTAATCGCCCCGCGAAGTTTTTTTTCAAGATATTTCTGTTTCGAAGTGGAATGGAGCTTAAGCCCAAACATATCTTTGACATAAAAGTTATCGACCACCTGTTCACCATAGGTCGCCACAACCGAAGAGGCGATATAGATATTGGCGTCTGCCAGCGTGCGGGTCAGATCATAGAGCAGCCCTGCACGGTCCCGAGTGTCCACTTCAATGATCGTGTAGATTTCGGAGCCCTCATTGTCGAAGGTGATCGAGGTTGGCACTTTGAACACACGTTCGCGTTTCTTGACTTTGTCGCGGTCCTTGATGGCTTCTTTGGCAAGGACCTTACCACTGAGAATTTTTTCAATCATCTGCTGCAGGCGCGGCAGGCGGGTTGCCGAATAGGGCTTGCCCTCGCCATCCTGTATCCAGAATGCAGCCGTCGCATAGCCGTCTTTTGAGGTAAAGGAACGGGCGTCGACAACATTCGCACCAACAAGGGCCAAAGCCCCTGCGAGACGCGAGAAAATACCTGGATGATCAACGATTGCAAAGCAAACCCGGGTTGCATCGCGCGCCCCTTCGGGATGCAGGTCGATGCGAATTTCATCCTCTCGGATTCCTTCAAGCAACTGGGCAAACAAGGCATGGGTACTGACGTGCAGCCCCTGCCAATAGGTTGGGTAATGGCGGTCAATCTCGCGCTTTAATGCGGCTTTCGACCACTGGGGCAGTGCGGCGCGCAGGGCGCGTTTCGCCTCGCTGCCGATATTGTTGCGGTTCAGAGCCTCAAGCCCCGTCTCAAGCGCTTTGTGGGTCTCTCTGTATAGAGACCGCAGCAGGGTTGCTTTCCAATTGTTCCATGTTTCAGGACCAACGCCGCGAATGTCACAGACCGTGAGTACGGTCAGCAGGTCGAGACGTTTGACCGTCTGCACCGCCTTGGCAAAATCACGGATGGTGCGCGGGTCGGCAATATCACGTTTTTGCGCCATATCCGACATCAGCAGGTGGTGTCGCACAAGCCATTCCACAGTTTCGCTTTCTGCCCTGTCGAGCCCAAGACGCGGCGCCACTTTTCGCGCGATCCGCGCCCCCAGAATAGCGTGATCTTCGTCGCGCCCTTTGCCGACGTCATGCAGAAAAAGCGCAATATAAAGTACTTTTCGGTTCAGGCCGGTTTTAAGGATATGGCTAACGAGGGGAAGTTCTTCTATCAGTTCGCGGCGTTCAATCTGCGCCAGATTGGTAAGACATTGGATGGTATGCTCGTCGACCGTATAGTGATGGTACATGTTGAATTGCATCATTGCCACGATTGGTTGGAATTCCGGGATGAATTTTGCCAGAATGCCCAGTTCGTTCATGCGCCGCAAAGCCCGTCCGGGATTGCCGTGTTTGAGTAACAGACCCAGAAAAATGCGCCCTGCAGTTTTGTCGTTGCGCATCGCGTCATCGACAAGATTTAGATTGGCTGTGACCAGCCGCATTGCATCAGGGTGGATCAACAATCCGGTGCGCAGCCCCTCTTCAAACAGGCGCAGCAGATTAAGTTTGTTGGTGAGGAAAAGCGTCTCATCACCGATGGCCAGACGATTATGCACCACTTTAAAGCCATCGGGTGGGCGGGGCTTGCGGGTAAAAATGCGCTGAAGCAATGGCGCGGCTTTGGCATGAGAGGCTTCCAGTGAGGTCAGGAAGATCCGCGTGAGATCGCCAACGGCGGTGGCGTGCAAAAAATAACTTTGCATAAAATGTTCTACCGCACGGCGCCCGTTTTTATCGCGGTAGCCAAGTTTCTCGGCGATTTCGACCTGCAGATCAAAGGTCAGCATATCCATGGCGCGCCGGGTTGTCAGATGTAGGTGGCAGCGCACGGCCCATAGGAAATTTTCGGCTTTCTCTAGCCTGGCAAATTCATCGGGGCGAAACACGTCCAAGCCCGCAAGGTCGTCAGTACTGGTGATGCGAAAGACATATTTAGCTATCCAGTAAAGCGATTGCAGATCACGCAAGCCGCCCTTGGCCTCTTTTACGTTAGGCTCTACCAGATAGCGTTGCCCGCCCTGTTTTTCATGGCGTGCTTCGCGCTCTTCAAGCTTGGCCTCGATAAATTCGCGCTCGGTGCCCTGAAACAGATCCTGCCAGAGTTTTTCCTCAAGTTCTGTGGCCAGCGCGGCGTCGCCGCACAAAAACCGCTGTTCCAGCATTGCAGTGCGGATGGTGAAGTCTTCTGATCCCAGACGAATGCAGTCGCGGATATTGCGGGATGCGTGTCCGACCTTGAGCCGCAAATCCCACAGGATATACAGCATGGTTTCAATGACGCTCTCAGCCCAGACGGTCATTTTGTACGGCGTCAAAAACAGCAGATCGACATCAGAGTGCAGTGCCATTTCGCCACGGCCATAGCCCCCGACTGCGATAACGGCCAGACGCTCTGCGCTGGTTGGGTTCGGGGCGGGATGAAAGATATCTTGAGCAAGATGATAAGCGGTTCGCACTAGACAATCGGTCAGTTGAGAATAAGCCCGGGTTGCGGCCCGCGCAGCCAGCGGCGCGGCGGCGAGGTCTGCCTCTATTATGGTCAGAGCAGACAAGCGCACGGCGCGCAGCTCTGTCACCACCGCCGCGCGTTTCTCGCGCTCGTCTTGCAATCCGGACAGTGTCGTTGCAATTTTTGCCAAAAGCGCTGCTTCGTCAAAATATGTGGCGGCGCTCTGTGTGGTATCGGGATCGCTCATCACGGGCTATTAAGCGCATTATGTGTCAAAACCAGACCCTGCCAAAGCTTACGGGGGCCGCATCAATCAGAACAACTTTTTTGCGTTCGATTTTGGCGATTGCGAGTGCACGCTCGTTGGTGCCGTCGGCCAGCAACCGGAACACGCCGCTGACACCCTGAAATCCCGAAGCTTGTGTGAGCGCTGTTTTGGTGACGGCATTTTTCTGACCTGTGCTGACCAGCGCGCCGATCGCTGCAAGCCCGTCATAGGCCAATCCGGCCAATTGGTGGGGCGGGGATCCATAGCCTTCGGCAAAGCGGGTTTTAAAGCTTGCGCTGACCTGTCTGCTTGGGCTGGCAAACCAACCGTTTTGGACGCCCGGTAATTCTAGAATCTGACGTGGAATATCCCAGCGTGATAGGCCGATATACTGAACTTCTTGCGGGTTTATCCCGGCTTCGGGAAGCAGCTGTACCAACAGTGGTAGGGCCCGTGCGGTGTTTGAAGTTAGAAACAGGGTGTCAGCTTTGGTTTCGATCACGCTGTCTTTGATTCGTGCAACAGAATCGATCACACCTTTTTGTGAAAACTCAAACGCCTCGATCGCGGCGATCTCCAACGGGCTGGATTGTGCGGCATTTTCCAATGCGGCTTTGCCCAGTTCACCCTCAAGGGTTCTGGGGTGTACGATGACCGCTTTGGTTTTACCCTGACTGGCGGCATAGCTGACCAAGCGGTTTGCGGTATTGTTAAACGTCGGACCAAGCACAAACACATTTTTGCCGGCAATCGAGGCATTGTTGGAGAAACTCAACACGTTCACGCCACTGTCGGCCACCGCAGCGCCAACCGCTTTGGCGTTTTCGGCCAGCAGCGGACCAAGGATAATCTTTGCGCCTTCCTGTACGGCCTGACGCGCAACCGATGCGGCCTGCTCGGGTTTGCCAGCGGTGTCAAACACCCGCAGATCAATACGTATATCCCCCAGATCTGCGATGGCCATTTGCGCGGCCTGTTCAAGACTGGTCGCGATGGAGGCGGTTTCTTTATAACTTTTGGGGATCAGCAGCGCAACCTGCACGGGCTGTGTCGGGTCTATCATTGGGCCGTCAGAGACGCCTGTAGGCCCCGTGGTGGAGGTGCAACTGGCCACCAGAGCCAAGGCGCTTCCCGCTGCCGCCGCTGCAAACCGCCCACGACAGCTTTGGATCAAAGAAAACACATCAAACCGCATTAAAGCCACTCCTTTTTTACGTTTCCGGTATCGCCGCCGGAGAATTTGCGCCAATCATAGAGGTCAAAAAAGATGGGTCCAGATGTGAATCACAGAATAGAAAAATTACCGGCGGGATTGTATTTTGTTGCAACACCTATTGGCACGGCCCGCGATATCACTCTGCGCGCACTTGATATTCTGGCCAGTGCCGATGTAATCGCTGCCGAGGATACAAGAACGATGCGTCGGCTGCTGGATATTCACGGTATTGCGTTGGGCGACAGACCGCTTTTGGCCTATCATGATCATAATGGCGCACAGATCCGGCCGAAATTACTGGCGTTTCTGGCGCAGGGAAAGGCTGTGGCCTATGGTTCTGAGGCCGGCACGCCGTTGATTGCCGATCCGGGGTTTGGCTTGTCGCAGGCAGCCGTTGAAGCTGGTGCGTTGGTCACAAGCGCCCCGGGCCCATCTGCGATTATTGCCGCGCTGACGTTGGCGGGTCTGCCGACCGACCGGTTTTTCTTTGGTGGGTTTTTGCCAAACACTCAGTCGCAGCGCAGGGCAGCTCTGCAAAATTACCGCGATGTTCCTGGCACTTTGGTGTTTTACGAATCACCCAAGCGCATCCGGTCGATGATTGTGGATGCGCAGGCTGTTCTGGGAGAGGGCCGTCAGGCGGTGATCTGTCGTGAACTGACCAAGAAATTCGAAGAGTGCCGCCGCGGCACTTTGTCAGAGCTGGTCCGTGACCTTGCGACGCTTACTCTTAAAGGCGAGATCGTGGTATTGATTGATCGCGCCCATTTACCCGTTGTTAAGTCCGAGGACATAGAGCAGAGCCTGAGGCAGGCTTTGACAGAGCATTCGCTGCGCGATGCCTCGGATTTGGTGGCAAATGCTTTGGGCGTGCCGCGACGACAGGTATATCAAATGGCGTTGACCATAGGCAGACAGGAATGAGCGGTGCGCTTGCCTTTCATGCGGGATTGGCCGCAGAGCATAGCGTTGCAGACCTCTATCGAGATCGTGGCTGCTATTTGCTGGCCGAGCGCTGGCGCTGTGCCCATGGCGAGATCGACCTGATTTTTCGAAATCCACAGACGGGTGGGTTGATTTTTACCGAGGTGAAGAAAAGTCGCAGCATTGCTGCCGCTGCTGTGCGGGTAACCCTTGCCCAGATCCGCCGTATTCACGATGCGGCGCGGCTGTTCGTGGCAGATCAGCCGCTCGGACAACTGACTGAAATGCGGTTTGATGCAGCGCTGGTCGATATGACCGGTGTCATCGAGATTGTTGAGAACGCGTTCATGGATCGTGGATGAGGCATTGAATAACACCGCAAGCTACGCCATTTAACAGGTTCCAGACGTAACCAAAAGGGACCTGCACCGTGAAAATTGCCTTTCAAATGGATCCGATTGAGCCGATTGATATTGCCGCTGACAGTACCTTTAGGCTGGCTGAAGAAGCGCAGGTGCGGGGGCATGAATTGTTTTACTACACTCCCGATCATCTGGCCTATCAAGAGGGCCGGCTCACGGCGACCGGCTGGCCGTTAAGCGTGCAAAGAGTGGTGGGCAATCATGCCATTTTAGGCCCGAAAACCGAAGTTGATCTGGCTGATTTTGATGTGGTCTGGCTGCGCCAAGATCCTCCCTTTGATATGCACTATATCACGACGACGCATTTGTTGGATCGGGTTCACCCTGACACGCTGGTGGTCAATGACCCGTTTTGGGTGCGAAATTACCCGGAAAAACTTTTGGTACTGGATTTTCCCGACTTGACCCCCCCCACTACGATTGCCCGGGAGCTTGACACAATTAAAGCTTTCAAAGCCCGCCATGGTGATGTGATCTTAAAACCACTTTACGGCAATGGCGGGGCGGGCGTATTCCGTTTGGACGCGCAGGACCGCAACCTGAGTTCCCTGCATGAGTTGTTTACTGGCTTTAGCCGTGAACCGCTGATTGTGCAAAAATTTCTGCCGGCAGTCAGTCAGGGTGACAAGCGGATTATTCTTGTAGATGGTGACCCAGTTGGAGCGATCAATCGTATCCCGGCCAAGGGTGAAACCCGCTCGAACATGCATGTGGGTGGTCGTCCAGAAAAAGTCGGGCTAACCGCAAGAGATTTGGAAATTTGTGCCAGAATAGGCCCGATCCTGCGTGAAAAGGGACAGATTTTTGTCGGAATTGATGTGATTGGCGACTATTTGACCGAGATTAATGTCACTTCTCCAACTGGCATCCAAGAACTGGAACGGTTTGACGGGGAAAACATCGCGGCAAAAATCTGGGCCGCGATCGAGAAAAAACGGGCCTGAGATGTCCTTGCGCCTGCATTTGGCGAATTTGGTTTTACGACTGTTCGAAAAGCCACACCTGACGCGGGCAACACCGCAAGAGCAACGCAAAGCTTTTGAACGCAAAGCGCGGTTTTTATTTCACCCGCCACGGGGAACGGTTTTTTATTGGCAACACCTCAAGCGACCGTCTGGGTCTTTGCATCTCCAGTGGGTGCAGCCGGCAAAGGCACCTCATCGGGGCGTCATTTTGTATTTCCATGGCGGTGGCTATGTGTTTGGGTCGGCGCGTACCCATCGTGCGATGTTGGCCAAGCTGGGATCTTTGGCGGGATGCAAAGCCTGCCTGCCGGACTATCGGTTGGCACCGGAACACCCTTTTCCCGCCGCGCTGGAGGATGCGCAGGCGAGCTATCACGATTTGCTCTGTCAGGGATACCAGCCAGAAAATATAGTGTTGGGCGGCGACAGTGCCGGGGGCGGTTTGGCCTTGGCGTTACTGCACAGTTTGCTCTCTCAGGGGCAGGCTTCTCCAGCGGGTATATTTTGTTTTTCGCCGCTGACTGACCTGACATTTTCTGGATTAAGCCTGCATAGCAACGCCCGATCGGACGTAGTGTTGCCTCTGGTTCGGGCACGGGACGTGGGGCAGATGTATCTGCGTGAACATGACCCCTCAGATCCACATGTTTCACCGTTGTTTGGCGCATTTACTGGTGCGCCACCGGTGTTCTTGACTGTTGGTGACAGGGAAATATTGCTGGATGACACGCGTCGTATGGCAGAAATATTTGAACGTGATGGCGTGGATGTCGTCTGTGATATTCGTCGCAACCACCCACATGTCTGGCCTATCTTGGGTGGATGGTTGCCCGAGGCGCGCGCCAGTTTGCGGGATACCGCAACTTTTGTTCGACGGGTATTAGATGTGGCAGGTGATTTGACCGCTGAGACCCTGCCGCCAGATGCGGGTTGACCTGTTGAAAGTCCGTTTTGAATTTTTAAAATCATGCAATTGCAAGGGTATATAGCCTATCTGCGATAAATGACCTCTATATGTTGATGTCGGCACAAGATTTGCAAATTTCAAGACTATATCTTTGCCACCCGGGATCAGAGAACAGTAATGACGCAGACAGACTTGGTATATACCCCGTCCAAAGAGGGATTTTCCGCACAGTGTGATAGGGATCTTGCGCAAAAAAGAGCACGGCTTTTTACTTTGCAAACAGCAGTTTTATCACCGCCGGATCCGTTGTATGAGGACTTTCAACCGCAACGGGATGAGTTTGAGCGTCTCTCAAGGCGGGCCGGTTGTGGGTCGAGTCTTTAAGGCTGCAGACCGTGGCTTGGTCGTGGCTCAACGGCAGGCAAAAATAGGGCGCTGCAACCACAAGCCTTGGGTTCACCCAACTATTTCAGATGCGGCTTGTCTCGGTCATCGGGTTGAGTAAAACCGGGTCTAATTGTTTTTTTTGGGAATCTTTTGTGTGGACAAGGTGCGGTAGGGCAAGGCGATAGCTTAGGGCTTCGACGATATGGGTTTGTGTCACTTGGTTGGCTCCAGCCAGATCTGCGATCGTGCGCCCGACGCGCAACACTCTGTGATAGCCGCGCGCCGAGAGGCGAAACAACTCTGCAGCGCGGTTGAGCAGTAACTGACCTTTCCGATCAGGCGTTGCCACCGTGTTTAAATGCGCCCCCTCAAGATCGGCATTGCTGCGCAGTTCGGGATGATCGCGATAGCGGTCGGTCTGGATTTGAAAGGCAGCGGCAACCCTTGCGGCGACGGTTGCGCTTGTGTCTCCGTCGCTGGGTAGGTCGAGATCGTGAAAAGGCACCGGCGGCATTTCGACAGTAAGATCAAAGCGATCCATCATTGGCCCTGAAATATGCCCCATATATTCGCCACCGCATAAAGGGGCGCGGGCGCAGGCTCGGCTTGGGTCTGATAGATATCCACATTTGCACGGGTTGGCGGTGGCGATCAGCATGAATTGACACCGGTAACTGCTATGGGCGTTGGCGCGTGCGACCATCACATGCCGGTCTTCCAAAGGCTGTCGTAGGCTTTCCAGAACTGTGCGGCTGAATTCGGGAAATTCATCCATAAACAGAATGCCATTATGGGCAAGGCTGATTTCGCCGGGTTTTGCATCCCGCCCGCCTCCGATAATTGCCTTGTCCGAGGTGGTATGATGCAGCGGTCGAAACGGTGGCTGACGTGAAACCCCCCCCATTCGACAGTTCGCCAAAAATAGACTTAATCATCGAGGTTTCCAACGCCTGGGTCGGGGTCAATGGGGGTAAAAGGCCCAAGCTTCTTTTTGCCAGCATCGACTTGCCGCACCCGGGTGTGCCCACAAGAAAAAGGTGGTGACGGCCGGCAACTGCAATTTCAAGTGCCCTTTTACCGCGTTCCTGACCTTTAATGTCACAAAGGTCTCCGAGGATTATAGGCGCTTCAATGTCCCCTGCCTGCGCCGCAGGGATTGGTTTTTTGCCATTGAAATGCTGAATGATGTCCCACAGGCTGTCGGCTCCTATCACCTGAGCAGTTGCGACCCATGCGGCTTCGGGCCCGCAGGCTCTGGGACAAATCAATAGCCGGTCAGAGCCGGCGGCGGTTACGGCGGCCGGCAGGGCACCGCGCACCGGCACCAAAGCACCATCCAATGATAATTCACCCAGTGAGACGGTATTTTCACAGGCATCTTGCGCAATAACACCAATCGCTGCCATCAGTGCCAGTGCGATTGGCAAATCAAAATGGCTGCCATCTTTGGGTAGATCTGCCGGTGACAGGTTTACCGTGATCCGTTTTGAAGGCAGTGCAATTGACATCGATGCCAGTGCGCTGCGCACCCGGTCTCGAGCTTCTGACACCGCTTTATTGGGCAAACCTACGATAGAGAAACCCGGCAACCCGGCGCTTAGGGCACATTGCACTTCAATACAGCGGGCCTCTACGCCCTCGAAGACAACTGTATAGGTTTTAAAATCATGGCTCACCCCGTTTTCCAGCGCCCCTTCATGGGATGTGCAAGAGCGTGGGCTCGATATAGTTGCAAATTGATTAACACGTGTTGCGAAGCATCTCATCGGAATGCAGGCGTCTGACGTCACCCATGGCCCTATTGCTGGTATCGGGTGCGAGACGCGCAAAGACTTCAGGGTTTTGTGTCGGATATTAGGGCGTATGCGAGATCTGTCCGCCAGACCACAGACCGTCGTGCACTGTCACATGTGTAATCGACAGGTTTTCAATTTTATGCCCGAAAGCTTGATAGGCCGTTAGGCCAAAGGCGCGCTGTACCTGACTGAGGATAACGCCAAAATGTGCGACCACAATTAGGTGTGGGGCGTGATTGGCCCCCACTAACCGATCTATTGCGGCATTACTTCTGGCGCAAAGCGCGTGCCACGAATCGCCATTCGGTGGGCTGATATCACCCGGTGTTTCATAAAATGCCCTCAGCCGGTCGGGGCTTTCGGCTTCTACTTGGGAAAATACTTTCAGTTCCCAATCGCCAAAATTCATCTCGCGCAGATCGCGGTCATGTGGCAACCGGCGTCGTTTCGCTTGTATGGCGTCTGCGGTTGTCACCGCGCGGCTCAGGTCTGACGAAATCACCACCGCATCGTTTGGCAGAGCCGCCTCCAGGCGGGTCAGCGCCTCTGTATCTGACAGATCTGCGGCCAGATCGCTCCATCCTACCATGCCCTTCGCATGGGTCGGGCCATGACGGATCAGAAATATATCGGTCATACTGTCCCTTTGAGCATGGATGGCAACCCGGCGGTAATAAAGACAACCGTATCCGCACAGACGGCAAGCCGCTGGTTGAGACGGCCCTGCAGGTTGCGAAACTGTCGGGCCAGCGCGTTGTCGGGTACGATGCCTTGGCCAACTTCGTTGGACACCAGCGTCACCTCGCCTGCACAATGCGCAAGTGCTGCGAGCAATCGGTCGCATTCTAGGTCTAAATCGCTGTGTTTAAGCAGGTGGTTGCTCAGCCACATGGTGATACAATCCACCAGCACACACTCATTGTTTTTTATTGCGGCCAGCGGTGTGAGCAAATCGAAAGGCGCTTCAATTGTTTTCCAACCGCTGCCACGTTGGGTTTTATGCTGCTCTATCTTATCGGTCATTTCAGTATCAAAACACTGCGCCGTTGCCAGATAAATCTTTGATTTACCGCAGGATATCATATGGCTTTCCGCAAATGCCGATTTTCCGGATGCAGCGCCGCCCAAGACCAGTGTAATTTTTTTTGACATTTTTTGCTCGCGAGTGATCTGATCACCGACCTTTTGCGTATCTGTAAGCAAATAACAAGAAAAACTGTTTTGCCCTGGCCGGGCGATTGGGGGACTAAATGGCGCTTGATTTTGCAAAAGATATGAACTTGTCGCGGCGGGCGATGAAAGCCGAACTGCTGGATGCAGAGACAGAGTTAAAGTTAGCTTATGCATGGCGCGATCAGCGCGACGAGGCCGCGTTGCACCGGTTGATTAACGCGTACATGCGTCTTGCGATTTCAATGGCCGCGAAGTTCAAACGGTATGGCGCACCGATGAACGATCTGATCCAAGAAGCCGGTGTTGGTTTGATGAAGGCAGCGGATAAGTTCGATCCCGATCGCGGTGTGCGGTTTTCGACCTATGCAGTTTGGTGGATCAAAGCCAGTATTCAGGATTACGTCATGCGCAACTGGTCGATGGTCCGCACCGGATCGACCAGCAGCCAGAAATCTTTGTTCTTTAACATGCGTAGGGTACAAGCCCGGCTCGAGCGCGAAGCCACAAAACAGGGCCAATCGCTGGACAAGCATCAACTACAGCAAATGATCTCAAGTGAAATCGGTGTGCCATTGCATGATGTCGAGATGATGGATGGGCGTCTGTCCGGATCAGACTATTCGCTCAATGCCACACAGTCGTCAGAAGACGAAGGGCGCGAGTGGATAGACGCGTTAGAGGATGACGGTGTTCAGGCGGCCGAACATATCGAACACAAGCATGACACCGATCAGCTGCGCGAATGGCTGTTGACTGCGATGAATGCACTCAGCGACCGCGAGAGGTTTATCGTACAGGAAAGAAAACTGCGCGATGATGCGCGTACACTTGAAAGCCTTGGACTAGAGCTTGGCCTCAGCAAAGAGCGTATTCGCCAGCTCGAGGCGGCCGCCTTTACCAAGATGCGGAAAAATCTCGAAGGCCAGTCATCCGAGGTCTTGCAGTTTTTATTGTGAGGTTTTTTTGGCGCAGTAAGCATTGTGGGCTTGCTGTTGCAGTGCGATCGCTTGTCAGGCTCGGTTGATGCCCGTATCATGGAGCAACCGAAACTAGAGGTACACAGTGATGCTGGGCGGCAAGCGCATTCTTTTAATCATTGCGGGAGGCATCTCGGCTTACAAGTCGCTGGAACTGATCCGGCGACTTCAAAAGCGCGGTGCTATCATAACGCCGGTTATGACTAAAGCGTCCGAGCAATTTGTCACTCCGTTGTCAGTCGCAGCCCTTGCTGGGCAAAAGCTGTACCGAGATTTATTTGATCTGACGGATGAGGCCGAGATGGGCCACATTGAGTTGTCGCGCAGCGCTGATTTACTTTTGGTGGCTCCTGCAACAGCTGATTTGATGGCGAAAATGGCCCATGGGCAAGCCAATGATCTCGCCTCGACGATTTTACTGGCTACAGATACACCGGTATTAGTGGCGCCTGCAATGAACGTGCGCATGTGGCAGCATCCGGCGACGCAGCGCAATTTAGCTGTGCTACAAGGTGATGGCATCGCGTTTGTCGGTCCCGATGACGGAGACATGGCCTGTGGCGAGTTCGGCCCCGGGCGCATGTCTGAACCGTCGGCGATTGTGGCGGCTGTCGAGGCGAAATTGGCGGCGGGGCCCTTGTCGGGTAAACGTATTATTGTCACCTCAGGTCCCACGCATGAACCCATTGATCCGGTGCGCTATATCGCCAACCGCTCATCAGGGCGTCAGGGCAACGCGCTGGCCGCAGCGCTTGCGGTACTGGGCGCGGAGGTGGTGTTTATCACAGGCCCTGCGCAGATAGCGGCCCCGGACGGGGTTCAGGTGGTACCCGTCGAGACTGCTCAGCAAATGCTCGAGGCGGTTGAACGTGCACTTCCCGCAGATGCCGCTGTGTGTGCCGCAGCGGTGGCCGATTGGCGCGTCGTGACGCCTGCGGCGCATAAAATGAAAAAGCAAAAAAATGTGGCGCCGCAGCTCACGTTTGCTGAAAACCCCGATATTCTGGCGCGTATAAGTCAGCGCAGCATAAATCGCCCGCAGTTGGTGGTTGGCTTTGCGGCGGAAACTGACGATCTGCTGGAAAACGCCACGGCCAAGCGCCAGCGCAAAGCCTGTGACTGGATCGTTGCTAATGATGTCTCTGCTGATACCGGTATCATGGGCGGTGATGAAAATGCGGTGACATTGATTACCGATGCGGGGCCGGAATGCTGGCCGAGAGCACCGAAACACCAAGTTGCGGCACGATTGGCCCAGCGTATTGCAACGACCTTGGCATCATGACCATGTTACAGCTTGCTTGGACCGATGAGGCCGATCAACGCGTGGCGTTGCCCAGCTATGAAACACAGGGTGCGGCGGGCGCCGATTTGCGTGCGAACTTTGCTGCGGATCAGCGTGATGGCATAAGCCTGTCGCCTGGCGCGCGCGCCCTACTACCCACCGGATTGCGGTTGGCCATCCCGCGGGGGTTTGAGGTGCAGATCCGGCCGCGCTCGGGGCTGGCGCTCAAACATGGCATCACTTTACTGAATACGCCCGGCACGATTGACAGCGATTATCGCGGTCCACTGGGGGTGATCATGTATAACTCTGGCGAGCAGGCTTTTCAGATTGCCCATGGCGACCGTATTGCCCAGATGGTGCTGGCGCCGGTTGTACAGGCTGCGTTCACTCTTGTGGCCAAACTGGATGAGACTACGCGCGGGGCGGGTGGCTTTGGCTCGACGGGACAGCGCTGATGCTGTTGGTATTTTTGATTGCAGCAGGTCTGTGGGGGGGTGGTGCTTTTATGGGCGTGCCGCGCCGGTCGCGGCTCACCGTTCTGGGCGGATTATATATTGCCGTGCTTGCGCTACAATTGGTTTTGCCCACGGGGCATGTTCTGCGCCAAGCCACTGGAGAGACGCCGGCGCTTTGGTTGCTTTTGGGGGCTGCCGTAGCGATGGTTCTGGTCTATCGACGGGGACTTGGATGGTTGCAGGCACGGGCCGCGCTCCAGCGAGATGCGGCGACGCCCGAACCGGCAGGTGAGACATTTTCAGACACCGAACTTGAACGCTATGCCCGCCATGTTGTGCTGCGCGAATTGGGTGGGCCGGGACAGCGCAAACTCAAACAGGCCCGGGTGCTTGTGATCGGGGCCGGCGGTCTTGGAGCGCCGGCATTGCAATATCTGGCCGCAGCCGGCATCGGCACCATTGGCGTGATCGATGACGATCAGGTGGAAAATGCCAACTTGCAACGGCAGGTGATCCACCGCGACGCCGATATTGGCAAGCCCAAGGTGTTCTCAGCCGAGTCGGCGATGCTGGCACAAAACCCCTATGTCAAAGTGCGGCCTTATCACCGGCGGTTGACCGCTGACATTGCTGAGGATCTGTTTGCTGATTATGACGTAATCTTGGATGGCTGTGATAATTTCGAGACGCGCTATCTTGTCAACCGCACTGCGGTCAAACTGCAAAAACCGCTGATTTCAGGGGCCCTTTCGCAGTGGGAGGGGCAGCTCAGTGTCTTTGATCCGGCTTGTGATACGCCGTGCTACGAATGTATTTTTGCCACTGCCCCTGCCGACGGGCTTGCGCCTTCTTGCGCGATGGCGGGCGTGTTGGGGCCTTTACCTGGTGTCGTTGGCGCAATGATGGCGGTTGAGGCGATCAAGGTGGTGGCACAGGCCGGTGCGGCGCTGCGGGGTGAGATGTTGATCTATGATGCGCTTTATGGAGAGAGCCGAAAGCTGACGATCAAACCCCGTGTTGACTGTCCGGTCTGTGGCAAGGCTGATGTGGAAAAACCGACTTCTTTCTTAACAACGGGCACCGGAAATTAAACGGGCCTTACAGGAGATTTTTATGACCAACCCCTTATTACAACCGTGGAATACCCCGTTTGAAATCGCCCCGTTTCAAGACATATCCGACAGTGATTTTGCGCCCGCCTTTGCCAGTGCACTGGCTGAAGATATGGCAGAGACGCTGGCTGTGGCGCACGGCTCTGACGCGCCCAGTTTTGCCAATACAGTTGAGGCTCTGGCGCGCACGGGCAAGGCTTTGGAAAAGGTGCTATCGGTTTTCTACACGGTCTCAGGAGCTGATAGCAACGCCACACGCGAGAATTTGATGCGGGATTTTTCGCCTAAACTTGCGGCCCATAGCTCGGCAATTTATAGTAATAAAGAGCTGTTTGCCCGCATTGATACGCTGTGGCAAAACCGCGAAAATCTGGAACTGACTGCTGAACAAAATCGCGTTTTGATGTTGAGTCACCGCGCCTTTGTCCGTGCCGGCGCCGGTCTTGAGGGCGCGGATGAGGCGCGGATGAAAGTGATCAAATCGCGGTTGGCAGTGATTGGAACCCAGTTTTCGCAAAATCTGCTGGCCGACGAGCGCAGTTGGTACATGGAGCTATCGGATGATGATCTTGAAGGGCTGCCTGAGTTTTTAATAGCAGCGAGCAAAAATGCCGGTGCCGAGAAGGGTCTTGCCAGTCCGATTGTCACCCTATCGCGCTCGATTATGACGCCGTTTTTGCAGTTCTCGCCCCGGCGCGATCTGCGGGCTCGTGCCTATGCGGCATGGGCGGCGCGCGGGGCCAATGACGGGGCGACCGACAACCGCGCATTGGCCGCCGAAATGCTGGCGCTGCGCAAAGAGATGGCGGATTTGTTGGGCTATGAGGATTTTGCCTCGTTCAAGCTTGAGACCGAAATGGCCAAGACGCCGGAAAACGTGCGTGATCTTCTGACCTCGGTTTGGGAGCCGGCGAAAGCGCAGGCCAATAAAGATGCTGATGTGCTGACCCGCAGGATGCATCAAGATGGCATTACCGGTGATCTCGAGCCATGGGATTGGCGCTATTATGCAGAACAACGCCGCCAGGCCGAGCACGATCTGGATGAGGCGAAGATCAAGCCGTATTTCCAGCTTGACCAGATGATTGCGGCCAGCTTTGACTGTGCCAATAGGCTGTTTGGATTGCAGTTCACGCCGGTGGATGTGCCGCTTTATCATCCGGATTGCCGTGCTTGGGAGGTGACCCGCGACGGGCGCCATGTGGCGCTGTTTATTGGCGACTATTTTGCCCGTGGCTCAAAACGTTCTGGTGCTTGGTGTTCGGCAATGCGGTCGCAAGCCAAGTTTCCCCAAACCCAGGCACCGATTGTGATCAATGTGTGCAATTTTGCCAAGGCTCATCCGGCACTGTTGTCGTTTGACGATGCGCGCACTTTATTCCACGAGTTTGGTCATGCGCTGCATCAAATGTTGTCGGATGTGACCTATGAGATGGTGTCGGGGACTTCGGTGCCGCGTGATTTTGTCGAACTGCCCAGCCAGCTTTATGAGCATTGGCTCGAGGTGCCTGACGTATTGCAGAAATTTGCTACACACGCCGAAACTGGCGCGGTGATACCTCAGGATTTGCTGGAAAAATTGCTGGGGGCCGCGACCTTTGACATGGGGTTTCAAACCGTCGAATATATTGCCTCGGCGATGGTGGATCTGGAGTATCATACCACAGATGTGCCCACTGATATTATGATGCGTCAGGCTGAAATTCTAGCCGGTATGGGCCTGCCGCACGCCATCGGGATGCGCCACGCCACCCCGCAATTCGCGCATGTCTTTTCGGGGGGGCATTATGCCAGCGCCTATTACAGCTATATGTGGTCTGAGGTGATGGATGCCGATGCCTTTGCGGCTTTTGAAGAAAAGGGCGATGCGTTTGATACCGAACTGGCCCAGTCTCTTGAGGCCAATATTCTGTCAACCGGCGGTTCGCAGGATCCCGAGGTGTTGTACACGGCGTACCGCGGACGCTTGCCGGGGGTTGATGCCTTGCTGAAAGGCCGCGGTTTGGTGGCGGCCTAACAGGCCGAAAGCTGAGGGCTGAGATAATGATATCTATGCGTCGGGAGGCCTAAAACTCCTGCCGACTCAGGCGATAACCGGCGCTTTTTAACTGGGCGAGAACACCATCTGAGCCGTGCAGATGCGCGGCCCCCACCGCGACAACGATCGTGTCTGTGCTGGTGGTGTCGATGATGTGTGGCATCCATGCTAAATTTCGCTGGCGCAACAGGGTCGCCTGCAACTTGTCAAAGGCCTCTTCAATTTCACGGTTGCTCAGGGCGCTGACGCGTTTCGCATGCAGCTTTGCCAGATACCAACTGGCGGCATGGGATTGATCAAAATAGCTGTTGAGCAGCGTCACCAATCCGTCGGCGCTGTCTTGGTCTGATAACAGGCCAGCGCGCATCATCGCGATCTGCGTGTCAATCGGTTCGCTGGAAAATAAGGAAAATATCGTGTCATAGGGTTCTAACGCCTGCAGTGGCACGCCATTCTTGGCGGCATAGCCCATGATTAAATGGTCAAGGCCGCGGCCTTCGCCCATAGCTGACAGTACACAAGGCGGGACCGACAGTAGAACCGACAGGTACCAAGGTTGAAATTTTGCGGCCATAAAGCTTGGAATGTTGCGGGCTTGTGCCGCTTTTGAAAGTTGATCCCACTCCTCCGGGTCCAGCAGATCAATCAATGTTGGCCCTTGGGTTAAAAAGACCAGCTCGGGCCTTTCGCTGAGCGCGCGCTGAAGCTGGGCCTGTTCTTTCGGCGTCATCTCAAGATAGATTCGATCTGCGGCCGCCAGAACGGGTGACAGCCGGTCAAATACCGGACCAAGTCGCGCGTCGCCCAAATGCACTGTTCCTATCACGCTGATCTGGTGTTGATCTTTTTCGGCCAGCCAGTGATTGCCGGAAGGATACGGGGTGCTGTGATGAAAGGCTTGCAGTTCGGCCTGTTCGGCGGCTGACAGCAGCGGGCGCAAATCGCGGCCCTCACAGGCGGCGTTAAGGGTAGATAGTGGGCAGAATATCAGCGTCGCAGCAGTGATCAAGCGGGCGATCATCGGGTCATAATCCTTTGTGCCGTGTTCAGTAGCAAGCTTAGAAGCTGTCTGTAGCACGTGCTTTGAGATCAGGCAAAGTCTGGCAGTGGCGAGGTGTTGTTTGATCCCCGAGTTCCTATGGCCGCGCGCGGTTTGTAATTGTAAACCATGGGCCTACGTGGCAAAGGCGGGTGTCACTGCGGGGAGATAAGCGATGAAATTGGCGGAAACGGTGACCTTTGGAGGCTCTGGCCTAGATCGGGCGGCTCATCTGCGGGATGATTCGGCAGCGCTTGAGGCGGCGCGCTGCAACCCCGATGCGCGAGCGATATTATTTTGGCGTAGCAAACCGCTTTTGACAGGCGAGACCTGTGACCAGTTGGTCCGCCTTGGGATGGATCACCCGATTTTACAGCTGGCCGGCCCGCTGGTGTTATTCGCTGGATTGGAGGCGGGGCAACCGCGGTTTGTGTTCGAACTATCCAACTGGGATCCGACCGATCAGGAACTGTCGAGCCTCGGGGCGTTTTTGGACCCCAGCCAACAACATCACCCCAGCCTGCCTGAGGATCATTTGTTTTGCGAATTGCGGGCGCGGATGTGGGATCTTAGCCCTCGCGACGCCGAGTTGGCCGCGCTGGCGCGCGGGTTGCTTGCCTGGCATGCCAGCCATGGATTTTGCACCCGGTGCGGTCAGCCGACCCAAGACGATTCGGCCGGGTGGCAACGCTGCTGTGCAGGCTGTGGCAGCCGTCATTTCCCGCGTACTGATCCTGTGGTCATCATGTTGATTACGCATCAGAACAAGGTTCTACTTGGGCGGTCGCCGGGCTGGCCCGAGGGCATGTATTCACTGCTTGCCGGTTTTGTGGAACCAGGTGAAACCATCGAGGCGGCGGTACGTCGCGAGGTGTTTGAAGAGGCGGGTGTGACCGTGGGCGAGGTCGGCTATCTGGCTAGTCAACCCTGGCCCTTTCCGGCCTCACTGATGTTGGGCTGCCGCGGAGAGGCGACCTCACAGGAGATCACGATCGATCCGGTTGAGATCGAAGACGCCCGCTGGGTGACGCGTGAGGAGATGGCCGAGGTGTCTGCGGGCAACCATCCTGAGATTCGTCCGGCGCGCAAAGGCGCAATTGCGCATTTTATTTTACACAACTGGCTTGCAGATCGTCTGGACTAGGGGGATGATGCTCCACGGACATTTTTAAATTTGATGGATTGATCAGTGCTATTTGAAACTTTGGACGAGATTTCCGTCCCGATTGCCGAGGTATTTGCGGCGGTGACGGCAGGCCGCGCGATCGAGCGGTTTGCCGCCAAGCGCGGGTTGATCCTGCGACGGGTTGATCTGGCGGGTGGGCCCGGGCTGGGGCCATTTTGGTCCACATCCTTTCAGTTTCGTGGGGCGACCCGGCAGGCTTTGGTCGATGTGATAAAGTTCGAGCCGGACCACCTGCTGTGTTTTCAAACCCAAGTTCAGGGTTTGACCACCGAGTTTACCATCCGGTTTACTCCGCTTTCAGACTGCCAGACCAGACTGTCTTTTAGGATCGAATTACTGCCCAATGCGCTGCCTGCTGGAATTTTTGTGCATTCACTCAGATTTGCGCGGGCGCGGATCACCGCGCGGTTTGCGCAGGGTGTTGGCGAGCTTTTGCAAGAAATAACTGCTGGTCCGAATTAGGCGTGGTTGCGCCAGATCAAGGGTCTTTGCGGCGCGTTTTAGGTTTGGACAGTCCAAAGAACCATCTGCGGCCCAATTGGTTTCAGTTTTTACCCAAATCTCAGGCGCGCACCGAGACCGGACTTTTGCCTGTAAATTTGCAAGTTAAAATTAGAAACGGCACGCGATCGCGTTGAAGGGGGCATCGGTCTCTGAGTGGCAAAGGCATCTGCTTTTCCACCGGTATCCACACCGCAATGCGCCGAGAGCGCGGCTCACTCGCGCCGTTTCGCAGGCTGAGAAGATCAGATCACGGGATTAATGCCCGTTTGGGCATCCGGAGTTGAGTACAAACGCGACTGATTCGGGTCAATTTAGGTGCGGGGCCTCAGCCTCACCGTGGCCGGTTCACCGGATAAACCCCTAAGATTTTAATTTTATCAGTGAAATATTCCAGCTCTTCCATGGCCAGCTTGACGTTTGCGTCTTCGGGATGTCCCTCAATGTCGGCATGAAACTGGGTTGCGGTAAACGATCCACCGACCATATAGCTTTCCAACTTGGTCATATTTACTCCGTTGGTGGCAAACCCGCCCATTGCTTTATAAAGTGCGGCGGGAATGTTGCGCACCTGAAACACAAAGCTGGTCATCATACCGCGATCGCCGCGGCGGCTATAGTCTGGCGCGCGCGCCATAATGACAAAACGCGTTGTGTTATTGTCATTATCCTCAATATCCTGCGCCAAAATATCAAGACCGTAAATTTCGCCTGCCAAGCTGCTGGCAAGCGCTGCCAAACTGGGATCGGCGGTCTTGGCGACATGTTTTGCAGAACCGGCAGTGTCGGCTCCGGTAACCCGGTGGATGCCATGTTCGCTTAAAAATCCGCGACATTGGCCTAAAAGCACCGTGTGGCTCATTGCGGAGGTGATCTGAGGCAGCGTGGTTCCAGGCACTGATAGCAGGCTGATGCGCACTCGGACGAAGGCCTCGTCAATTATATGCAAGCCGGAGTCGGGCAGCAGCGAATGGATGTCTGCCACACGTCCTGCGGTAGAGTTTTCTACTGGTAACATTGCCAGTTCTGCCGTGCCCGAGCGCACGGCCTCGATGGCATCTTCAAACGTGCGGCATGGTAACGGACGCTTGTCGGGATATGCCTCGCGGCAGGCTTCGTGTGAATAAGCGCCAAGTTCGCCTTGAAAGGCAATTTTAAACTGCATCAGATAGATTCCCGTCACTTTAACCCAACTCGGGCGTTTGGTCGCGGTAACTACACCTTGCGTCCGCCTATGGGAAGCGGATACATAACACTTGATTGATAGCGAATAGGTACCTGAGCGATGCTTGATACGATGACAATGACCAAAATTTTGGGCGGGTTTTGTGGCGCCTTCCTGATTTTCCTTCTGGGCAATTGGGTTGCGGAAGAACTTTACCATGTCGGCGGCAGTGGACACGGTGATCATAAACAGGCCTATGTCATTGATACCGGAGAAGAAGAGGCTGATACGGCGCAAGAAGAGGGCCCAGACTTTGCCACTCTGCTGGCCGCTGCGGATACTGGCAAAGGTGCCAAGGTGTTCAGCAAGTGTAAAGCCTGCCATAAACTGGAAGCTGGAGCCAATGGAACCGGCCCACATCTGTATGGGGTCGTCGATCGTGCTGTAGCTGTCGAGACAGACTACAAGTATTCTGGCGCATTGATTGCGGTCGCCGAGGTTTGGACAGCAGAGAACCTGAACGGGTTTCTGGAAAATCCAAAATCCTATGCGCCGGGCACCAAAATGGGATTTTCCGGTTTGAAAAAAGAGACGGATCGCGCCAACTTGATCGCCTATTTGGCAACGATAGGCGAATAGTCAGACCCTCACACGATCTTGAAGTTAGCCATCGCCCTGCGCGGTGGCTTTTTTACATCTAAAGCGCGTTAATCACAAAAAATTCAATAAAACGCCGCTTGCGCATGGCAAAGCCGACCCTTTAGTTTATCTTAAACTAAACCATCTTAAATTGTTTCAAATTGTCTGGATCGGAGTCTGGTGATGCGCAGTAAACAAACTAACTCAGGAAAGCGTGTGGCACAAACTGCCCCTTTGGTGGGCTGGCGGTTTTTGGGTTTGCTGGGATTTAGTCTGATCGCGGTGCTGTGGCTGGGCAAAAGTGCCTTTGCGGCAGATAAGATCATTAAGTCACATGGAATCTCAAGTTTTGGTGAGCTGAAATACCCTGCCGATTTTCCGCATTTTGATTATGTGAACCCGGATGCGCCGAAAGGGGGCGAGTTTACAACGTGGGGATTCGGCACATTCGACAGCCTCACCCCCTATATTCTCAAGGGTAACGCTGGGTCGCTTGCAACCGTGTTTTTTGATAGTTTGATGACGGGAAATTCCGATGAGCCTGGCTCAATGTACGGTTTAGTTGCCCATACGGTGGAATATCCTGAAAATCGCAGTTGGGTGATTTTTCACATGCGCCCTGAAGCCCGGTTCGCAGACGGTACGCCATTGACCGCTGAGGATGTGGTGTTCAGTTATAATGTGTTGCTGGAAAAAGGCCGTCCGACCTTTAAGGTGACCTTCGAGCATTTTGACAAGGTGGAAGCGCTGGACACCCATCGGGTGAAGTTTTCGTTCAATCCCGAGGGCCCTTTGCGCGAACTGTTGATGACTGCAGGGGGCTTGCCGATTTTCTCCAAGGCCTATTACGACGACCGCGATTTTGCCGAAGCCACGCTTGAGCCGCCGCTGGGGTCTGGTGAATATGAATTGCTGTCTGTCGATGCCGGTCGCAGCGTTGCCTATAAGCGTCGGCCCGATTACTGGGGTAAGGATTTGCCGGTGAATGTCGGCACCAATAATTTCGACGTTCTCAAGGTTGAGTATTTTGCTGATTACACCACCGCATTTGAAGCATTTAAAGGTGGTGCCTATACCTATCGTGAGGAATATATGTCCAAGCTCTGGGCGACCTCTTATGAGTTTCCTGCGGTTGAGAAAGGCTGGGTCAAACTTGAAAACCTGCCCGACGGACGCCCGGCGGGGACTCAAGGGTTTTGGTTTAACCTGCGCAGGGAAAAGTTTAGCGACCCGCGCGTGCGAGAAGCGATTGGCATGGCGTTTAACTTTGAGTGGTCCAACGAAAGTCTGTTTTATGGTATTTATAGCCGTACCGACAGCTTTTGGGAAAATTCAGCGACGCTGCAGGCCGAGGGGATGCCGTCTGAGGCTGAATTGGAATTGCTTGAACCGTTGCGCGCTCAGCTTCCCACAGCGGTCTTTGATGCACCAGCCTATGTGCCGTTAGTGTCTAAACCTGATCAAGTTGGGGACCGCAAGGCCCTGCGCAAGGCGGGAAAACTGCTTGATGCCGCAGGTTGGACGGTGGGAGATGATGGCATTCGCGTCAATGCTGACGGCGTGCAGTTGACGCTGGATGTAATGAATGACAGCCCCTCTTTTGAACGCATTATCAATCCGTATATCGAAAACCTCAAACGGCTTGGGGTGGCGGCGACCACCACGCGGGTGGATTCTGCTGAGGCACAAGAGCGTGAGAAGAACTTTGACTATGATATGGTCGTGCAGCGCTATGCCATGTCGTCGACCCCGGGCAATGAGTTGCGCGGTATCTTCGGATCAGAGACAGTGGATGTTGCCGGCTCAGCCAATCGGGCCGGGCTTGCGCATCCGGGTGTGGATGCGTTGATCCGCCATATTGCCGAAGCTGAATCCCGCGCCGATCTGACCACGGCTGTCAATGCGCTCGACCGGGTGCTGCGGGCGTTGCATATCTGGGTGCCGCAATGGTACAAACCCGTACATAACATTGCGTATTTTGATATGTATGAACGTCCCTATACCGACACCCCGCCACTTTATTCGATGGGTGAGATGTCGATCTGGTGGTATAATCCAGCAAAGGCTCAAGCCTTGAAAGACGCAGGCGCATTTTGAGGCAGGGCCACTAGCATGGGCGCATATATCCTTCGTAGATTGGCGCTGATCATTCCCACGTTACTGGGGATCATGGTGATCAATTTTGCCCTCGTGCAATTTGTGCCCGGCGGCCCGATCGAGCAGATCATTGCTCAGATCGAAGGCGGAGGTGATGTATTTGAGGGAATCGCTGGTGGCGGGGCTGCCGAAACGGCGGCAGCCACTTCCGAAGACTATGTTGGCGGGCGTGGCCTGCCGCCAGAATTTATCGCACAGCTGGAAGCCGAGTTCGGCTTTGACAAACCGCCGCTTGAGCGGTTTTTGCACATGATGTGGAATTACATGCAGCTGGATTTCGGTGAGAGTTATTTTAGGTCGGTCAGCGTTATTGATCTGGTGCTGGAGAAGATGCCGGTCTCGATCACCTTGGGCCTTTGGTCGACTCTGATTGCCTATATGGTGTCCATCCCGCTGGGCATCCGCAAAGCGGTGCGCGACGGCAGTAAATTTGACACGTGGACCAGCGGATTGATTATTGTTGGCTATGCGATTCCGGGATTTTTGTTCGCCATTCTACTTTTGGTGCTGTTCGCCGGCGGATCCTATTATCAAATATTCCCGCTGCGCGGCCTGACGTCGGAAAATTGGTCTGACTTGGGCTTTTTTGCTAAAATTGCCGATTATTTCTGGCATATAGCGCTGCCGGTGCTGGCTTCGACAATTGCGGCCTTTGCCACTTTGACCTTGTTGACGAAGAACAGCTTTCTCGACGAGATCAAAAAGCAATATGTCATGACTGCCCGCGCCAAAGGGCTGTCTGAAGGCCGGGTGCTTTATGGCCATGTGTTTCGCAATGCCATGCTGATCGTGATCGCAGGGTTCCCAGCGGTGTTTATCGGGGTATTTTTTGGCGGCTCGCTGATCATTGAGACGATATTTTCGCTAGATGGTCTTGGGCGACTTGGTTTTGAGGCGGCCGTTGCGCGTGATTATCCAGTGATCTTCGGTACTTTATTTGTCTTTGGCCTCATGGGACTTCTTGTGGGGATAATATCGGATCTGATGTATGTTTTTATTGATCCGCGGATCGATTTTGAAAGTCGGCAGGGATAATGGGATTAATGTCGTTCGCACTGTCGCCGCTCAATCAGCGTCGCTGGAATAATTTCAAAAGTAACCGTCGGGCATTCTGGTCGTTGGTGGTGTTTTCCGTCCTGTTTGGCTTGTCGCTGTTTGCCGAATTTATCGCCAATGACAAACCTATTTTGGTACAGTATCGCGGCGAGTATTATGCGCCGATTTTTCAGTTTTACCCTGAGACAGCTTTTGGTGGCGATTTCAAAACTGAGGCGGTGTATCGCGACCCGGAGGTCAAATGCCTGATCCGGTCCGGTGGGATTGAAGATTGTTTTGACGATCCAGACGGTATTATCGCAGCTATCGACGCCGGTGGCTTTGGCATCGGGGACGACGGCTTTCACAAGGGCTGGGCGCTGTGGCCGGTGATTCCCTATTCGTTTACCACGCCCGTGGACCGGCCCGGAGCGGCCCCGCTGCCGCCAAATTCTCAAAACTGGCTTGGCACAGATGATACCAAACGCGATGTGGTGGCGCGAGTGATCTATGGGTTTCGGTTGTCGATTGTGTTTACCCTGATTGTAACGACTTGCGCATCCTTGATTGGCATTGCTGCCGGCGCGGCGCAGGGGTATTTTGGTGGACGTCTGGATTTGATCTTTCAGCGGGTGATTGAAATCTGGGGGGCGACGCCGTCGCTTTATATTATCATCATACTGTTTGCGATACTGGGGCGGGGCTTTTGGCTTCTGGTGTTTTTGATGGTGCTGTTTGGCTGGACGGCGCTGGTCGGTGTTGTGCGGGCCGAGTTTCTGCGCGCCCGCAATCTGGAATATGTGCGTGCAGCTCGGGCGCTGGGCGTGTCTAACCTGACGATCATGTTTCGCCATATGCTGCCCAACGCAATGGTGGCTACGCTGACCATGCTGCCCTTTATCGTGACTGGAACGATCAGCACTTTGGCCAGTCTTGATTTTCTGGGCTTTGGGCTGCCGTCTTCGGCGCCAAGTCTGGGTGAATTGACCCTGCAGGCAAAACAAAACCTGCAAGCACCATGGCTGGCTTTTACCGCGTTTTTCACCTTTGCCATTATGCTGTCATTGCTGGTGTTTATTTTTGAAGGTGTGCGCGATGCGTTCGATCCCAGAAAGACCTTCCAATGAGCGCGTTGTTACAGGTCGAAAATCTTTCTGTCTCGTTTCGCCAAGAGGGACGTTTGACACCCGCAGTACGCAATATCTCATTTTCGCTCAATCGCGGCGAAACCGTGGCTTTGGTCGGCGAAAGCGGTTCGGGTAAATCTGTGTCGGCGCTGTCAACGGTATCTTTACTGGGTGATAGCGCGGTCGTCTCTGGCTCGGTCAAATATGCTGGGCAGCAGATGATCGGTGCCGATGAGGGGCAGCTGCGTCAGGTACGTGGCAATGACATAAGCTTTATTTTTCAAGAGCCGATGACGTCGCTCAATCCGCTGCACACGATTGAGCGGCAACTGAGCGAAAGCCTGACCTTGCATCAGGGCTTGGTTGGCGCCAAGGCGCGGGCGCTGATCTTAGAGCTGTTGACCAAGGTTGGTATCCGGGATCCCGAAACCCGGCTTGGGGCCTATCCTCATCAGCTCTCAGGGGGACAGCGGCAGCGCATTATGATTGCCATGGCTCTTGCCAACCAACCTGATGTTTTGATTGCCGATGAGCCGACAACGGCTCTGGATGTGACGATTCAAGCCCAAATTTTAGAGTTACTGGCCGAATTGAAAGCCTCAGAGGGGATGGGTCTTTTATTCATAACCCATGATCTGGCGATTGTGCGGCGGATTGCTGATCGGGTTTGTGTTATGAAAGACGGCGAGATCGTTGAGACCGGCAGCACGGCAGAGATTTTTGCAAATCCGCAACACCCCTATACGCAAAAGCTGTTGAATGCTGCTCCTAGCGGGCGGCCAAGTCCGGTGGCAGATACGGCCCCGGTTGTGGTTAAAACCGATCACTTGAAGATTTGGTTTCCGATCCAGCGCGGCTTGCTAAAGCGTACGGTGGGCCATGTGAAGGCGGTAAACGATCTGACGCTGTCGGTGCAGGCGGGGGAAACTCTTGGCATCGTCGGTGAAAGTGGTTCGGGTAAAACCACTGCGGCGCTGGCGATTATGCGATTGATCCAGTTGGAGGGTAGGGTGACGTTTTTAGGTCAGGCGATCGAGAAAATGTCGGGTCGGGCCCTGCGACGGCTGCGCGGTGATATGCAAATTGTATTTCAGGATCCCTTTGGATCTCTGTCGCCTAGGATGACCTGTGCGCAGATCATCGCTGAGGGCCTTGAGGTGCACGGTACATCCGACTTGCGTCCGTTGCGCGATATGGTGGCTGAGGTGATGCTTGAGGTTGGGCTTGATCCCGCTGTGATGGATCGGTACCCGCATGAGTTTTCCGGTGGTCAGAGGCAGCGGATCGCGATTGCGCGCGCGATGATCCTGCGTCCTAAGCTGGTGGTTCTAGACGAGCCGACAAGCGCGCTGGATATGACGGTACAGGTGCAGATTGTCGCTTTGTTACGCGATCTACAGAAAAAATATGGACTGGCCTATTTGTTTATCAGCCACGATCTAAAGGTGATCCGGGCGATGTCACACAAGGTTATGGTGATGCGACAGGGCGATGTTGTAGAAAGCGGATTGGTCGATGACATATTTGAAAACCCGCAGCATGGCTATACCCGGCAATTGTTGGGTGCGGCGCTTGATCTGGATCAGATGGTAAAGGCTTAATCGCAGAGGCTTTGTGTCGGGATACTTAGCCCGGACCGATAGTTGAGCAGGTTTGCTTGCGTGCGGCTAAACGCCGACAGGCCAATGCTGCCGCATCGCGGGTCATCCCATAGAAATTTGCATCAAACCCGGTTTGTTTTGCGACAACCTTACGCAAACTGCCCTCTAGGGTTCCCAGTTCGGACAACACCGTGCGCAGCAATACGGCCTCGGCGTCGCCTCGGCTACGGTAGTTCCCGACATTGATGCCCCAGTGGCGCCCTCCCGATGTCGATATGCGTGTTACCACTTCGAGCACAATTGGGTCGTCGTCGCTTGAGTTCTCGGCAAGCCCGGTATGATCTGTGTTGTTATACATGTTGAGCGGTGCTGTTTTACCGGATGAATTACCGGCATACATACTGGCTATGTCTTGCACAGAGCTTTCGAGTGTATCGGGCATTTGCACCGATGTAACCGCTGCTAATATCGTATCCTGCATTGTATCTTTGCCGCCGCCACCCAGTCCAAATGGCCGCAGTTTTGGGCGCAGGCTGGTTTTTACTGCTGTGACCGTACGGTGGCTGATACCGGCATGACCGTCTACTTTGCCAGGATTGGGATAGGCGGGCCGTCTGGGTTTAATCACGGCAACATTGGTCGGCGCACGCTTGAAGCCCATATTTAACAATTCAGCCACTCTGGCATTGCGAGACGAAGTAGAGCGCCCACCAAATACCGTGGCAATGATCCGTTCCTTGCCGCGTTCTGCCGAGGCCACCAGATTGAACCCTGCCGCCTGTGTGTAGCCGGTTTTGATGCCATCGGCGCCTTTATAATTGGCCAAAAGCCGGCGGTTGGTGTTGGCAATCTTGCGTTTGCCGATGGTTGTTGTCCGTCGAGAAAACAGATTGTAGTATTGGTTATAATCATACAGAAGGTGACGACCGAGAATGGTCATATCGTGGGCTGTGGACAGATGCCCCTTTTGTGTCAGGCCGTGCGCATTTTTAAATGTTGTTCGGGTCATCCCCAGTCGTTTTGCAGTCCGCGTCATGCGGTTGGCAAAAGCCTCTTCCGAGCCGGATATTGCTTCCCCTAGTGCGGTTGCGGCGTCATTGGCCGATTTTACTGCGGCCGCGCGGATCAGATAGCGTAGTTTGATTTTCTGACCAGCTTTCAAGCCCAGCTTGGAGGGCGGCTCTCTGGAGGCGTTGCGCGAGATTTTTACCAGCGTGTCTTCCGTGATTTCGCCATGACGAATGGCTTCAAACACGACATACAACGTCATCATTTTCGTAAGCGATGCCGGGTGCAATCGTGTATTGGCATTGCGAGAATGCAATATCTTTCCCGACCGTGCATCCATCACCACCGCCGCGTAGGGCGCTGACATCACCGAAATTGGAACAATCACCAACAGCCAGACAGCCGTTGCCAAAAATAGCCCTCTTCGGGCCAGCAATATCTGCCGTACCTTCACATGACCTGCCTTTTTCTGCCTCTGGTCGCTGATTTTTCAGCAACTCATTTATTTGTTAGTATGATATCACAAAAAGGGTGCGGAATAAAGTATTGATTTCAATGATAGAGATTGTGTTTTAAGAGGGGCGTATTCCAGCCTTTGCCAATTGACGTATCGGGATGTTTTGGCGGGTGTATTGGTCAATTTTAATTAAGTTTGTTGACAGAATTCGCACAGGCCTCTTTTCACCTTGCCTGCGACCTCTATATAGCTGAAGACACTGCAAACAGTAACACGGACGCTCTGGTGCTATGATAACCCGCCCTTTTCATATGTCTGATGATCCCGATGATATTGGCGAGAGTGATCTTGCTGTCAAACCTCGGTCAAAATCCAAGCGACCTCCTCTTTATAAAGTTATGATTTTGAACGACGATTACACCCCTATGGAATTCGTTGTGCATGTTCTCGAACGTTTTTTTGGCATGAGCAGCGCACAGGCGTTTGAGATTATGCTCACGGTGCATAAAAAAGGGCTGGCTGTGGTGGGTGTGTTCAGCCATGAGATTGCCGAGACGAAAGTAACACAAGTAATGGACTTTGCCCGTCGGCATGAACACCCGCTGCAATGTACGATGGAAAAGGAATAGACTGCAGTTGGCTGGATCCCGTTTAAGTGTCGCATTGGACGATGGAGGGCTGGAACTGCCTGCCGCTGGTCGCCTTGCCATCTTCGCACCTGACGCGGATTTCGATTTATCGGCGTTGGCACAGGACCAATTGGAAATTGTGCAAAGCTTTCATCCCGATCACGCGTCATACCATGCGCGGGGATATAGCTGTGTCACCGAATGTGGTACAGATTATGCGGCCAGTTTGGTGTGTCTACCGCGCAGTAAGCGTCAGGCTCGGGCCTTGATCGCTAGTGCTGAGGCGGCGACGCCAAACGGCATACTCATTGTTGATGGTCAAAAGGTCAGCGGCGTTGAATCGGTTTTGCGCGAAATGCGCGTCCGCGTGCCGATCGCAGGTACAATATCAAAGTCCCATGGAAAACTGTTTTGGTTTAAGGTCGATGGTTGTTGTTTCAGCGATTGGACTCAACCCGGTATGACGGTAAACAGCGACGGGTTTTTGACGGTCCCGGGGATTTTTTCTGCCGATGCGGTTGATCCTGCCTCGGCGCTGTTGGCCACTCATTTGCCGCCAAAACTGGGACGTGTTGTGGCAGATCTGGGGGCGGGTTGGGGATATTTGGCGTCCCAAATTCTTACCCGAGAGAGCGTTGAGGCTGTTCATTTGATCGAAGCGGAGCAGATGGCGCTGGATTGTTCTCGTCGCAATGTCGAGGATCCTCGGGCTTTTTTCCACTGGGCAGATGGCACCAGCTGGCGCCCGTCATATGCGGTCGATACCGTGGTGATGAACCCGCCGTTTCATGTCGGCCGGCGTGGCGACCCAGCGCTTGGGCAGTCGTTTATTGCCACTGCAGCTGCGATATTGGGCAATTCTGGTCACCTGTGGATGGTGGCCAACCGTCATTTGCCTTATGAGACCGCCCTGAACAGTCTTTTCGTTAAGGTCGAAGAACCTTTTGGCACGTCGAAATTCAAAGTCCTGCACGCCCAGCGGCCATCTCGCCTTAAGCGCTGAAATCATATAATCTCAAGTCAGAATCAGGAGGCATGCTATGTCCTTTTCAATCGAAGGCAAGACTGCGATCGTCACCGGAGGTGCAAACGGCGTTGGCTGTGCGATTGGCCGTCACTTTGCCGATCAAGGCGCGAATGTCATGTTTGTCGACATGGATGAAGACGGTTTGGTCAACGAATTGGGCGCGGCCAAGGATGAGGGCAATGTGCGCTACTTCGCTGGGGATCTTCGCGAAAAACTGACGATAGCCAACCTGCTTTCCGCGACGATTGACCATTTCGATCAGGTTGATATTCTGGTTAATGCCTGTCGGCAGGTGATGGTGACCGATCCGCTTGGCGTCGATGATGATACGACAGAGACGATGTTGCAGCAAAATCTGCTCAACAGTTTGCGTCTGTCGCAATTGGTGGCGCGCCGGATGATCAAACAAGCCGCCGGTAATGTTGAGAGTCAGATTGGATCCATCATCAACCTGTCTTCGATCGCAGCGCGGCGTGCACATCCTGATTTGATGGCCTATTCAATTGCCACGGCAGCCTCTGATCAGATGACGCGGTCTCTGGCTGTGGCATTGGCTCCGCATAAGATTCGTGTTAACGCCGTTGCTTTTGGGTCGGTGATGTCCGCCAGCTTGCAAGAAACACTGAAAGAAAATGCGGATTTCCGCGGTGATATTGAAGATCACACGCCCCTACAGCGAATCGCCTCGCCGAACGAACTGGCGGCCGCGGTACAATATCTTGCCTCGGATTGGTCAGGCTTTATGACGGGCCAGATCATGACATTGGATGGCGGCCGCACTTTGATAGATCCGGTCGCAGCGCCGGCACACTAGACTCAGACCAATTCCATTAGGCCTTTCAGCGGGCCAAGCTTTAGACCCAAAGGCAGGGTCGCTTTTAAGGAGCAGTACAAACGTGTTTGTGGTTGAAAAAAACACTGCGTCTGAGTGGTTTTCCGCGCTGCGTGATCAAATTATCAATGCTTTTGTCGGGTTGGAGCAAAGCCATCAGTCTGGCCCGGGGGCGCAGGTCCCGGCCGGTGTATTCGAGGTCACTGAAACCCGTCGGCACTCAGAGGATGGGTCTGATGCTGGTGGCGGTGTGATGAGCGTATTGCGTGGTGGACGGCTGTTTGAGAAGGTCGGGGTCAATGTCTCAACGGTACACGGGCATTTGGCGGCCTCAGCGCAGGCGGCGATGGCAGCGCGCAAATCGCTGCCCGGCATGAAAGAAGATCCGCGGTTTTGGGCCAGTGGTATTTCATTGGTGGCTCATATGCAGAACCCGCATTGTCCTGCGGTTCATATGAATACCCGTATGTTCTGGACCCCGCATGGCTGGTGGTTTGGAGGTGGGTCCGATTTGAACCCCTGCCTTGAGTATGAGGAGGATACCGCGCATTTTCATGATACTCAGGCGCGTTTTCTTGCGCCGCATGGTGCCGACCTCTATCCGCGCCTTAAAAAATGGGCGGATGATTATTTCTATATCCCGCATCGCAAACGTGCGCGGGGTGTCGGGGGCATTTTCATGGATGACCATTGTACAGGGGACTGGGCTGCAGATTTTGCCCTGACACAGGATATCGGCCGTGCTTTTCTGGCGGCTTTCGTGCCTTTGATTGAAAAACGGCAGTCACAGCCCTGGTCGGACGCGGATAGAGAGGCACAATTACTGCACCGCGGGCTTTATGCAGAATATAACCTTGTCTATGACCGTGGGACTAAGTTTGGTCTTGCCACGGGTCATGATCCGGACGCGGTTTTGATGAGTTTGCCGCCATTGGCAAAATGGCGCTAACGCTATTTTGGCGTGCGGGTCTCCGGGTCTCCGGACACGGATCTTTTCTGTGGTAAATTTTATTGTGCGTGTTGGCAGTAGACAAGTAGACCAAGTTAGCGCAGTCTGTAACCGACTATTTTGACGCTATACTTTGATTGAGAGGAATAGGATAATGCCACAACGGTGTACGACCCGTGCTTTCACATCTGTCTTGGCTTTGATTGCCAGTTTTGGCACTGCTTCAGCTGCTGAGACTGATATCACCATTGGGATGCAGCTTGAGCCGCCGCATCTTGACCCGACCAGTGCAGCTGCGGGCGCGATCGACAACGTTGTTTATTCAAACATCTTTGAGGGTTTGACACGATTCATGGGCGATGGCTCGGTGGTGCCCGGTCTGGCAAAAAGCTGGGATATTTCAGATGATGGTCTGCGGTATACGTTTCATCTGCGAGGTAATGTCCAGTTTCATGATGGGACGGCAATGGATGCCGCCGATGTTAAATTTTCCCTCGATCGGGCACGGGCTGAAGACAGCACCAACGCTCAAAAAGCGCTGTTTGCTGGTATCGCAGACGTGGCTGTGATCGACCCGCTGACGGTGGCTCTGACGCTTGAGGCCCCGAATGGCAACCTGTTGTTTAATCTGGCTTGGGGGGATGCGGTGATCGTTGCCCCTGAGACAATCGAGACGATAAAATCCAACCCGGTTGGCACTGGCGCGTTTCGGTTTGTGAATTGGGTGCAGGGGGACAGGATTGATCTTGCGCGCAATGGTGACTATTGGGGCACCGCCCCGGCGCTTGAGGCTGCAACCTTTAAGTTTATTTCCGATCCAACTGCAGCCTTTGCGGCAATGATGTCCGAAGACATCGACGCATTTCAGACCTTTCCGGCGCCAGAAAATCTGCCACAGTTTGATGCTGACCCCCGTTTCAAGTTGTTGATTGGGTCGACTGAGGGCGAAACCATCTTGTCGACAAACAATAAAATGCCGCCGTTTGACAACAAGCTGGTGCGTCAGGCTCTGGCCCATGCGATTGACCGTCAGGCAATCATTGACGGTGCAATGTTCGGCTATGGCACCCCGATCGGCAGCCATTTTGCGCCGCATAACCCCGCCTATATCGATTTGACCGGCAATTCAGCCTATGATCCGGCCAAAGCCAAGGCGCTGCTGGTCGAAGCAGGTTTCGCCGACGGCTTTACCACCACATTGAAATTGCCGCCGCCGTCTTATGCGCGGCGTGGCGGTGAAATTATTGCCGCCCAATTGCGCGCGGTGGGCATAAACGCCGAGATTTCAAACCTTGAATGGGCGCAATGGCTCGAACAGGTGTTTCGCGGCAAGGATTATGGTCTGACGATTGTCAGTCACACCGAACCGATGGATATCGGCATCTATGCACGTCCAGAGTATTATTTTCAGTATGACAATCCCGCCTTTCAGGATTTAATGACCCGCCTGACCGCGACGGCAGATCCGGATCAACGCCGGGCGATGTTGCAAGAGGCGCAGACCATTATCTCAACCGATTATGTCAACGGCTATCTTTTCCAGTTGGCGGCGACCAGCGTTGCCAAGACCGGTGTGCAGGGCATGTGGCTTAATGCGCCAACGCAGGCGATTGACCTGACTGGAATAAGTTGGGCCGATTGAGCCCACAGTCCACTGCCGCCGTGTGCAGTATTGCACAGGCGGGGTGGATAGACCGGACAGACGATGCTGCGCTATAGTCTGAAACGCCTTTTATCCCTCGTGATCAGTCTGGTGGTGGCTTCGCTGATTATTTTTGCCGTGATTGAAGTGGCTCCCGGTGATCCGGCCCGCTTTATGTTGGGCATCAATGCCCAGCCTGACACGGTGGCAGCGTTGCGGGCCGAATTGGGCCTCGACGTGCCGAAAACCCAGCGATATCTGGCTTGGGTCGGTGGGATGCTGTCGGGGGATTTCGGCATTTCGTATACTTACAGGGTACCGGTTGGGCAAATGATTGCAGATCGCATGTGGGTGTCCTTGCCGCTGGCGCTTATGGCGCTGACCCTGTCGACAGTGATTGCGTTGCCCGTCGGGCTCTATGCCGCCAACCGTCGTGGCGGGCGGGGAGATATGGCGGTCATGGGACTGACACAGCTGGGCATTGCGGTGCCAAACTTCTGGTTTGCGATGATTCTGGTGGTTATTTTTGCGATCAACCTGCGCTGGTTTTCTGCCGGGGGGTTCCCGGGTTGGGATGCTGGGCTGTTGGTCGGGCTCAAGGCCTTGACCCTGCCGGCTGTGGCCTTGGCTTTGCCGCAGGCGGCGATCTTGTCTCGGGTGATGCGCAGCGCGTTGATCGATATTCTGAGCGAGGATTTTATGCGCACCGCGCGCGCCAAAGGGTTGACGCGCCAGCAAACGTTGTGGCGTCACGGGCTGCGCAATGCGCTGATCCCGGTTTTGACCATCATGGGGCTGCAGTTTTCGTTTTTGTTGGCGGGTGCCATTATCATCGAACAGGTATTCTATTTGCCAGGACTGGGACGGCTGGTGTTCCAGTCGATCAGCCAGCGCGATCTGATCGTGGTTGAAAGTGTTGTGATGCTGTTGGTATTTGCGGTGATCGTAGTAAATTTTGCCGTTGATCTGGCCTATGCAGCGGTTGATCCCCGCCTCAGGAGCCGGCTGTGAGGGGATCGTTTACATTGATTATTGGCGCTGCGATGACGCTGTGTTTTGCCATCGCCGCTTTGGTGTCCTTTATTTGGGTCCCGTTTGATGTGACGCTTGTGGATATTCCTAATAAATTACAGCGCTCAAATGGGCAGCACTGGCTTGGAACCGATCATTTCGGACGCGACCTGCTGTCGATGATTATGGTTGGCGCCCGCACCTCAATTGCCGTGGCGTTGATTGCGGTTGGTATCGGTATTCTCATTGGGGTGCCGTTGGGTCTGCTTGCGGCGGCGCGCAAAAACAGCTGGCTGGATGAGATGATTATGCGGGCCAACGACCTGATCTTTGCCTTTCCATCTCTGGTGATTGCGATATTAATCACCGCTATTTTTGGCGCTGGTGCGGTCAACGCCATTATTGCGATTGGCATTTTCAACATTCCCGTGTTTGCCCGGGTAACCCGCGGTGGCGCTCTGAGCCTTTGGGAGCGTGAATTTATACTGTCGGCGCGGGTGGCGGGCAAGTCGGGGCTGCTCATTTCGGTTGAACATATTTTGCCGAATTTGGCGAACTTACTTATCGTGCAGGGCACAATCCAGTTCAGTCTTGGCATTCTGGCCGAAGCAGGACTGAGTTATGTCGGGCTGGGCGCGCAGCCGCCGCTGCCCTCTTGGGGGCGCATGTTGGCAGATGCCCAGACTATGGTGTCTTTTGCCCCACATCTGGCCTTGGTGCCAGGGGGCGCGATTATTCTCACTGTGCTTGGGCTTAATCTGATGGGGGATGGATTGCGCGATCGGCTGGATCCGAAACTGCGGGGGCGGCCCGTATGAGCGATGACAGCACTTTGGACGTAGTGGATTTATCTCTCACTTTGGGACATTTGAAAATTTTGGATGCTGTCAGCCTGTCGGTACGCGCGGGTGAAATAGTTGCCATCACCGGCGAAAGTGGGTCGGGTAAATCGATGACCGCGCTTGCGATCATGGGGCTGCTGCCGGCGGGCATGCGACCCTCTGGGCAGATCCAGCTTGATGGTCGCGACATGCTGGCCTTGTCAGAGCCTGAGATGTGCCGTCTGCGCGGAAATCACATCGGGATGATTTTTCAAGAGCCTATGACTGCGCTGAACCCATTGAAAACCATTGGGGATCAAGTGCTTGAGACAATTTTGATTCACCGGAAATCGTCAAAGGCAGCGGCGCGTTTGCGTGCCGCCGAAGTGCTCGCACGGGTTGGCTTGCCCCCGGAAAAATTTTCCTTATCACGCTACCCTCACCAATTGTCTGGTGGTCAACGGCAGCGTGTGGTGATTGCAATGGCGATCGTTTTGCGACCAAAATTTCTGATTGCAGATGAACCGACAACAGCCCTGGATGTCACCACACAGGCGCAGATACTGGCACTTTTGAAAGATCTGGTGCGTCAAGAGGGCATGGGGATGTTGATTATCACGCATGATCTGGCAGTTGTGGGGGATCTGGCAGATCACATATTGATCATGCGGCATGGCGAGGTTTTGGAACGTGGGCCAACCAAACAGCTGTTTGCTGCGATGTCGCATCCTTATACGCGAATGTTGTTTGAGGCATCAAGCCATCAGGTCAGCCTGCCACCACCACCGCTTGAGGCCGCGCCCTTGCTGCAGGTGTGCGATGTGACGCGGGCCTATCAATTGCCCCGCAGGGGTATTTTTTCCGCCCCCCAATTGTTTCGCGCGGTGGATAAAGTCAACTTTACGCTGCGGGCCGGTGAGCGGTTGGGTCTGGTTGGGGAAAGCGGTTGTGGAAAGTCGACGCTGACGCGGGCGATTTTGGGGCTTGAACCGGTGCAGGCGGGCACGATCACCCTGAACGGTGCGCCAGTCTGGGCCGGATCGCAGCCAAACCGCGAGGTGCGGCGTAACATTCAAGTGGTGTTCCAAGACCCGTATGGGTCGTTTAATCCGCGTCATAAAGTGGCGCGGCTGATCACCGAACCCTATCATTTGCTTGACGCTCCGCTGTCTGAGCAGGACCGGGAAAGCGCCGTGTCCGAGGCGCTGGAGGCGGTGGGACTGGTGGCCGGAGATGGGGATAAATATCCGCATGAATTTTCGGGAGGGCAGCGTCAGCGTCTGGCGATTGCGCGCGCTTTGATCCTACGCCCTGAATTGATCGTGTTTGATGAAGCGGTCTCGGCGCTGGATGTTTCGGTCCGGGCGCAAATTCTGGATTTGATCGCCGATTTGTCGACCCGATTTGCGCTGAGTTATCTATTCATCAGCCATGATTTATCGGTGGTGCGCAGTATCACCGATCGGGTTCTGGTGATGCAGGCGGGCACAATTGTTGAACACGGGGCGACAGATCAGGTGTTGGTGGAACCGCGCCATCCCTATACAAAAAGTCTCTTGGCGGCGGCGCCCAGATTACCGCCTTTGCCAAGACATCTTGCGCTGTAACGCGCTGTTCTTTGGAGTTATACCTTGCAAAACATAAATTGAAATTTATCACTGGTGATTGCATCAGGGCGCGCAGGGATGCGGTTTATCTCTTTGTGGTCAAACGCCTTGAACGGATGTCATAAACATCAACGGGAGAAAAGCATGAGATTATTGGGAAAAATAGCGATTGTAACGGGTGCCGCATCGGGGTTTGGAGCTGGTATCGCGCGGAAATTTATTGCCGAAGGGGCGCAGGTGATGTTGGCAGATTTAAATGGCGCCGGCGTACAAACACTGGCAGCTGAACTGGGGGACACAGCTGCGTCCTATCAGCTTGACGTTGCCGATCGCACTCAGGTCACGGCGCTGGCGGCTGAAGTTGAGGCGGAGTTTGGAGCGTTGGATATAGTTGTAAACAACGCCGGTGTCACGCATTTACCAACTCTGATGGAGACAGTGAGCGAGGCAGATTTTGATCGTGTCTTTGCGGTCAATTGTAAATCTATCTATCTGGCATCACAGATTTTCATCCCGGCTATGAAACAGCGCAAGAGCGGTGTTTTCTTAAACGTATCGTCAACTGCGGGAATTTCGCCACGGCCTAATCTGAACTGGTATAATGCCTCCAAGGGTTGGGTGAATACCGCAACCGAGACGATGGCGATCGAGCTTGCGCCGTCTGGTATTCGGGTGAATGCGTTGAATCCGGTGGCGGGGGAAACCCCGCTTTTGAAATCTTTTATGGGGGAGGATACACCTGAAATACGGGCCAAGTTTTTGTCGACAATCCCTCTGGGACGGTTTTCAACGCCCGAAGATATGGCCAATGCTGCGCTCTATCTGTGCTCTGATGAGGCCAGTATGATCACCGGCGTTTGTCTGCGGGTCGATGGCGGGCGCTGTATCTGATGGGTCCCGGCGCGCGCAATTTGATCACGGACGTCGCCGGGCTCATGGTGGGAAACGCGCAAGATGAAGACCTGAAATCTGGCAGCACTGTTTTGCTGGGGACCGCACCGTTCACCGCCTCTTATGCGGTCATGGGTGGAGCGCCGGGCACCCGGGACACCGATTTGTTGGAGCCTGATAAATCCGTGCAATCGGTTGACGCGCTGGTTTTGTCGGGGGGGTCTGCGTTTGGTCTGGATGCGGCAAGCGGTGTTGTGACGGGACTGCGCGCTCAGGGGCGTGGATTTTCGCTGGGCGCGCTGCATGTCCCATTGGTGCCGACAGCTATACTGGCAGATCTGCTCAATGGCGGTCAAAAAAACTGGCAGGATAATCCTTATCCCGAACTAGGGGCTCGGGCGTTAGCGGGCGCGAGGGATGATTTTGATCTGGGCAGCGTCGGGGCGGGAACGGGGGCGTTGACTGGCACGTTGAAAGGCGGTCTGGGGTCGGCGTCATTGGTGCTGGACAGCGGGGTAACGGTTGGCGCGCTGGTTGCAGTTAACCCGATTGGCAATGTCACTACCCCAGGTGCGCGGCATTTCTGGGCCGCGCCGTTTGAGTTGAACCAAGAATTTGGCGGGTTGGGGCCGGATCCGCTGTCTGGACTGGGATATACAATCACTTCTAAAAAGCCCGCTGCGATGTCGGCGCTTGGTAACACGACAATCGCGATTGTGGCCACGGATGCGACGCTTGACAAAGCGGCTGCCAAACGCTTGGCGGTGGCGGCACATGACGGGATCGGGCGGGCAACGTTGCCTGCACATATGCCGATGGATGGCGATCTGGTGTTTTCTGTGGCAACTGCACAGCGAAAGGCCATGGTTGATGATCGTGAAATGGCTTTTTTATGCCATGCCGGAGCGATGTGTTTGTCGCGTGCAATAGCCCGCGCCGTCTATTTAGCAACTCCGTCTGATGGCGATATCCTGCCGTGCTGGCGTGATCTTAACCCAGCGCTTTGATTTGAGTAAGGCGGGCGGGGTCAGGGACAGTGAACCCATCTAGCCACGGTCGTTGAAAAAGGCGTAAATCGTTTCGGCCAGTGCGCTTGAAATACCGTCAACTGCTTTGAGATCAATTAGATTGGCGCGGCTAACTGCTTTGGCAGAACCAAAATGTGATAGCAGGGCTTTTTTGCGTCCGGCGCCGACGCCCGGCACCTCGTCAAGCGGGGTGGCGGTGATGGTTTTGGCCCGTTTGGCCCGATGAGTACCAATGGCAAACCGATGCGCCTCGTCGCGCAGCCGCTGGATGAAATACAGCACAGGGTCATTATGGCGCAGGGCAAATGGGCGGTGCCCGATTCGGTGAAATTCTTCTTTGCCGTGATCGCGATCAACGCCTTTTGCCACACCGATCATCGGTAGATCATTGATGCCAAAATCGTTCATAATTTCGGCCACTGCACTGACCTGACCGGCGCCACCGTCAATCAAAAGTAAATCGGGCCAGAGTGCTTTGTCGCGATCGGGATCGTCTTTTAACAACCGCTTAAAGCGACGGCTCAAGACTTCTTTCATCATGCCAAAGTCATCACCGGGGGTTAGATCGTCGCCCTTGATGTTAAACTTGCGATACTGGCTTTTTATGAATCCTTCGGGGCCCGCGACAATCATACCACCCACGGCATGGCTGCCTTGGATATGACTATTGTCATAGACTTCGATGCGCTGGGGGGGGGCGTCCATGGCAAAAGCCTCGGCCAGCCCTTTCAGTAATTTGCCCTGACTGGCGGTTTCAGACTGCTTGCGCGCCAGACTTTCGCGGGCATTGCGCAATGCGCCGTCGACTAATTCGGCTTTTTCGCTTCGCTGGGGGACGATGATCTCAACTTTGCGGCCAAGTTTGCCTGTCAGGGCCTCTGTCATCAGGTCAGCGTTCTCAATCGGGTGCGATAATAACAGCATGCGCGGCGGATCTTTGCTGTCATAGAACTGCCCGATGAAGGCCTCAAGTACTTCGGCCTCCTCCACATCGGGCCCGATGCGGGGATAGAAATCCTGATTGCCCCAGTTTTGGTTGGCGCGGATAAAAAACACCTGGACGCATGCCTGCCCCCCCGCCAGATGCAGGGCTATTACATCAGCTTCGATGACACCGCGCGGGTTGATGCCCTGCGCGCTTTGAACCTGTGTCAACGCCCGAATGCGGTCTCTAAGGGCTGCGGCGCGTTCAAATTCCATTTTCTCGGCGGCCGCCTGCATCTGAGTGGCGAGCAGTTCTTGGATCTCGGTTGAGCGGCCTGATAAAAACCGCTCGGCATCTGCGACGGTGGCAGCGTAATCGTCAGTGCTAATTTTATCGACACAAGGGGCTGAACAGCGTTTGATCTGATACAGCAGACAGGGACGGCTGCGGCTGTCGAACATTGCGTCCGAACAATCGCGCAGTAGGAACACCCGTTGCAATTGTGTCAGGGTGCGGTTTACGGCACCGGCACTGGCAAATGGGCCGTAATAGTTGCCTTTGCTTTTTTTTGCGCCCCGGTGTTTGCTAATTTGTGGGAAGGCATGTTCGGACCCGACCAATATGTTTGGAAAGCTTTTGTCATCCCGCAAAAGCACATTATAGCGGGGTTTGAGTTGTTTGATCAGGTTTTGTTCAAGCAGCAGTGCCTCAGTCTCGGTGCGTGTGGTCAGAAACATCATGCGCGCAGTTTCCGAGATCATCCGGTCGATGCGGCCAGAATGACCCGTTGGCCGCGTATAATTGGTGACCCGCATTTTTAAATTGCGCGCTTTGCCGACATAGAGCACCCGCGCCTGAGCATCCAGCATGCGGTAGACACCAGGAGAGCTGTCCAGCGTTCGGACATAGGCTGCGATTACGTGCCTTCCGGTAGGTGGCGCGGACGATTCTGTGGTGTTTGCTTCAGCCATAATTTTATCTAGTGATTCTTGATGGGCGCTGCACTCAAAATAATGCGATAGCAAGGAAAAAAATGTCCACGGTTTCTGTGGATAAGTTTGTATATAACTTTATCGGGAATGGAATTTTTCGTTATATTCAACCATCTTCCTCACATTGCCTAAAAAATAGGCACTTATTTAAACTGTTGTTTATAAACGATATTATTTTTATGTGTGGCAAAATATTGAAAACGTTAGGTTTTTATTTAAGCTTTCGCAACGGTTGTGTGGCAGGTGCATAACTCGTGTCACAAAATGAATGCGATCCTTTAGTCATTTTGTACATCGGGTGTCTTCCAACCCAGATGCTGTCCCCCATCAACGCAGAGCAATTGCCCGGTTACCGCGGTTGCGTTCAGAAAATATCCAAGTGCATTGTTAATATCGTTTGTCCCTGCACCCCGTTGCAAAATTGTGTTGCGGCGCTGCGCGGCAAAGTGTTCGGCGCTTTGGCGCGCGCCCTGAAGCGTTGGCCCCGGACCGATGGCATTGACCCGCACGTTTGGCGCGAGGCTCTGTGCGGCGGTTTGGGTAAAGGCCCACAGACCCATTTTGGCGATCGTATAGGTCATGAATTCAGGTGTCAGCTTGCGAACGCGCTGATCGATCATATTGATCACCAAAGCCCGCGCCAATGGTTCATTTTCGTGATCATACAGTGGTTCTGGCGCATGCGCGGCCAGCGCCTGTGTCAAAACGAACGGTGCGCGCAGATTGCTTTCCATATGACGGTCCCAACTTGTGCGTGTGGCATTGGTAATATTGTCATATTCAAAAATTGAGGCGTTATTGATCAGGCAGGTTATGGGGCCACCCAACGCCTGCATTGTCGCTGGAACTAGATTTTGAACTGCCGACTCGTCCAGCAGATCGGCTTGCAAAGCGATCGCATTTCGCCCCATCCCGCGCAGAAGTTCCGCGACCTCTTCGGCAGCCTGATGGGAGGTGGCATAGTGGACGGCCACATCATATCCCTGTTGCCCCAGATAAAGCGCCATCTCCCGTCCGATCCGCGCACCAGCGCCGGTCACCAAAGCCCGTTTCATCAAAATCTCCCGCGTTGGCTTACATCACTACTAAGGTGACATAGAACAGATACAGCGCAGTCAAGCCAAGGCCAAAGCGTCGGGTAATGTTCCATTTGAAAAATACGAATGGGATCAACAGTAGCGAGGCACTCAACATGACCCATAAATCAAAGGTTAGAAATGTGTTATCAACCGGAACCGTCCCGACCAAAGTGCTCAGACCCATGATGGCCAGGAGGTTAAACATATTTGAGCCGATGACATTGCCCAAGGCGACATCCGCTTGTCGCCGTAAAGCGGCCGTTATGGTGGTTGCCAATTCGGGCAGGGAGGTGCCCAACGCAACAAGCGTCAAGCCAATGATCGCTTCGCTCACCCCAAACAGCCGGGCAATATGGCTCGCGCTCTCTACAAGTATATGTGCGCCCAGTGGCAGGCCGATGATGCCCAGCGTCAGATATATTGCGATCTTCCACCAATGCATCTGGGGCTTTGCCTCGAGGGTTAAAGATGGGTGCATGTCTGTGTTTTCGGCGCGTTCGTCACTGTGGCGTTGCGCATCCCTTAGGGTATCGCCAAGGATGTATACCAATAGTACCAGTAATATCAGCCCGCTTTGCCATACAAATACACCCAAAAACGCCAGCCCTATAAACAGGCATGTGGCCACCATCATGGCCAGATAGGCTTTTTTGGTATCATGTTCGCTGCTGTCTAAGGTTGCAAATATGGCAGGCAGACCTAGCACCAGCAAAATATTTGCCGTGTTCGAGCCAACGATATTGCCCAATGCGAGGCTTGGCACACCCTCGATGACTGCATTGATCGCTATGATCAGTTCCGGTGCCGAGGTGCCAAAGGCGACCACCGTGAGACTGACGATCAAGGCTGGTATGCCCAAACGCAAACTCAGATTAACCGCCCCTTTAACCAGCGAATCGCCTGCCAGAATGAGGAGCGCGAACCCTAGAGCCGCCGATAGCCAGACCACAGATCAGCCCTTGCCGTTACCACAGGCGCAGGGGCCAGTGCCAATATTAAAGCGACCACAGGATGGGCAGCGCGCGGCGTCCAGTCTCTTTTTTCCTGGAAACTTCAGTTTGCCGAACATTGCTAGCACACCCATGCCGACCAGAAACAGGACCACGACCTTGAGAATCATTTTACAAACCAAACCGGGCGAATTGCGCTCGTTCTTCTATGCCTGTAAAAGCGTCTTGCACCATTGATGTGCCTAGGCGCGTCAGAATATTGCGTTTCACGTCATAGCTTCGGAACCGGACTTTGTCACCAAACCTGTCTTTCATCAGGGGCACGAGATGGCCAATCCCATCCACTAAACCCAGTTCCACAGCACGCTGTCCTGTCCAAAATTCGCCACTGAATAAATCCTGTTCGTCGGAAAGTTTGGTGCCTCGACGTGTTTTCACATGGTTGATAAACACGTTGTGGAGCTGATCCAGTATGGTTTTAAGACGGCCGACATCCTCGGGGTTTTCCGGTCGGAACGGATCCAGTGTCGATTTAGATTTTCCGGCGGTATATACGCGGCGTTCCAGCCCTTGTCGTTCCAGAAAGGCCGGTGCGCCGAAGCCGGCTGAAATCACCCCGATCGAACCAATAATGGATCCGGGATCAACCCAGATTTCATCTGCGCTGACAGCCAGCCAATAGCCACCAGAGGCTGCAACGTCTTCTACAAATGCAAGCACCGGCAGTTTTTTATCGTCGGCAAGCCGGCGAATGCGCGCAGCGATTAGCGAGGATTGAACCGGTGATCCCCCCGGTGAATTAATCACCAGAGCGACTGCTGCCGGTTTGCCTTTGCTAAAGGCTTTTTCAATATAGGGTGCCAGCGTCTGGTCGTTGAGCTGTCCACGACCACCGGCCGCGATTGTGCCGGTAAGCCGCAAGATCGCGACTGTGGGCGTTTTGTTCAAAAAGGGAATGCTAAATGTCATACTGCGTATTTAGTTGTATCCGCAGCTGCAAACAAGGCGGCGCAAGAATATTTATATATGGTTGAAAATTCGGAAACCGATCTGGTGTTTTACCTCAGCTGCGCAGACGATAGCCGGTCTTGAACATCCAAAAGATCACCCAAAGGCAGAGAATGATGAAGCCGCTGATGGCCAGTAAACTGATTGTAATCGGGACGTCAGAGGCATCAAAAAACGACCAGCGAAATCCAGAAATTAAATAGACAACGGGATTAAACAGCGTGATTTTTTGCCAAAGTGGCGGCAGCATCGAGATGGAGTAAAACGAGCCACCCAGAAACACCAATGGTGTGATTACCAAAAGTGGGATTAACTGCAATTGTTCGAAATTGATCGCCCAAATTCCGATGATAAAGCCAAATAGTGCAAAGCTGATACAGGTCAGCAGCAATATGGTCATCATTGCGACGGGGTGGGCGATGGTCAGATCGACAAAAATTGTCGACGTCGCCAGTATGACCAATCCAATGAACAGGGCTTTGCTTGCGGCGGCCCCAATGTATCCCAAAATAATCTCAAATGTATTGACCGGTGCTGACAACAGCTCATAGATCGTGCCAGTGTACTTGGGCAGATGGATTCCAAATGCAGCGTTTGAGGTTGCTTGGGTGATCACGCTCAGCATGATCAGCCCTGGCACCAGAAAAGCAACATAGCTGACACCCTCAATCTGGTCTATCCGGCTGCCCAGGGCTGCGCCAAATACCACGAAATAAAGAGATGTTGACAGAACTGGTGATAGAAAACTCTGCTTCAGCGTTCGAAAAAACCGGTTCATTTCGAAAAAATAAATAGTTCTTATGGCATACCAATTCATCTATTTGCATCCTGTAGCAACGTGATAAAAATCTCCTCGAGGCTGCTTTGCTCGGTATGTAGGTCGCGCAGCAAAAAGCCCGCTTTTGACAGGTCGGACAATAAAGTGGTGATTCCGGTTCTTTCGCCAGTTGCGCCATAAGCATATTTAATGGCTTGCCCGTCATTGATCAAACTCAGATTATAAGCCGCTAAGCTTTCGGGCAGAGAACTGGCCGGTTCTGTTAATTCGATGGTCAACGTTTTTTGCCCCATTTGCTGCATAAGTGTGGTTTTACTTTCGACCAGCAAAATTCTGCCGTTATCTATCACCGCGATCCGGTCGGCGATTGCCTCGGCTTCGTCGATATAATGCGTGGTTAGAATGATCGTGACACCATCGGCTTTGAGTTGTGAGATCAATGTCCACATATCTCGGCGCAACTCAACGTCTACGCCAGCGGTAGGTTCATCAAGAAACAAAATACGGGGTTCATGGACCAAGGCTTTGGCAATCATTACCCGACGTCGCATGCCGCCTGACAAAGATTTTATTTGTGCGTGGCGTTTGTCCCATAGAGAAAGTTGCTTTAATATACGTTCGGTAAGGGCAGGGCTGGGGCCGAGGCCAAACAGGCCGCGCGAGAATTTTAAGGTGTTCATAACGGTTTCAAACGGCTCGAGCGAAATTTCTTGGGGGACTAGACCAATCAGCTTCCGCGCCGCGCGATAGTCGACGTTGATATCATAGCCGCCCACGCGGATGCTGCCGGATGTGGGGCTTGCCAGTCCACAGATCGTCGCAATCAGTGTGGTTTTGCCCGCGCCGTTGGGCCCCAGAAGCGCCAGAATTTCGCCTTGCTCTACGGCAAGGTCGACACCTTTAAGGGCGTGAAACGAATCGTTATAAGTTTTCTGCAACCCATTAATCTCTAAAAATGTACGAATATTGTGTCCTTTAACTTTCTTTTGAAATTTTGAACTCCCTGTGTCTAAACCTGAAGCTAAAACAGTGAAAGTCTAAAATCTCGCCTCTATGTTTGTGGACTTGGGGCGTGCATATCAAATATGTATCAAAGAGCCCAAATTTGATCACAGTCATTCAAAAATCATTGGTCATAATGGCTACAAGTACGTGTGAAATTATTGATGCGGTTCTGTGGGCGGCGCAATGTTTATAATATCATTATTTTGCCATTGGGTAGGTGAAAGGATTGAAAGTAATACGTGCCCTTAATTTGCGGAAAAGTAATCGTTTTTCAAATGAATAAACATTAGAAATTAATTCTTGAGGAGGATTTTTTAAATATGACAATGTTAAAACTATGTTTTCAATACGGCTCTTAAAACTGATTCATGCCCGGAATATTGAGTTTAATACATCAAAATTTAATCAAAATTATTGCAAATTAGCTATAGAAATTGACCGAAAAAATTCCGTTACTGTATTTTTTTATTGGGCGTAAGTATCGAAAAAACATGAATTTCTGGCCGCGTCAGGCCAAGTTTTCGCACAGAATTTGGATTGGCAAGAGCGATGTATCAGGTTGGGGTGGGCCAGTTGTTTGACCGCGCAGATCCAAGAGGATTTATTTTCAGAGATTGACCGCTAAAAAAATATATAAACATACACAAGTTGCACGATCTTTTGACCTAGATTAACTGAGTGCTTGGCCTCAGCAAAAATAATGATATATACTCCTCTAAGTACAGGCAAAACTAGATCAATAGGCGACCAAAGACCAAGATAAACCATGGCGTCGAGCAAGTCATAAGATCAGCCAGCTCCGACCAGAAACCGCCCGTAAGGGCCAAGAAAATGTAGGTGTGGAATGGCCGCTCTTTTAAATGAACACAGCCAAAATGAAACCCCGTTGATTGCCCGCAACTGGGTCAAAATTCTGGCGCAGTATCGAGAGCCTAACACTGTGCGCAGTGTCTTCGAACTTCTGGTCACTTTAATTCCGTTTTTGTCACTTTGGAGCCTCGCCTGGTGGTTATTGACCGACTACCCTTGGATGGCTTTCGCAGTCGCGCTCTCCAACGGCCTTTTCCTTGTTAGAATTTTTATCGTTCAACACGATTGTAGTCATGGCGGATTTTTCAAAAATCGCAGAATCAGCGACTGGGTTGGACGTATTTTTGGGGTTTTAACATTGACCCCGTATGACGTGTGGCAACGAACACACATGATTCACCACGCATCGTCAGGAAATCTTAATCAGCGCGGCATCGGTGATGTCTACACGATGACGGTCGAAGAATATTATTCCAAACCGTTCTATGGCAAAGTTCTGTATCGTCTGGGCAGGCATCCCATTATCTTGTTCGGGCTCGGCCCGTTGTACCTGTTTGTCTTACAAAACCGCCTGCCCCTAGGCTTGATGAGCTCTGGTATGAAATACTGGGTCAGCGCGATGGGCACCAATGCGATGATTTTGGCGTCGTTGGGATTGATCTTTTTGTTCGGGGGGCTTGCCCCTATATTGTGGATATTCTTCCCAACCCTCTGTGTGGCTGCGACGCTGGGCGTTTGGCTTTTCTATGTCCAGCATCAGTTTGAGGATACCCATTGGGACACCCAAGAAGAGTGGCAGGTCCATGATGCGGCGCTGCACGGTAGCTCGCATTATGATTTGCCGGCCGTATTAATGTGGTTTACCGGCAATATTGGGATACACCACGTACATCATCTGTATAGCCGTATTCCGTTTTACCGCCTGACAGAAGTGTTGCGCGACCACCCGGTTTTGGCGTCATCACAGCAGCGCTTGACGATTATGCAAAGCTTTCGTTCGGTCAAACTGCATCTTTGGGATTCAAACCGTCGCAAACTGGTATCCTTTGCCGAGGCACGACGGTCGCGGATGGCGGCTTAATCGCCGCGCACCGCATCAATCATCCGCTGAACATTGTCGGGATCAGCCTGCGGGGTGATTCCGTGTCCCAAGTTGAAAATATGCGGCCCATTGCGGAATGCCGCGACGATACGCTTGGTGTCTTTGACCAGAGCCGGCCCCCCGCTGACCATATGCGATGATTTCAAGTTGCCCTGCACACATCCATCGGGCTGCAGATGTGCGGCGGCCCAGTGGGGATCAATCGAATTGTCCAAGGCCAGACAATCCGCTCCGGTAGCTTTGGCAAATCCCAGATATTTCTCTCCGGCCTCGCGGGGAAAGGCGATCACCGGAGTGTTGGGATGGCGGGCTTTCAGCGCAGTTACAATTCGGCGGGTAGGTGCCAAAGCGAACCTGTCAAAATCATGGCCTTTCAGAGACCCGGCCCAGCTGTCGAACAATTTTACCACTTCGGCGCCAGCGTCGATCTGTTTGCTGAGATAGTCAATTGTTGCCTCGGTCAAAAGGTCGATCAATCTCTGAAACAAGTCCGGATTTTCCGTCATCAGCTTATGCGCCGGCCCCTGATCTGGGGTGCCACGGCCGGCAATCATATAGGTCGCCACCGTCCAGGGCGCACCGGCAAAACCGATAAGTGTGGTTTCAGCCGGAAGCGCACGCGACAGAATTCGCAATGTTTCGTAAATCGGGTTGAGGGTGGCATCCGTTTCATTGGCAGGTTTGAGGCGATTGAAGTCGGCCTCTTTGGTCACGGTCGACAGCCGCGGGCCCTCGCCGGTGACAAACCATAAGTCGGCCCCCAGTGCCTGTGGGATCAGTAAAATATCGGCAAACATAATAGCAGCGTCAAAGCCATAGCGCCGAATTGGCTGTAGGGTGACTTCTGCCGCAAGTTCGCTGTTGTAACACAGTGATAGGAAATCGCCGGCCTGTGCTCGGGTCGCGCGATATTCTGGCAAATAGCGCCCGGCTTGGCGCATCATCCAAATGGGCGGTACGGGTTGGGTCTCACCTGCCAAAGCACGCAGGATAGTTTTGTTTTGTGTGGTCATGCTATTTCCTTCAACTTATGACCGTGGTCGCCAGCATGAGGCATAATGTCAAGCGAGATACGCTTGTCAGGGCACGCAGGTGAGATTACACCACACCTATGATTGCAAATATGCCCTGTCCCAAGACGCCGTTGCGCATCGGCACCCGTGGATCGCCACTGGCGTTGGCGCAAGCCCATGAGACCCGTGATCGTTTGGCCCAGGCGTTTGATTTGCCTGATGCTGCGTTTGAGGTTGTGGTAATTAAGACCACTGGTGACCGCATACAGGATAGGCCGCTGCGCGAGATTGGCGGCAAGGGTCTGTTTACCCGCGAGATTGAGCAAGATTTGCTCTCGGGGGCGATTGATATCGCGGTGCATTCGATGAAAGATATGCCGGTATTACAGCCCAAGGGGCTAGTGTTGTCGACCTATCTACCGCGCGAAGATGTGCGCGATGCGCTGATTTGTCCAACCGCCAGCAGTTTAAATGATCTGCCCGCCGGAGCCTTGGTGGGCACGTCAAGCTTGCGGCGCAAGGCGCAGGTTTTGCTGCGCCGGCCCGAATTGAGCGTGGTCGAGTTTCGCGGCAATGTGCAGACCCGTCTCAAAAAGCTAAACGCGGGTGTGGCGCGCTGCACCTTTTTGGCGATGGCGGGTCTGAACCGTCTGCAAATGACAGAGATTGCGGCCATGCCGGTCGCGCCGGAAGAGATGTTGCCGGCGGTGGCGCAGGGTGCGATTGGCATCGAACAGAGGGTTGACGACTCACGCTGTTCTGCGCTGCTTGCGGCGATAGATCATCGGCCAACGGGCGTGTTGCTTGCCGCAGAGCGGGCCTTTTTGGCAGGGTTGGATGGCTCGTGCGAAACGCCGATTGCGGGTTTGGCCACACGAGACGGTGGGCAGGTTCTTCTGCGCGGAGAAATTTTGCGCCCCGACGGATCAGAGCATCTTTATGATGCGCAATCGGCCCCGGTCGAAGATGCTGCAGCGCTTGGCGCTGAAATGGCGGCTAAGTTGCGCGAGCTTGCAGGACCACAGTTTTTCGAGCTGCCTTAGGATCGGGTTCACGGTCCTAGCACCGTCTAAAAGATTTGATCTGGTTCTTATCTAAATGACACAAAACGTCTGTTGCGTGAATTTGCTTTTATGATCACATTTCCCCCGCTTGCCCGCATACCGGTCTCAGCTGTAAATGGTATAATAAAATCTGGCTGTGATCGGCTCACCTGTAAAGTCGGTAAATTCCGCCACGATCCTCGTCCGTTAAAATCAGAATACTTCCATCGGCCGCGATCTCGATGTCGCGAATGCGGCCAATTTCATTTTTTAAAATGGCAGTTTCTTTTACTGGTTTGCCATTGTCTAAATCGACGAGATAGACGCTGCGAAATTTTAGCGAACTGACCAACAGTTTTCCGGTGAACTCTGGGAACATTTCACCCTCGTAAAACGCCATGCCCGAAGGGGCGATCGACGGTGTCCAATGCCAGACCGAATCCGCATATCCCTTTTTTGATGTTTGCCCCTCGCCGACCTGACCGCCTGAATATTCCCGCCCAAAGCTTAAAAGCGGCCAGCCATAATTTTCGCCAGGCTGTAAGATATTAATTTCATCGCCGCCTTTGGGGCCGTGTTCATTGATCCAAATATCGCCGGTCGCAGGATAGATTGCCATGCCCTGCGGGTTCCTGTGACCCTTGGTCAACAGCTCTGGCAACCAGCCTTCGTTAACATGATTGTTGTTTGGAACCGATCCGTCCAATCCAAGACGCACCACCGAGCCGCCGTGTGAAAGCCCGTCTTGTGCACTGTGTCTTTGGCCACGGTCACCCAGTGAAATAAACAGATGATCTTTTACAATCGCCAAGCGGCAGCCAAAATGAACGCTTTTCCAAGAGCTGTTATTGGCGGTAAAAATAACGTCTTGCTGAACTAAAGCATTGCCGTCTAGCACGGCTTTGTTCACCGCAGTTGCGGCACCTTTTGAGGTGCGCCGACTGTAGCAGAAGTATACGTCCGGTCTTGTCGTATCCGGGTTGTGAACGAGGATATCGAGCAGGCCGCCCTGACGTTCGGTGAATGCCTTCGGCACGTTGGAAATTTCGCTGCGCTCACCGGTTGTAAGATTGATCCGAAATAGTTTTCCACGCCGCTCGGTCACCAACGCTTCAGTGTTATTGAGCAGGCTCAAGCCCCAAGGATGGAACAAGGTGCCGCCAATGCGCTGCAATTTTACATCGGCCATACCACCTGTTGAAATCACCGAGCAAAGCAAAACAAAAATCAGAGTACGCATGAGAAATCAAAGACACTTGGGGGTTGTAAAGTCAAGTCACAAGGCTGCTTTTGCCGGTGCCTGCGAATTGTCCAGCGCTATAGTCATTGAATGCTTTAATGCTGCAGGCTGTATTTATTTATATGCATGAATGAAGTGAATAGTGAAATATTTCTCTTTTTATATGAGCGGTTAAAAAAATCTGGTATAAGCTGGTTTTAAGTCGTTACCTTATTCCGCTCGCACTACACAATCGGGCAAATGGCTGATACGAACAATCAAATGCCTATGACGGGGTTTGTATGAAATACGCGATCTTTATTTTGCACCTTGGGTTTGCTGCTCTTGTTTTAAGCGCTGGGCAGAGCTCTGCCCGTAATGTTTGTATGGGGTCTGCCTCAACATGGGACGATTGCTATCGTTCAGTAACAGACGCGGACGGCAATAAATACGTTGGCACATTTAAAAAGGGCAAGTTTGAGGGCGAGGGAAAATATAGTGAGGCCAATGGCAACGTGTATACGGGCACTTGGAAAAACGGTGTTTTTCACGGGGAAGGCGTGCGCAGCTTTGCAGACGGTTCAAAATATACCGGCGCATATCGCGATGGCCTTAAACATGGCGCGGGGACCTATGTTTCGCCTACGGGTGCTACTTATCTAGGCGATTTTAAAAATGGAAAATTTGACGGGCGCGGGGTTTTAACAAAGGCCAATGGTGCGACGTACACGGGCGTCTGGGCGTTTGGAAAAATGCAGGGGCAAGGCACTTATGCCTCGCCAAAAGGGCACCGCTACAAAGGACAGTTCAAGCGCAGTAAATTTGATGGGCAAGGCACTTTCTATGCGAACAGTGGCGCGATCTACAGCGGCTTGTTTAAAAGTGGCCAGTTCCATGGCCGTGGCGCTTTTACGGCCGCTGATGGCAGTAAATATTATGGGCTATGGCGCGCTGGAAAACGTCATGGAACCGGCACTCAAGCTTATGTTGATAACGGTAAATATGTCGGTGAGTGGCGCGATGACAAGCGGGAAGGTATTGGCACTTACAGCGATGCTGATGGCGGCATCTATGATGGTATGTGGCGGACAGATATGCGCGATGGTCGCGGCACTCAGACGTATGCGGATGGCGGTGTGTACAAAGGTGACTTCAACAGAGATCTGGTAGATGGTCTGGGCGTATACCTCTATTCTGACGGCAGTCGCTATGCCGGTGAGTGGCAGATGGATCATCCCGAAGGTCAGGGACTGTATGTGTCTGTCGCAGGCGATAGCTATCTTGGTGAATTCAAACGAGGTTTGTTTGACGGACAGGGTGATTATCTCGCGTCGGATGGGGAGGCATATGCCGGCATGTGGCGCAGTGGTAAACGCCATGGTCGCGGCACTCAAACAGATCCCTCAGGCGCGGTTTATACCGGCGACTTTGAAGCAGACTTTCGCCAGGGGCAGGGGGTCTCTACCTATCCTGACGGCAGCACATACACCGGTGCATGGCAGGCAGATCAATATAAGGGTCAAGGCAGCTTTGTCACCGCCAAAGGAGACACATATGTCGGTCATTTCACCGATAGCTTGTTCGATGGGCACGGCACTTATACAGCAGTAGATGGGGCAAAGTACACTGGCGCATGGCTGGCTGGAAAACGTCAGGGCCGGGGCATGCAGGTCTATGCAGATCAGGGCGTATACACCGGCGCTTTCAATGACGATATGCCTGAGGGACTTGGCCAATACCGCGGCGTGGATGGCAGCGCATATGCCGGTGAGTGGGTTTCAGGAATGCGCAGGGGGCAGGGTCTGTACGATTCGGCTGGCGGTGACCGCTATATTGGAGGGTTTATCGCTGACCAGTTTGATGGAGAGGGCACCTATGCGGCGGTAAATGGCGACTTTTACACCGGCGATTGGCGCCGCGGTAAGCGAGCTGGGCGGGGTATACAGACTTATGCTGACGGCGGTGTTTACAACGGCGATTTCGCCGACGGTATTCGCGCTGGGCTGGGTCAATATCGTGATCCCGATGGTGGGACTTATACAGGCGAATGGGTTGGCGATGCTGGTAGTGGCCAAGGTTTGTTTGTCGCTCCGAACGGTGACCGTTATCTCGGTGCCTTTGCCGCCAACCTGTTTGATGGTCAAGGGGTCTATGAAGCAGTGGCGGGTAATCAGTATCAAGGCACATGGTCGGCCGGAAAACGCAATGGGCGTGGCACCGAAACTTACGCGGACGGTGGCGCCTATGACGGTGACTTTGTCGATGATATTCGCAAAGGCATCGGTCATTATGTCGCGCCAGATGGCGGCAGCTATGCGGGCGAATGGAATTCGGACATGCGCAATGGCCAAGGTCTTTATATTGCGCCTGACGGCGACAGTTATTGGGGTGAGTTCGCGGATAATCTGTTTGGGGGCGAAGGACGCTATGCGGCAGTGGATGGAGATATCTATCAGGGCGCGTGGCGCAATGGCATGCGCAACGGCTATGGCACTCTGCACTATTCGGATGGTGGCGTTTATGAGGGTGATTTCCGCGATGATGACCTAACGGGGCAAGGCCGTTATCGATTTGCGGATGGCAGTGTTTATGTTGGTGCATTTTCCGCAAACCTATTTGAGGGAACTGGGACCCACACAGCACAGAACGGTGATCAATATGAAGGCTCTTGGCGGAGCGGTAAACGTCATGGCCGGGGCACGCAAAGCTATAAGAGCGGAGACAGCTATAGTGGTGACTGGAACGAGGACGTGCAATCCGGGCAGGGCATCTATCGCGCAGCCTTTGGCGATGTCTATACTGGGCATTTTAAAAACAACCAGTTCAATGGTAAGGGTGAATACATTTGGGCGAGCGGCGCCCGCTATGACGGAGAATGGGTAGATCATCAACGGACGGGTGAAGGTACCTATTTCTATGTTGACGGACGTAAATATGTTGGTCTTTGGAAGCAAGATAAACGTCATGGAACGGGCAGCTATAGCTTTGCCAATGGCAATGTATATCTTGGTAGATGGAAAGACGACAAAAGGAATGGCACATTCACAGTGACGTACGGCAATGGAAATACCTATATTGGGGAACTTAAGAACAGTTGTTTCCACGGCAGAGGAAAATTCACTTTTGCCGATGGTACGGTTAAAGAGGGCCTTTGGAAAAATTGTAAATTGGTTGATTAAACTAATGATCTGCGGTTAAGTTTTCAAATTTCATAGGGACTTTCTTTAAATTTAAGCTGTGAGTCCGTTAAGTGGCTTATAACCTGACGCGATGCTTACAAGACAAAAAGAAAACGTTGGCTTTTGGTTCTGAGCAGGTTTCTGATATGGGCAGGATGGTCGGCAAAATGTGTTGATAACGTTGTGAAAAGTGAGCTATTTTATGTAACCCCGTCGTATTGGTGCCTTAGTTTATAGCACATGCGACCGCATTTATGACCCCGGATTGTGGACTGGCAACCTGTTTTGACGGATTTGATCAGCAGATCCCAATGGTCAATACTGCTCTGTTTACACTCTCTTTAAAATGTCAGTCCATCGCGATTTGCAAATCACCTTCAGCCAGCGTCATATTTTTGACAAGTAATCGCTTTTCGTTGCGATCGATAAATTGCTATTGCAACTGGCAGTGGCGCAGCCTGAAACGGGGCGTAAAGATCAATCTGGCCACAGAGTTTCACCCAGCGCAAAACTCCAGCCTTACAGGCAAAAATGTCTGGTCATCATTACGCACCTATCCTTGCCCTCATTTTTCTGTGCTTTCGGTGTAATATCTTTGTTCTTGTTTTGATAAGGCTATACTGGCACTCGTTAATATGGGGTGGTAAACAAAATTAAATAAAAGCGGAGCAGTATCAAATGGAGACAATGATCTCGGTAAATGGGGTGAAAATGACTGTGAGGCAGTTCTATTCACAGACCCACTATGATCAGGATGGCGATGAGTTGATCTTAATCGGTGCCGGCACGATGAAACTGAAAGATTTTAAGGCGTTGACCCCAGAGCAGCAAGATATGCTTGATCCGCGCCCCGATTTGTCGGTCCAGAAAAATGATATTTAAACCAGAGGTTCGGCACCGGCGGATGGGTGTCGAACAACTGCACCAGTGGCTAAATTGGGTTGAGGCTGGGTTTTAGGCGCGCAGAGCTGAATAGGTAAGCGGCTTTTGAATTGCGTTATCGCCAGCCATCCGCGCCCGGGCGGCAGCGCTTATTTCAACGATCACACTCGGTGTGCCGCGGAAAGTTTTTTCTGCCCCTCCCGGTTTATTTGTAGCATCACCGGTTTTTATTCTGGAATAAAGATTTTGGTATTTCATATAGGTCGCTATGACATGGGAAACGCCGGTTCTTAAACTATCCCAAGCCATGTGTTGTAACCCTGCTTTATCTGCTTACTGTGATCTCTCGCCCCAGATATGCAAAAAATTAGCCAGTTTCACCAATCTTAGGTAAAAATTATTGCTTTTGACCGGCTGACGATGAAATTACCCTGATCCCGACCGGCAAGGCACGTTCTTTGTACCCAAGAAGTGATTGCACGCACAGATAAAAGTCGTCTTTTGGCGAGAGTTATAAACAATTACGCACCCTGTTCCAAATGGTCTATACAAGCCGTCCGAGATAGTTACGGTGTCACGATGGACAGGTCAGACATCCTTGATTCAGCTTCTTCCTGGCAGCGGTTGCTTGTGGCACTGTTGATCGGTCTTGTAGCCAATGCTGGCATGTGGGCTGTGGTGGTTATCATGCCCGCGGTTGAGGCAGAATTTGCCCTGACGCGTGCCGACACGTCATTGCCCTATATGCTGTCGATGTTGGGCTATGGGTTGGGTAACTTCATCATTGGCCGCTGGGTGGATCGGGTTGGTATTGCAACCGCGCTTACGGGTGCAAGCTTTGGCATTGCGGCAAGCTTTTTTGCGGCAACGCAGGCGGGCAATATTGGCGTGTTGGCGGCTATACATTTTATTTTAGGCCTGTTTGCAGCGGTTGGCTTTGCACCCTTGATGTCAGATATATCACATTGGTTTATCAAGTGGCGTGGGACTGCCATGGCCTTGGTGGCCAGCGCAAATTACCTGTCAGGGGCGGTTTGGCCCACGGTGCTGGCAGGTGTGCTGGCGCAGAGCGGTTGGCGTGCGACCTATCAGACCTTGGCGGTTATCACCATTGTTGTGGTACTGCCGCTGGCGGTGCTGCTGCGCCGCCGGGTGCCAGATAGTGCCGATGGGGCCTCGGTTGATGCAACACCCAACAGGGGCAACATCAGAATGTCTCCGGCGCGATTGCAACTTTATTTGGGGTTTGCTGGGGTGGCGTGTTGCGTGGCGATGTCCATGCCGCAAGTGCACATCGTCACCTATTGCGTTGGTCTGGGATATGGACCCGTTGCCGGCGCAGAAATGCTGTCCTTGATGTTGTTTGGAGGGGTTTTGTCCCGCATCTTTTTTGGGCTGCTTTCAGACCGTCTGGGTGGCGTTAGAACGCTACTTGTGGGGTCCGCGTTGCAATGCCTTGGGTTGGGGCTTTATCTTCCCTACGATGGTTTGGTGTCGCTTTATCTGGTGAGTTTGATCTTTGGCTTATCGCAGGGGGGGATTGTTCCAAGTTATGCGTTGATTGTACGTGAATATATGCCTGCCGAAGAGGCAGGTGCCCGGGTGGGTTTTGTGCTGATGATGACCATTTGGGGTATGGCGCTTGGGGGGTGGATGTCAGGTTGGATCTATGACGTATCTGGCAGCTATCAAATGGCTTTTTTGAACGGCATTGTTTGGAATTTGGTTAACATCGGGCTGGTATTGGCTCTGTTTTTTCGCAAACCTGCGCCGCTCCGGCCGATTGCAGCAAGGTAAAGCCCGCACTTTCAATTGCGGGGTTGATTTAGGCAGGTTTCGGAGATTCAACCTGACACAAGCATTGAATCATTCTCAAATGCGCTTAAATACGGTCAGACATCAACATTGGCAGGTACACCAACATGACTATTTCCAACCATGCATTCGAGGCCGATACCGGTAAAATTCTCGATATCGTGATCAACTCTTTGTATTCCCAAAAGGAAATTTTCCTGCGAGAATTAATTTCAAATGCCTCTGATGCTCTGAACAAACGCCGTGTCGAAGGCAGCGTTGACGGCGCGCTGTTAGCAGAGACTGTCGGAGAAATTGTTCTCGAAGCGCATGAAAAGAAAAAGATCCTGAAAATTTCCGATAACGGCATTGGACTGGATGAGGCGGATATGGTCGAAGCACTTGGCACCATAGCCCGCTCGGGTACCAAGGCTTTTTTGGATAATTTACAATCCAATGATGACAAAGACGCTGGCGAGGCAAACCTGATTGGACAGTTTGGTGTCGGATTTTATTCGGCCTTTATGGTTGCCGATAAGGTTGAGGTTGTTTCAAAAAAAGCTGGAACGGACTCAGCTTTTAAATGGGAAAGTGATGGTGCGACCGGCTACTCTATTGAACCGGCAGAACGCGATGCAGCGGGAACAACGATTACACTTCATCTTAAAAAAGCAGATAAAGAATATGCCAGCGATGTACGCCTAAGGCATCTGGTCAAGAAATACTCTGATCATGTGGCCCATCCGATTAAGTTGGTTGACGATAATGGCGAGATGACCACGTTAAACACGGTTGAGGCGCTTTGGACGAAAGCCCCTAAAGACATCAGTCCCGAAGATTATAAATCGTTTTATAATTCGGTTGGGGCCACTTATGACGACCCGTTCTTGACCATTCACAATAAAGCGGAAGGCGCGATTGAATTTACCAATCTGTTGTTCGCACCTTCGACGCCCCCCTTTGATTTGTTTGATCCCGAACGGAATTCAAAAATAAACCTTTATATAAACCGCGTGTTTATCACCGATGATTGCAATGATCTGGTGCCTAAATGGCTGCGGTTTCTGCGCGGTGTGGTCGATACACCAAGTCTTGATTTAAATGTCAGCCGCGAGATGCTGCAACAAAGCGTGTCCATGGGTAAAATCCGCAAGGCAATCGTTAAAAAGGTTATGTCCGAAATCAAGAAGAAGATTAAGAAAAACAGCGAAGCCTATGATGTTTTTTGGGGTAATTTTGGCAAAGTGATCAAAGAGGGGCTTTATGAAGACAATGAAAATCGTGAAAAAATTGTTGAAATATGCCGTTTTCAATCATCGCAAAAAAGCGCCCTCATTTCATTAGAAGCCTATATTGAGGCGATGCCTGACGGGCAGTCAGATATTTATTATTTGACCTCTGATGATATGGCCAAAGCGGTCGTGAGCCCGCATTTGGAAGGTTTTGCTGCCAAAAATATCGATGTTTTGCTGTTGACCGACCCAATCGATGAGTTCTGGATTGGGATGATGCCTGATTATAAAGACAAGAAATTCATCTCGATCAGCCGCGGTGAAATTGATATTGATAGTATCAAGAGCGATGATGCACCGAAAGAAGACAGCGCCGATGCGGATGATTATGTCGAGTTGATCGCGATGATTAAAGCCGACCTTGCCGAGCTTATTTCAGATGCGCGGATATCGAAAACCCTGACCTCTAGCCCGTCTCGTTTGGTGGCGGTTGAAAATGGCATGGACATTCAGATGGAGCGGATGATGAAAGCGCAAAATCCAAACTTTGAGGGTGCGCCGAAAATTTTGGAAATCAATGGCGGTCACGATCTCATCAAGGCTATGCAGTCTGCGAAACCGCAAGAGCAAACAGAAATCTTAAAAGATTTGTCGTTGTTGTTGTTTGAGCAAGCACAGATATTGGACGGAAAAATACCGCATGACACGCAGGGGTTTGCCCGCCGTTTGACCAAGGTGATGCACCTCAGTCTGTGACGATTGCCAGCCTTAAGCGTCCAAGGGGCCAAGTCTGGTCTTTTGGACGTCAGGGTGTGCGGGGTTCAGGACCAGTCGTAACTAATTGCTGCGCGGTAGAATTGCTGAACTGCCTTGGAAAACTTTCGCCCCGGCATTGAGGCGATGTGTATGTCGCGCGAAAGTTCCGCGTCGCTGATGGGCCTCTTGGTGACATTTTCGACCAAAACGGCATGCTCGGGAATGAAAGCAAATCCAAGGCCGGCGGCAACCATGGATTGGACCCAATCCTCGCGTTCGGACCGAAACTTGGCATAGAGTTCGATGCCAGATGCCTCACAGACTTTCAGCATTTTAGCCCGCATTTCACACGCTAAGCGATCGACATAATTATGGCCTGATAACTGCGAGAGTGTCAGCGTTTCAAAATCTGCAAGTTCATGGTTTTCAGGCAACAAAACCATATATTTTTCGCTGTACAGAGGTCTCAGAGTGTAGTCATCCATCCGCAACCCAGTCGGGTTCATGATCGCCAGATCGATTTTGTCTGTTTCCAGCGCTTTCTGCAAATCTGGCCATGACATTTCTGTAATTTCCAGTTCGCTGTCATTGCTTTTTGCACTGTGATTTGACATGAGCTTGGCAACTTTTTTATGGCTGACGGATGACATCATTCCAAGCCGGATCGGTTTGCGTTTTAGCAGACGAAATGAATTTGCTACTTTTTCTGCGGCTTGGGTTTTTTCGAGAATATTTTGCATTGGGACCACCATTTCGTGGCCAAAATCAGTTAAAAATACCCTGCGTCTTTCGCGAATAAACAACGGAGCACCAAGCTCGACCTCAAGGTTCTTGATCGATTTGGTCAATGCAGGTTGCGAAATATTAAGCTCGGTTGCTGCGCGGGTGAAATTCAAGCCGCGTGAAGCAGCAATGAAATATTTTATTTGTGCGAGTTCCACTTGTTACCCCTTTTAAATCGTCCCAATTTTTTACTGATCGGTATTTTTAATAGTTTACAATCGGAAATGCAATTATCCCAAGAGAAATTAACCGATAAAGTAAATATATATGTGACTTTAGAGAGAATTTTATCAGACCAAGGGCTCCTATCGGAAATTTTTTCGTAAATTGGGCCAATGTAAGGTTTTTATAAGAAATGATTATATTAGAGTGTCTGAAATTATTTTTTAATTTTTCCCAGAATTAGGGCATCCTTAAGTATCTATGCCGAATTGTTATTGATGCATAGCTTAAAAACAGTTTAGCTAGGTTATTCATGGGATATACTGCGAGAAATAACGATAAAAAATAGGAGAGATGCGAATGCCTGGTTATAAGGGACAGTGTATGTGCGGTGCGGTTAAATTCGAAGTTCCATGCGAACCATTTGCGATGCTTGTATGCCACTGCATTGATTGTCGGGCGTGGTCTGCCAGCCCTGTCAATGGAGCAACTGCGTATAAACGCGATCAGTTGACCATCAAAAAAGGCGAGGATTTAATAAAAAGATATACCAGTTCTGAAGGCCATAATCGCTGTTGGTGCAGTGTGTGCGGTGGGCATGTATTTTCAGACCATCCGGCGTATGATCTGGTTGATGTCTATGCGTCTGTCTTAGAGGGTCTGGCTTTTAAACCCGGAGCGCATGTGCACTATGCGCAATCTATTTTGCCGATTAAAGATGGTTTGCCAAAGTTCAAGGATTTTCCCGCCGAATTGGGTGGGTCTGGTGAAATGATGGATGAATGATAGTTCTTGCAGTGGTGCGATATAGCCACCGCAAAGTGGGCCTTATAGGTACAAAGGTGCATGAAACGTGCTTTTTGGCAGTAAACCCAAATATGATTATAGGACCTGTCACGCCCTAGAGGCGCAGAGATGACCGATTTGGACCCAGGCTTGGTTTTCAGACGGTGATTATAGTGATTGGGTTCATTCTATGTGCAGTAACCGGATTGTTCACACAAAGATCATGCTGGATGGGGCTGAAAGTACTTCCGCGCGTGACGCCTAATATGGCCCATCCTCCATCTTGGGGGTTAAGACGTAAGCCCTGTTGCGTCTTTGATGTCCGATGACAGCTGAATTTGAAAAAGATTACTTGCGATCAATCCCCACCCTGACCCTAGGAGATTATTATGTCAGACCCTAAATATGTTGTGATTACCGCTGCAAACTGTGTTGCTGCTAACCGTTCTGCAGCTCTTGATAATATGGGCGGTTTTGCTCAAGATTTGCACAATGGCACCGATGTTATGGCTATTCGGTATGGGATAGTGCAGTCGGGCCTGAACCCCGGTGCTTTGGTTTTTGTGCAGATGTATGAAAGCCTTTCTGGCCTTGAACAGGCGATGGAGGTTATCAGCAACTCGGCGTCTTATGCCAGCTTGCTTAAAGATCAAAATGTTCAGCCCTATGTGCGAAATATTGCTAAGTTTGCACCGGTACCTTTTGATAATGCGTCAGCCCTGCCAGCAAAATATTTGGTTTTCACCCGGGCCAAGGCTGTGACATTGACTGCGCAAGAGATGACTGAAAAAGTTGCGGCAAGCACCTCGGTTTTTGCCGCCAACGGCGCGCAAACGCTAAGGTTTGGTCAGATAATCACCGGTAATGATATTGGGCAGCATCTGCTTGGTGTCAGTTATCAGTCGATGTCAGCCATTGAGGCGACCTATGATGCGCTGGCCCAAGATACCAATTTCAGACAGCTGACGGCGGGTGTTGAGGTGAACATGCGGTCGATTATCCAGTTGTACACCTAATTAAGCTTGGAATGCAGGGGGGGAGGCAAAATCTGGCCCCCCCGCCATTTTTTTGAGGCTGGCAGCCGAGAGAACGAACCCTGCACAATACTGTACAACTGGAACGCACCCTCGGTTGTTTTCCAACATCGGTGTGTCCTGGAAAAGGGACTATGCAAACAAAGCTCCTGCATAGTCCCTTCCCGAAGTGGCAGCCGGACACATGCTGCTAAATTAAGTAACGACCAGCGTCGGCATTGTTTAATCGCCAAAGCGCTTTTTAATTTGTTTGAGAAAATTTTTTTATTTCAGATGCGTAAGCGTGATTAACGCTGCATTATTTTTCGCGTCGAATAAGCCTTACTTCCCGATGTTTTTAAGAGAAAACATACGGGTTGGTTCGCGTTTCAATGGAATCAGGCAGGCTTGGATCGCATGGTAGATGTCAGGCTTGCCGACGAAGATATTATCGACAGGTTGGAGCGCTGTGTCGACTTCGGGGAACCAGCCACCTTGGCTGTGGTCGATCAAATGGTTGGTGACAAATGTCCAGACCCGACGGTACCAGATCTCGAATGTGGGATTATCGCTGACTGATTGTAAAACATGAGCCGCAGCAATCGCTTCTGCACAGGGCCACCATAGACACACCTTTTGCAGCGGGCGGTTGTTCCAATCAAGCGTGTAATAGAACCCGCCCTGTGTGTCGTTCCAGCCCAGTGTGCAGGCATTCACAAATAATGCCTCCGCAGCGGGCACCATCCAGCTGTGCTGCCGTTGACCCAATATATACAATTCGACGAGTAACCTGCTCCACTCTAACGCATGACCGGGGGTGGTGCCTGCCGGGCGAAACATCGGATTGCCGTCATAATTATAATCAACCTGCCAGTGCGCGTCGAAATGTTCTGGTATACGCCAGTCTGCCGCCTGTGCGTGTTCTTGGATAATCAGCTGTGCAATGCTTTCGGCCATTTCAAGATACATTGCCGCGCCGGTTGCCTGAAAAGCCGCCATCAACGCTTCGGTCAGATGCATGTTCGAGTTTTGGCCGCGATACGCATCCAAAGCGCACCAGTCAGGGCTATAATCTTCGGTGGTGGCCCCGACCGCTGGTTCCCAGAATTTGGTTTGGATCACCTCGGTGATATCCGCCAGCAGGCGCTCAGCATCAGGATGCGAGGCGCGTTTTGCAGCAGAGGCGGCCAACAGGACAAACGCATGACCATAGGCCTGTTTCACCGGCTCGGGTGCGCCGCAATTATCGACGCCCCAGAAATAGCCGCCACATTTGGTATCGCGATGTCGTGACCACAAAAAATCCATGCCGTGGTCGATTATCTTATCTGCCCCTGCGACCCCAAGGTCGCGGGCCAGAGCAAAGCTATAGATCATGCGCGTGGTATTGTGCAGATGTTGCACGGCGCCGCCCTCCCGATCACAGAACAGCGGTGTGCCATCCTGCGCCAAAGCATGAAACCCCCCAGCCGGGTTGAGGGCTGCGGGTTGAAAAAACGCAAATAAAGATAACGCCTGATCCATCAACCACTGGCGATGTGAAGCGGATTTACTGAGTGGGGGCAGATCGTTGTCGGCCTGATCTTGCCCTTTAAAGCCGGTCTTTGCCCGCATGGTACATTATCCTTTTCAAATCTTTATGTGGCCATTATCCCGCCGCTGGCATGGGGCCTGAGGAAGGCATAGACCAGATCAATGGTCGGGGTCGGTATGCCCAATCTCTGGCCGGCTTTGGCAACATACCCAAAAATGCCCTCAACTTCTATTTTTTTGCCAGCTGTGAGGTCGTGATACATTGAGGCATATAGATTTGGGGGGTAACCGGCCGCAATATCCAGTTTGGCCTGCACCAAGCCCGGATTGATAGCGACATTTTTGGCCCGTGCGACCGCGGCGATTTCTTGCAGAACCCTCTTGCCGATATCAAACAATAACGGGTCTTGCATGGCCACCTCCATTGGAATTCTTCCCAATGTGGTCAGTGCTGCAACCTGAGCCAATTGCGCCAGCTTGTCCCAGAGCATTTCGTCGATGTCTTCGGCCAAATCTGCGACAAACCCGGCGTCGTGGCAGGCCTTGATAAATGGCACAAGGATCGGATGGTCATTTCGGCTAGGATGGCCAAAGGTCAGCTTGTGACGGTCGCCAGAGCCAAGATATGAAATGACCCCCGGTGCCTTGATCTTGGCCGAGATGCGCGCCGCGCCACTGAACACGGTGCCTGTTTCCAGAGCAGCCTCTAAACGCTGTGGTCCGTCGATGCCGTTTAACACGCTGATCACTGCCGTGGCGTCGGTCACGATCGGTTTGATCAGGGCAGCGGCAGGTTCAACATCATAGAGCTTGACGCAAAACAGCACCACATCCACGGGTCCGATTTCTGCCGGTGTCTCCGTGGCCTTGGGGTGCGGAATGACGATTTCCGGATCTGGACCCTGCAGCCGCAATCCGCTGGTGTTCAGCGCCGCCAATTGCTGACCGCGGGCGATAAACCATACGTCATGACCTGCCTGTGCCAGCTTGCCGCCAAAAAAACCCCCAAGGCCGCCCGCGCCCATAATTGCTATTTTCATTATCTCTCCGCAGTTAGATGATTTGATATTCGCTGAGCTGGCTTAAATGATTTTAGGCTGCCGATGGTTTGGAATATCCATAATAAAAACGTACCGGGTGTATC
>ERZ802822.84-NODE-84-length-68618-cov-14.561810_pt1 | contig 68618 bp, 62 predicted proteins | sample MGYA00345649_ERZ802822 | MGnify/ENA primary metagenome ERZ802822 (study PRJEB30503, sample SAMEA104212359) | marine metagenome | biome: Westerlies Biome; feature: [SRF] surface water layer (ENVO:00010504) within the epipelagic zone...; material: water... | reverse complement strand
AGGTTGGGGGTGTGCTGCAGCAGCTGCAGCATCTGGCGGGAGTAGAGGCGTTTGTCGGTCTGGGCGCGCAGGGCCCAGACAGCGGGTCCGCGGCTGGCGTTGAGGATGCGTTTCTGGATCGCTGTGGCATCGGCCAGGCGACCGATCACGCCACCGAGGGCATCGACTTCGTGGACCAGTTGGCTCTTGGCCGGTCCGCCCACGGCGGGATTGCACGGTTGCCAGGCGATTCGGTCGAGATTGAGGGTGAACAGGGCCGTGTTCAGCCCCAGCCGTGCAGCGGTGATCGCGGCCTCACAGCCGGCGTGACCACCTCCCACGACGATCACGTCGAAGACTTCGCTCGGGGTCGTGGTGAAGCTCATGGATTCATTATCCGCAGCTACGGAAGCGGATCTGATCCGCCGGGGGTCTTGCTTCGCTGCAGCGTCTCCTGAGGCAGCTCCCCGTACTGCTTTCTGTAGCGGCGAGCGAAGTGGCTGCGACTGGTGAAGCCCAGATGAGCCGCGATCGCTCCAACTCCTTGCAGGTGGATGCCATCACAGCGGTTGGGATCCAGCAGCAGCTGCCGCACCAGATCGAGGCGGATCGATCGCTGAAGCTTCTGCGGGGTTTGACCGAAATGCTCCTGACAGCCCTTGAACAGGGAGGTGCGCGACTGATACAGGACCGCACTCAGCTCATCCATGGTGAGGTTCTGGTCGGAATGACACGAAAACCAGTGCAGCAGCTCGATGGCCGCTTCATGGCGAGCTTCTCTTTGACCGAACGTCATGGAATCCACCTCGACATCCTCGAAAGCGCGTAGCAGGCATCCGATCAGCTCGTCCACCTCTCTCGGATCGGTGGCCTGATCGTGTTGCTCAATCAGGTGTCTCAACCGGGCTCGCAGTTCCGAGCGCAGAGGTTCACGCAGTTCCAGCTGATTGGTGTCTCTCCAGCGATCCAAGGTCAGCTGTCCTGCCCTGTGCTGGCTGTGTCGCTCCAGCAGGTGATCTCTGGAGATGGTCACCGTGGCCAGGGTGGTGCCTGCCGGCAAACGCAGATCGAAATCGTTCAGCTGGTCGTTGTAACCCATCATTCCGGGCCAGGGCATGCAGACCCCCTGGGCCCGGATGGGATCAGTCGCTGGTGGGTCACTCAGCGGAATGGCGATCGTGCAGGGCCTCGGGCGTCGGGTGCCGCTGAGGAACAGCGTCTGGTTGATCTCCAACTGGTTGAGACGGAAGAAACCGCAACTGATGATCCGCAGACGTCCCACCAGAGGGCCTTCGCTGAGTTGGAGTGCGCTCAGGTTTGGAGAGACAGGCTGGGACAAGCTTTGGAGATCGGCGCAGCTCTGAAAGCGGGCGTCCAAAACCTTCACCGTTAGGGGCCCACCAGAACGCTCCGCAATTCTCAGCTGGTGGCTTCCCTTCCGGAGAACTCAACAACCGGAAGGTCACCGGATTCTCACGCCGCCAGGTTGCGGAAGCGGGTGAACTGGGGCTCGAACAGCAGCTTCACCGTGCCCACCGGTCCGTTGCGGTGCTTGGTCACGATCACTTCGGTGATGCCTCGATCCGGAGTTTCCGGGTTGTAGTACTCGTCGCGGTAGATCATCAGCACCAGATCGGCATCCTGTTCGATTGAGCCTGATTCCCGCAGGTCGCTCAGCATCGGCCGTTTGTTGGTGCGCGATTCCACGCCACGGCTCAGCTGGGAGAGGGCGATCACCGGCACGTTCAGTTCCCGGGCCATGCCTTTCAGGGCACGGGTGATCCGGGAGATTTCCTGCACCCTGTTGTCCGGGCTGGAGCCTTCCATCAGCTGCAGGTAGTCGATCACCACCAGCCCCAGCTCTTTGCCTTGTTCCGCCATCAGCCTCCGGCAGAGGGAACGCATTTCCAGCACGCCGGAGTTGGGTTTGTCGTCGATGTAGATCGGCAGCTGGCCGAGGCTGTTGATGCCCTGCCCCAACAGTGGCCATTCCTCCTGCTGCAACCGGCCTGTACGCAGCCGGCCAGCTTCAATGCCCACCTCCATCGACAGCAGCCTGTAGGTGAGCTGCTCCTTGCTCATCTCCAGAGAGAACACGCAGACCGGCAGGTCGTGCAGCTGGGCCACGTTCTTGGCCAGGTTGAGCACGATCGAGGTTTTACCCATGGCTGGACGACCGGCCACGATGATCAGATCACTCCTCTGGAGACCCTGGGTCATGGCATCCAGGTCGTAGAAGTTCACCGGGATCCCGGCTACCGAGGTGCCCAGAGAGCGACTTTCAATCTCTTCAAAGGTCTGGGTGAGGATCTCGGCGGTGGGAGTGAGTCCCTTCGAGGGCTTTTCCTGGCTGATGGCAAAGATCGTCTGCTCCGCCTGATCCAGCACCTGATCCATGGGCAGGCTCTGATCGAAGCCCAGCTTGATGACCTCGTTGCCGGAGCGGATCAGCTGACGGCGGAGAAATTTGTCCATCACCAGTCGCGCCACCTGCTCGATCGAGGCCGTCGAGCTCACCCGCTCCACCAGTTCGATCAGACGGCCGTTGCCACCCACCTTCTCCAGGGAACCGGTGTCCGCCAGCCAGGCGGTCATCGCCGTCAGGTCTGTGGGTTTGCCCTGACCGTGCAGCATCAGGGCGGTTCGAAAGATTTCGCGGTGGGCATTCAGATAGAACGCCTCCGGTTGCAGAACATCGGCGACACGACCGATGGCGTCAGGGTCCAGCAGGATGCCTCCCAGAACCGCTTCCTCCGCCTCGAGGTTCTGGGGCGGAACGGAATCGGGCAGGGCCTCGAAGCTGGGCTCTTGATCACGACGCCCACGGGCGAAGCCGCGGCGTCCCCCTTCGGCTGACTCGCCTTGATCACCAAGGGGAACACTCACCATGGCGGCCGGTCGACGCAATCAGGTTTCACACTCTGGCCCGGCTGCGCCGTTTGGCCAGGGGTCAATAGCTGACCACCTCGAGATTGATCTCAGCTGTGACCTCGGTGTGCAGCTTCACGGTCACGGTGTACTTGCCCGTGCGATGAATCTCCGGAACCACGATGTCGCGGCGGTCGATCTCCTTCTTGGTGGCGTCTTCGATGGCTTCGGCCACGTCACCGTTGGTCACGGTTCCGAACAGGACGTTGTCTTCACCGGTCTGCTTCTTGACCGTGAAGCGGCCGATGGTGTCAAGGGCGGTTCGGAAGTCGAGAGCCTGCTGCTTGAGGGCGGCCTGGCGCTCTGCTTCCTTGGCACGTCGATGCTCCACCTGCTTCATCACCGCGGGGGTGAGAGGAACGGCCTTGCCGAAAGGCAACAGGAAGTTCCGTGCGTAACCGGGAGCGACTTCCACCAGATCCCCGTCCTTTCCGAGACTGAGGACGTCCTCGTTCAGGACGACTTGAACACGCTTGGGCATGGGACCGGGACGGACGACGGTTTCGGTGCGATCGACCACGTTACGACGTGGCCGATCGGGATTGGATTCAGGAGGCGCCGCCCACGTAGCGGGCGGTGCGAACCCGGCTGGCGAGGCCGAAGCGTTTCAGCAACCGGATGTGCTGCCAGGTGAGGTCGAATTCGAACCAGCGCAGACCATGCCGGGCGCTGGCGGGATGGGCATGGTGGTTGTTGTGCCAGCCCTCGCCGAACGAGAGCAGTGCCACCCACCAGCAGTTCCTGGAAAGATCCGGACAGTCGAAATTCCTGTAACCGAAGGCATGGGTGGCGGAATTCACCAGCCAGGTGACGTGATACACCACCACGAGGCGCAGTGGAATCGCCCAGAGAACCAGTCCAAGTCCACCACCGTGGATCTGAGCCGCTTCGCCGATCCAGTAAAGGCTGAGTCCGAGAGGAATCTGCAGCAGCAGGAACCAGCGATCCAACCAGCGATAGAAGGGATCGCACTGGAGATCGCCTGCGTATCGGTCCAGCTCTTTCAGAGCGGGAATCTCGTGCAGCATCCACTCGCTGTGGCTCCACCAGAGTCCGCGACCGGCATCGTGATGATCGGTGACCTGATCGGAGAAACGGTGGTGGTGGCGATGCAGTCCCACCCATTCAATCGGACCGCTCTGGCAGGCCAGGGTTCCCATGAGCACCAGCATGCGCTCAACCCACACCGGGACGACGAGGCTGCGGTGGGCGACCAGGCGATGCAGTCCGAGCGTGACCCCCAGCACGGTCATCCAGTACAGAACCCCGAAGGCCACAAAGCCCTGCCAGCTCCAGAACCGTGGCAGCAGGGCGACCGTTGCAAGGACATGCATCACCAGCATGAAGCTGGTGGTTCCCCACTTGATGCGTCGCTGCCTTGCCGGCAATGGACCGCGGGGGGCCATCACCGCCGCCCGCTGCCGAAGCTCGCGGGTGTCAGCTGTTTGGGTGGATACCAACAGGAAACTCCAGGGTTTGGCAGAACCGCTCGTGCGCAAACACGGTGAGTGGTTTTTGCCTGTATTGACGGAAATCTAAAGGAATTGACGCTGCAACCAGTGGTGAAACCCCTACGGGAGAGACGCAGCATGGAGGCACGCTGCAGGCCTGGAGCCGGGAGTGACATGGTGAAGACTGGTGAAGTAACAGCCTCAATGCGGGCGCGGGCCCGTTCTCTTGTCGCGGATGTGGCCCTGTCGCAGGCATCGTCAGCGGCACAACGCACGGCAGCGGTTGAACCGCGACTTCAGCGGGTGTTGGCCGCGATGGCCGAGGAGCGTGTCGGCACGCAGCATTTCGCCTCTCTGACCGGATACGGACACGGGGACCAGGGACGCGATGTGGTGGATCGGGTGTTTGCGCGCGTGCTGGGCGCTGAGGCTGCGGCCGTGCGGCTTCAGTTCGTCAGCGGTACCCATGCGATCGCTGCGGCACTGTTCGGTGTGCTTCGCCCCGGGGATCGTCTGCTGTCGATCACAGGCCGGCCCTACGACACCCTGGAGGAGGTGATCGGTCTGCGGGAGCAGGGGCAGGGATCCCTGGCTGAATTCGGTGTCCGCTACGACGAACTGGAGCTGACACCGGACGGTGGGATCAACACAGCTGCACTGGATCAGGCTCTGGAGGTCCCGACCCGGATGGTGCTGATTCAGCGCAGCTGCGGCTACAGCTGGCGCCCGTCGATTTCCGTTGCGGAGATCGGACGCTGCTGCGAACGCATCCACGCGTCTCAGCCCGATTGCGTCTGCTTCGTTGACAACTGCTATGGCGAATTGGTGGAAGAACAGGAACCACCGCATGTCGGAGCGGATCTGATCGCCGGTTCCCTGATCAAGAATCTCGGTGGCACCATCGCTCCGGCCGGGGGCTACGTGGCCGGTCGGTCTGATCTGGTGGAGCAGGCCTGCTGCCGTCTCACGGCTCCGGGAATCGGCCGGGAGGGTGGAACCGGTTTTGATCTCCAGCGTCTTGTGCTTCAGGGTTTGTTCCTGGCGCCGCAGATGGTCGCGGAGGCCCTGATCGGAGCGGATCTGGTGGCGGGGGTGTTTCAACGGCTCGGGTGTGCCGTTCAGCCTGCGCCGGGAGCGTTCCGCAGTGATCTGATCCAGGCGGTTCGCCTCGGTTCACCGGAGGCACTCAAGGTGGTGTGCCGTGCATTCCAGAGCATGTCTCCGGTCGGTTCCTACCTGGATCCTGTGCCCGCTTCGATGCCTGGTTACGCCAGCGATCTGGTGATGGCGGGCGGAACCTTCATCGATGGTTCGACCAGCGAGTTCTCCGCGGATGCTCCGTTGCGGGAACCGTTCAATCTCTTCGTGCAGGGCGGAACCCACCGGGCCCATCTCAGCCTCGCGCTCCAGGAGGCACTGGCGGCTCTTGATGCTGCGGAGCTGCGCGATCTCCCGCAGACTGGTGCGAGCTGCTGATCCGCCAGACGATGGCGTTTGCGTTTCCTGAATCCTTCCGCTTCGCCGACAGCCACGAATACGCGAATGCCGACGGCGAGCTGGTGCGAGTCGGCATCAGCGCTTTTGCAGTGGATCAGCTGGGGGACATCGTCTTCGTTGATCTTCCTGATGTCGGCGCCAGTCTCAGCAAAGGCGACAGCTTCGGTTCGGTGGAATCCGTCAAGGCCGTGGAGGACATGTACGCCCCGATCGACGGCGAGGTGGTGCAACGCAACGAGGCTGTGCTCGCGAGCCCCGAGGAACTTCAGAACGATCCACACGGGGAAGGCTGGCTGCTGGTGATACGGCCCGGCAACGCATCGCAAATGGAGTCCCTGCTTGATGCGGCGGCCTACAGCGCCAAGGTGAACGCCAGCTGACATCAGCCGCCGGTCTCCCTTCTTTACGATCGGCGGGATTTTCGCTGCCGCTCCCCTTGGTCTCCCCCTTCCTCGAGCGGCATCTCGGCCCGGGCAACGCCGAGCAGCGGTCCATGCTGAAGACCCTCGGCTACAGCGACATGGCGGCCTTCATCGCCGATGTCGTGCCATCGGACATCCTCGATGAGCACCCTCCTTCGGAGGCCATGCCGGAGGGCTGCAGCGAATCGGAGGCCCTGGAAGATCTGCGCCGCATCGTTGCCGACAACACGGTTCGCCGCTCCCTGATCGGCCTGGGTTACCACGGCACAGCAACGCCGGCACTGATCCAGCGTCACGTCTTTGAAAATCCCGCCTGGTACACCGCTTACACGCCCTATCAGGCTGAGATCGCTCAGGGTCGCCTGGAAGCGCTTCTCAACTTCCAGACCCTGATCAGCGAGCTGACCGGTCTTCCGATCGCCAATGCGTCTCTTCTGGACGAGGCCACGGCAGCTGCTGAGGCGATGGGGCTGAGTCATGCCGTCTGTCGTCGTGCTGAGGCCCGTCGCTTCCTGGTGGATGCCGCCGTCCTGCCACAGACCTGGGCTGTGCTGCAGACCCGCGCCGAGCCTTTGAACATCGAGCTGGAGCGGTTGGATCCCGGCGATTTCGTGCTCGATGCCACGGTGTTCGGCGTACTGCTGCAGCTGCCCGGCAAGGAGGGCCAGGTCTGGGACCCCACTGCTCTGATCGAGCGGGCTCATGAAGCCGGGGCTCTGGTGACCGTGGCCATCGATCCCCTGGCTCAGACCCTGATCGCGCCGGTGGCCTCCTTCGGTGCTGACATTGCCGTCGGCAGCGCCCAGCGCTTCGGCGTGCCGATGGGTTTCGGCGGACCTCACGCCGCTTTCTTCGCCACCAGGGATGCCTACAAGCGCCAGATTCCCGGCCGACTGGTGGGCCAGTCCAGGGATGCCCAGGGCCAGCCAGCTCTGCGCCTGGCTCTTCAGACCCGTGAGCAGCACATCCGACGCGACAAGGCCACCAGCAACATCTGCACGGCGCAGGTGCTGCTGGCAGTGATGGCTTCCTTCTATGCGGTTCACCATGGGCCGGACGGATTGACCGCCATCGCACAGCGGATCGTGCGCCTGCGACGTCGACTGGAGGCTGCTCTGGTGGCCCTGGGTTACCCGGTTGCTCCTGGAGAGCGGTTCGACACCGTGGTGATCCGTTGCAGCGATGCCGCTGCCGTGCATCGAGCGGCAGCCGAGGCGGAGATCAACCTGCGGGTGGTGCCTGAGGGGGCTGCGCCTGATCAGGCGGAAGGCTTCGGCATCACCTTGGATGAACTCAGCAACGAGTCGGAACTGAAGCGGCTGGTGCTGCTCCTGGCTGCTGCTGCTCAGCGACAGACGCCTCCGATCACCGAAGTTGTCTCCGGTTCCCTCGACGGCGTGCCCGGTCGCGAGGAGCCCTGGCTGACGCAAGCGGTGTTCCATTGCCATCGCAGTGAAACCGAGTTGCTGCGGTACATCCAGCGCCTGGTGAGCCGCGATCTCTCCCTCGTGCACGGCATGATCCCGTTGGGCAGCTGCACGATGAAGCTCAATGCCGCCGCCGAGCTGCTGCCGGTGAGCTGGCCTGCCTTCGCGTCGCTGCATCCCTTCGCCCCTGAGGATCAGGCCCGTGGCTACCGCCACATGGCGGATGATCTGGAGCGCTGGCTTGCTGCTCTCACAGGTTTCTCAGCGGTCTCCCTTCAGCCCAATGCCGGCTCGCAGGGGGAGTACGCCGGCTTGCTGGTGATCCGGGCCTGGCATCACTCGCGGGGGGACAGCCATCGGGACATCTGTCTGATCCCCACCAGTGCCCATGGCACCAACCCCGCCAGTGCCGTGATGGCGGGTCTGAAGGTGGTGCCTGTGGCCTGCGATGACGAGGGGAACGTCGATCTGGATGATCTGGCGGCCCGGGCTGAGGAGTTCAGCGACCGTCTCGCCGCTCTGATGGTGACCTACCCCTCCACGCACGGTGTCTTCGAGCCAGGGATCCGTCAGATCTGTTCGGTGGTGCATCGCCACGGCGGGCAGGTCTACCTCGATGGAGCCAATCTCAATGCCCAGGTCGGTCTCTGTCGGCCGGGAGCTTTCGGGGCTGACGTCTGCCACCTCAATCTGCACAAGACCTTCTGCATACCCCATGGCGGTGGTGGTCCGGGTGTCGGCCCCATCGGAGTGGCGGAGCATCTGGCCCCGTTCCTGCCCGGTCATCCTCTCCAGTCAGACCAGCCCACCGCGATCGGGCCGGTGTCAGCTGCCCCTCTCGGTAGCGCCAGCATCCTGCCGATCAGTTGGATGTACCTGCGCATGATGGGGGCGGAGGCTCTGCGCCAGGCCAGTGCGGTCGCGCTGCTGTCAGCGAACTATCTCGCTCATCGGCTGGACCCCCACTACCCGGTGTTGTTCCGGGGGACCACCGGCTGCGTCGCTCACGAATGCATTCTCGACCTGCGACCGCTCAAGCGGGATGCGGGTGTTGATGTCGATGACATCGCCAAGCGCTTGATGGACTACGGCTTTCATGCGCCGACGGTGAGCTGGCCGGTGGCGGGCACCGTGATGGTGGAACCCACCGAGAGCGAGAGTCTTGCCGAACTGGACCGCTTCGCTGACGCGTTGATCGCGATCCGTGAGGAGGTTCGGGACATCGAATCCGGTCGGATGGATCCGGTGAACAATCCCCTGAAGCGGGCTCCCCACACCATGGCCGTGGTCACAGCTGATGTCTGGGATCGTCCCTACAGCCGCGCCACCGCCGCTTTCCCTTTGGCTGATCAGCCGATGAACAAGCTTTGGCCTGCGGTCGGACGCATCGACAACGCCTTCGGTGATCGGAATCTCATCTGCACCTGCCCGTCGGTGGAGGACCTGGCTGAGCAACCCGTTGCCGCCTGAAACGCCGGATCATCTGGTGTTGCCTTGCTCAGGCGTGTAAATTTTCACTGAAAACCGAAAACTTGATTTGGTTCGATTAGGACCACCATCGACCAGCTGCAAACTATTCGACAACTGATTCGTCTGTCGGGGGACACCATGGATCGGAAGACCATCTTCAAAAGCGATCAATCATCGGACCGAGTTGAACCGGTCCTGCCCGCATTGCCTGAGGGTCTGGAATCCGCTCTGCAGCGGGGCCACACCCTTCCGATCGAAGGAACGAATGTCGTGAGGGTTCCCTTCGGCGTGCGTCGCTCCCGCCGTGTGCGGGCGGAACGGCCTGATCACTGGGCCACTCTGGTGATCCCGTTGCAGCCCATCGGTGATCCCACGCCTCCGCCAGCCGCTGCCTGAACAGGGTCTAGGCAGCGTGAATCTCCGACGTCTGTTCTGACAGTCGCCAGTCCAGCAGTGCTTTCACATCGGCCAGAGAGCAGGACGGTGTCCGAAACGGGAGCAGACGCATCGGACTGCGTTCCGGTCTCACCAGCCAGCTCTGGTTGGTCTGAGGCAGCAAGAGAAAGCCGCGATAACGCACCACGGCCTGTTGGCTCATCAGGAATCCCATCGCTCAGGGGATCATCGGTTTGTGTCTCCGTCATTTGAGGCCACAACATCTGGTGTGCTCGTCATCAACGGAATCTTTTTGGGATCACGGTGCCTGGTCTGAAGAATCTCCATGCATCCCGGAAAAAACCTGTCACTCAAAGGCCTTGCAGCGCAATCGATGTGATTCAAGCGACAGTTTTCAGTTATTTTGGATACAACGTGATCAAGCCAACACCGTCCAGATCTGGTGTGTCATGGCAGAGCGAACAGCAGGATGTCAGCCTCCGCATCGGCGGCGCTCAGATCATCGATGACAGCATCCATTCGCTGGAAGCCCAGCCCATCGCCTTGCTGCAAGCGCTCCGGAACAGCGTCGCTGCCGTTGAGATTCACCGTGCCACTGATGACCTGAAGCCAGAGCAGCGGCCCGCCGGCCGAGGGGAGCGTCAGTTGGCTCGTCTGTGCCGGTCTGGCACGCCAGAGATGCACGCTTCGGGCAATCCGCATGGCACCGTTGTTGCTCTGAGGAGAGATCAGCGGTGTCCATTGGGCATCGATCGGGAAGGATTTCTGCTCGTAGGCGGTGGGAATGCCACGCTCCTCCGGTTCGATCCAGATCTGAAGAAGCCGGCAGGATTCCGTGCTGTTGTTCATTTCGCTGTGGGTGATGCCGGTGCCGGCCGACATCCTCTGCACCTCTCCGGCATGGATCACGGCGCTGTGCCCCATGGAGTCCTTGTGGCTGAGTTCACCGTCCACCATCACCGTGATGATCTCCATGTCCCGATGCGGGTGCATGCCGAAGCCTCTGCCTGCCGCGATGGTGTCGTCATTGATCACCCGGAGGGGGCCGAAACCCATCCAGTCGGGGTCGACATGGCCGGCGAATGAAAAACTGTGCCGGGAGTCGAGCCAATCCAATCGGCTGTGAAAACGCTGAGCTGCCGGGCGGAAGATGACGGTTGGAGCTTGTGTTGTCTCAGCCGGTTGCATGGTGGTTCCGGGGTGGGATGGACAAAAGGCTGTTCTGATTCAGAGCAGCAGTGGGCTCATCTGCAGTAGCCGCTGCAGCAGGTCGTTGATGGTGTCGTCCTTGGCGGGTCTGGCGTTGTTGCTCAGCAGTTGACGTCCAACCACCTGAGCGCCGAGGTGGGTGAGCTGGATGCGTAAGGACAGGAGCAGTTCCATGCCGCCACCTCCGGAGAAGGTGGCCATGGCGATGGGCCGGCCATTGAAAAGCGCTCGGAAGTCCTCCCCGGTCACCGACAGCCAGGCGATGGCATTGGAGAGTGATGGTGGGATCGAGCCGTTGTATTCCGGAGCGCAGATCACCCAGCGTGTGGCTGTCATCAGCTGCTGCTGAACCGGTTCCACCGCTCGCGGCATTCCCTGGGCCTGGGAGCGGGGGGTGAACAGCGGCAGATCGATCTCCGTTAAGTCGAGCACCTCAGCGGTCTGACCAAGGGCTCGGGCCTGCTGGGCAAATCGCTCAGCCAGTTTCAGGTTTTCCCCATTGCTGGCGGAGATCACCAGCAGATCCGTGCGTGCTGTGTTTTTCATACCCAGAGCATTGACCAAGGTGTTTCAGGAACCTGCTGGAGATGGCCACCAAGCGGGGGAGAGCGTCAGGCTGCTTTCAATTCGGCTTCGCGGTAAGGCACGAAGCTGGCTTTGCGTGCTCCACAGATCGGGCACTGCCAGTCGTCGGGAATCGCTTCGAAGGGCGTTCCCGGGGCAAGGCCGGAATCGGGATCGCCTTCCGCCGGGTCGTAGATCATCGAGCAGACCTTGCAGATCCACTTGCCGGCGACAGGGTTCTCGCTTTCTCCGGCGGCACCGTTGCCCTGAAGTGCTTGCAGGGCCACGCCGTAGCGTTCGGCATGGTGCTGCTCGATCGGGGCCAGCAGGCCGAAGTTCTTGGCGGCGGTGCGGAAGATGCCGGCGTGCTCTTTGGATTCATCGATCTGCTCGTTGAATTCCGCTTCGGCACCCCCATCCCTGTCGCTGCGAGCCTGGGCCGCGAACTCCGGATACATGGTGGTGAATTCGTAGGTTTCCCCTTCGATGGCCAGCTCGAGGCAGCGGCTGAGGATCGCCTGTTTCTCGCTTTCGCTGAGGCCTGCCGGGTCCTTCACCGCCAGCTCCGGGTGCAGAAGGCGGAAATGGGCGAAGGCATGCTCGGTTTCCTGCGCAGCGGTCTCCCGGAACAATTTCGCCAGCTCGTTGTGGCCGAGTTGTTTGGCGACGTCCGCAAAGAAGAGGTATTTGCGGTTGGCCATGCTTTCTCCGCCGAAGGCGGCATCGAGATTGGCCTGGGTGGAGGGTTTGGCGAGATCCATAAGCCGGGAGGAGCGATCCTCAGTGTAGGGCTAACTCATAGCCAGTATGAGTTAGCGGGGGCACATCCGGCTCTCGAGCTCAATAATTCGCTCCGCTGCGCCGTTGATGCACCGCCGTGGATCCCTGGGTATCAAACAGGCCTCCATGATTCACCTGGGCATAAACAAGCCAGTGATCACCGCATTCCATGCGTTGTTTCACCTCCCCCTCGAGCCAGGCGAGTGCGTCTGGGAGCAGGGGCTGTTCGCTTGGGCTGTGGTTCAGCTCCAGTCCGGCGAAGCGGTCGGCGCCCGGTGCAAAGGGCTGGAGAAACTGCTTCATCAGTCCGTTTTCACGGCCTTCAGCCAGCACGTTCAGCGCGAAGCGATCACCCTTGTGCAGCAGTGCTTCCACGGCACGGTCCTTGGCGACCGCCACAGTGATTCCCGGTGGCGTGAAGCTGGCCTGACTCACCCAGCTGGCCACCATCGCTCCGCTCAGGTCTCCCTTGCGCGTGGTGAGCACGCACAACGAGCCGAGCACCCGTCCGAGGGCCACCACAGCAGGATCGCTGCGACTCTCGCTCAGCCCGCCGGCGCTGCGGCGCTGTGCACGCTTCTGCGTCTGCAGCAGTTGGCGGCCGAAACGGGTGCCTGTTTCCTCCAACTGCTTCACGCGCGCAGCGTCGGGGCTGAATTTCACCCGGATCGGCTCGAAACCGAAGCTGAAGCCGCCATCGCGCAGTTTGTTCTCCAGCAGATCAACGGCTTCTCCGCTCCAGCCGAAGCTGCCGAACACACCCACCGGTTTGCTGCGATCCCCTTCTGCCAGCAATGTGCCGAGAGCCGACACAATCGGTGTTGGCGCATGGCCCCCGAGTGTGGGCGAGCCGATCAGGATCGCGTCAGCCTGCTGAATCGCCTTCACCAGTTCATCCGCGGGGGTGAACTCACAGTTGAGGCTGTTCACACGGATGCCGGTGCGGCTCACACCCTGCGCCAGGGCATCGGCGATCGCGGCCGTGTTGCCGTAAGCGCTCGCAAACAGGAGCAGCACGGTCAGGCTGGCGTGTTGATGACGCTCCCCCCAGCGGCGGTAGTCACTGAGCAGGCTTCGCCAGCTGACTTCGATCGCCGGACCGTGGCCGGGCGCAATGGTGCGGATCTCCAGGTCTTCCAGCCGTTCCACCAGGGCATCCACCTGACGGGCCATGGGCGCCATGAGGCAGTCATAGAAATGGCGGCGTTCCTCTTCGGTGCTGCTGCGGTTGCTTTCCGCCCATACCGCCGTGCAGAGGTGGGCGCTGAAGAACTTGTCGCTCATCAGCAGACCCAGGCTCGTTTCAAACGCCAGCAGACCTCCCGGCCAGCGTGGCGTGGGGGCTGGGAGCAGTTGCAGGCTGCGGCCGAAGCCCAATGGCAGATCCTGCTCATGACGGATCACGCGAATCGCCGGCAGATCGGGTAGCGGCGGTTGTGCGTTCTCCTGGCCAGGAGGCGCGGGCTTGCGCAGGCTCCACAGCTCCTGCAACAGCTTGGCGCCGGCGTTGGAGGCGATCAGTTCAAGCCTGGAATAAGCCTCCGCCAGCATGCGCAGCAGAGCCACCCGGTTCGGGTTCACGTGACCGACCACCACCAGGAGTGGTTGATCACCGCCAGGAACCAGAGCGGCCAAGGCGGGCAGAAACACGTCGCCGTAAGCCGCCCCCGGGGGATGAACCAGAACGGCGGGCTGGTCGTCAGCGGCTTCGAACAGCACGCTGTTGGCCGTGCTCCCCCGCTCTAGGGCGTATTCCAGCTCGAACCGGCTGCGTTCAGGACTCAGGCCACGCAGTCCGACCACACCGTGATCAATCGGCAGCTGGATGGTCTGCCGTGTTGCGGTCGCGCTCATCAGTAGTGATTACCCACTTTGCGGTGATGCACAGCAGTGCTGGCATCGGCATCCGCCACATTGCCCTGTTCCACCACCGCATAGATCACCCAATGGTCGGGGCCTTCCATGCGCTGCTCCACCCGGCAGCCGAGATAGGCCAGGGCGTCTCCAAGAACCGGGCCCCCATCCGCGACACCGTCGAGCACGTTCACACCGGCGAATCGATCGGCACCGGGCGGGAAACGCTTCAGGAAATGTCTGAGCAGTTGCTGGTGGTTGTCCTGTCGCAGCACGTTGAGCACGAAGCGATCGCCAACCTGCATCAAGGCCTCGATCGCCCGGTCCTTGGCCACAGCCACGGTGAGCCCGGGAGGCGTGAAGCTGGCCTGACTCACCCAGCTCGCCACCATGGCACTGCGACGCCGCTCGTCCCCTTCACCCTGGCTGGCGGTCACCACGTACAGCCCACCACTGATCCGACCCAGGGCTCTGTCCAGCTCGCCATCCAGGCTCTTCATCGCGGCAATGGCCTTGTCCTTGGTCAGAAGCTGGCCAAGGTCGGTCCCGGCTTCTTCGCAGCGCTGGTAATCGCTTCCCTGTGGAAGCTGGCGGATGCGCAGCGGCGCAAAGGCTTGCTTCTGTCCCTGACTGCGCAGCTGATCGGCCACGGCATCGATGGGTTCATCGTTGCCACCGAACGCGTCGAAGACTGCGACGAGCTGCTTGGGATGAAGCGCTGCCAGCAGTGTGCCGATCGATGTCTGCAGGTCGGCGTCAGGTTCTGCCGGCCAGGTGGGAACCACCACTGCCTTGGCATCCCCGATCAGGGCGGTCAGTTCCTGAGGGTCCGTGGCGCGAAGGTCGACCAGCTGCACCTGGGCGTCGGCCTTGCCGACCCCATGGGCGATCGCCTGGCTGATCCGATCTGAGAATCCGTACTGGCTCAGGTAGCAAACCGCGGCGTAACTCTCGCCCTTGCTGCGCTGGCTGCTCCAATCGCGGTAATCGCCCACCCAGTGACTGAGATGGTGGTGCAGGAGAGGTCCATGACCGACGGCGATGGTCTTGATCTCCGGCAGGCTGTCCATGCGTTTGAGGGCCTGCAGCACGCTGCGGGCATTGGGCCCCATCAGGCAGTCGTAATAGAAGCGGAAATCCGGTGCAATCGCGCCGGGATCCTGATCGAAGACATCGTCCGAGCAGTAGTGCAGCCCGAAGGCGTCACAGGTGTAGAGGATGCCAGTGCCGTGGTCGAAGGAAAAAATCGTGTCCGGCCAGTGCAGGTTGGGTGCACTGAGGAATTCGAAGCGGTGCTGAACACCGCTGTCGGGATTGGTGCCGAGATCCAGTTCTTCCCCGGATTTCACGGCACGGGACTGGAAGGGCCGGTGCACCTGGTCCTGCAGGAACTGGAGCGCCACCTTCGATCCCACGATCTCGATCTCTGGGTTGAGGTCGATCAGGTCGCCGATCAGGCCGGAGTGGTCGGGTTCCGTGTGGCTGACGATCAGCACGTCGATCGTCGTGGGATCGATCTGCTGCTTCAGGAGTGGTATCCAGGTGTCGCGGAATTTGGCGTGGCTGGTGTCGATCAGGGCCGTTCGCTCGCCCCTGACCAGAAAGGCGTTGTACGTGGTGCCGTTGCGCAGGCCGAACTCGATGTCGAAGCGGCTGCGGTCCCAGTCGAGGGAGCGGATTGTGGTGGTGTCCGCCGCGATGGCTTCGCACTGGAGGCCCAGACGGGGTGCAACGGGAGGGGCGACGACCATGGATCCAGCCTCGTGAAGGTTGATCGTACGAAGGCTTTCCCCTGCACCGCCCCCTGCAGAGTGGGCGGATGCAAGGAGATGGCATGGCACCGACGACTGCGGGTGTGAGTTCGCTGCGCAAGAGCATCGGCCCTGGGGTTCTGTTCGCCGCGGCCTGCATCGGTGGATCGCATCTGATGTCCTCCACCACTGCGGGTGCCCGTTTCGGGTTTGCCCTTGTGGGCCTGATCGTGATCACCAACCTCGTGAAGTACCCCTTCCTGAGGGTCGGCAGCCGTTTCACCGCAGCGACGGGTCTCTCGCTGCTGGAGGGTTTCCAACGGCGCCATCCGGCCTATCTGCCGCTCTACCTGCTGGTGACCCTGGCCACGGGCACGATGACGATCGCGGCGGTGAGTTTCGTGGCCGGTCTGCTGCTCACCAACGTGCCACCGCTCGCTGGGCAGGATCCCTACGGGCTCTCCATTGTGGTGCTGGTGGTGAGCGCTCTTGTGCTCGTGCTCGGTCACTACCGCGCCCTTGATCGTCTCTCGAAGCTGCTGGTGGTGCTGCTCACCCTGCTCACCGGAGTGGCAGCGATTTCGCTGCTGTTCCGGGGTTCCGTCGGAGACGTGGCCGGCAGCTGGGTGTCCACGGATCCCAGTCCCTGGACGCTGGCCAACCTCGGTTTTCTGATCCCCCTGATGGGCTGGATGCCGGGACCGGTGGAGATGTGCGTCTGGCCTTCGCTCTGGATGTTTTCCCGCGCTCGCGACACAGAGCACACGGCTTCGCCCCAGGAGGCGGATCTCGATTTCAATCTGGGCTACGGCGTTTCCCTGATCACGGCGTTCTTCTTCGTGACACTCGGGGCTTACACGATGTACGGCAGTGGCGACGGGATGCTCAGCGGCTCAACGCTGTCCTTCGCGCAGAAACTGATCCGGCTGTACACCGAAGCCATGGGGGGCTGGGCGGCCTGGGTGATCATTCCGGCGGCCTTCGCGGCCATGTTCAGCACCACGATCACCTGTCTCGACGCCTATCCCCGCAGCATCGCCGCCATCCAGGGACTCTGGAGTGGGCATGACAGCGGTGATGCCAGCCCGGGTCCCCAGCGGCGGCGTTTCAGTCTCTGGGTGGTCCTTCATCTGCTGGTGGCCGTGGCGGCGCTGGTCTGGGCCCGCAGCGGCGGGCTCAGCGTGAAGGATTTCGTGTTCGGCGCGATGACGGGCAGTTTCCTCACGGCGCCGTTGTTCGCCTGGATGGCGATGGACACCATCAACAGCTCTCTGGTGCCGCCGGCTTACCGCTACAGCCCTCTGATGCGCGGACTCAGCTGGTTCGGCCTGGCGTTTCTCACAGGCTTCAGCCTGCTGTTCATCGCCCGCTATTTCGTTGGCCTCGGAGCCTCCTAAACGACGAGGGAGGGGCCAGCAAAAAACCCCCGCCGAAGCGGGGGTGAGTCCGTTCTGTCCACCGCCGTGCGGTGCGTCAGCTTTCGACCTTCACCGTGACACTGGTGTGGCTGACGGCTTTGCCGGCGCTGATTTCCAGAATGCCGTCGCGGTAGGTGGCCTGCAGCTGATCGCGGTCGAGTCCTGTGGGGAATCGGAAGCTGCGGCTCCAGGTACCGTTGCGGAATTCGCTCAGCAGAGCGGGCTTCTCGGCTTCGCCGTCGCGTGCGCCACGGCGCTCGGCGCTCACCACCAGGGTGCGGTCGGTGGCTTTGACGTCGATGGACGCACGCTCCACACCCGGCAGCTCGAGGCGAACGGTGTAAGAGTCATCGGCTTCGACCACCTCGGCGTTGGGAACACGTTCGGCGGAGGCCATCTGCTGTTCGAGACGCTCGAACAGATCGAAAGGGGATTGATGCAGGGTCAGCATGATTGTTGATCCGAAGAGTGAACATCTGCGGACTGGGTTGAACGCCCGCAATGACAATCTGCGCGGCCTTGATGACATCCAGAAGGGCGAGAACCGTCTATTGAGGTTCGGTGCATACGACTGGGTTCGGTTGGCACCACTGGAATGTCGTTGAAACCGAAACGATGGATCCGAGCTCAGCTCCACCACCAGTCGCTGAAACAGGCCGCCTGGCCGCAGCGGCGGTTCTCTTCGTCCCAGAGGGTCCAGATGCGGGCATCGCGGATCTGGAACCGGCGCCCGCTGTGGCTGACGCGGGTGCCGCTGTAGCCACGAATCGCTTCCTTGGTCTGTGCCTCGATGAGGGCCGTCTGCCGCTCGCTGCGCTCCTCCTCCGGTGCTGTCAGGCGTGAGGGCATGCCCACGAGCTGCTCCCATCGCAGGCCCCAGAGCTGCAGAGCTGCGGCATTGCCGTAGATGATCAGCGGGTCGCTGCCCGTGCCATGGGCCAGCACGGGAAAGCCGCAGGCGAACAGTTCCTGGCAGGCCAGTCGCATGGACTGGCGCGAGCGTTCACAAGCCATGAGCGGGCGACCGAAGGCCCGCTGATGGGAACTCAGCAGCAGCGTCACCAGTCCACGCTTCTCCCCGGTCAACCAGGGGGCTTCATTCATGCCCTGATCAATGGCCCGCTGCCATGGCCTGGAGCATGGCCCGCTGGGCACTGGCCTGACCGTGGCCGCGAAGGTTGCTCAGAAACGTGCTGCGCGCATCTGGGAAGCGGGGGTCCTCGGCCAGCGGCAGATCGCCGGCGGCATCGAGGCCCGTGTCGCCCTCCATCGCTGCGGTGATCACCACAAGATCACCATCGAGGCTGCGGTTGTAGCGCCACCAGAGAGCGGGATCGAGAACGGCCGGATGCGGCAGGAGGGGAGGAGGCGTCTCCTCGGGGGGGGCGGCGTCCCCTGCTCTCTGCTCGGCGAGGCTGGCCAGGGCCTTGCGCCGCTGTTCCGCCAGGTCCTCCAGAAGCTTGGTGCGGGTGCGGCCCCGCAGCTGGAACAGCACGAAGGGGTCTTCGCTGAAGCGATCCCCCATCAGGAAATAAACGGCGCTGATGTGCTTGCAGGGGTTGGCCTTGTCAGGGCAGTTGCATTCGCTGCGCACCTCCTGAAGCTTGAACGGGAACAGGCGCTTGCCGCTGGCGGCGAAGGCACGTTCGATGTCCGCCGGCATGATCCCCGCCAGCAGCTGAGCGGACCAGCGCGCTTTCTGCGCCAGTGCTTCGAGCACGTAGGCCCAGTCTTCATCGCTCAGCACGTCCAGCCAGAGCTTCACCTTGTAGGGGTCCTCTCCCGTGCCCTGCACCCGGGCATGCACGCGCCGGCCTTCGAAGCGGATCGAGGTCACATTGCCTTCGCGGGCGTAGCTCCAGGCCCGCTCCAGCCGTTTCTTGAAGCGGTAGCCGTTGATCAGCTCCATCCACTGTTCCACCCACCAGGGCTGCTGGCCGAGCCCTTGATCGCCGATGGATGTGATGCCGTTGGTCGTGGTCATCGTGCTCAGGTGTCGTCGAGGGCAACCAGATCGCGGAGTTGATCGCCGGCGAGGCTTCCGAGCCAATCCTCGCCGGATCCGATCACATCCTCCGCCAGGCGTGATTTCTCTCGGATCATCCGATCGATCTTCTCCTCCACCGAGCCGCTGGTGATGAATTTATGCACCATCACGCGGTTGGTCTGGCCGATCCGATACGCCCGGTCCGTGGCCTGATTCTCCACGGCCGGATTCCACCAGCGGTCCACATGAAACACATGGCTGGCTCGGGTGAGGTTCAGACCGACTCCGCCAGCCTTGAGAGACAGCAGGAACAGCTGCGGGCCGCGGGGATCCTCCTGGAAACGATCCACCATCGCCTGGCGTTCGCTTTTGCGAGTGCCTCCATGCAGGAAGGGAACTTCCGCTTTCCAACGTTGCTGCATCCAGGCCCTCAGCAGATGTCCCCATTCCGCGAACTGGGTGAAGAGAAGGGCGCGATCGCCGGCTTCGATCACCTCGTCCAGGATTTCCTCCATGCGTTGCAGCTTGGCGGAGCGCCCCAGAAAGCCATCGTCCACCGCGTCTTCCCTCAGGGCCAGGGCCGGATGGTTGCAGATCTGCTTGAGCCGGGTCAGCAGCCCCAGCACCTGCCCGTGACGCTGGCCGCGGGGTGCTCGGGCGATGGCATCCAGGGTGTCCTCCACCGTTTTGCTGTAGAGGGATTTCTGCTCCCTGCTCAGGCCCACCCACTCGCTCAGCTCCACCTTCTCCGGCAGATCCGAGATGATCGATTTGTCGGTTTTGAGCCGGCGCAGGATGAACGGACCCACCCGCGCCTTGAGGTCCCGCAGTGAGGCCATGTCGCCGTACCGCTCGATCGGCATGCGGTAGCGCTGGCGGAAGAAGTCCTCTTCCCCAAGCACCCGGGGATTGAGGAAATCCATCAGCGCCCAGAGCTCGCTGACCCGGTTCTCCACCGGCGTGCCGGTGAGGGCGATCCGGAAGCGGTTGCTCTTGCTGGGGCGCGCCAGATCCCTGGCGGCCTGGCTCTGCTTGGCGCTGGGATTCTTGATCGCCTGGGCCTCATCGATCACCACTCCCTGCCAGTCCTGACTGTCCAGCAGCTCACTGTCCCGCTGCAGCAGGCCATAGCTGGTGAGGACCAGATCCACCTCCTTCAGGGCCTTGTGCAGCGTGGCCGGGGTGGAGGGCCGGCGTGGACCGTAGTGCTCCTGCACCGTGAGCTCCGGAGTGAACGCTTCCGCCTCCCGCTTCCAGTTGGTGAGCACGGAGGTCGGTGCCACCAGCAGCACCGGACGCTTCAGCTCCTGTTCAGCCTTGAGGTGCTGCAGGAAGGCGAGCAGCTGGATCGTTTTGCCCAGCCCCATGTCATCAGCCAGGCAGGCGCCCTGATCGAAGCGGTGCAGAAACGCCAGCCAGCCCAGCCCCCGTTCCTGATATGGACGGAGCTGACCGCAGAATCCTTCTGGAGCCGGCAGCGGGTCGGGCGCTTTCTGCTGGTGGTACTGCTCGAGAACCGCCTGCAGGCGGGGCCCGGCATCGAACTGATGCACCGGCAGACGCATCATCAGTTCGCCTTCCGCCGCCGTGAGCCGCAGCGCATCGTCCAGGCTCAGGTCGGTGGAGGCCCCGCAGAAGCGTTCGGCGTTCCTGAGATCGTTGGGCCGAAGTTCGATCCAGGCCCCCTTGTGCCGCACCAGCGGACTTCGCTTGTTGGAGAGCCGTTCCAGCTCCCGCAGGGTCAGGGTGACCCCCCCGATCATCAGATCCCAGCTCCAGTCGAGGGATTCACCCAGGGTGAAACCGCTGGAGCGTTCGGGCAGTTCCGCCTTGATGGCCAGACCCAGGCGACTGGCCAGGCCGCCCGACAGGCTTGGGGGGAGATCCACGCCGACTCCGGCATCCCGCAGCTGGCGCGCTGCCGTTCGCACCAGGACGAAGGCTTCCGCTGGCGTGAGCTGCATCGTCTCCGGAGTCGCGGTGTCCAGTCCCCGTTCGATCGGAGGGAAGACACTGAGCGCCCGTCCCAGTCCTTCCAGCAACACCTCACCGGGCTGATCCACCTTCACCTCCCCCAGCTGCAGGGTGTCGGCTCCTGATGCCCAGGCCGCGGCGGCTGGCAGTTTCAGGCTGGGGTCGGCTTCCGCCTGCAGGCCGAAGCGCAGTTCCCAGAGGTCTTCACCGTCCGAGGGCGTGTTCAGCTCCAGGCAGGTGCGGGCCGCGGCGACATCACCGGCGATCCCTTCCCTCCAGTGCAGGCTGGCGCTGGAAAGCCGTTCTGCCTCTTCATCGCTCACCTCCACCACGCCGGTGGACGACGCGAGGGCGTCCTGCCAGAGGGTCAGCAGCGGGTCCAGCCCATCGCCGGAGGGCCGGAAGTCCTTGCGCAACTGCGCATCCACGAGATCCTCCAGCAGCGTTGCGACCCGCAGACGACCGCTGCGTGGCCTGCAGCAGGCCACGGGATTGGCGGCTCGCATCGCTTCCGGCCGCAGCCGCGTCATGCGATTGCTGCGCCGCCCCATCGGTTCCCTCCAGGGAAGAGCGCAGGTGGCCACCAGGGGCAGGCTGGCGGCGAGATCCTCCAGTCGTCGCCGATCCTCCTCCCGGTTGAGCAGGGGCACCCAGCGGGCTCGGTGGGGGTACCCCTCGCCCTTGCTCAGCTCCATCTGCGGAATCCAGCGGCCACGGGCCACCAGGCTCAGGGCCCACCGCTGCAGATGGCTCCACCAGCGCAGTTCATCGGCCAGGTCGGGATGATGACCGGACAGGGGCAGTCGAGAGAGCCAGTCCGTGGCAGCCGACGGCTCCACCGCCAGACCCTCCACCTGCCAAGGCCACCATTCCGTCTGTTTCGGGATCGGTTCTCCCGCCTGCATCGGCAGGCCGGTCCAGCCCGTCGTCTCTTCATCGATCGGCTCGTCTGCCTTGCTGCGGCTTTTGCGGGGTTTCACCGTGCGGCTGGGCAAGGTGAGGCAAGCCGTGGCGTCGATGCTGCCGTCGGGCAGCAGATCCCGCTCCTGCAACCAGGCCTTGAGGTCTTCGCTGGCGAGGGTGAACGGATGCAGGGCAGGAGTCAGGCCCGGTCCCGCCGGAGTCGCCACGCGCCACGTGTCAGCCCACACCAGCAGGGCCGGCTGCCCTGAACTGGTGGATGAGCGGATGGCGGGAAGCCAGGTGGCGTGCAGCAGGCTCATGGCCGCGACGCGGGAAGGAAGCGGTGGAGTCCGTTGAGCAGGAGAGCACTGCCGATCAGCGGCAGCCAAGCCTGAAGGAGTTCCACGATTAATAATGCCAGAGCGTCTGTCCGCAGGTTTTCGAGGCTCAGCGGCAGGCCGAGGCTGCGCACGCCGCAGACCGCTCCCACCAGTCCCGCCTGCAGGTGGCTGTCGTCTGGGTCCACACGCTGCAGATGAAAGGCCAGCAGCCCGTAGAAGAGACCACAACCTCCCGAGCGGATCGCCATCTCAAGCCCCCAGGGCAGGCTCATCAACCCTGCGCTGAGGCCGGCCAGCAGGGCCCAGCCGATCGACTGCCACCGCAGTCGGGCGCGGGCCTCGGATTCGCTGGGCAGTTCAGCCACGATGGTCGGCGGCTCAGGAGCGATCATGACGGCTGGAATCGCCTTCCCTCCCATGGCTGCCGCCGCTTCGTCGTCCTCAGCAGCGTCTGTGCCCCGCAGTGGTGAGGAGATCAGGGCAGCGTTTCTCAACTTCTACGCCGAGCGTGGTCACGCCGTGATCGCGAGCGCATCGCTGATTCCCGAGGACCCCACGGTCCTGCTCACCATCGCCGGGATGCTTCCGTTCAAGCCGGTGTTCCTCGGGCAGCGGGAGCGGCCGGCGCCGCGGGCCACCAGCAGTCAGAAGTGCATCCGTACGAACGACATCGAAAACGTTGGCCGTACAGCCCGGCATCACACGTTCTTCGAAATGCTGGGCAACTTCTCCTTCGGCGATTACTTCAAGCAGCAGGCGATTGAGTGGGCCTGGGAGCTGAGCACCAAGGTCTACGGCATCGACCCCAAGAACCTGGTGGTGAGCGTCTTCCGGGAGGACGACGAGGCCGAGCAGATCTGGCGCGATGTGGTGGGGGTGAACCCCAAGCGGATCATCCGCATGGACGAGGCCGACAACTTCTGGGCGTCCGGCCCGACGGGGCCCTGCGGCCCCTGTTCGGAGATCTATTACGACTTCAAGCCCGAGCTGGGCGATGCCGGCATCGATCTTGAGGACGACGACCGCTTCATCGAGTTCTACAACCTGGTGTTCATGCAGTACAACCGCGACGCTGAGGGCACCCTCACGCCGCTGGCCAACCGCAACATCGACACCGGCATGGGTCTGGAGCGGATGGCTCAGATCCTGCAGAAGGTTCCCAACAACTACGAAACCGATCTGATCTTTCCGCTGATCCAGGCGGCCGCTGATCTGGCGGGGGTCGACTACCACCAGCTCGACGACAAGGGCAAGACGTCGTTGAAGGTGATCGGCGATCACAGCCGTGCCGTCACCCAGTTGATCTGCGATGGCGTCACCGCCAGCAACCTGGGCCGCGGCTACATCCTGCGCCGTCTGTTGCGCCGCGTGGTGCGCCATGGACGTCTGCTGGGCATCGACAAACCGTTTCTGGTGCCGATGGGGGAAGCGGCGATTGCCCTGCTGCAAGGCGCTCACCCCAGCGTGATCGACCGGCAGGAGGTGATCCTCACGGAGCTGCGCAGGGAGGAGGCTCGCTTCCTGGAAACCCTCGAGCGCGGCGAGAAGCTGCTGTCTGAGGTGCTGGCTGGCAAGCCTGTGCAGATCAGCGGCGCTCAGGCCTTCGAGCTTTACGACACCTATGGCTTCCCGCTGGAGCTCACCCAGGAGATCGCCGAGGAGCATGGGCTCTCGGTGGACCTTGCTGGATTCGAGGCCGCCATGCAGGAACAGCGGCAGAGAGCCAAGGCCGCAGCCGTGAGCCTTGATCTCACCCTCCAGGATGCGATCGAGCAGGTGGCAGCGGACCAGGAGCCCACGGCATTTCGGGGCTATGCGGTGCTGGAGCACCCCAGCTGCGTGCAGGCCCTGGTGGTGAACGGCGAGCCGGCCACGACGGCCTCCCCCGGAGATGCGGTGCAAATCGTGTTGGACACCACGCCCTTCTACGGGGAGGGTGGCGGTCAGGTGGGGGATCGCGGCGTCCTCAGCGGTGCTGATCTGATCGTGGCGATCGAGTCGGTGAGTCGCACGCGGGACGTGTTTGTTCATGCCGGCCGACTCGAACGCGGTCAGCTGTCGCTGGGGGACACCGTCCATGCTCAGGTGGACCGCGCCTGTCGTCGTCGTGCCCAGGCGAATCACACGGCGACCCATCTGCTGCAGGCCGCCCTCAAGCAGGTGGTGGATCCAGGCATCGGTCAGGCCGGTTCTCTGGTGGACTTCGATCGACTCCGCTTCGACTTCCATTGCCCGAGTGCGGTCACCCCTGAGCAGCTGGCTCAGATCGAGACCCTGATCAACGGTTGGATCGCGGAGGCTCACGGCCTCGAGGTGCAGGAGATGGCGATCGATCAGGCCAAGGCGGCTGGTGCTGTGGCGATGTTCGGCGAGAAATATGCCGATGTGGTGCGTGTCGTCGATGTGCCCGGGGTGTCGATGGAGCTCTGCGGCGGCACCCATGTGGCCAACACCGCTGAGATCGGGCTGTTCAAGATCGTGGCGGAGAGCGGTGTGGCCGCCGGTATTCGCCGGATCGAAGCCGTTGCTGGCCCAGCCGTGCTCGCTTATCTGAATGAGCGTGATGCGGTGGTGAAGCAGCTGGGGGATCGCTTCAAGGCCCAGCCCAGTGAGATCGTCGAACGGGTGAGTGCTCTGCAGGAGGAGCTCAAAGCCACTGGCAAGGCGCTGGCCGCGGCTCAGGCCGAGCTGGCGGTGGCCAAGGCCGGTGCTCTGGCTGCCAAGGCTGAGCCCGTGGGCGAGTTCCAGCTGCTGGTGGAACGCCTCGACGGCGTGGATGGTGCCGGACTGCAGGGGGCGGCCCAGAGCCTGGCTGATCAGCTCGGGGATGCTTCTGCCGTGGTGCTTGGCGGACTGCCCGACCCCTCCGATCTGGGCAAGGTGATTCTGGTGGCGGCCTTCGGCAAGCAGGTGATCGCTGCCCAGCTGCAGGCGGGCAAATTCATCGGCGGCATCGCCAAACTCTGCGGCGGCGGCGGCGGCGGTCGCCCGAACCTGGCCCAGGCGGGAGGCCGCGATGGATCAGCCCTGACCGATGCTCTCGCCAAGGCTCGATCGGAGCTCGAAGCAGGCCTTCAGTCCTGAAGGTAGGTGGTCTGGCGCAGGCTGCTCTCCAGGTGATCCAGCAGGCGACGTGATTCATCGATGCGGAGCTGACCGGCGCTGATCGCGGCTTCGGCGGCCACCCGCAGTCGTTCCAGCAGAGCGCGTGGATCGTGTTCCATCGCCTCCAGGACATCGGCGTTGGTGTCCCCACGCACGACGTGATCCACCCGATAGCTCCCCCCGGGACTTAGCCGGATGTGAACGGCGTTCGTGGTCCCGAACAGGTTGTGCAGATTGCCCATCACCTCCTGGTAGGCGCCGCTGAGGAAGAGTGCGATCAGATAAGGCTCACCAGGCGCCAGGTCGTGGAGTTCCAGCAGCGGCTTGGGTTGGCCGTCACCGATGAAACGATCCAGGCGTCCATCGGAATCACAGGTCAGATCAGCCAGATTGGCCAGCCGGGTCGGGCGCTGGTCGAGCCTCTGAATCGGCAAGACCGGGAAGAGCTGATCGATGGCCCAGGTGTCCGGCGCTGAACGGAAGATGGAGAGGTTGGCGTAGTACGTACCGGCGAGCGCACTGCGGAGGGCTGAGAGTTCCTCGGGGACGGCTCCCTGCTCCGGTAACTGCCTGGCGATGGCATCGGCGCAGGCCCAGGTGAGTTGTTCGGCGGTGGCACGGTCGGGAAGCCCCATGTAACCGAGCCGGAAGGCGGCGAGGGCGTCCTGCTTGAACTTCAGGGCGTCATTCCAGGCTTCCTGCAGACGGACGAGCCGTGAATCCGTGGTGTCCGGCAGCCCCTGAATCGTGGCCAGGGTCTCCCTCAGGTTGCGGACGGTGAGCGGTTCTTCAGCAGCAGGATCGGGAATGGAGGCCGGCAGGGCGCTGCTGCCCAGCACGTCGAACACCAGCAGCGAGAAGTGACTGGCGATGGCCCGCCCGCTTTCACTCACCAACGTGGGCACCTCCACGCCGTTGGGTTCGCAGCATTCCCGCACCGTGGCCACCACGTCGTTGGCGTAGTTCTGCAGCGAATAGTTCGTCGAAGCCGCCGTGGCGGTTCGGCTGCCGTCGTAGTCGATGCCCAGCCCACCGCCGACGTCCAGGAAGCCCATGGGGGCTCCGAGCTGTCGCAGCTCCACGTAGATCTGAGCGGCCTCCTGGAGGGCGTCCTTGAGAACGGCAATGTCGTTGATCTGACTGCCGATGTGGAAATGCAGCAGACGCAGATCCTTGAGCAGATCGTGATCCCGCAGACGTTCCACGGTTGTCAGCAGGTCGGGAATCGAGAGTCCGAATTTCGCCTTGTCGCCCACTGAGCTTCCCCAGCGACCGGTGCTGCGGCTGGACAGTTTTGCGCGCACGCCGATGTAGGGAGCCGCTCCGAGACTGCCGCTCGCCTCGATGATGCGATCCACCTCGTCGGGTTGTTCGATCACAACCACCGGTTGTCGGCCGAGGCGCCGCGCCAGGATCGCTGTCTCGATGTAGAGGCGATCCTTGTAGCCGTTGCAGATCAGCAACGCATCCGGGTCATCGAGCAGGGACAGGGCAATCAGCAGTTCGGCCTTGCTTCCGGCCTCAAGCCCGAAGTTCCAGCGGCGCCCGCAGCTCACCAGCTCCTCCACCACGTGGCGCTGCTGATTGCATTTCACCGGGAAGACACCCTGGTAACGGCCCTGGTAGCCGTACTGGGAGATCGCGCGCTCAAATGCGGCGTGAAGCCGCTCCAGCCGGTCTTCCAGGATGTCGTCGAAGCGAATCAGAAGGGGCAGGCCGAGGTTGCGACCGCGCAGCTCGGACACCAGATCCACAAGGTCAAGACTGCCGCCGCGTTCTCCCTGCGGTTGAACGCTGATGTGTCCGCGGCCGTTGATCGCGAAGTAGGGCTCACCCCAGCGGTCGAGCCCGTAGAGCGCTGAACTGTTCTGGATCGACCAGCCTTCGCCGTCAGCCACCTGCGCTCGTCAACGTGCACGGCCGGAATCTAGGAACATTCCTGCCGGAGCTCATCCTCTGTACTTGCCAAGCGGGCAGGCCAGCGCTGACGATGACGGCGCTTTCTGATTGACACCAACCCATGGCCGAACGCACGTTCATCGCCATCAAGCCCGACGGCGTCCAGCGCGGCCTGGTGGGAGAGATCCTCGGCCGCTTCGAGCGCAAGGGGTTCAAGCTTGTGGGGCTGAAGCAGACCACTCCCAGCCGTGAGCTTGCTGAGCAGCACTACGGGGTTCACAAGGAGCGCCCCTTCTTCGCTGGGCTGGTGGAGTTCATCACCTCCGGCCCGGTGGTGGCCATGGTCTGGGAAGGCGACGGCGTGATCGCCAGCGCCCGCAAGCTGATCGGTGCCACCAAGCCCCTTGAGGCTGAGCCCGGCACCATCCGGGGTGATCTGGCGGTGAACATCGGTCGCAATGTCATCCACGGTTCCGACGCCCCTGAAACAGCTGCGTTCGAGATCGGTCTCTGGTTCGACGCCTCGGAACTGAACGACTGGACGCCGTCGGATCAGGGTTGGCGCGTCGAGGGTTGATCCCTCTCCGCAAACCGTGACCAGTTGAAAGCCCTCAGCAGCGCTTCATCGCTGCTGCTGAGGGGTTCCTCCGAGATCGCCGCTGTCAGCAGCTGGGCGGTCACGGCGGCAAGCAGCACGCCGTTGCGGTGATGGCCGCAGGCCAGCCACAGACCGGAACTCGGGCCAGGTCCGAGCAGCGGGCCTTCATCCGGGGTGCAGGGGCGGAAGCCCCACCAGCGCTCCATCGGTGGCCAGCCCGCAGCAACCGGCAACAGGCTGGCGATTCCCGTCTGCAGCTGTTTCTGACCATCCGGGGTGAGCCCCTCGGAAAAGCCTGCCTCCCGTTCGCTCGTGGCTCCGACGACGACCAGACCGTCCTCCCGCGGAACGAGATAGATGCCGGGGCCGAAGATCACCCGCTTCAAGGCCTCGCGAGGGCCCTGGAGAGACAGCATCTGCCCCTTCACGGGGAAGACCGGCAGTTCAGGGACCAGCATTCGGCTCCAAGCTCCACTGCAGAGAACAGCTGCCCTTGTCTCGAAGACCTGTTCGTCTCCCTCAGCGGTACGCACCAGCACGCCCCTGAGAGCTCCATCGGAGTCCTGGGCCAGCTTGCTCACTTCGGCGCCCTCGAGAAAATGCACGCCGAGTGAGACGCAGGCTCGTTCCAGGGCCCGCATCAGCCTGCGGCGGTTGTCGATCTGTCCGTCCTGCTCAAACAGCAGACCAGTGGTCCAGTCCTCCCCCAGATCCGGGATCTCCTGCTCAAGTTGAGATCGGTTCAGAGATTGCCCAAGGGCAGCGGTGGGATAGGCATCCCGTTCTCCCGCATCCGTGAACGGCACCACGATTCCACTGGTGCGGAGACCGCAGGGGAGGCTGCTGTCGGCTTCGATCTGGGCCACCCAGCTCGGGATGCGCTCCAAGCTCGTTTCACCGAGCTGCAGCAGCTCGTCTTGCAGTCCTTCTGCGTGGGGGGCGAGCATGCCGGCAGCGACGAAGCCCGCTGCTTCGCTTCGCCGCCGGCTGATCACCAGAACCTGTCGCCCGCGTCTGGCCAGCTGATGCGCCATCGCCAGTCCCATCAGACCGCCCCCCAGGACAAGGATCCGCTCTTGGGCCGCGGTGTCGCTCACGTCGTCGGTCGCTTCCGTTTGTTCTAGGTCAACAGCTCGACAGGCACCGACGCTGCCTTTCCATAGGATTCAGGCGTCTGAACCGATGCCGAGATGGCCGCAGCAGAGCCCGCCTGGGAAGCCGTGATCGGCCTGGAGACCCACGTGCAGCTGGGCACCGACAGCAAGATCTTCACGGCGGCGTCCACCGCCTTCGGAGACGATCCCAACACCCACATCGACCCTGTGGTGTGCGGGCTGCCAGGCACGTTGCCTGTGCTGAACCAGAAGGTGCTCGAGTACGCGGTGAAGGCGGCGATGGCGTTGAACCTCAACATCGCCGAACACAGCAAGTTCGACCGCAAGCAATATTTCTACCCCGACCTTCCGAAGAACTATCAGATCTCCCAGTACGACGAGCCGATCGCCGAGGAGGGCTGGATCGAAGTTGAGGTGGCCGAGAAGGGCAAGGACTCCTATCTGAAGACCATCGGCATCGAACGCCTTCACATGGAGGAGGACGCCGGCAAGCTCGTGCATGCCGGCAGCGATCGCCTGGCCGGATCCACCCATTCGCTGGTGGACTACAACCGGGCCGGTGTGGCTCTGGCGGAGATCGTCAGCAAGCCGGACCTGCGCACGGGTCGCGAAGCGGCCGAATACGCCTCGGAGATCCGCCGGATCATGCGTTATCTCGGCGTCAGCGACGGAAACATGCAGGAGGGCTCCCTGCGTTGCGACGTCAACATCTCCGTGCGTCGGGGGCCGGATGCGCCCTTCGGCACGAAGGTGGAGATCAAGAACATGAACTCCTTCTCAGCCATTCAGAAGGCCTGTGAGTACGAGATCAAGCGTCAGATCAAGGCCTACGAGACCGGTGAGCCGATCGTTCAGGAGACCCGGCTCTGGGATGAGGGCAAGCAGCTCACCAAGAGCATGCGCAGCAAGGAAGGCGCCAGTGATTACCGCTACTTCCCGGATCCCGACCTCGGCCCGATCGAGGTGAGCGCGGATCAGCGGGAGTCCTGGCGCGCTGAATTGCCCGAGCTGCCGGCGGCCAAGCGGCATCGGTATGCCGATGAGCTGGGGCTGTCCCAGTACGACGCCCGGGTGCTCACCGACGAACGACCGATGGCGGACTACTTCGAGGCTGTTGTCGCCGCCGGTGCCGACGCCAAGCTCTCCGCCAACTGGATCACCGGCGACATCGCGGCCCATGTGAACAGCAATCGCCTTGGTTACGACGATCTGCCGTTCCGCCCGGAGCAGCTGGCCGAGATGGTGAAGCTGATCGACGGCGGCAAGATCAGCGGCAAGATCGCCAAGGAGATCCTTCCCGATCTGCTTGAGAAGGGAGGCTCACCCAAAGCGCTCGTGGACGAGCGGGGACTGGGGATGATCAGCGACCCCGCGGCGATCGAAGCGATCGTGAATGACCTCCTGGCGGCCCATCCGGGTGAGGTGGAGGCCTTCCGGGGCGGGAAGACCAAATTGCAGGGTTTCTTCGTCGGGCAGTTGATGAAGAAAACGGGAGGCAAGGCTGATCCCAAGCTCGCCAATCAGATCCTCAGCCGCAGGCTCAAAGGGGAATGACGACCGGACCCTCCATCCCTGATGCCTGGAGGGAGTGGTTGCTGCACAATCGTGACCGCGGCTGCGATCCGGTTGGCTTGATCGATCGCGCCTTGGTTCAGGGGTTCGAGCGTGCAGCCATCGAAGCGGTGCTCGACTCGCCCGAAACAGTCCTGACGTCGGTCCCGCGATCATCGGCCCCCACACCGGACTGGCGTCGTTGGTTCGAGGCCCCGCTCATCCGACCGGACCATCTGCCGCGGGCCTGGCGGCTCGACACCCCCCTGGCCCAGCTCTATGAATTGCCCGGCCTGTTGTCCCGTCAGGAATGCCGGGAGCTGATCGAGGCCATCAACGGATCGCTCCAGCCTTCCACCGTCACCCGCGGAAGCAGCGACTACCGCACCAGCCGCACCTGCCATCTGCGGCAGGACCACCCAGGGTTTGCCGCACGCCTGGATCAACGCTTCGCGGCCCTGCTGGGCGTTGACCCACGGCTGTCGGAGCCGATTCAGGGGCAGCGTTACGACCCCGGGGAGTACTTCAAGGAGCACACCGACTGGTTCGCTCCCGGCACCAAGGAGTTCACCCAGCACACCAGCAACGGCGGCCAGCGCACCTGGACGGTGATGGTTTATCTCAACGCCGTGGAGGAAGGGGGTGAAACCCTGTTCCGTCGCCTCGGACGGCATTTCAGCCCCGTTCCCGGGATGGCGCTGGCCTGGAACAACCTGCAGGCCGATGGCACGCCGAACCCCTTCACCCTGCATGAGGCTCTGCCGGTCGAGTCCGGCAGCAAGTGGGTGATCACGAAATGGTTCAGGGCGGAGCCAGGACGCAACGGCTGAGCTGATCCTCCAGCTCCTGCTTGGTGCCGCGGTTGTCGATCAAGCGATCTGCCAGCGGGCGTTTGCGGGCCAGAGGCCACTGGGCACCGAGCCTGGCTCGGGCCTGCACCGCATCGAGACCGTCCCTCTGCATCATCCGCGCCAGCTGCTGCTGCTCGTCGCAGTCGACCAGCCAGATCTCGCTGCACAGGCCCGTGAGTCCAGCCTCGAACAGCAGGGGAATCATGAGCACCACCACCGGTTCATCCTCCAGGGCATCGAGGGCCTGATCGAACCGCTCTCGGACCACCGGATGAATCAGCTGCTCCAGCCAGGCCCGCTCAGAGGCGTCCGTGAACACGATGCGGCCCAGAGCGGCTCGGTTGATGGCGCATCCATCGATGGCCACAACCTCTCCGTAGCGCTCCAGCACGGCCAGGGTCTGAGGCTGTCCCGGTCCGATGGCGTCCCTGGCGAAATGATCCGCATCCAGCACAGGCCAGCCAAGAGCTTCCAGCCACCGTCCAACCGTGCTTTTGCCGCTGGCGATTCCCCCTGTCAGTCCAATGCGTCGTTGCATGCCGCAAAGGCAGGATGAGAACAGTCTCCCTTGACGGCGATGGCGTCCTCCTGGAAGCCGGTGCCCGGCGGTGTCACAGCACCCCAGGGCTTTCTGGCCTCAGGCATCGTGGCCGGATTGAAACCCTCCGGCAAGCCCGATCTGGCCCTGCTGCTCGCACCGCAGGGGGCAGTCTGCGCCGGCAGTTTCACCCGATCCTGTGTGCGGGCCGCCTGCGTTGACCTGTGTGCAGATCGCCTGCAACAGCAGGGTGGAGCAGCGCGGGCGGTGTTGATCAATTCCGGCCAGGCCAATGCCTGCACGGGTGACCGTGGTCTGATCGACAGTCAGCGTGCCACTCAGGCGCTGGCGGATCGTCTTGGCCTGGATGCGGAGGAGGTGCTGATCTGTTCCACGGGTGTGATCGGTGTACCGATCCCGATGGATGTGCTGCTGGCTGGCTTTGATCCTCTGGTGGAGGCTCTGAGGCCGGAGGGGGGTTCAGCCGCTGCCGAGGCGATCCTGACGACGGACCTGGTGGACAAACAGATCGCCATTGAGGCGGAACTCAACGGCCGCAGTGTGCGGATCGGTGGCATGGCAAAGGGGTCGGGCATGATCCACCCCGATATGGCCACGATGCTCGGCACCATCAGCTGTGATGCCGCGGTGCCTTCCCAGGTGTGGAAAGGCATGGTGCAGCGAGCGGTGGAGCGCTCCTTCAATGCCATCACCGTGGATGGAGACACCAGCACCAATGACACCGTGCTGGCCTTCTCTGCCGGTGAGCCCTTGCCGGATTCCTGTCACGCCACGCTTGAGCAGGGAGTCACCCTGGTGGCGCAACACCTCGCCCGGGCGATCGCCCGGGATGGGGAAGGGGCCACATGTCTGATTGAGGTTCAGGTGGAAGGAACGTCCACCGAGGCCGGTGCACGACAGATCGCCAGGACGATCTGCGGTTCCTCGCTGGTGAAGACCGCTGTCCATGGTCGTGACCCCAACTGGGGCCGGATCGTGGCAGCGGCCGGTCGTTCCGGGGTGGCGTTCGATCCAGAGGCAGTCGCCCTCTGGATCGGGGCTCATCAGTTGATGGACGCAGGCCATCCCCTGGCATTTGATCGTTCTGCGGCATCGGCTTATCTCAGTGAGCGGGCCCATGGCCGCTACCTGGTGGATGATTCCGTTCGGATCCGTCTTGCCGTTGGCTCCGGGGGCGGACAGGGCACGGCCTGGGGATGTGATTTGTCAGATCAATATGTACGCATCAACGCCGATTACACGACATGACCGCAAGGCCTTGGCGTGAACGGATCATGCCCGTCAGGCATCCTGAGGATCCATAAACTGAAGCTAAACACAACGCGCCACAGTTGTGTTTAGGTGCGATGACTTTCGGTCTGGGATGCCAATGCTGGCTACTTTGACGATGTTGGGTATGAACGCCAATCCTGCATGGAGGCGACGCCAGGGATGATGAACGTGGATCAAAGATGGTCTCAACAAGGAGTGTCTGGCTCTTCTTACTCATTTCATTCGGCATCTGAACTGAGTCAACTGTTTCACTTGGTGGGTAAGCGTTTTGATGCTTTGCAGCTCACCCCCGGCAGGCTGAAAGGTGAGATGTCGATTGCTCAGCTTGGGGCTGTCACGCTTCTCAAGATCACCACGACGCATCGGATTCTTCTCAATGGTGATCGGGGTCCGGACTGCATCAGTTTCTGTATAGAAGCTTCCGGCCAAGCCAAAGATCACAAGGTCTTCTGCGTTCCCATGTCGGCTTATTCCGTTCATGGTTTCAAGCAGGGATTGCTGGAATCGCACTTCGAACTTTCCGCTGACTCCACCACTTATCTGACGATCACCTCGAGCCGACGCTTCAATGACTATCTGGAGCATTTCGGTTTGGAGTCAATGATTGGAGAGATGGAGATGAGCAATTCGTTGCAAAGCTTCCCGCTGATGCACCAGCATATGGCTAAAGAGTTTGAGTTTCTGATCCAGAACTCATTTGTAAACACCATCCGTCCACAGCAGGCAGGTCATCGCCTTTACGGCCTTTTCGTGAAGTGCCTAACTTGTCACGACGAAGAAGGTTGTTTTATTCCGATGGTTTCCACGCCTCGTCAGGAGCTGGTGCGAAGACTGATCGGCTGGGGCTTTCTTCATGGCACAGCAGATATCAACCTCGACCAGATCTGCCAAATGCTTTTTGCCTCAAAGGGCACGTTGATCCAAAGCACCAAGGAAGCCTTGGACATCGGACCGATGGAACTGCTGAAGCGTATCCGTCTTGAGAAGGTGAACGGCATGCTGCGTTCCCAAGAGCGACGCAAAACAGCTCAACTCACCACCGTTTCAGAGGTGGCTCAGTATTTCGGCTTCCGCAGCCGCGGTCATTTCGCGAGGGCCTATCAAGAGCTGTTCTCCGAAAGTCCAAGCGTCACGCTGAGCAAGGCCCGTTCCTGAACCACACAGGTCATTCATGGGCTCAATTCCAGACACCCTGGCTCGACGACGGGGGATCCGCGGCCGTGATCCCAAAAGTTCAGACCTTGGAGAAACCGACCTGTCTCACCCAATCGTCTGACTAAAAGTGAAGGGGTGAACTCCCCATAGGGCTGTCTCCATTCATGGCCAACCATTCACAAATCGACGGATCGATTCTGCCGTTTCCTGCAAAACCGTCGGGCAGCAAGGCCGGGACGACGATGCAGGAGTCGACGTATAGCCCGCTCCCCGATCCCAAGAGGCTTCCAGACGACGCACCCAACATCCTTGTGGTGCTGATTGACGATGCCGGTCCGGCAATGCCGGAATGCCTGGGCGGCGAAATTCATACGCCCACGCTTCAGGCGATCAAAGATGGTGGTGTTGGTTTCAATCGCTTTCACACCACAGCGATGTGTTCACCAACACGCTCCTCGCTGCTGTGCGGTCGCAACCACACCTTCGTGGGCAACGGCCAGATCTGTGAATTCGCTAACGACTGGGACGGTTATTCAGGACGGATTCCGGAAAGCTGTGCACTGCAGGCCGACGTTCTGCGCAATTACGGTTACGCCACCGGAGCATGGGGTAAGTGGCACAACACGCCCTCCAATGAGACCACGGCTGCAGGGCCCTTCGAAAATTGGCCAACGGGTCTTGGATTCGAATACTTCTATGGATTCCTCGCAGGTGAGTGCTCTCAATATGAGCCACACCTGGTGCGCAACACCACGGTGGTGTTGCCACCGAAAACAGCAGCAGAGGGCTACCACGTCAGTGAAGACCTGGCCGACGATGCCATCAACTGGCTGCAAACCCACAAGGCGCTCCGCCCCGATCAGCCCTTCTACATGTACTGGGCATCCGGAGCCCTGCATGGTCCTCACCACGTGAATAAGGAGTGGGCTGACAAGTACAAGGGCAAGTTCGACGAGGGCTGGGACGCGTATCGCGAAAAGGCATTTAAAAATGCCAAGGCCAAAGGCTGGATTCCAGAGAACGCCCAGCTCACGCCACGCCACCCCCGCTTGGCAGCCTGGGATTCGATCCCTGACGAACAAAAGCCCTTCCAGTCACGGTTGATGGAAGTGCTGGCAGGCTTTGCCGAGCACACAGATCATCACGTTGGCCGCATCGTCTCAGAAATTGAGCGGCTGGGCTACGAGGAAAACACACTCGTTGTTTACATCTGGGGTGACAATGGGTCCTCCGGAGAAGGCCAGGACGGCACCATCTCCGAGCTACTTGCCCAGAACTCCGTCGCCTCGGAAATCGAGCAGCACATCGAGGTCCTCAATGAACTCGGCGGACTCGATGTGCTCGGCTCCCCGCTGGTCGACAACATGTATCACGCAGGCTGGGCTTGGGCCGGCAGTACGCCTTACCAAGGTATGAAGCTGCAGGCCTCCTACCTCGGCGGCACCCGCAATCCGATGATGGTCAAGTGGCCCAAGGGCATCAAGCCAGATCCCAAGCCGCGGTCACAGTTCCACCATTGCAACGATCTTGTACCAACGATCTATGAGCTGGTAGGGATCACTCCACCAAAAATCATGAATGGGGTGGAGCAGGATCCCATCCACGGCACCAGCTTCGCCTATGCCTTCAATGCCCCGGATGCACCAGGTCAGCTCAAGACCCAGTTCTTCGACATCATGGGTTCTCGATCGATCTATCACAACGGTTGGATGGCTGGGGCCGTAGGGCCTCGGCTGCCCTGGGTGAAGGGCGTCGACCCCGACATCCTCACCTGGTCACCCGACACCGATGACTGGGAGCTCTACAACCTCGATGAGGATTGGAGTCAGAGCAGGAACCTCGCAGATCAGCATCCAGAGAAGTTGCAGATGCTTAAAAATCTGTTCCTGGTGGAATCGGCCAAATACAAAAACCTGCCGATTGGCGGTGGCCTCTGGACCATCATCTTCCACCCGGAGCTGAAGGTTGCCCCGCCAGCAACATCCTGGGAGTTGCCAGGCACCATCACACGCATTCCGGAACCCTGTGCTCCACGACTTGGTTGCCTCAACAACAAAGTCACGATCGACATGGAGATTCCAGAGAATGCCAGTGGTGTGCTCTACAAGCTCGGCGCCAATTCAGGTGGTCTCACCTTGTACATGGATCAGGGGATTCTCATTTATGAGTACAACCTGTTCATCATTGAACGCACCAAGCTGCGCTCTGCTGAGCCACTGCCGGCCGGTCGCCACAAACTGGAGATCGTCACCCAGCACACCGACGACAACCCAAGAGGCCCGCTGTCGATCAAGGTATCCCTCAATGGCACCCAGGTGATCGACGGAACTGTGCCAAGGGTTGCAGCTGTGCTGTTCACGGCGAATGATTGTCTGGATGTCGGCCAGGCGCTTGGTTCTCCTGTTTCGCTCGACTACCACGAACGTGCGCCATTCAAGTTCAATGGATCCATTCACACCATGCACGTGGAGTATCTCGAATAGAGCAGCCAAGCCAAAGTCAGCAACAACGTCTCTCGTGCAAATCAACGGGAGACGTCCAGTTGTTTCCGTATTTCTTTGAGCAGATCTCGTTAGGAGATCTGCTCTTTTTCTTTGAGTTCCAGGCTCAAAAAGTAATTCAGAAATGTGCGCACCAATGCCACGGCTCCCAGTTGGATCAACGCTGATGCTTCACGACTGATGGTGGTCTGGACGACATCAGCTCCAAGCTGAAACTCAAGGGCCAGTGCTACCCAGCCTCCAAATGTCAGTCGCGCTGCCGTCAGCGGCCCACGCTGCATCAGGCGCGGCGGGATCGCCCGCAGACGAAGTGGTCCGCCCGGACTGAACACAGCAATCAACCCAATCCCTACGGAAAGAATCGAAAGGCCCTCAAGAATCAAGCGCAATCCTTCCGCCGTATGCGTCAGCAGATGCTCGGCCCAGTCCATGAATCATTGGCTGCAGGTATGAGACGATTGTGGAGGAGGGAGAAGAGAATGACGAGTTGTCAAAAGCCAGAGTGCAGCAATTCAGCACAATCGGGATCATGTTGAGATGCCTTTGTCTTCAGCGATATTTATCCTGTGGATAGAGGTCTGCCCCTTCCGCTCGGATGAGCAATGCCAATACGGAATTAGCCAAAACACGGAATCGAGCAGCTGCGGAGCGCACAACCCTGGCCTGGATCCGAACCGCCCTGACTCTGATCAGTTTCGGATTCGGTCTCGATCAAATCATCAGTGCCATCCGTGATGCAGGAGGTGAAACAAGCTCCCGCGACGATATTGGTGTGCAACTGATGTCGATGGTGTTTATTGGGGTTGGCATTTTCACGCTGCTCATTGCCATGAGGCAGCATAAACGTGAGCTCGTTCGTTTGCGAAACGATCCTTATCTCTACCGGGATGAGCCTTCGCTCTCGATTGCCACTGCAACAGCTGTTCTGTCGATCGGGGTGATTGCATTTCTCTGGATGCTTTCCGCATTTTTCTGAGCTCAAGGGGGCTCCCGCGTCACTGTCAAAACTCCCATTCTTTTCATGTCACTGCTGATTTCGCTGGCCCTGTTTTTCATCATGATGTCTCTGGGTCTCAATCTGCCCAGCCTGCAGTTCGGACTGCTGAAACGTCGGCCATGGCTGCTCGTGCGTGTCCTGTTGGCCACCTGCATGGTCCTGCCGATTGTGGCCTTGCTGTTGCTGCACAGTCCACTTGGGCAAGGGCTGTCTGCCGCCGTTTCAACAGCCGTGATGCTGATGGCGATCTGTCCCAGTGCTCCGATGATTGCCCTGAAGAGCACAAAGCTGGCAGCCAATCCTGAGTTGGCTACGCGGTTGCAATTCTGGTCGGCCTGCGCTGCCATCTTGAGTGTTCCGCTCTGGGTTGGTCAGCTGCCCACCGAAGCATCAGAGACGATCTGGAGCATTCCGGCCCAGGAGGTCGCCTATCAGGTGTTCACCGTGCAGTTGATTCCACTGTTGGTTGGCGTGTCACTGCGTCGGTGGTGCGCTGAGTGGTCTGAACGGTGGAATCCAGTCATTCAGAAGTCCTCCAAGATTCTGCTGTTGGTGTTGCTGGCCTTGATCTTGATCGTGGCGTTGCCGCAGGTGGCGCCGATGTTAATTGGCAACCTCAGAGGTGCTTTGCTGATGTTCATCCTGACCTGGATTGCTCTCGGTCTGGGGTTCGCCGTCGCCGGCGACGATGGGGTGGAACGCAGCACGTTGCCGCTGGTGCTGTCCATGCGAAATCCAGGTCTTGCTTTGCTGATCGTGCAACGCATGGCACCCAACGCTGTAGACCTCAAAGCAGCCGTGGTTGGTTATGTGGTTGTCACGGCAGTTGGCACGGCACCCTTCATGCAATGGCGCAAGGCGAACGCTTCCCAGGCTCAGATCACAGGGGACGTTTAAGTCAAAGCCATGCAACGTGAATCAGACCATCAAGAGCTGCTTTACATGAAGCCACGCCAAACGTCAGATTTGGCTTGCTTGCTGCTGACATCTGCCGTTGGCTACATCTGTAATCTCAAATTACCGTTGCTCCTGGCAGCAGCGATCAGCTGCATTCTGTTGATCCTGATCAGCCGGTTGCGTCATCGACTGAAATCACCAACCCGTTGGTGGACAGGGATCGGCCTCTGCTCAGGGAGTTTTCTTGGTACAGCTGCCTCGATGATGGATGAGATGCAGCAAGGTAGTGCCGCCGCGTTGGTCCACTCACCTCAGGAACGACTGGCGCTTGTTGTTTTGCTTGGCATTACCGGTGTCCTTGCCGGTCGTCGCGTTGGTATCGATCCCAATGCTGTGAGAGGACGCTCGATCGGAGACCTGCTGAAATCGCTCAGTGGAACATTCTCAGGGTTGTTCGGTGTGCTTGTTTCGATTGCCTTTGTCTTGAACGGGCTTGAAGAAGCGAGAACACTGTCCAGCCGACTGACCACGTCACTGACCATCATGATTCTTGCCCTGATCGGCCCAGGTTGGATCAGTCACATGCTTATCGTTTATCAGCGCAATCATCGGCACTGATTCAATTAAATTTCAAAAAGATGTTGGCTTTCAAATGTGAGAAGTGTTGCCTTTGTGCATCGGCTTGATTGAGCCAATATTCCCTATGATGTTGTTGTTAACGGCTTTTCATTCAGGGCGAAATCGGAGATCATTCTTTGATGAAGCGAGTGGTGGTTCGCGATCCGCCGGCCACCAACGACCCCACAACGTGACCACATGTCGATCGGATCGAGCCCATCACTGTCAGAGTGGCTTTTTTCTGAACCGTGGAGACCGGAAGCACCCCTGACGTGCCGGTGGCTCGCAAGCCACGCTTCTGGGTCGGACCACTCCTGGCCGGTTGCTGCTTCACCCTCGGCTATGGCATCACCCATCGATTGGTGACCCTGCAAAGCAATCCCGAAACACCGGAGCCTGAGCTGTTCGCTCCTGCGGAATTTCCCGGTGATTCGCTGAGGTCACTGCGCGACCGCCATGGTCAGACGTCCGGCGGCCTGCAGGTGGATGTGGCTGCCATCGAGGCGCGTCTGGAGGCCGAACGCAAAGCGGAGGAGGAAGCGCGTCTGGAGGCTGAGCGACGGGTAGAGGAATCCCTGCAGCTCAATCAGGCGGTTCAGCCGGTCTTGGAGGAGGCCAGATGGGAAGAGAAGCCCCTGGTCGAGACGGTTCCGGAGGAGCGGATCCAGTCGGATTCCGACCCGTTGCTCGGATCGCCTGTCCAACCGGTGGCCACGGAAGAGTCGCCTCCGCAGCCCTCCGCAATCCTGCTGCCTCCGCCGGAGCCTGTGCTCCCTGTGGTGCCGACTCCATCGGATCCCCCAGTCATGGCTCCCTGATCGGGGTCTGGATCTGCCACAGTCTGGTTTGTCGTTCTGAGCGTCATGGGATCGCCGGATGCCCTGATCCGCGCCACCGTCAATCGACTCGGTGCCCGCCTCGGCCACGGCCTGGCTGATGCGGCAGCGGAACTGGCAGTGCTGGCGCAGGATGCTCCGGAACGGCTTCGCCAGGAGTGGGATCTGTTTCAGGAGGAGGTTCAGGCCGAGGCCGAACGGCTGGAACACGGTGAGACCATCACCGCCGACGGTGCTGTTGCAGCACCGTCGCAGGAGCAGTCATCCCAGGATCGGATTGACCTTCTGAGGGCAACGGTGGCGGAGATCAGTCGAGCCCTCGAGGTCAAACCCTGATGGCGCCAACCGTTCGCATGGCACCCCTGCGGCGGACCCGGAGAGCCCTGCGCATCTGGCGCACAGTTCTCACCCTGATCGCCCTGCTCTGGTGGGATGGTCAGACGTGGACCTACCGCGGCGGTGTCAGCCCGGAGAGACGGCAGGAGCGTCAGAGGCAACGAGCCCAATGGTTGACAGCTGAACTCCTCACGCTCGGCTCCGCCTTCATCAAGCTCGGGCAGCTGCTCTCCGCGCGACCGGATGTGCTCCCGGCGGGATGGGTTGCGGAGCTGGCGGAATTGCAGGATCGCGTTCCAGCCTTCAGTTTCGATCGGGTCCAGTCGGTTCTTGAGGAAGAACTGGGACAGCGATGCGCCGAAGTGGTGGATCTGGATCCTGATCCCCTCGGTGCGGCATCCCTGGCTCAGGTCCACCGGGCGAGCCTGCGCAGCGGACGCCAGGTGGTGCTCAAAGTGCAGCGTCCCGGCCTGGATTCACTGTTCCGTCTCGATCTTGATGTCATGCATCAGGTGGCGGTGGTGTTGCAGCGTCATCCCAGCTGGGGGAGGGGTCGGGACTGGCCTGCGATGGCAAGGGAATGTCGTCGCGTCCTGCTGCGTGAACTGGATTTCCGTGTGGAGGCCCAGTACGCCGCACGGTTCCGCCAGCAATTCCTGGATGACGAACAGATCCGTATTCCTGCTGTGATCTGGGAACTGAGCACCCGAAAGGTGCTGTGCCTCGACTATCTCCCCGGCATCAAGGTCAATGACAGAGAGGCCCTGGTGGAGGCCGGGATCGACCCATCCGCCGTCGCTGAGATCGGCGCTGCCAGTTATCTGAAGCAGCTGGTGCGCTTCGGCTTCTTTCATGCCGATCCCCATCCCGGAAATCTGGCGGTCGCCGCTGATGGCGCACTCATCTACTACGACTTCGGAATGATGGGGCTTCTGTCAGACGGTCTGCGTCGTCGACTGGGGGCCATGGTCCGGGCCGCCGCTTCCCGCGATTCAGCTGCTCTGGTGGAACAGATGCAGGCAGCCGGAGTGATCGCCGCTGACATCGACGTGGGCCCTGTCAGACGTCTCGTCCGGTTGATGCTTCAGGACGCGCTCACGCCCCCCTTCAGCTCCAATGTGATCGACAAGCTGTCCGGCGATCTGTACGAGCTGGTGTACGGCCAGCCCTTCCGACTGCCGGTTGAGCTGATTTTCGTGATGCGGGCCCTGTCCACCTTCGAGGGGGTCGGCCGCAGCCTGGATCCTGCTTTTAGTCTTGTCGCCATCGCCAAGCCCTACCTTCTGCCTCTGATGACCTCAAGTGGAGCCGGCTCCAGTGATCTGTTCAATGAGATCAGCCGCCAGGTGGGAGCTCTGAGCAGTCGGGCTGTGGCCCTTCCCAAACGGCTGGATGACAGCCTGGAACGTCTGGAACAGGGGGATCTGCAGCTGCAGGTTCGCCTTGGTGAGTCCGACCGTCAGTTCCGGCGGATGATCACAGTCCAGCAGTCGATCGGTCAGTCCGTGCTGCTGGGCTGTCTTGCCCTGAGCACGGCGCTGCTTGCAGCCAGCAGTCGTCCCTTCTGGAGTCTGCTGCCGGCTGCAGCGACCGTTCCCGTCGCGTTCGGCTGGATGTCCATCCAGCTGCGGCTTCGTCGTGATCAGCGCCTGGAGCAGATGCCTGGTTCCAGTCGCTCCTGAGTCGAAGATCACATCCCATTCGAGTTGATGATAAATTCATTTAAAGCGAAGTTGTTTGTTTGTCTGGATGTCGACTCCAAGGCTTTCTTCTGCACTTGAGCTGAAGCTTGCAATCGGCCGTTGGTTGCACTTGGCATGGCTGCTCCGCAGTCGCCACTTCCGTCGCAATCTGAAGGCCTGTGGTTTGTCTCCCCGCGAATTGATGCGGTCGATGTCTCACTCCGTTCGTTATCTGCGTCAATGTGAGCGTCGGCGTGATCCCTATCCGGTTGTGGTTGTGGATGGCTTTCTGGATGGGCGCATGATGACTTTGGTGTCCCAAAGTTTTCCTGGCTCCGATGACATGGAAGACATGCCTGTGGAGCGCACGCGTAATGCCATGGCCCGCAGGAACAGAAAGCTGTTTCGCCTCAATCCAGAGTCACTGGAAGGGTTGTCTGTGGATCGTGCCGCCTTCTGGGATGTGTTCAGTGCATTCATCGATCTCCTGTCTCCCGAGATGATGCATGCCTTGCCCGATCCTGCTCCTGATATGCGGGTTGAATCCTTTCAGTCAGGATTCAAGGTCCGCAAGGATCTCTGGATGGATCGAGGGGGATTTCAGATTTCCCCCCATACCGATGGTGTTCAGAAATATGCAACATTCCTGCTGTATTGCTCTGGTCACCCTTCTCTGGAGCAGGAGGGAACATCTGTTTTTGTGCCCAAAGACAATGGGTTTCGAAGTTGGAACGGTAAACAGTTCAAATTTGATGATTTTGATGAGGTCTTCCGGGCGCCGTACCGCAAAAACCTCGTGTTCGGGTTTCGCAAGACCGACAACTCCTTTCACGGGAAATATCCAGGCGAAGCCACTGTGGAGGCCCGGAAGACCATTTCGATCACCGTGCAATCGAAGCGTCTCTTCAAGGTCTGAGGCAGGGCCTCAGCTGCGGCCCCGTGGTCCCTGGCCGACGGCGCCGGCATACACGGCCTGACTGCCAAGTTCGTCCTCGATGCGAAGCAGCTGGTTGTACTTGGCCACCCGCTCACTGCGACTGAGAGAGCCGGTCTTGATCTGGCCAGCTCGGGTGGCCACCGAGAGGTCGGCGATGGTGGTGTCTTCGGTTTCGCCGCTCCGGTGACTGATCACGCTGGTGTAGCCGTTGCGGCCGCCGAGATCGATCGCCTGCAGCGTTTCGGTGAGAGAGCCGATCTGGTTCACCTTGATCAGGATTGAGTTGGCGGTCGCGTTGTCGATGCCTTGCTGCAGGCGCTTGGTGTTGGTCACGAACAGGTCATCACCCACCAGCTGCACCTTGGCTCCGAGACGCTCGGTCAAGAGCTTCCAGCCGTCCCAGTCGTCCTCAGCCAGGCCGTCCTCGATCGAGATGATCGGGAACTTCTCCACCAGCTGCTCCAGCTGCCCCACCATCTCGGCACTGTCGTAGCTGCCGCCATCGAAGGCATAGCGACCGTTCTCGAAGAATTCGGTGCTGGCCACGTCGAGTGCCAGGGAGATCTGCTCACCGGGCTTGTAGCCGGCTTTCTCGATCGCCTGCACCAAAATCTCACCGGCTTCCACGTTGCCAAGATCCGGAGCGAAGCCACCCTCATCCCCCACGGATGTGCTCATCCCCCTGGCCTTGAGCAGCCCTTTGAGGGTGTGGAACACTTCGGTACCCATGCGCAGAGCTTCGCGGAAGCTCTCAGCTCCGTGGGGCACCAGCATGAATTCCTGAAAATCAAGGCTGTTGGCAGCGTGGGCCCCACCGTTGATCACGTTCATGAGGGGAACCGGAAGCAGGTTGGCCATCGGACCCCCCAGATAGCGATACAGGGGGATTCCCAAGCCGTTCGCAGCAGCTCGAGCAGTGGCCATGCTCACCGCGAGGATGGCATTCGCGCCGAGATTGGATTTGTTATCGCTTCCGTCGAGATCGAGCATGGCGGCATCGACGGCGGCCTGATCCAGTGATGAAAGCCCGCAGAGCGCCGGAGCGATGCGCTCTTCGATGTGGTTCACCGCCTGGGTGACCCCTTTGCCCATGTAGCGCTCGCCGCCGTCGCGCAGTTCGTGGGCTTCATGGGCGCCGGTGCTGGCGCCGCTGGGGACGATCGCTCTCCCCATGGCTCCGTTCTCGAGCATCACCTCGGCTTCCACCGTGGGATTCCCGCGGGAATCCAGTACCTCTCTGGCCACGATGGTGTCGATGACGAGGTCGAGGGAGTCGATCACGTTGGACGGGGCATCAAACCCGGGGATCTTATGGGTCGACCCCCGCTACCGGGTTGTGATTGAACGCACGCAGCCAGAATGCCGGTAGATGTCGAGGAAGGATCCGAACCCATGCGGATGCTCCACACCATGCTCCGGGTCGGGGATCTCGAGCGTTCCATCGCCTTCTACACGGAGCTGCTTGGCATGCAGCTGCTGCGCCGCAAGGACTACCCCGGTGGACGGTTCACGCTGGCGTTCGTCGGATACGGATCGGAGCGGGAGAACACGGTGCTGGAACTCACCCACAACTGGGACACCGATGCTTATGACCTCGGTGATGGGTACGGACACATCGCTCTCGGTGTGGAGGACATCCGAGGCACCTGTGCCGGCATCGCCGACAAGGGAGGACGCGTGGTGCGCGAGCCGGGACCGATGAAACATGGCTCCACGGTGATCGCCTTTGTGGAAGATCCCGACGGTTACAAGGTGGAATTGATTGAACTTTCCTCCCGCGCGGACACCTGAGCTGAATGACGACTTCCCCCCCCGCTCGGGGCAGCCTCACGCACGAGCCCGATCGCTTCAGCGATGAGGCCTGGGATCTGCTGCTCGCCGGGCAGGATGTGGCCCGCCGCTGGCGCCATGAGCAGCTGGATGTGGAGCATCTGCTGCAGGTGCTCTTCAGTGATCCCGCTTTTCGCCGCTGGATCGCGCCGCTGTCGGTGCGTCCCGAGGATCTGCTCGATCGCCTGGAGGACGTGCTCGCCGAACAGCCTGCCGGCCGCGGCGATGAGTTGTTCATCGGGGAGGACCTTGAGGAACTGCTGGAGGCGGCGGAGCGAGCCCGGCAGCGCTGGGGGTCGCGATTGATCGATGTTCCGCATGTGTTGCTCGCTCTCGGTCGGGATCCCCGCATCGGTGCTGAGCTCTTCGCAGGCCTCGGACTGCCGGCGGATCGGCTGGAGGCCCAACTGCGTCAGCCGGTGATGCAGCCCTCTCCGAGCCCGAGACCTGTGGACCCACCGGTCAGTGAAGGCCCCGTGCGGTCCGCCCCCATTCCGGTTCCGGCACCTGTGCCCATGGCGCCGACACCATCCCCTGAGCCAGTCCCTGAGCAGGAGCTCGCTCCCCTGGCACCAACAGCGCTCGAGAGCTATGGCCGGGATCTCACCGCCGAAGCGGAAGCCGGTGAGCTCGATCCCGTCATCGGCCGCGATGGTGAGATCCGCAATCTGATCAAGGTGCTCTCACGGCGCAGCAAGAACAACCCTGTGCTGATCGGCGCTCCCGGAGTCGGCAAGACCGCCATTGCCGAACTTCTGGCTCAGCGCATCGTCGCCGGTGAGGTGCCGGAGTCTCTGCAGGGGCTCCGGCTGGTGGCGCTGGACCTCGGTGCCCTGATCGCAGGAGCCAAGTTCCGAGGTCAGTTCGAGGAGCGCCTGCGGTCGGTGCTGGAGGAGGTGAGTGGCTCCGATTCAGGAGTGGTGCTGTTCATCGATGAACTCCACACCGTTGTGGGCAGTGACCGCAGCAGCACCGATGCCGGCAGCCTGCTCAAACCGGCTCTGGCTCGGGGTGATCTGCGCTGCATCGGTGCCACGACGCCGGAGGATTACCGGCTCACCGTTGAGAAGGATCCCGCCCTCAACCGACGCTTTCAGCAGGTGTTGATCCGAGAGCCCGATCTGGCTCTCAGCCTCGAGATCCTGCGAGGCCTCAAGGAGCGCTACGAGCTCCATCACGGGGTGACGATCACCGATGAAGCGATCCAGACCGCCAATCGTCTGGCGGACCGTTACATCAGCGATCGCTGCCTGCCGGACAAGGCGATCGATCTGATCGATGAGGCCGCTGCCCAGCTGAAGATCGAGGTGACCTCCAAACCCCAGGTGGTGGAGGAGGCGGAAGCGGATCTGCGACGGGTGGAACTGGCGTTGCTGGCGGCGGAGCAGGCTCCGGAGGAGCAGCGGATCCAGCTTCAGCGCGAACGGTTGGAGGTTTCGCAGCGCCTGGAGGGTCTGCGTCGCCGCTGGCAGCAGGAACGCAGCCAGCTCGAGGAGCTTGCACAGTTGCTGCAGCAGGACGAGGACCTGCGTCATGCCATCGCTGAGGCGGAGCGTCAGGGGGATCTTGAGGAAGCCGCCCGGCTTCAGTACGACCAGCTGCACACGGTGCAGCAGCGGAAGGAAGAGCTAGAGGTTTCTCTGGCGGAGGCTCAGGCGGCTGGCACGGCCCTGCTCCGGGAGCAGGTGGAAGCCGGTGACATCGCTGATCTTGTGGCCCGCTGGACCGGGATTCCCGTGCAGCGACTGCTGGCCGGCGAACGTCGCAAACTGCTGGCGTTGGAGGCCCACCTCGGCGAGCGCGTCATCGGTCAGGTGGAAGCCGTTGCTGCCGTGGCCGCCGCGATCCGGAGGGCCCGGGCCGGCATGAAGGATCCGCGTCGCCCCGTCGGCTCCTTTCTGTTCCTGGGTCCCACGGGCGTTGGCAAGACCGAGCTCGCCAAGGCCCTTGCCTCGGCGCTGTTCGATGAGGAAGAGGCCCTGGTGCGCCTGGATATGAGTGAATTCATGGAGCGCAATGCGGTGGCCCGTCTGATCGGAGCGCCGCCCGGGTATGTCGGTTACGAGGAAGGGGGGCAGCTCACCGAAGCGGTTCGGCGTCGCCCTTACGCCGTGCTGCTGCTCGATGAGGTCGAGAAGGCCCATCCCGATGTGTTCAACCTGCTGCTGCAGGTCCTCGATGACGGACGTCTCACCGATTCCCAGGGGCGGACCGTGGATTTCCGCCACACCGTCGTGGTGATGACCAGCAATCTGGCCAGTCGCGCCATTCTTGAGGACGCCCGTCGCGAGACCTCGGATGTCTCCGGGCTGGACCAGCAGGTGGAGGCGGCGCTGGCGGCTCAGTTCCGGCCCGAATTTCTCAACCGCATCGATGAGCTGATCCGTTTCCATCCCCTGCAGATCGAGGATCTCGTCCGCATCGTGCGTCTGCAGCTGGCCGACCTTGCATCTCTGCTGGCCGAGCAGGGGCTCGCTCTGCAGGTCGATGACGCGGTGGCGGAGTTCATCGCCCGCCAGGGCTTCGAGCCGGAGTACGGCGCCCGCCCGCTGCGCAGGGTGCTGCGACGCCAGCTGGAGAACCCTCTCGCCACGGAACTGCTGGAGGACCGCTTCCGCGGTGTTCAGGGCGTTCGGGTCGCTCTGGCGGATGGTGAGGCGGGCACTCTCGCCTTCAGCCCATGGGGAGAAGAGGTGCATCCGGTAGGGTGACTGTTTGGCGAGGTGCTGAGGCCCCTTGTCAACACCCGGTTCCAGCCCCGTGAGCAGCCCCACTTCCGAGGACACCACCGCTGCAAGCTCAGAGATGGATGCCGAATCCCCCCGTCAGGGCGGGTTTCTGGCCGCCACGGTCGATGAGCTGAAACTGGTGGTCTGGCCCAGTCGTCAGCAGCTGTTCAGCGAATCCATCGCCGTGATCCTCATGGTCAGCCTGTCGGCGGCCACGATCGCTGCGGTGAGTCGCTTCTTCGGCTGGGCTTCATCCCAGGTGTTCCGCTGATCCGCACCCACTCTTCCCCTGTGTCTGACGATCTGATCACAACGGACGCCGCCGAGGTGCTCGACCTTCCCGCTCCCAACGAGGGGGAGGAGGGAACGCTGTCGGAGGAGACCGGAGCCAAGACGGCCATCGCCCGCTGGTATGCCGTTCAGGTGGCATCGAGTTGCGAGAAGAAAGTCAAAGCCACGCTCGAACAGCGTGCCGTGACCCTCGGCGTCAGCAACCGCATCCTGGAGATCGAGATTCCCCAGACGCCCGCTGTGAAGCTGAAAAAGGACGGCAGCCGGCAGTCCACGGAGGAGAAGGTCTTCCCCGGCTATGTGCTGGTTCGCATGGTGCTGGATGAGGACACGATGATGGCGGTGCGAAGCACCCCGAACGTGATCAACTTCGTTGGTGCCGAGGATCGTCGTGCCACGGGCAAGGCTCGCGGCCACATCAAACCGCGTCCCCTCAGCCGCACGGAGGTGGACCGCATCTTCAAGCGGGCTGCGGAGAAGAAGACCGTGGTGAAGGTCGATCTCACCGAGGGGGATCAGATCCTGGTCACCGGCGGTCCGTTCAAGGACTTCCAGGGCGAGGTGATCGAGGTCTCCGGCGAGCGCAACAAGCTCAAGGCGCTGCTGTCGATCTTCGGACGGGAGACCCCTGTGGAACTGGAGTTTTCCCAGATCAGCAAACAGAACTGACCAGGCGGCGGCCGTCTCCCTGCGGAGGGCGGCCCTGGAGGTGGTTCCCCACCTCGCCGCATCGGGCCCGAGGGTCCGGTGATCCGCAGCTGTCCAAACCCCCCAGCCGATGGCCAAGAAAGTCACAGCAGTCATCAAGCTGGCCCTGCAGGCCGGCAAAGCCAACCCTGCGCCACCGGTGGGCCCTGCCCTCGGTCAGCACGGGGTGAACATCATGATGTTCTGCAAGGAATACAACGCCCGCACGCAGGACAAGGCCGGGTTCGTGATCCCGGTGGAGATCTCGGTCTACGAAGACCGCAGCTTCACCTTCATCACCAAAACGCCTCCGGCGTCGGTGCTGATCACCAAGGCCGCCAAGATCGACAAGGGCTCCGGTGAGTCCGCCAAGGGCAACGTCGGATCGATCAATCGGGCTCAGCTCGAGGAAATCGCCAAGACCAAGCTTCCAGATCTCAACTGCAACAGTGTTGAGTCTGCGATGCGGATCATCGAAGGCACCGCCCGCAACATGGGCGTCTCCATCAGCGACTGACGTCGCGATTCCTTCATTCACTCTTACCGGGGGAGACATCACTGATGTCGTTCGCACCCCACATCTGTCATGCCAAAAATCTCCAAACGCGTGGCCAGCCTGGCCAGCAAGATCGAAGATCGTGCCTACGAGCCTCTCGAGGCGATCTCGCTTGTGCGTGAAAACGCCACAGCAAAATTCGACGAAACGATGGAGGCTCACGTCCGCCTCGGCATCGATCCCAAATACACCGATCAGCAGCTGCGCACCACCGTGGCGCTTCCCAACGGCACCGGTCAGACCGTGCGCATCGCCGTGGTGACCCGAGGAGAGAAGGTCGCCGAAGCCAAGGCGGCTGGCGCTGAACTCGCCGGCGATGAAGACCTGGTGGAGACCATCGCCAAGGGCGAAATGAATTTCGATCTGCTGATCGCCACCCCGGACATGATGCCCAAAGTGGCCAAGCTCGGTCGTGTGCTCGGCCCCCGCGGTCTGATGCCCAACCCGAAGGCCGGCACTGTGACGGCGGATCTGGCCGGGGCGATCAGGGAATTCAAGGCTGGCAAACTTGAATTCCGCGCCGACCGCACCGGAATCGTGCATGTGCGATTCGGCAAAGCCAGCTTCACGGCGGAGGCGCTTCTGGAAAATCTCAAGACACTCCAGGAGACGATCGATCGCAACAAGCCCAGTGGTGCCAAGGGCCGTTACTGGAAGAGCCTGTATGTGACCTCCACGATGGGACCTTCTGTGGAGGTGGATTTCTCGGCTCTGCAGGACATCCAGCAGGACGGCTGAACCCCTTGGTTCTATAGTTGACGTTTGGCGAAAGCCAAATCTCGGGCACGCGCCCGGCCAGAGACAGCAGGATTTCCAGAGCCCGATTCCATTCGGGCTCAACGAAGTAATCCCTGCCGAGGCAGACGCGACACGGTTTTTTCCCCTTTTGGGTTTGGATCGGCACGCGGCCTCGTCTTCGTTTTGAAGACTCGATCGGCCGCGTGTCCAGCTTGTTCCCCCTCGATCCGATCCAATCCCTATGGGCCGCACGCTGGAGAGCAAGCAGCAGATCGTCGGAGAGCTCAAGGAGCTCCTCGCCGAGGCCGAGCTGGCACTGGTTCTTGATTACAAGGGCCTGTCCATCAAGGAAATGTCCGACCTGCGGGATCGACTGCGGGCCGGCGACGGCATCTGCAAGGTGACCAAGAACACCTTGATGCGCCGCGCCATTGATGGTGACAGCTCCTGGGCCAACCTCGATTCCCTGCTGACCGGCACCAACGCCTTTGTCCTGATCAAAGGCGATGTTGGTGCTGGTGTGAAGGCTGTTCAGGCCTTCCAGAAGGACACCAAGAAGTCCGAGACCAAGGGCGGCCTCTTCGAAGGCAAGCTCCTGTCTCAGGACGAGATCAAAGCCATCGCGGATCTCCCTTCGAAGGAGCAGCTCATGGCTCAGATCGCCGGTGCGATCAATGCCGTGGCCACCAAGGTCGCGGTTGGTATCAACGAGGTTCCCTCCGGCATCGCGCGAGCGCTCAAGCAGCACGCCGAAGGCGGCGAAAGCTGAGCACTCTCTGCCGACATCACTGGTTTCACTGATCTGTTGCTTCTTCATTCACAACCATGTCCGCAAAAACCGACGAAATTCTCGAATCGCTGAAGTCCCTTTCCCTGCTTGAAGCTTCCGAGCTGGTCAAGCAGATCGAGGAGGCCTTCGGTGTGTCCGCCGCCGCTTCTGCCGGCGTCGTGATGGCTGCCCCCGGCGCTGCTGCCGGTGGTGATGGCGGTGAGGCCGCTGAGGAGAAGACGGAATTCGACGTCATCCTCGAAAGCTTCGATGCTTCCGCCAAAATCAAAGTCCTCAAGGCCGTGCGCAATGCCACTGGTCTTGGTCTCGGCGATGCCAAAGCACTTGTGGAGGCTGCTCCCAAGCCCATCAAAGAAGGCATCTCCAAGGACGAAGCCGAAGCTCTCAAGAAGGAAATCGAAGAAGTTGGCGGAAAGGTCACGCTCAAGTGATCCTTTCAGCCGGCTCGATGCCCGGTATCGGTCCCTGCTTTCAGGGACCGTTTTTTTTGTCCGATTTTTGTTTAGCAATAAAAAAACCCCGCCAAAGGCAGGGTTTTTCGGGTGGTAGGCATTCAGGAGTCTGTCCTTGTTTCGACCCTGAAGAGGCGTACAGCACTCCTCACACATTCAAAAACTAGAAGCGCGGTACGGCAGTGACGCGCCGTTCAGGTCGCTCTCTCAAGTGTCACTGTGACACTTGGCGGCTTCACCGCCCGTAAGGAATCACCTCAAGCCTGATCGGTTGGCCAGGGCTGAGCGTCCCCCGCGATGCCAGGCGGGGAGGAGCCGAGGGAGCCGTCGGGGCACCGAGCCGAGCGAAGCTGTCACCGCTGTCACCACCCGCGGCCCGCGCAAGCAGGCGGTTCATCGGGTCAGGGTGGGCGAAATACACATGACTCAGGGTCCGCCCTCTGTACACACGACGCTCCAGGCGCCAGCCATCGTCCAGACGAAGCCTGACGAAGCCGTTGCGATCGCGAGCAGGGATGACGGCACGACCGATGGTGACCGGTGTCGTGCTGCCGCCATGGCCTGCCTGCAGTTCCAGTGTGCTGCCTTTCTGTCTCAGGCTCAGCCTGTAGCGGGTGCCCAGATCCTCTCCTCCACTGCGCAGCGAGTAGCCATTGCTGTCGAGATAACGGCTGCAGATGCCGGCGAAGTTGAAGGTGTTCAGCGTGGGATCCATCAGTCCGTCGGCTCGTGCTGTCCAGCACAGCGGCCGTTGTTTGATCTGCTCCAGCACCAGCAGTTTCCAGTCGCTTCGACCGACCGGTTGCGCCAGAACCGCGAATCTCTCCTGACGCAGCGGTTTGCTGTCAAAGACTCCCCTGGCCGCCAGCCCGGCCGGCAGCAGCAGCGAGAGTGCACCGACTGCGCTCACGCCCACAGCTCGGCGGTAGGTTCGCCACATGTGCGCCATCACGGGAGCACGTGTTGTACCGGATGACGCAGGCGGGAACCAATGGCTGATGGACGGGGGCGCGTGGTGGCTGCAGCCACGGATGGCGCCTGCAGCGGCAATCCCGGTCCTGGGGGCTGGGGTGCGCTGCTGCGGTTCGAGGACGGAAGTGTGGAGGAGTTCGGCGGGCATGACCCGGCGACCACCAACAACCGCATGGAACTCCAGGCAGCCCTCGAGCTTCTGAAACGGTTGAAGGAGCTTCCCCGACATCCCGATCTGACCCTGCGCACGGACAGCAAATACCTGATCGATGGCCTGGGCAGCTGGATGCAGGGCTGGAAACGCAGGGGCTGGAAGACCGCCGCCGGTAAGCCGGTGCTCAATCAGGATCTCTGGGTGGCCCTGGATCAGGCGAGGCTCCTGGATGTGCCGCTCACCTATGTGAAGGGTCACAGCGGTGATCCTGACAACGATCGCGTCGATCGCATCGCGGTTTCGTTCTCCCGTGGCCTGGGTCCTGACCTTCAGACGACCTCCGAAGCAGCGGACGAGCCCGCGCCAGCACCGCTGCAACAGTTGCTCAGCCGTCTCGAACTGGCCGATCGGCTTGCCGCAGGAGGCTTCACGCTTCAGGTCACGGAGCTGGCGCAGTTGGTGGAGCAACCCATGCGTCAGCTGGAGGAGCGCAAGGAACCATGGATCTGGAGGGACTGGCTGGTGGAGCCTCTCCAGGGGCAGCGATGGCGGCTGCAACGCCGCGAGGCAGGATCAGGAGAACCTTGATCAGCTGAATGGCTCCATCACCGTCAGCAGGATCGATCACCAGCGGCGCCTTCTATCGGCGCTGGCTGGCTCCGATGCTGGCCCGGGATGAGGGGATGGATGCCGAGCAGCTGTCCAGGATGGCCCTGGCTGCTCTCGCTCAGGCGAGTCTGCGGCGCCGCTGGCCGGGAGTCTCCACGGTTCTGGCAGGTCTGGCCATGGATCTGCAGCGCCGGGATCTGCGCCTCGAACAGGTGTTGTTCGGCTGCCGCTTCGTCAATCCGGTCGGCCTTGCGGCCGGTTTCGACAAGAACGGAGTGGCTGCCGGCATCTGGGACCAGTTCGGGTTCGGCTTTGCTGAAGTGGGCACGGTGACCTGGCACGGACAGCCTGGAAATCCCCGGCCGCGTCTGTTCCGCCTGGCGGAGGAGCAGGCTGCGCTCAATCGCATGGGCTTCAACAACGACGGTGCTGAGGCTCTGCTCCGGACCCTGAACCGGCAGGTTCTGCCGGCCCGGGGACAGCGTCCTGCCGTTCTCGGCATCAATTTCGGCAAATCGAAGATCACACCCCTTGACCTGGCGCCCGACGACTACGCCTCATCCCTCGAGCTGCTGGCTCCCCTGGCTGATTACGCGGTGATCAATGTCAGCTCTCCCAACACCCCCGGGCTGCGTGATCTTCAGGACACCACGCAGTTGCGCCGGCTGGTGGAGCGGTTGCGTCGTCTGGCAGGTTGCCCGCCCCTGCTGGTGAAGATCGCGCCTGACCTCGAGGATGAGTCGATCGACGGAATCGCCCGACTCGCTTTCGAGGAGGGGTTGGCAGGGGTGATCGCGGTCAACACGAGCCTCGACCGTCTTGGCCTCGAGCGCCGACGCCTCGTGCAGACCGGGCGGACCCTGGCGGAGGAGCCGGGCGGTCTCAGTGGCGTCCCTCTGCGGCAGCGCGCCATCGAGGTGATCCGCCGTCTGCGGGCCGGAGCCGGTCCCGCTCTCCCGCTGATCGGCGTGGGTGGCATCGACTCTCCTGAGTCCGCCTGGGAGCGGATCACGGCTGGAGCCTCTCTGATCCAGCTGTACACCGGATGGATTTTTCAGGGTCCAGATCTGGTGCCGCGCATCCTGGAAGGGTTTCAGCAACAGCTCGATCGTCATGGCCTGCGCACGGTGAGCGAAGCGGTGGGCAGCGGTCTGGCCTGGCGGGGTGAGGACGGGCCGGAGAGTGGCTGACACCTGTTCAGCCGCTGAACAGCCGATACTCTGCCCGCAGTGGTGCGCCACCTTTGGCCCTGCTCTCCTTCGCTGAGATTCCGCAGCTGCAGGCCTTCACGATGTCCGTGCAGCGCCTGCTGAAGGCTCAGCCCGTGCTGGCGGTGGTGAGCGATCAGCATCTGGTGGTCTGCTGGCAGCGCAGGCAGACCTGGTTCTGGCGACTGGGCCACTGGGCCCCGGACAGCTGCCGTGATGGTGTTCCGCTGCTGCGGGAAGCCATGGGGGAGCTGCTGGCCGATCTGCTGTTTGAGTCAGACGTCCTGGGCGCGGAGATCCTGCTGGTGTTGCCGGAGGCGTCCTGCGACTGGCGCGTGCTCGAAGGGGCCAGTCTGAGTCGTCTGGAGCAGGCCGAGGACCGGTCCCAGTTGTTGTCCGAACTGACGTGGTCGATCGATCCCGATGCCACGGTGCTGGCGCTCTCCCCCTGTGCTGATGCTGTTCTGGCGTTGGGAGCGGCGCGTCCGACCGTGCAGGCCTGGATCGAGGTGGTTGAGATGGCGGATCTGCCTCTGCGGCGGATGGACTGGTGTCTCAGTGCGGGCTTGCGCGCCCTGAACCGGTTCTGTCCTGATTGGACCGGTGATCTTGCCTGGCTGCTGCACAGCTGCCGCGGTCTGCGGCTTGTGCTGATCCGCGCCGGCGTGCCCGAACTGGATCGCTGCGTGTCCTTGGACGTCGACGACCCCCTTGCAGCCTGGGAGCAGCTGGTGCAGGTGGTCGATGCCTGGCAGCAGATCAACCCTGCTGCGCCGCTGGGCTGGTGGCTCTCGCTTCCGGCGAAGGAGCGGGATGGATGGGCTGGTCGCTGCGTTCAGGCCAGGGGTGACACCCGGCTGGATCACGAGATCCCAGGAGCTCCGGTGGCCTGGGATCCCCTGGACTCCTCCGAGCTCGATCCTGTGGTGGAGTTGCTCCTTTCAGCACTGCCTGGGGAACGGGCCTGATGAACGAACCCCTCCGCCCCGATCTGCTGCGTGAGCATCGTCTCGCTCTCGGCCTGCCGGCATCGCCTCCTCCGCTGCGTCCCGCCCGCGGGCTGCTGCTGCTCGGGGGTGGTCTGGGGATGGTGGTGGTGCTGGCCAGCCTTGCTGTGCATCAGCTGCTCTTGGCCCGGGAACAGGCGCTCCAGCAGCAGGTCGACACTCTCGCGTCCGTGGAGCAGCGCGTTCAGCGCGCTCAGGCGCGCCTGGCGCAGCTGACGCAGCAACGAACAACCCTTGAGGCGGACACACGTCGCATCGTCGATCAGCTGGTGTCGGTGCGCTCCGGTTCAGCCTTCCTGGCGCAGTTGCAACGGGTCACCCCTGCTGATGTTCAGTTGAAGACGGTGCGTGTCCAGCCGTCTGAGATCAGCATCAGCGGCGTGGCCCGCAGCGCAGGGGGGACCGGCGCCTACGAACGCATCAATGCGCTGGCCCTGAATCTGGAGGCTCTGCCCGCGGTGCTGAGCGATGGTGCTGTTGTTCAGAAGGCGACCGCAGAAGAGGACGGGCTCACCTCGTTCAATCTGAAGGTGGCCATCGATCCCGCGGTACGCACCTCTCCGGAGGATCTTCGTGCTCTCGGTGCCGACGGACTGGCACGCCGCTATGCCCTTCTGCGCGATCGCGGGCTGGCGCTGTGACCAATCTCAACCCCGCAGCCCGCCGTCCGTTCCTCCGTCGCGATCACCTGCTGGTCGGCGTCCCTGCTGTCGCCGGTGTCCTCATCTCCATCGCGGTGCTGGTGCTGCTGGTGCAACCCGCCCGTCAGCGGGTGGGAGAACTGGAGACGCGGGTCGGGGATCTTCAGGCCCTCCAGCGTCGGCTGCCCAATCTGGAGGGGGAGCTCGATGGGGCATCCCTGGCCCTGCGTCGTGCCCAGCTTCAGCAGGGTCTGCTGGTGGATCTGATCGCAGGACGTGATCGCATTCGTACCTTCCTGGCCCTGCTCAATCGCGAGGCGGCGGGCTCGGGTGTGGCCATCCAGCTCTATGAGCCCATGGCCTCGCAGGCAGCGGCAGCATCTCCTCCCCCACAGGCCGGCCAGGGGGAGAAGGCAGCCAAGCCGTCCGGTGATCCGCTGCTGGCCCTGGGCTACACCAAAACATCGATCGCCCTGCGGGTGCTCGGGCCCTACGACGGGCTGCAGAGGTTCCTGCAACGCATGGAAACGCTGCAGGTGCTGGTGGAGAGCAGTGATCTTGCCCTGGAGAGTCGTGACGACGGGGAGATCAGCCTCGGCCTGCGGCTGAGTTTCTATGACCGCCAACCATCGTCGGAGTCTGAGAAGCCCGCTGCTGAAGCCGATCAGCAGACTTCGACACCACCTCCGGCCTGAGGCTGGTGGCCTGCCGGTGCCATCGATACCATCCGCGCAGACACCACCCTCCGGAGTTCCGTTCAGGCGTGCTTTTCAACGGATCCCGGAGATGGCTGCCCCTGGCGGTCATGCTCGGCGTGACGCTGACAGGCGTCAGCGCTCTGCCCAATGCCAGTCCTGCCTCCCAGGCCCGTGGGACGGTTCAGCCTGAGCTGAAGCTGCTGCAGCGCGACGGACGTCTTGATGTGATCATCTCCGGGGCCGGTCCCGGCGCACGGGTGCGTCAGCAGCGTCAACAGGCGAGCAGCTGGCAGGGTGTGCTCACCCTCGGGGAGGGAGCTGGAGCTGTCGGGTCGGCTCAGAAGCTGTCGATGCAGTCCCTGGGGCTGGCCATGGTTCAGCTGCGTTCGGAAGGTTCCGCGACGACGCTTCGGGTGGAGGCAAGTCCCGGTCAGGTTCTCTCCACTCCTGAGATCAGAGCCTCCGGAGATGATCTGATCATCAGTTTCACGGGCCTGTCCCCCCAGCGTCCGGGGCAGTCGAGCGGTCGTCTGGATCTGACCCGGCCCGGTCGTGTGGCCCAGCCTGGCTTCGTGCCTCCGATGCGCCCCCGGGCCGTGGCGCCTCCTCTGGGCGATATGGCCGTCGGCACGATGCTGATCAACAACCGCAGCTTCGTGCAGGTGAGTGGGCCTTCGGTGTCGCTCACCCTCAACAATGCACCTGCCAAGGACGCGCTGATGTCGTTGGCGAGGCTGGGGGGGTACGGCTTCGTCTTCGTCGGAGACGGTGCCGGTGGCAATGGTGAGAACGCCAGTGGCACTCCGGTGAGCATGGCCTTCCGGAACGAGCGATTCGACCGGGCTCTCAACAGTGTTCTGCTGGCGTCCGGACTGCAGGGAAAGATGGATGGCCGCACGCTTTTGGTGGGGACATCAGTGGCCGCCAAGACCTTTGGGCCTCAGATGTCCAAGGTGTTCCGGCTCAATCAGGTCGACGTGGAGGGCGCCGCCCAGTACCTGGCCAGCATGGGCGCCTCGATGACCCATGTGAAGACCATTCAGATCACCACTGGGGAAGCGGCAACGGCGGGGGCCACTCAGATCAGCAACGCCGCCTCTCAAACCACCAACCAGGTCACTGAGACCGAGACCTACGGGAGCGCCACCGGGCCTCTGGTGGGTCTCAGCGGCGTGACCAATTCGCGATTGAACACCGTGACGCTGGTGGGAGATCCCGGCCTGATCAACATCGCCGAGTCCTATCTGCGGCAGCTTGATCTGCGGAACCGCCAGGTGGCCGTGAATGTGCAGATTCTCAGCGTCTCGCTCACCAACGACAAAACCATCGACGCTTCCTTTTCAGCGCGCATGGGTGACAAGTACGTGGTCAGTGAGAGCGGTAAGGCCCATATGAATTTCGGCCGATACCGGCCGGGAAGCCGTTCCGGCACCGGCCTGATTCAGGAGGGCGGGCCCGTGGAGCCGGGGACCTACGCCGCCGGGACGGCCGGAGTGGCGGAGCAGCAGGTCTTTGATCCGCCGTTCGTTGAGGCGCAGCAGGTGGTGGTCAATGCCGAGGGAGAAACGGAGCTGGTTCCCCGTCTCGATCAATTCGGTCGCCCGATCTACGTCCCCTCGACCGATCCGGCGGCGGCTCCGGCACTCAAGCCTGTGCTGGACAGCAAGGGCCGGCCCATCTACGTCGAGGGTCAGGATCCGTCCCGTTTCCAGCAGCCACAGGATTCGTTCTATGCCTACGTCGAATCACTGATCACGTCCTCCAGCGCCAAAACACTGGCCGAGCCGACTCTGATCGTGCAGGAAGGCGAGCAGGCGCAGGTGGAGACCGGTCAGAGCGTGATCACGGGTGTGGATGCCACGGAAACCGCCAATGGTTCGACGCAGTTTCAGAACACGCGTGAGAACGCAGGACTGACCGTTGACGTGTCGGTTCAGAAAATCGATGACAACGGCTTCGTGACGCTGACGCTTGATCCGGAGATCTCCGTTCCGATTCCCGCAGGCACGCAGCAGGGCGTCGCGATTTTCAACATCCAGGCCCGAAAGCTCAGATCCGGCCGGGTGCGCCTGCGGGATGGGCAATCCCTGATCCTCACCGGTGTGATCAACGAACAGGACCGTCAGCAGGTGCAGAAGTGGCCGATCCTCGGCGACATCCCGCTGATCGGACAGCTGTTCCGACAGTCGGCCTCCTCGCGCGTCAAGGATGAACTGGTGATCATCGTCACGCCCAGGATCCTCGATGACGATCAGGGCGGCAGCTTCGGTTACGGCTACCGAGCAGGCACCTCCGCAAGCCGTCAACTGGTGCAGTCACGCCCCTGAGTCCGATCAGGGAAGGATCGGCATCAGAGCCTTCAGGGCGATCGGGGCCAGGGTCTGAACGGTCGACAGCATGCTCCCCAGCAGTGCCGATCCCAGTCCGTTGCCAGCCGGAGTGGCTGCAGCGACGGGCTCCTGAACGCGGCTGCTGGCCCGCTTCAGCTGATCGGCTTTGATCGGATCACCCTGCTGCTCAAAAAGCACTCCGGCGTGAGCAAGGTCCCGCCCGGCCAGATCTGGCTTGCCCTGCTCTCCGCGGCTGAGCCCACGCGCCACCCAGCTCAACGCCTCCTGCGGATCCTGCAGGATGGCGGCGCTGAACAACTGCTCCGCCTCGATCCAGCGACCTGAGAGGGCAGCGTCAACGCCCGCATTGTGCAGGGAGGCGTGGCTGCGGATGCCGCGATCGATGCCCTGTGCTCCCTGCCAGTGGCTTTGATCCAGGGCGCCGACATCCAGGCGGGCGCCGCTGAGGTCTGCATGTCTCAGATCGGTTCCGTACAAACGGCTGCCACGCAGATCCGCACCACGCAGTGAGGCCCCCCTCAGGCTTGTGAAGCTCAGATCGCTGCCGCTGAGATCGGCGCCATCCAGGCGTGCCTCACCGAGGTTGGCCCGCTGCAGCCTGGCACCGGCCAGCTGCGCATCACGCAGATCCGCATGCACCAGATCCGCATCAGCCAGCCGGCAGTCCGGGCAATGACGCTGCTGCAGCACCCGGATCAGATCCCCGGGATCGGTGGGTTGCGCTGCCACGGGAGCCCCCAGCAGCAGGATCGAGAGCAGGCAGCCTCGAAGCGGCATGGTGGGATGGAGTGAGGGGGTCACGTCCCTGCGTTCTATCGAGGGTCGGGATGGGCGTCGACCTGCGCCATGGCGGAAACCGGGTGGCTCTGGCGGCGCAGCTGGGCTGTCGTCCCTCCGAGCTGCTCGATGCCAGTGCCTCCCTTGTGCCCTGGACGCCGTGGCTGGGCCGGTTGCCGCTCGGTGCGATCCGCGACTACCCCGATCGCAGCCATGCCGCACTGCGACAGGCGATCGCGACCTGTCACGGGCTTGATCCGGATCTGGTGCTGCCGGGCAACGGTGCTGCTGAGCTGTTCACCTGGGTGGCACGGGATGCCGCCGCCGCCGGTGTCAATCTTCTCCCGGCGCCGGGGTTCGCTGATTACGGGCGCGCCCTGCGTTGCTGGAATGCCGACTGCCGCGAGCAGAGCCTGCCGCTGCACTGGTCAGCGACCTTCCCACAACGTTTTCCATCACCGGCGGAGGCGGCCGTGCTCTGGATTTGCAATCCGCACAACCCAACGGGTCAGCTGTGGAGTCGCGCTTCGCTCGAACCGCTGCTGCAGCGGTTCTCTCTGGTGATCTGCGACGAGGCCTTCCTGCCGCTGGTGCCGGCGGGTGAGCGCCAGTCGCTGATTCCGCTTCTGGCTGATCACGACAACCTTGTGGTGGTCAGAAGTCTCACCAAGCTGTTCGGGATCGCTGGGCTGCGTCTTGGGTATGTCCTCACGCGCCCTGAACGGCTGCAGCGCTGGGCGGGCTGGCGTGATCCCTGGCCCCTCAACGGTGTGGCGGCTGTCGTCGGGGAGAGGTTGCTCTCGGATCCGGCGCGATACCGCCGCTGGTGCGCCAAGGTCCAGCGCTGGACGGCCAGCGAGGGGGCCTGGATGCAGGAGCAGCTCAGCCGTCTGGATGGAGTCTCCGCCCTTCCCTCCGCAGCCAACTACCTGCTGATTCACGGCGATCACTCCCTGGCGTGGATGCGGCAGGAGCTGGAACAGCGTCATCGCATCCTGCTGCGGGATTGCGGTTCATTCCGTGGCCTGGGCGAACGTTGGCTGCGCATCGGTCTGCAGACGCGGAGACGCAACCGTCGGATCGTCGAGGCTTTGCGTCGGGTTCAGTCCACAAGGCTGCTGAGCAGGTCCACCAATCGCTGATCGGCGTCCTGTACGGCCAGTTTCTCCATGCCCGTTCGCATCTCCTGCAGCAGCTCCGCATCCGTGCCGAGCAGCCTGAGGATGGTGTCCCGCAGTGCCGTTGCCTCGGGGGCATGCTGGTGCACGATCACGGCACCGCCGGTGCGAGCGGCGCAGGCCGCATTCGCTTCCTGATGGCCATCGGCAGCCTGGGGAAATGGAACCAGGATCGAGGGGGTTCTGCAGATGGCCAGCTCACTGAGGCTGCCTGCACCCGCTCGGCTGACCGCCAGATCGGCATGCTGCAACAGGCCGGGGATCTCATCACTGAAGGGGAGTTCCACCAGGTTCGGATGCTGAAGCTGTCCGACTTCAGGGTCGTTGCGACCAGTGAGATGCACGATCCGGCATCCCTGCTCCAGCAGCTCCGGAACCACAGCGCGGACCATGCGGTTGAGCCCGACCGCGCCCTGGCTGCCACCGATCACCACCAGCAGAGGGCCGTCGCTGATCGGCACCCAGTCCGGTAGCGGCTGGCTCTCCAGAAACGCAGTTCTCACAGGCATGCCTGTGAGCAGCGGGCGATGGCCGGGAATGCGATCCGACGCCACGGGGAGCCCCACGGCCACCGCACGGCAGAACCGGCCCATCAGTCGTGTCACGCGTCCTGGGATCGCGTTGGCTTCATGCAGAACGGCTGGAACACCGCACCAGCGGGCGGCCACGATCGCCGGAGCTGCGATGTACCCGCCGGTGGTGAACACAACCTCGATTCGCTCCCGTCGGATCAGTCGCCGGACCGTACCGATGGCGCCGATCAGACGGATCAGTTGAATGAGCTTGTTGAGCCCGCGACCCTGAAGCCCGCCTGCGCGAACCGTTGTCAGGGGAATGCTCTCCGGGACCAGCTGCGTTTCGAGCCGGTCGGGCACTCCCAGCCACCGCACCTGCCAGCCTTCCGGCAGGGCTTCCGCCACGGCAATCGCAGGGAAGAGATGCCCCCCCGTGCCGCTGGCGGCGATCAGAAGCCGGGTCATGACGGCAGACGTCCCCCCATGCGCGACTTAACTTAGGCCCACTGAATGGTTCCGACTGGTGCGTTCACTGATTCGGGCAGCGGTCTTCTCCATCCTCAGCGGAACGATGGTCGCGTTGTCCGTTGAGGGGGCTCGGGCTGCAGATGGTTTCGGTCCGCGTCTGGAGCAGGTGTTGAACGGCGGCAATTCAGCCGATCTGGCCGCCCTGGTCGCCGGTGATCAGTCGTCGGATCTGGAGCGTCGTTACGCGAGATTCAGCAAGGAGTTTCCTGAAGCCCGCTGGAGTGTTCGCCCTGCGGACTCCCTCAAGGACGGACGCCCGACCTTCGAGGTCACGGTCAATGGGGTGGGAGAAGCCGATGGGCTTCGCTACCGGCTGGAAGCCAGCCAGCGTCTTGCTCTGAGCATCGAAGGCGGGCGGATCCTCGACCAGCAGCTGCTGGAGGAACAGTCGCTGCTGCGCAGTGGCGATCAGCCACTGCCGGTGTCGCTTGAGATCCCCGATGCTGTGCTCACCGGCAGCCGCTACGACGTTGATGTGATTTTCGAACAACCCCTGGGTCAGGCCATCGTGGCCGGAGGACTGATTCCGCTGACTCCCCAGGAGGTGGCGGAGCAGGCACGTCCCAATCTGCGTCTTGAGCCGATGGGTGGTGGCGGTCTGTTCAAGACCGTTCAGGCGCCGCAGACACCGGGATCCCAGTTCTGGGCAGCGATGCTGGTGCATCCGGACGGGGTCGTGACCATGACCAAACGGGTTCGCGTGGTCAGCTCCAAACAAGAGCTGGATCAGTGAAGTAACGATATCGTTTCTCAGGCGTCACGATATCGAGTCAAAAAGGCGATGCAGGGCGGAGACGTCCTCGTCTCCATGTCCGCGGCCGATCAGTTCGGCCTCCTGCTGTTGGACCAGATTGCTGATGGGCAGCGTCAACTGAACGCTGTCTGCTTCCTTCAGGGCGATGCCGAGGTCCTTGTGATGCAGGGACAGGCGGAATCCCAGGGGATAACGCCCTGCGAGCATCCCGTCGGCACGATTGCGCAGAGCCCAGGATCCCGCCGCTCCACTGCTCAGTGCCGCCACCACCTCCTGCATCGGCAGACCGAGCCGTGTCCCCAGGGCCATCGCTTCGGCGACGGCTGCATAGCTGCCTGCCACCAGCACCTGGTTCACGGCCTTCACCTGCTGTCCGCGCCCGACCGCTCCGAAGTGATGAACCGTTCCGCCAATGATCTCCAGCAGAGGCCGCACCCGTTCCAGGGCCTCAGCGTCTCCGCCGGCCAGCACGGTGAGGGTGCCGGCCCGAGCTCCCTCGGTGCCGCCTGTCACAGGGGCATCGATGTAACTCACGCCCTGTCGCCTCAGACGCTCTGCGGCGGTCACGGCCGTGGAGGGAGCGATGGTGGAACAGTCGAGCACCACGCTCCCGTTCGGGAGTGATGCGGCGGCTCCCTGGCGACCGAAGAGAACGGAGTCCACGGCAGCATCGTCACTGACGCAGAGGATCAGCACGTCCACATCCCTGCCCGCCTCTGCCGCGGAGCTGCAGGCCTGACTGCCCTCCAGGTCCGGATGCTGTTCCGTAGTTCTGCTGCGGGTGTGCACCTTCAAGGCCAATCCGGCCCGTCGCAGGTTCACCGCCATGGGCAGGCCGATCGCCCCGAGGCCCACCATCCCAACGCGCAGGTCAGATCTGGTCATGCCTTGCTCTGAGTTCATTCAGATCTTCGCTGGGTGATCCAGCCACATTGACAACCATTGATCTGCGGTTCCCCATGCGCCTGACGTCCCTGGCTCCCCTTGGCCTGATCGTTCTCACCATCGCTGCGCCGATGCCTCCGGCATCAGCCCAGTACATCTACGACGATGGAACGGACGTGGCGATGCGCCGCGACAACGGTCTTCCCGCTGCGCAGCGCGACGAGCTGTTCAGAGCCAGGCGATCCTGGAAGCAGAGCAGCTTCGACCGCCGGGTCGGAATCCTGCGGAGTGAGCAGCGCTGCATCAACCGGGCCAACGATGCAGATGCTTTCCGGATCTGCCGGCAGAACAAGAATCGTGCCCGTCAGCAGCTTCGCGCCGACTACTTAGCTGTGATCAATCCGGTTCGGCGTCGGGTCGGCCTGCCTCCTCTGGAGATGCGTCGGACGCGTTGACACGGATTGGGTCCATCTCAGGCCAGCGTTGGCGACTGGAGACGCTGATCATCCGAGAGTCCGACGATCTTGCGGAGAATCTCGATCGCATCCGACACACCGATGGAGCCGTCTTCATTGACATCCATCACGAGTCGTGGCTCGACACCCGGGAAGGCAGCGAGATCGTGCTCCAGCCCAACGATGTGCCGAAGCGTTGAGATGGCGTCGGACACGGAGTGTTTCCCATCCCCATCGCTGTCCCCCAGCAGTCCCACGAGCTGGGTGCTGGACGAGCCGTTGAGGGTGTTGTCCGCATCCACCTGGCCGCTGACTGACAGCATCGATGTGCTGCCGGTGGAGGCGTCGCTGTTCACCGATGCCTTGAGCTGCAGCAGGGTCGCCTGATTGGTGACTGGATCCACCGGGAGGTCGCTGGTTCCGCTGAGGTTCACCGTGAGCTGATGGGTGCTGGTGTCAGCGTGGCTGGCGGTGATGCTCCAGCCAGCCTCCTCCAGCGTGGGGTCCAGGCTGACGGGATGGGAGGTGTCGAGCAGAAGAGCCGCGGGGTCATGGCGCACCGTCACACTCAGATTGCGAATGCTGCCAGGGTTGGCGAGCTGGACCGGAAGACCGGAGTGGCTGCCCACCAGGATGTCCTGCCCACCGGTTCGCGTGAAACGTGAGCTGATCAGGGTCGGGACCGCTTCGGATGCCGTGATCTGCAGAGCAGTGGCGGAGCCGAGCTGGGTTGTCCGCGCAGCATCACGGAAGAACGCCACGTTCATCGTCTCCTGGTTTTCGGCGACCCCGTCCCTGGAGATCAACTGGGACCAAACGAAGACTCCGTCGGCGTCAATGGTTCCCGAGCCCTGGAGCTGACCGCTGACGAGGTCACGGCTGGTCAGGCCGTCTCCACTGGCGCTCCAGTAGAGGGTTTTGCCTGCATCCGCCTTGTCGCTGACCGTGATCAGAAAGGCTTCATCGCCTTCACTGAGCGTGGTCCGGGGTGCATCGATCACCAGAGAGGATCGGCTGACGGCTGTTTCCGTGACGGTGAGGCGCAGCGGCTCGCTCGGGGCCTGCTGGAAGTAATCCGGATCGCGGCTGGCCCGGGCTGTGATGTCCAGCCATTCGTCCGCTTCCGCGTCGGCGTTGGCGACGATGTCGATCTCGATGGAGACCGTTCGCTGTCCGGCGGCGAATTCTGCGCGCAGGCCGGTTTCGAAAACAGCGTTGTCCAGCAGGACGTCATGGAAGAAATCCTGGTGATCTCCATCCTTGCCATACCAGTTGAGATCCTCATGGCGGTCGAAGTCGATCAGCACCGAGGCAGCTTCCGAGAGATCGCCGTCGTAGCGGGTGAACACCAGGCGGGCTGTTGACGTTGCGGACGTGGGTTCCTGGATGGTGCTGCCGCCTTCGAACTGAACGCTCAGGGAGGGGGTTTTCCAGGTGCGGTTCAAGTCATGGTTTCCGGAATCGCTCAGCAGACTGACGCCCTCGACGGGGGTGGAGCGGGCTCCTGTTTCCTGACCGTGCAGCTGCTGGAGAGCCTGAATATCGAGGGGTGTGAACGCGGGATTGCCGTCGGAGTCGATGGCATCGACGTACGACATCACCGTTCCGTTGGTATCGATCGCCGCATCGACATCCCCATCACCGGATTCATGGGGGTGCTCGAGTCCGAGAGCATGGCCCAGTTCGTGAAAGGCGACGCCGGTCCAACCCGCCTCGCTCGATCCAGCGAAGGATGAGGATTCGTGGTGCGCATCGGCGGCAATCTCGATCGTGTAATCCTGCGGATCACCGCGCTCGAGCGTGCCGTCGTCGTAGGTCAGCCATGAGGAACGGTAGATACCCGAACTCTCGCCATCCAAGGTTGTCCTTGGCGTGTTGGGGTCAGTTCTCGGCGCCTCCTGGATGATCACCTGGGTTTTCGCGTGACCCAGCGGAACAACCGCGAACTCCGGTTCGATCAGAGTATCCGTGTAGGCCAGCACGTAATCCCACCAGCTGCGTTTGCTGGAGGTGGCGCTGATCGTCTCATCGAACGAGACGTAGATGACTCCGTCGTCACTGAAGAGATATTGCGCCGCCAGTTGCTCAGCGCTCAGCGACGAGCCGCCTTCGATGATGATCGCAGTGCTCATGGGGGGAGTCGCGCAAGCGCTTCGGCCGATATCGGCAACCTAGGCAGACCACCGGCAGCCAGAAACCGTGTGATCGAAGTGGATTTGAGCTGACTCGATCACCTGGGCTGCTGCTTGGAGCCGGCACAGCTCATCGAGGAGACCCTGAGTTCGTCCAAATCGGTTGAGATTTTGCCTGCTGGATCCCGTTTCGGTTGTCACTGTGATGTTTCGACTCCGAAGCTGAATCCATCTCTGGTTCCGGTGCTGCTGATGCAACGTCTTCCTGGTGTTCTGCTGTCAGGCGTCATCGCCCTGCTCCCCGGACTGACCGCCTGCGGCAATGATCCTGGGGCGGGGCTCGGCAGCAAGGCCTCGGCAGCGGCACGCACCGGTCCGGAGGCCCAGTGCATGAGCGGCAACCGTGCCTATTTCGGTGACACCCACCTGCACACGGCCCTGTCGCCGGATGCCGGTCTGGCCGGCACCAAGCTGGGCTTGGACGAGGCCTATCGCTTTGCCCGCGGTGAGACCGTCACCAGCAACACCGGCCAGAAGGCGGCTCTGAAGCGCCCACTTGATTTCCTGGTGGTGGCCGACCATTCCGAGAACCTTGGCCTCGCCCAGGGCCTCGAGACCTCCAACCCGGAACTGCTCAAGTCGTCGCTGGGTCAGGAACTCCACGACCTGCTCAAGGCGGGCAAGGGCCGGGAAGCCTTCTATCTGCTTGTCCAGTGGATGGCCAAGGGATCTGAGGCCCTGATCTCCAACGACGCCTACATGACCAATGTCTGGCAGATGAACAACACGGTGGCCGAGCGCTACAACGACCCCGGCACCTTCACCAGCCTGATCGGCTACGAGTGGACCAGCCAACCCGGCGGCGGCAACCTCCACCGTGTCGTGATCTTCCGGGATGACAAAACCCTGACGGACAAGATCCTTCCGTTCTCCGCCTTCGATTCGGAAGACGCTGAGGATCTCTGGGCCTTCATGGCGGCTTACGAGAAACAGACCGGTGGGCGTGTGTTGGCCATCCCCCACAACGGCAACCTCTCCAGCGGCACGATGTTCCTGCCGCAGCACCAGAAAACCGGTGTTGCGATCGATGCCGACTATGCGCGGATGCGCCAGCGCTTCGAGCCGCTGATCGAGGTGACGCAGGCCAAGGGCACCGGGGAGACCCACCCTCTGCTGTCTCCAGAGGATGAGTTCGCCGGGTTCAACATCGTCGATAACTCCAACCTCGGCGGAATCAAGCCGACAACGCCGGAGATGATCCCCTACGAGTACGCCCGTGCTGCCCTGCGCCGCGGCCTGAAGCTTGAGCAGGAGCTTGGCGTGAACCCGTTCAAGTTCGGCATGGTCGGCTCAACGGATTCCCACTCCTCGCTGCCCTCCACCGCAGAGGACAACTGGTGGGGCAAGTCACCGGCCCTTGAACCCATTCCGGAGCGCTGGAAAGACGTCCTGATCAAGTCTGCGAAGGATGCCTCCCTCGACCTCACCGCCCTGCAGCTGGGGGCCTCCGGCCTGGCAGGGGTCTGGGCGTCCGGGAACACCCGGACCGCCCTCTGGGATGCCATGGCCCGCAAAGAGGTGTTCGGCACCAGCGGCACCCGCCTGACCGTGCGGGTCTACGGCGGCTACGACTACACCGGTGATGAGATCAAAGGTGCTGACTGGGCGTCGGCCGCCTGCGCCAAAGGGGTTCCCATGGGTGGTGATCTGATGGCGGCCGCCGACGGCCAGGTTCCGTCGTTGCTGGTGCAGGCCCGCAAGGATCCTGATGGCGCCAATCTCGATCGCATTCAGATCGTCAAAGGTTGGCTGGATGACGCCGGCAAGACCCACGAGCAGGTGTTTGACGTTTCCTGGAGTGATGCCGACCAGCGCACCCGCGGCGCTGACGGCAAGGTTCCGTCCGTTGGCACCAGCGTGAATGTTCGAGAGGCGACCTACACCAACAGCATCGGCGCCACCAACCTCACGGCCCACTGGACCGACCCCTCTTTTGATCCCAGCCAGAAGGCCTTCTATTACGTGCGTGTCTTGGAAATCCCGACGCCCACCTGGCTGGCCTACGACCGCAAGAACTTCAATCTCTACGACGAGATGCCGGACAACGCGCCTTACACCAGTCAGGAGCGGGCCTACTCCAGTCCCATCTGGTACAACCCCTCCTGAGGTTCAGGCCAGCAAAAAGCCCGCCCCCGGTGAGGGGCGGGCCGATGGTCGTTCTGAGAGCAATCGGATCAGAGATCAGGCCTCGTTCAGGGCAGCAACGCCAGGCAGCACCTTGCCTTCCAGCAGTTCGAGGCTGGCGCCGCCACCGGTGGAGATGTGGGACATCTTCTCGGCGAGCCCGGCCTTCTCCACAGCAGCCACGGAGTCACCGCCGCCGATGATCGTGCAGCAGCCCTTGCCGCTCAGCTCAGCCAG
>ERZ802822.82-NODE-82-length-69782-cov-13.726304_pt1 | contig 69782 bp, 67 predicted proteins | sample MGYA00345649_ERZ802822 | MGnify/ENA primary metagenome ERZ802822 (study PRJEB30503, sample SAMEA104212359) | marine metagenome | biome: Westerlies Biome; feature: [SRF] surface water layer (ENVO:00010504) within the epipelagic zone...; material: water... | reverse complement strand
AACCTCCGCACCGAGAACCACTTCGACTACGTCAAGATCACCCTTGCCTCACCCGAACGGGTGATGGAGTGGGGCCAGCGCACCTTGCCCAACGGCCAGGTGGTGGGCGAGGTCACCAAACCGGAGACCATCAACTACCGCACCCTGAAGCCCGAAATGGACGGGCTGTTCTGCGAAAAGATCTTCGGTCCCTCCAAGGACTGGGAATGCCACTGCGGCAAGTACAAGCGTGTCCGTCACCGCGGCATCGTCTGCGAGCGCTGCGGCGTTGAGGTCACCGAGAGTCGGGTGCGCCGCCATCGCATGGGCTTCATCAAGCTGGCGGCCCCGGTGTCACACGTCTGGTACCTGAAGGGCATCCCCAGCTACGTGGCGATCCTGTTGGACATGCCTCTGCGGGATGTGGAGCAGATCGTCTACTTCAACTGCTATGTGGTGCTGGATCCCGGCGATCACAAGGATCTCAAGTACAAGCAGCTGCTCACCGAGGACGAGTGGCTGGAGATCGAGGACGAGATCTACGCCGAGGAATCCGAAATCGAGAACGAGCCCGTGGTGGGCATCGGTGCCGAGGCCCTCAAGCAGCTGCTGGAGGACCTCACCCTGAATGAGGTGGCCGAACAGCTGCGGGAGGAGATCAACGGCAGCAAGGGGCAGAAGCGGGCCAAGCTGATCAAGCGCCTGCGGGTGATCGACAACTTCATTGCCACCAGTGCCCGTCCCGAGTGGATGGTGCTGGATGTGATCCCCGTGATTCCCCCCGACCTGCGCCCGATGGTGCAGCTCGACGGTGGTCGCTTCGCCACCAGTGATCTCAACGATCTCTACCGGCGGGTGATCAACCGCAACAACCGTCTGGCAAGGCTTCAGGAGATCCTGGCCCCTGAAATCATCGTCCGCAACGAGAAGCGGATGCTGCAGGAGGCCGTCGACGCCCTGATCGACAACGGCCGTCGCGGTCGCACTGTGGTGGGTGCCAACAACCGGCCGCTGAAATCACTCAGCGACATCATCGAGGGCAAGCAGGGTCGCTTCCGTCAGAACCTGCTCGGCAAGCGGGTCGATTACTCCGGTCGTTCCGTGATCGTGGTCGGGCCGAAGCTGAAGATGCACCAGTGCGGTCTGCCCAAGGAGATGGCGATCGAGCTGTTCCAGCCGTTCGTCATTCACCGTCTGATCCGTCAGAACATCGTCAACAACATCAAGGCGGCCAAGAAGCTGATTCAGCGGGCCGACGATGAGGTGATGCAGGTGCTTCAGGAGGTGATCGAGGGGCACCCGATCATGCTGAACCGGGCACCGACGCTGCACCGCCTCGGTATCCAGGCCTTCGAACCGAAGCTGGTGGATGGCCGGGCGATTCAGCTCCATCCGCTCGTCTGCCCAGCGTTCAACGCTGACTTCGACGGCGACCAGATGGCCGTGCACGTTCCTCTGGCGATCGAAGCGCAGACCGAGGCGCGCATGCTGATGCTGGCCAGCAACAACATCCTCTCGCCCGCCACGGGAGAACCGATCATCACGCCGTCCCAGGACATGGTGCTCGGCTCGTACTACCTCACCGCTCTCCGGCCGGAGTCCGAGCAGCCCGAGTTCGGGGATCGCAGCCGCACCTTCGCCGACCTTGAAGATGTCATCCATGCCTTCGAGGACAAGCGCATCGATCTGCACGAGTGGGTCTGGGTCCGCTTCAACGGTGAAGTCGAGGACAAGGATGAGCTCGAGGAGCCGATCAAGGCCGAAGACCTCGGCGACGGCACCCGCATCGAGCAATGGAGCTACCGCCGTGACCGCTTTGACGAGGACGGCGCTCTGATCAGCCGTTATCTGCTCACCACCGTCGGACGTGTGGTGATGAATCACACCATCATCGGCGCTGTGGCCGCCGCCTGACCCTTCCGTCTTCCCGAACCTCCCTTCTCCTGATCTGCGCGCAGCCATGACCACTTCCAAGTCCCGCAAGTCCTCCAAGGCGGCCAAGGACGCCACCCCAGCTCCTGAGAGCGCATCCCGTCCACTGGCCAAGACCCCGCCGCCGTTCCGAAACCACGTCGTCGACAAGCGGGCCCTCAAGCAGCTGGTGGCCTGGGCCTACAAGAACCACGGCACGGCTGTGACCGCCGAGATGGCGGACAAGCTCAAGGATCTCGGCTTCCGCTATGCCACCCAGGCGGCCGTGTCCATCTCCGTGGAGGACCTGCGCGTTCCGGAGGCCAAGAAGGACCTGCTGGGTCAGGCGGAGGAGCAGATCACCGCCACGGAGGAGCGCTACCGGCTGGGAGAGATCACGGAGGTGGAACGCCACACCAAGGTGATCGACACCTGGACGGAGACCAACGAGCGTCTGGTGGACGCGGTGAAGAAGAACTTCAACCAGAACGCGCCGCTGAACTCGGTCTGGATGATGGCCAACTCCGGTGCCCGGGGAAACATGTCCCAGGTGCGTCAGCTGGTGGGCATGCGGGGCCTGATGGCGAACCCGCAGGGCGAGATCATCGACCTTCCGATCCGCACCAATTTCCGTGAGGGTCTCACGGTCACCGAGTACGTGATCTCCTCCTACGGAGCTCGCAAGGGTCTGGTGGACACCGCCCTGCGGACAGCTGACTCCGGCTACCTCACCCGTCGTCTGGTGGACGTGGCTCAGGATGTGATCGTCCGTGAGGACGACTGCGGCACGATGCGTCACATCGTGGTGGAGGCCGAAGACGGTCGCTACGGCAAGCGCCTGGTCGGTCGCCTCACCGCCGCGCAGGTGGTGAGCGCCGACGGTGAGGTGCTCGCGGAGCGGAACACCGAGATCGATCCACCCCTCTCCTCAACGTTCGAGAAGGCCGGCATCACCGCCGTCAGCGTCCGTTCCCCGCTCACCTGCGAGGCCAACCGCTCGGTGTGCCGCAAGTGCTACGGCTGGGCACTGGCCCACAACGAACTGGTCGACCTCGGCGAAGCCGTCGGCATCATCGCCGCCCAGTCCATCGGTGAGCCCGGCACGCAGCTGACGATGCGCACCTTCCACACCGGGGGTGTGTCCACGGCGGAAACGGGTGTGGTGCGCTCCACCATTGCCGGAACCGTTGATTTCTCCGCCAAAGCCAGGGTGCGTCCTTACCGCACGCCCCATGGGGTCGAGGCTCAGCAGGCCGAGGTGGATTTCAACCTCACCATCAAGCCTTCGGGCAAAGGCAAGGCCCAGAAGATCGAAGTCACCAACGGTTCCCTGCTGTTCGTTGACAACGGCCAGACCATCGACACGGACGTGACCGTCGCTCAGATCGCTGCGGGTGCGGTGAAGAAGAGCGTGGAGAAGGCGACCAAGGATGTGATCTGCGATCTGGCCGGCCAGGTCCGTTACGAAGACAAGATCCAGCCGAAGGAGGTCACCGACCGCCAGGGCAACATCACCGTCAAGGCCCAGCGTCTGGGCCGGATGTGGGTGCTGGCTGGCGATGTCTACAACCTGCCTCCCAACGCGCAGCCCGTTGTCGGCAGTCAGAGCTCCGTCGTCGAAGGCCAGGTGCTGGCGGAAGCCAGCCAGCGCAGTGAGTACGGCGGCGAGGTGCGTCTGCGCGATTCCATCGGCGATTCCCGTGAGGTTCAGATCGTCACCACGGCGATGACCCTCAAGGACTTCAAGCTGCTGGAGGAATCCACGCACTCCGGTGAGATCTGGAATCTGGAAGCCAAGGACGGCACCCGTTATCGCCTCAACACCATCCCCGGCAGCAAGATCGGCTCCGGTGAGGTGATCGCCGAGCTGGCGGATGACCGGTTCCGCACCCAGACCGGTGGTCTGGTGCGCTTCGCGCCCGGTCTGGCGATCAAGAAGGCCCGCTCCGCCAAGAACGGCTACGAGGTGAACAAAGGCGGCACCCTGCTCTGGATCCCCCAGGAGACCCATGAGATCAACAAGGACATCTCCCTGTTGATGATCACGGACGGTCAGTGGATCGAGGCCGGCACCGAAGTGGTGAAGGACATCTTCAGCCAGACCGCCGGCATCGTCACCGTCACTCAGAAGAACGACATCCTGCGCGAGATCATCGTCCGCGGCGGTGAATTCCACCTCTCCAGCGACAGCAAGGCACTGGAGCGTTTCGAGGGCGATGGCCAGATGGTCAACCCCGGCGAGGAGATCTCCAAGGGGCTCAGCTCCGAAGAGATGCGCTTCGTCCAGACCGTCGAGACCCCTGAAGGCAAGGGCCTGCTGCTGCGTCCGGTGGAGGAATACACCATCCCCAACGAAGCCCAGCTGCCCGAGCTGTCTCACGTGAAGCAGGCCAACGGCCCGCATCTCGGCATCAAGGCCACCCAGCGACTCGCCTTCAAGGACGGCGAACTGATCAAGTCCGTCGAGGGCGTTGAACTGCTCAAGACCCAGCTGCTGCTCGAGACCTTCGACACCACACCGCAGATGACGGTGGATGTGGAGAAGGCCCCGGACAAACGGGCCAAGACCATCTCAAGGCTGCGTCTGGTGATCCTTGAGTCGATCCTCGTGCGTCGCGACACGATGTCCGACTCCAGCCACGGCTCCACCCACACGGAGCTTCAGGTGGAGGATGGCATTTCCGTGAAGGCCGGCGACGTGGTCGCCACCACGCAGATCCTCTGCAAGCAGGCGGGTGTGGCTCAGCTCCCCGAAGCCACCGAAGCCGAACCGGTGCGACGCATGATCGTCGAGCGTCCTGAGGACACCACCACCCTCACCACCAGCGGCACACCTCTGGTGAGCGTCGGTCAGCGCATCGTCGACGGTGATCTGCTCGCCGACGGGGAACCCGCCAGCTGCTGCGGCGAGGTCGAGAAGGTGGAGGGCAAGGCCATCACCCTGCGTCTGGGCCGTCCGTACATGGTGTCGCCGGATTCCCTGCTGCACGTGCGCGACAGCGAACTGGTGCAACGCGGAGACGGTTTGGCTCTGCTGGTGTTCGAACGTCAGAAGACCGGCGACATCGTTCAGGGTCTGCCCCGGATCGAGGAACTGCTCGAAGCCCGTCGCCCCAGGGAATCCGCCGTGCTCTGCAAGAAGCCCGGCACTGTGGAGATCAAGCAGGACGACGAGTCGATCACGGTCACGGTGATCGAGGCCGATGACGCCATCGGTGAGTACCCGATCCTGCTGGGCCGCAACGTGATGGTCAGCAACGGCCAGCAGGTGACCGCCGGTGAGCTGCTCACCGATGGTCCGATCAATCCACACGAGTTGCTGGAGTGCTTCTTCGAGGATCTGCGCAGCCGCAAACCGCTGATGGAAGGGGCTCAGGAGGCGATCGCCAACCTGCAGCACCGCCTGGTGACCGAGGTGCAGAACGTCTACAAGTCCCAGGGCGTCTCCATCGATGACAAGCACATCGAGGTGATCGTGCGTCAGATGACCAGCAAGGTGCGGGTCGAGGATGCCGGCGACACCACCCTGCTGCCCGGCGAACTGATCGAGTTGCGTCAGGTGGAGGACACCAACCAGGCGATGGCCATCACCGGTGGCGCCCCTGCCGAGTTCACGCCGGTGCTTCTGGGCATCACCAAGGCGTCCCTGAACACCGACAGCTTCATCTCCGCCGCTTCCTTCCAAGAGACCACCCGGGTGCTCACCGAAGCCGCCATCGAAGGCAAGAGCGACTGGCTGCGCGGCCTCAAGGAGAACGTGATCATCGGTCGCCTGATCCCTGCCGGCACAGGCTTCAGCGGTTTCGAGGAGGAGCTGCAGAAAGAGGCCGGTCCTCATCCGGACATCCTTTCGGAAGATCCCAGCGGCTACCGCCGCATGCAGAACCTGCGTCCCGACTACACCGTGGACATGCCTCCGGCAGCCAGCTCCACGGCGGTGCTGGATGACCCCAGCGAGGAGGATCTCGAGGCCACCCGCACCCGCCACAACATCGATCCCGCCACCAGCAACTTCGCCGCGTTCGCTCGCCCCGACGCCGACAATGAGCTGAAGGAGGAGCAGGTTGTTGATGCCGAAGCCGTCGAAGGTCTTCAGGAGGAAGGCCTGCTCTCCGACGATTGATCCCGCTCACGACCCCGTTCCAAGCTGACCCGACATGCTTCAACCCACTGAGATTCCGCAGCGCCGCCTGCCGCGCTACGGCTTCCACGGTCACACCGAGAGGCTGAACGGTCGCATGGCGATGCTCGGATTCATCGCCCTTCTGGCTGTGGAGATCAAACTCGGCCACGGTCTGCTGGTCTGGTGAGCAGCGCACTGCTCGGCCGCAGCGCGGCCGAGCTTGAGGACTGGGCTGTGGCTCAGGGGCAGCCGGCCTTCCGTGGGCGGCAGCTGCACGACTGGATCTATGCCAAGGGAGCCCATTCCCTGGCGGATATCACCGTGCTGCCCAAGGCCTGGCGATCATCGTTGAGCGAAGCGGGTGCCAGGGTCGGGCGTCTCAGGCAGGTTCACCGTTCGGTGGCTGCTGACGCCACCACCAAGCTGCTGCTGTCCACCGATGACGGCGAGACGATCGAAACGGTTGGGATTCCCACCGACCAGCGCCTGACGGTCTGCGTCTCCAGCCAGGTGGGCTGTCCGATGGCCTGCCGGTTCTGCGCCACCGGCAAAGGGGGGCTGCAGCGATCCCTCGAGACCCACGAGATCGTCGATCAGGTGCTAAGCGTGCGCGAGGCCATGGATCGCCGCCCCTCTCACATCGTGTTCATGGGCATGGGGGAACCGCTGCTCAACAGCGCTGCGGTGCTTGATGCGATCCGCTGCCTCAACGATGACCTCGGCATCGGACAACGCCGCATCACCGTCAGCACCGTCGGTGTGCCCCGCACCCTGCCGCAGCTGGCAGAACTCGCCCTCGAGCGGCTGGGTCGCGCCCAGTTCACCCTCGCCGTCAGCCTGCATGCCCCCAATCAGCAGCTGCGCGAGGAGCTGATCCCCACCGCGAGCACCTACCCCTACGACGCTCTGCTGGAGGACTGCCGTCACTATCTGGCGGTGACCGGCCGACGCGTCAGCTTCGAATACATCCTGCTCGGGACGCTCAACGACCGGCCTGAGCACGCCGAAGAGCTGGCCGATCGGGTCGGCGGCTTTCAGAGCCACGTGAATCTGATCGCCTACAACCCGATCGAGGAGGAGGAGTTCCAGCGCCCCACCCCTCAGCGGATCCATGCGTTCCGTCGCGTTCTCGAGCGCCGCGGCGTGGCGGTGAGCCTGCGGGCCAGCCGTGGTCTGGATCAGAACGCCGCCTGTGGTCAGCTCAGGCGACAGATGCGGGAAACTTCTGCGAGCTGAGACCTGTTCATGGCGGCGATCGATTGGGTCCTGCTGATCGCCTATCTGGTCATGACCCTGGTGCTCGGGTTGTGGCTGGCGCGTCGCAACCGCGGCGAGGACGATTACTTCGTTGCCGGGCGTCGGCTCAGCGGCTGGCTGGCTGGTGCCTCGATGGCAGCCACCACCTTCTCGATCGACACGCCGCTGTATGTCGCCGGGCTGGTGGGGTCCCGCGGCCTTGCCGGTAACTGGGAGTGGTGGAGTTTCGGGCTGGCCCACGTCGCGATGGCGGTGGTCTTCGCTCCGCTCTGGCGTCGCAGCGGTGTGCTCACCGACGCCGCTTTCACGGAACTGCGCTACGGCGGGGCCGCTGCCGCCTGGCTGCGGGGCATCAAGGCCTTTCTGCTGGCTTTGCCGGTGAACTGCATCGGCATCGGTTACGCCTTTCTTGCGCTGCGCAAGGTTGTTGAAGCGCTCGGCATCGTGTCCGGCCAGCCGGCTGCTCTGGGCATCACCGACACCGTCTGGCTGCTGGCGGTGGTGGCCCTGCTTGTGATCAGTTACACCGTCGCCGGCGGGCTCTGGGCGGTGGTGGTCACGGATCTGATTCAGTTGCTGCTGGCTCTCGTCGGTGCTCTGGTCGTCGCGGTGGCGGCGCTGCGGGCTGCCGGCGGTATGGATGCTCTGCTCAGTCAGCTGCAGGATCTCGGTCGCCCGGAGCTGCTGAGCCTGGTGCCCTGGAACTGGCAGGACGGCGGCATCCGCTGGCTGGAGGGTGCCGGCATCAGCGTGCCGATGTTCACCGCCTACCTCGCGGTGCAGTGGTGGAGTTTCCGTCGCAGCGACGGTGGCGGTGAATTCATCCAACGCATGCTCGCCACCCGTGATGAGCAACAGGCCCGGCTCGCCGGCTGGGTGTTTCTGGTGGTCAACTATCTGATCCGGAGCTGGCTCTGGGTGGTGGTGGCGCTGGCCGCCGTGGTGCTGCTGCCTGAGCAGACCGACAGCGAGCTGAGCTACCCGGCACTGGCTGTTCAGCTGCTGCCGCCGGTGGCCCTCGGCCTTGTGGTGGTCTCCCTGGTGGCGGCCTTCATGAGCACGGTCAGCACATCGGTCAACTGGGGAGCCAGCTACCTCACCCATGACCTCTACCAGCGGTTCCTGAGGCCCCGTGCCGGCTCCCGTGAACTGCTGCTGATCGGTCAGCTGACCACCGTGCTGCTGCTGCTGCTCGGTGTGATCACCGCTCTGGTGAGCGACAGCATCGGCACGGTGTTCCGCCTGGTGATCGCCATCGGATCCGGGCCTGGGGTGGTGCTGGTGCTGCGTTGGTTCTGGTGGCGTGTGAATGCGGCGGCGGAGCTGGCGGCCATGCTCTGCGGTTTCGGGGTCGGTCTGCTCACCTCGGTCATCCCCCTGGTGCGCATCGACGACTACGGCATTCGCCTGACGGTGATCACCGGAGTCTCCGCAGTGGTCTGGCTGACGGCTCTTCTGCTCGCACCGCCCGAATCGGACGAGGTGCTCGAGCGCTTCGTCCGCCAGGTGCGTCCTCCCGGTCCGGGCTGGGCCCGGTTGCGGCAGCGGGTCGGGGTCACCCCGCTCGAGACTCTGCCGGCGCTGCTGCGGCGATTCCTTCTGGCCAATGGCGTGCTCTTCGGTGGTCTGCTGGGCACCGGCGCCTTTCTGCTGCATCAGCAGTTGGCCGGCTGGAGCGGGCTTGCCCTTCTGGTGCTCTGTGTGCTGCTGCTTCGGCGCTCGAATCAGCAGAATGCCGCCACCAGCCCGTGAGCCTTGGCCTTTTTCCGATCCACTCTGTTGCCGGTCCTGATCGTGCTCCTCTTCGCCCTGGCTCTGGTGGCGGTGAGTGCCCGCATCTGGCTGCCTGGAGACATGCTGGCCCCGGCGCCCGTCGGCTGAGCCGGAGCAGGCCCGCCCTACGATCGCTGCCATGACCGACGCCTCACCACGGGATCAGGGCCTCGCAGGCCTGTCGCTCGATCCGGAGCTGCTGGCCAGGGAGCTGGCGGCGGAACTGGACGGAGACCCGTTGGATGCGATCGCCATCGATGACGGAGAGGAACACTCGCTCGATGCGGCCAGGGCCTGTGATCAGGGCCTGATCCTGCTCACGCAGGGTCACGATCAGCGGCTGCAGGGCCTGCAGGTGTTCTGTGAGCACCGCGACCCGAGGGCCGTGCCACTGCTGCTGCCTCTGTTGCAACGTCCCTGCCCGGTTGAGCGGATGAGCGCCGTCTATGCCTTAGGACGCAACCCTTCACCTCCGGCTGTGCAGCCGCTGCTGCAACTGCTTCAGATCGACAGCAACGCCTATGTCCGCAAGGCGGCGGCCTGGAGCCTGGGCAATTACCCCGACGCGCCGGTGCTGAATCCACTGATGCAGGCGCTGCAGACCGATGTGGCCGCGGTCCGTCTCTGGTGTCCGGGATCCCTGGCCGAGGCCGGCAGTCGCTCGGCATCCAAGGCGGATCCCGCCGCCGGTCAGTTGCTCAGCAGTCTGCGCATCGACAGCGAACCCGTGGTCCGCAGCAACTGCATCTGGGCCCTCGGGAGACTCCATGAGCAGCTGGTGCCTCCCCGTCAGCAGGAGATCGTTGAGGCCATCGTGGAATCCCTGTTGCAGGACAGCGAGGCGTCCGTGCGGGACGAAGCCCGCACGGCGCTCGAACAGCTGGAGGACCCGGGTGTCATCGAGCGGCTTCAGGCCCTGATCGAAGAAGGATTTCTCCACTGATCCGGGATCCATCGGTCTGTTACGCCTGAGCCAACAGGCCCGTGGCAACCCAACTAGCATGCGTGCCTCAACACGGCTTCGGCATGCCCCAACGCACGCTCCGCTTCACCATCCGGCCTGACGGTCGGGTCGAAGAGCGGGTCGAAGGGGTGGCAGGAGAGGCGTGTCAGCAGCTCACCGAAAGTCTGGAGGCTGCCCTCGGAACTGTCGAACGGCAGGAACCCACAGGTGAGGCTTTTCTCCAGCCCGAAGTTCAGTCCCAGACCCTTCCCGCACACCTCCACTGATGTCGCACTTCAGCACCGTCAAGACCGAATTGCGTCAGATCGAGCCCCTGGTTCAGGCCCTCGAGGATCTGGGTCTGGCTCCTGAGAAGGGTCAACGTCCGGTGCGCGGCTACCGGGGCCAGACCGTCACGGCGGATCTCGCGGTGACCATGGATCAGGGGGGCGACCTCGGCTTCCGATGGAATGCTTCGACCGGAGCCTTTGAGCTGGTGACCGATCTGGATCTCTGGAAGCAGCGGATTCCTGTTGAACGCTTCCTGGCGCAGCTCACCCAGCGCTATGCCCTCAACACCGTGCTGGCAGCTTCCCTGCGTGAAGGGTTTCAGGTGGCCGAGCAGACCAACGCCCAGGACGGCTCCATCGAGCTGGTTGTCACGCGCTGGGACGCCTGATCCTGACTGATCCATCTCTCGCCTTTAAGGCACCGTCCAAGCTCCCGGACGCCCCCAGCGGTCGCGAACCGATGCTGGGTGGAGCGTTGAGGGAGCGGGCGGTCTGGGTGGATGAGGCGGTGTGCATCGGTTGCCGCTACTGCGCCCATGTCGCCACCAACACTTTCGTGGTGGAGCCGAGTTTCGGGCGCTCCCGTGCCATCCGTCAGGACGGTGACAGCAGCGAGCGGATTCAGGAGGCGATCGACACCTGTCCGGTGGATTGCATCCATTGGGTTCCCTTCGAGGAACTCGATGAGCTGCGTGACCAGCTGGCCTGTCAGCACCTCCAGCCGCTGGGTATGCCTTCAGCGGTGCGCAAGCGTCGCATCAAGCCGAGACACACCGCGTGAGCACCCCGCTGCCCACCAGACGGTTCGGGCGAACCGAGCTGCCGATGCCCGTGCTCTCCCTCGGTGGCATGCGGTTTCAGCAGAGCTGGAGTGACCTGCCTGCTGAACAGATCACCGATGCCTCCCAGACCAATCTGCTGCTCACGCTTCAGCGGGCCGTGGACCATGGTTTTCACCATGTGGAGACCGCCCGCCATTACGGCAGCTCGGAACGGCAGCTCGGCTGGGCCTTGCCGGACATTCCCGATCCGCACCGCATCCTGCAGAGCAAGGTTCCACCGCGCGACGATCCCAAAGAGTTCGAGGATCTGCTCTCCCTCACCTTCGAGCGGCTGGGTCGCGATCGTCTGGAGCTGCTGGCCATCCATGGCATCAATCAACCGCGGCATCTCGATCTGGCGCTGCGTTCCGGGGGCTGTCTGGAGGTGGTGCGCCGCTGGCAGAAGGACGGCCGCATCGGTCATGTGGGGTTCTCCACCCATGGCCCCGTCGATCTGATCGCGACCGCCTGCGACAGCGGAGCGTTCGATTACGTCAACCTTCACTGGTATTACATCCGTCAGGACAACAGTCCGGCTCTCGACGCCGCCCGACGCCAGGACATGGGGGTGTTCATCATCAGCCCCACCGACAAGGGCGGCCATCTGCACAGCCCCTCGGATCGCCTGCTCGAACTCTGCGCTCCGCTGCACCCGATCGTCTTCAACGACCTCTTCTGCCTCCGTGACCCACGGGTGCACACCATCAGTGTCGGAGCCGCGCGTCCCTCCGATCTCGATCGGCACCTCGAAGCGGTGCAGAGGCTTCCGGATGCCGCCGAGCTGATCGGACCGGTGCATGCCCGGCTGCAGGCCGCCGCCCTCTCAAGCCTGGGTGCCGATTGGCTCTCCAGCTGGCAGGTGGGCCTGCCCAGCTGGCAGCAGACCCCCGGGGAGATCAATCTGCCCGTGCTGCTCTGGCTCCATAACCTGCTTGAGGCCTGGGATCTGGAGCAGTACGCCAGAGCGCGCTACCGACTCCTCGGCCAGGGGGGGCACTGGTTCCCCGGCGCCAACGCCGATCCCCTCGACGCTGATGTCAGCGAGCAGGACCTGCGCTCCGTGCTGGGGACGAGTCCCTGGCGTGATCGCATTCCCTCGTTGCTGCGGCGACTGCGTGATCGCCTCGCCGGTGAGCCGCAGCGTCGTCTGATCAGCGTCTGACGACCGACGTCAACTCCCCAGCGGCAGTTTGCCGGGCACGCCCACAGCGCGGGGGAAGCCTGACGGGCAGGGACCGTCCTGTTGCAGCCGCAGCAGGTGGCGAATGCCCCGATCGCCTGGCAGCTGCTGCTGTTGCACCTCTGTGATCCGCGCCTTCAGATCCCGCAGGGCCCCCTGCAGGTCCCGGCCGTCGGCCTCGCTCCACTGACCGCGGTACAGCAGGGCCTGGCCGCTCGGTTGCAGCAGCGGCACCAGATACTCCGCCACCACCGGTGCCGCGGCCACCGCCCGTGCCATGGCCAGGTCGAACATGCCTCGACAGCGTCTGTCTCGTCCGGTGGTTTCGACCCGCTCGGTGCGCACGCTCACCCGTTCCGAGAGTCCGAGGGATCGGGCCATCTCCGCAACGGCCGCCGTCTTGCGCCCGACCGAATCCACCAGGGTGAGTCGCGCATGGGGAAGGGCGATCGCCACGGCGAGGCCGGGGAAGCCTCCGCCGGTGCCCACATCGATGCAGTGCAGCGGCCGGTCGGCTTGCTGCAGCTCCCTGCCCAGTGGCCAGAGGCTGTCGAAGACCTGGTTGATCCAGAAGTCATCGCCTTCCACAAGCCGGGTCAGATTGACGCGGCCGTTCCATTCCCGCAGCAGCTCCTGCAGCGTCAGGAACTGCTGCTGTTGCTCTGGCGTGGGGGTCCAGTCCAGAACCTGCCAGAGCTCCGCTCCCGGGTTGGAGGGGTCAGGCATCAACCATCAGCACGACTGTTCCTAGATTGAATCGCCGCCGAACCCACCGTGCCGGAGACGCCCTCCTGTCACTACGCACGGCTCGGGGTGTCCGTCCGGGCCGATCCGGAACAGTTGCGCCAGGCCTTCCGTCGTCAGAGCAAAACTCTGCATCCGGACACCACAGCACTTCCCGCCGCGTTGGCCGCGCAGCGCTTTCAGCAGTTGCGTGAGTCGTATGAGCTGCTGGCGGATCCCGCGCGACGTCGCCTGTACGACGAACAGCGGCTGAAACGGACCATCGCTCCGCTGGCGGCCGCTCCGGACCGTCGGGACAGCTGGCAGGGGATCGGGGAGCGGCGTCCCCTCTCCGGCGGTGAGTGGTTCTCGCTGGTGCTGCTGACGCTGGCGCTGCTGGTGTGCCTCGTGTTCGGACTCGGTGTGGCGGCCCTGCAGGGACGTGACTGGCAGGTCTCACCGGGCTGGCTCACGGATGAGCAGACTCGGGACAACGCCGCAGCCCCGCCATCGCATGTCAGACCTGCCATCGCAGACCACACCGCTGAATCAGCACTCCATCCGGGCGCTTGAGCAGTGGCTGGATTCCCTGGGGGCCTCGAGGGTTGATGGCGATCCCTGTCTCTGGTCGTTGGTCACGCCCGAGTGGACCGCAGAGCTGCAGCTGGAGAGGGAGGATCTGCGGGTGGCCTGGCAGCGCCCGGATCAGGCCGATCGCGTCTGCTCCCTCCCCTATGGCCTGTCGCGAGCGGATGTGGAGGCGGCGATCCAGGCCGGGCCCTGAGTCAGAGCTGATCGAGGGCCTTGCCGATCGCTGCATAGCACTGCTCCAACTGCGCATCCGTGATGCACAGCGGAGGCAGCAGGTACACCACCTGTCCGAGCGGCCGCAGGAACACGCCCGCTTCCATGGCGATGCGCTTGACGGTTGGCCCCGCGGGGTTGAGGTAGCCCGCTGTTCCCTCCACGGCAAGGTCGAAGGCCGCCAGGGTGCCGATCAGGCGGCAGTGGTCGACGCGTGGGTGCCGGCTCAGTGCCTGCAGATGCGGGCGATGGCGGGCCTCGAATCCAAGGAAGCGCTGCGGCTCCGCCTCCAGCAGATCGAGGCTGGCATTGGCCACCGCACAGCCCAGGGGGTTGGCGGTGAAGCTGTGGCCGTGCCAGAGGGTGAGTGAAGGATCACTGCCGATGAAGGCCGAGAAGATCCGTTCGCTGGCCATGGTGACCCCCATCGGCAGGCAGCCGCCGGTGAGTCCCTTGGACAGCGCCATCAGATCGGGTTGCAGCCCGGCCCGCCGGCTGGCGAACCAGTCGCCGCATCGCCCGAAGCCGGTCAGCACCTCATCGGCGATCAGCAGCGCCCCGGCGTCATGGACCAGCCTCTGCACCGCCTTGAGAAACTGAGGACGGACCACAGCCATGCCGCCGGCCCCCTGCAGCAGCGGCTCGAGGATCACCGCTGCAGTGGGTGTGTCCAGGGTGCGGCTCAGCACCGCCAGCGCCTCGGCTTCGCGCGCTTCCACCGCATCGTCGTCCCACCAGGTGGCCGGCCAGGGCACACGGGCGACCGGGAAGAGCTTGTCCTCGAACGGTGCACTGAACAGATTGCGCTCTCCCACGGCCATCGCCCCGAAGGTGTCGCCGTGATACGCCCCATCGAAGGCCACGATCTGATGGCGCGCCTCGCCGCGATTGGCCCACCACTGACAGGCGATCTTGAGCGCCACCTCCACCGCCGTGGAGCCGTTGTCGGAGAAGAAGAGCCGTTGCAGGCCCGTGATCGCGCTCAGCCGTTCCGCCAGCCGTTCGGCCGGCGCGTGGGTGAAATCGGCGAAAATGACTTGCTCAAGTGTCCTGGCCTGGTCGTGGACGGCGGCCGCCAGGTCGGGATGGGCATGGCCGTGCAACGTCACCCACCAGCTGCTGATCGCATCGATCAGTGGTTCTCCGGACTCGAGATGCAGCAGGGCTCCATCGGCCCTGGAGACCCGTCGCGGCGGTTCGCTGCGGGCGAGCTGAGTGAAGGGAGGCCAGAGGTTGGGATGCCGTGTGTGTGGACCCGCCGATGTCATGGCCATTCGCTCAGCTTTTGTCATATTGAGACCCAGTGCGCTGGGGGTTGCCGATGGCCACGACGCGGATCCGACGGCCATCCAATCGATTCGTCTCTGCCGCCGGGCCTCGCTCCGGACTGAGTGGAGCGCAACCTCCCCGCCATCAGGTGTTCGCGGAAGGCGGCTGGCCGTCCATCCGCGTGCTGCTGGAAATGCGCGGCTGGTCTCCGACGCACATCGAGCAGATCCATGAACAGCTGCGTCAGGGATGGCCCCTGTCGATGGCGGTCCGCCACGTCTCGATCCGCATGGGGACCTGTCCGATGCGATCGCGCTCGCTCGGCTGAGGGTTCAGCGGCAGGCTGTTCAGCGGCAGACTATTTAGCGGCAGACGGTCGTGGAGCGTTCACTCTCGGTGGCGAACGGTCCGCAGTTCAGCCAGCGGATGACCTGAACTTCGATATCGGTGAACAGCACGAGCACACCGACGCAGAGGAGAAGCACCACCCCACTCACCAAGGACTGACGACCGTTCATGAGCGAGCGGGAGCAAGAAGCTGTCGGAATTTAGTGCTGAGGCCCTGCTGCCGCCACTGGCGGTCCAGAGCGTGTGCATCGAGCGGATTCAGGGGTGGCAGCTGCGCCAGCACCGGGATTCCACCGAACTGCTCCAGGGTGCCGGGATTGTCGGCATGGGGAGGGCCGTTGAGGATCAGTCCGAGAACGGCAATGCCCCGGTGCCGCAGGGCCTCCAGGCTCAGCAGCGTGTGATTGAGCGTTCCCAGGCCGCTGCGGGCGACGAGCACCACCGGCAGCTGCCAGCGCTGCAGCTGATCGATCTGCAGCCAGGAGCGGTTGAGTGGCACCATCAGCCCTCCGGCGGTCTCCACCACCAGGGGGCCGTTGCAGGGCGGCAGGCCGAGACAGGCGGGATCGAGCTCCGCGCCGTCGCATTCGGCCGCCCAGTGGGGAGACAGGGGCCGGCGGAACGCATACGCCTCGCGCAGCCATCGCTCGGGTGGGAGGTTCAGCAGCTGACAGATCCGATCCCGGTCACCTCCCTCGTCCAGTCCGCTCTGCACCGGTTTCCAATACGTGGCCTGAAGCCCCTGCACCAGCCAGGCGCTCACCACCGTTTTGCCGACGTCAGTGTCTGTGCCGCAGACCACGATCCGCATGGGGGAAGACGTCATCGGCGCAGCAGCACCAGCAGGATCCGCCAGGTCAGCCTGAATGATCGTCCGCCGGCCTGCGGCCAGGCCCTCAGCAGGCGCCGCCAGGCTGCGGCCGAAAGCTGCGGGGCGGAGGTGGTGCCGGCACCGAGCTCCGCCATCGGTCGCAGCAGTCGCAGGGGATCGGATGCACTCTGCGTGAACAGCAACTGACGCTGGAGATGGATCGCCGAGCCAGGAATGGCTTCCAGCAGTTGCTCACCGTCCGGTAACGGCAGCGCCGTACAGGGCACCCCTGCTGCCGTCGCTGCGGCATGCCATTGCGGAAAGCTGCCTCGGATCGGAACGCTCAGGGCCAGGACACCCCCCGGAGCCAGAGCGTTCCACCACCGCCGCAGCTGTCGTTCCGGCTCGGGCAGCCAGTGCAGGACAAAACTGGAGGCCAGCAGCGTCGGTGGTCGTGACCAGACAGGCAGCCCTGCACTCAGGTCAAACCGTTCGGTGGCGGCGGTGGCGGGATGCTGGCGCAGCATGGCGGCGCTGCCGTCCACCCGCAGCACGGTCTGGCCCGGTCGGATCGCTTCGAGAGCCTCGGCCAGCTGACCGGTGCCGCTGCCCAGATCCACCCAGAAGCCGCTGACGATGTCGGTGCGTCGGCAATGTTCCGCCAGGCGCAGGGCCATGGCCTGCTGCAATGTCGCCAGAGCGTCGTAACGGCGTGCTGAAGCGTCGAATGTCTCCAGCACCCTGCGGCTCCAGGCAGCGTTCATGGGCCCTGCTCCAGCCAGGCCCGCACCCTCGCCAGCACCGGCAGGTTGATCAGGGCATGTCCCCAGTCCGGCAGCGTCACGATCTCGATCCGGTCTCCCGGCAGAGCAGCGGTCAGCTGCTGCTGACTGATGGCCGGCACGATGGCATCCAGATTCCCCTGCACCACCAGCACTCTGGCGTTGGCAGGGAAGGCGGCCGGCAGTGCTGAACACTCCTGAAGCAGAGTCAGATCCGCCGCCAGCCTGTGGCGACCGTCGGCGGTCACTCCCTCGAGCAGGGATGACGGCGGCAGGGCCGAGAGCGGCAGAGGCTGGGCGGCCCGAGTCAGGAAGCGTTCCAGCATTCCTCTCTCCTCGCTGCTGCCGAGGGCCGATGCCATGCCGGCCAGACCTGCCCGGATGGCTCGTCCAGCACGGTCGCTGGGCACGAAACGTCCGAAACTGCCCAGCAGCACCACGTCGGTCGCCGTCTCCAGCACGGAGCTGGGCAGCAGGTGCAGACCGAGCGAATGGGCGATCAGCAGACGGCGGCCGGGCTCCGGATGCCAGCTCGGGGATCGGGGGGGCAGGTTGCCGTAGCCCCGTTCTCCATCACTCCAGTGCCAGCCCAGAGCCATCAGCTCCTCTCGCCAGTGGCGCCAGTTCGAGGCGTCACCGGCCCACCCGTGCATCGTGATGGCCTGGTTCATGGGCTGGGAAGGGCCGCCAGCAGTCGCTCCAGGCTTCCCTGCGGCAGATCCCGGCGCAGCACAAGCCGCAGCCGTGCGGTTCCCTCCGGAACCGTGGGGGGACGGATCGCGATACTCAGCAGTCCCTGTGCCTCCAGCTGCTCCTGATGCTGCAGGGTTGAGGCGTCATCACCGATGAGCAGCGGCAGCACCGGGCCGTCTCCACGGGGGCGGCACCAGCCGGCTTGTTGCAGGGCATCCCGCCAGCGCCGGGAGCGTTGCAGCAACTCCTGTCCCCAGTTCGGATGCCTCTGCAGCAGATCCAGGGCTGCGCGGGCTCCGGCCACCAGCGGCGGCGCCAGGGCCGTGGTGTAGCGGAAAGCTCCACTGGTCTGCAGCAGGCGTTCGCCCATGGCGGCATCACCGGCCAGAAAGGCACCGCCGCTGCCGAAGGCTTTGCCGAAGGTGCCGCTGATCAGATCCACCGGTTGCCCCATGGCGTGGCAGAGGCCACGCCCGCCGATCCCGAGCACGCCGAGGGCATGGGCTTCATCGATCAGCAGCCGGGCTCCGTGGTGGGAGCAGAGTCGGGCCAGCGCCTCCACATCGGGGCTTGTGCCTTCCATGCTGAACAGGCTCTCGCTGATCACCAGCGGTGCTTCATCGCCGCTGAGCTTGACCAGACGGCGTTCGAGATCAGCCAGGTCGTTGTGAGCGAAGCGCTGCAGTCGTGCTCCGGAGGCCTGAACTCCCACCAGCAGGGAGTGGTGAATCAGCCGATCCGCCAGGACGGTGCTGCGTCGGTTCGCCAGGGCGCCGACAGCGGCGATGTTGGCCTGGAAGCCGCTTGGGAACAGCAGCACCCGGTCGCGGCCGAGCCAGTCGGCCAGGGCCTGCTCAAGGTCGTCATGGCCGGGTCGGCTGCCGGTGACCAGCCGTGAGCCTCCGCTTCCCACCCCTTCCGTCCGCAGGGCGGCGGTGGCCGCTTGGATCAGATCCGGATGACGGCTCAGGCCGAGGTAGTCGTTGCTCGCCAGATCGAGCAGCGGTTCACCCCCCTCGGCCGCGTGGCGCAGCTGCCAGCTTTCCGCCCCGGGACACCAGGTGCGCAGGCGACGACGTCTGGCCGGCTCGGCTTGGGTCATCGGTTCAGTCTGCGCGCTGCTCCACCGGAAGATGGTGGTTTCGAATTCAGTCGGATGTCTCCGGAGCGCTTCACGCTGTTGTTCCCGCTCTGGACCCTGCTCGGCGCGGTGGTCGCCCTGCTCTGGCCTCCGCTGTTCATCTGGTTCCGCGGTCCGCTGATCACGCTGGGGCTCGGGGTGATCATGCTGGGGATGGGCCTGGGACTGGCGCCCCAGGATTTTCTCCGGGTGGGTCAGCGGCCACGGCCGGTGTTCATCGGATTGGCCGCTCAGTTTCTGGTGATGCCCAGCCTTGCGGCGACCCTGGCCTGGGGGCTGCAGCTGTCTCCGCCGCTGGCCGTCGGGCTGATCCTGGTGGGGTGCTGTCCCGGAGGAACCGCCAGCAACGTGGTGGCGCTGATCGCCCGTGCGGATGTGGCCCTTTCCGTGGTGATGACCACGCTCAGCACGCTGGCGGCTGTGGTGCTGACCCCACGGCTGACGGAACTGCTGGCCAGTCAGTACGTGCCGGTGAATGGATGGACCCTGTTCCTCAAGGTGGTGCAGGTGGTGCTGTTACCGGTGGCGTTGGGGGTGGTGCTGAAGCAGGGCTTCCCGCGGGTGGCCCGGCGTGTTCAGCCTGTGATGCCACCCCTGGCGGTGGTGATGATCGTGATGATCGTGGCGAGCATCGTGGGCAGCCAACGGGCTGCTCTGATCGAGCAGGGGCCGCGGCTGCTGATGGCCTGCCTGCTGCTGCATGGCGGCGGTTTTCTGCTCGGGCATCTGATCCCGCGACTGCTGGGTGAGCCGGTGCCGGTGCGTCGCACCATCAGCATCGAAGTAGGGATGCAGAATTCAGGACTGGCGGTGGTGCTGGCCCGAAGCGGTGGTTTCGCCAGCCCGATCACCGCGTTGCCTGGGGCCATTTCAGCGGTGATTCACTGCTTGATCGGCAGTGGCCTTGCAGCGAGCTGGCGTCGGTCGGAGCCGTCAGACGGCTGAATCAGCCGGCGAGCTTGGCGAAGAGTTCCTTGTGGTAATCAACGACGTTCTGGCAGCTGATCACCGGTGTGAATTCAACAACCATGCCGAACTGAGCACGCCAGGGTGCGAAGTGGGCAAACAGCTGTTTGTCACTTTCTGCGCGACAAAGCACCACGACGCGGCCTTCGCCGGGAGCATGAACGCGGAACAGCAGTTCAAAACCTTCGAACTTGTCTTCCTTTGCCATGGCACCACTTTCCCAGAGTTCGACGAACTGGGCATAGGCCGCCTTCTGCATGTCGATGTCATCGAACTGGATGTCAGCCAGATAAAGTTGCATGGTTTTTTTGTGATGAACACGACAACAGAATGATGTTCCACTGCTGAATCAATCAGCAAGGATGCATACAACTCCTGAAAGAAAATTTAAGGCCTTCGCTCGTCAGCGCTGCTTGAACTCAGCTGCGGGAGGGTTCGCTGGCGATCAGCTTGTAGAGCCACAGCGCACTGCAGGCCAGGCTCATGGACAGCAGAACGGTCAGCAGGTCAAGAGTTGTCATGATTCTTTACGGCGACCGAACCTTTCTAACGGCTCGAGCCGCTGAGTGCCAGCTGGGCCGCGGGGTTGTCCTTCCTTAAGATCCGCGCATGACATCCACGGCGCCGCCTACGACTGACCCCGGCGCTGAAGGGCCAGCCCCACTCGATCTGGCGGGCATCTTCCCCTTCCCTCTGGACGGCTTCCAGCTGGAGGCCATTGATGCCCTGAACCAGGGGCATTCCGTCGTCGTCAGCGCTCCCACCGGATCGGGCAAGACCCTGGTCGGTGAATATGCGATCCATCGGGCCCTGGCTCACGGCCAGAAGGTCTTCTACACCACACCTCTGAAGGCGCTCTCCAACCAGAAACTGCGCGATTTCCGCGATCAGTTCGGGGAGCAGAACGTCGGCCTGATGACCGGTGATCTCAGCGTGAACCGCGAGGCATCGATCGTCGTGATGACGACGGAGATCTTCCGGAACATGCTCTACGCCGAGGCCGATGAGCACGACGACCCCCTCGCGGATGTGGAAGCGGTCGTTCTGGATGAATGCCATTACATGAACGATTCCCAGCGCGGCACGGTCTGGGAGGAATCGATCATCCATTGCCCCCCTCCCGTGCAACTGGTGGCGCTCTCGGCCACCGTCGCCAACGCCGGTCAGCTCACCGACTGGATCGAGAAGGTTCACGGTCCAACGCAGCTGGTGATCAGTGATCACCGCCCGGTGCCGCTGCAGTTCAGCTTCTGCAGTGCCAAGGGTCTGCATCCTCTCCTGAATGAACAGGGAACCGGTCTGCATCCCAACTGCAAGGTCTGGAGGGCTCCCAAGGGGCAGAAACGCAAGGGGCGTTCCCCCAAGCCGCCCCAGCCGGAACCGCCTCCGATCAGTTTCGTGGTCGCTCAGATGGCGGAGCGGGACATGCTCCCAGCCATTTATTTCATCTTCAGTCGCCGGGGCTGTGACAAAGCGGTGCGGGATCTGGGGGTGCAGTGTCTGGTGAGCCCCGAGGAGCAGGCCCGCATCCGCGAGCGGTTCACCGCCTACAGCCAGGCCAACCCCGAGGCCGTGCGGGACGGCCTGCATGCGGATGCCCTGCTGCGTGGCATCGCCGCACACCACGCCGGCGTTTTGCCGGCCTGGAAGGAGTTGATCGAAGAGCTGTTCCAGCAGGGCCTGGTGAAGGTGGTCTTCGCCACCGAGACCCTGGCGGCGGGCATCAACATGCCTGCCCGCAGCACGGTGATCTCCGCTTTGTCCAAGCGCACCGAGCGGGGGCATCGTCCGCTCATGGGCAGTGAGTTCCTGCAGATGGCCGGTCGGGCCGGGCGGCGCGGTCTCGACTCCCGCGGCTACGTGGTGACCGTGCAGAGTCGCTTCGAGGGCGTCCGCGAAGCGGGACATCTGGCCACCAGTCCCGCCGATCCGCTGGTCAGCCAGTTCACCCCCAGCTACGGCATGGTGCTCAACCTGCTCCAGCGCCATGACCTGGACAAGGCGCGGGAACTGGTGGAGCGCAGCTTCGGCCGCTACCTGGCCAGCCTCGATCTGGTGGAGGAGGAGGACATCCTTTCTCAGCTGCGTCTGCAGCTCGGTCAGCTGGAGGGGGTCGCCGGAGACGTGCCCTGGGAGGACTTCGAGAATTACGAAAAGCAGCGGGGCCGGCTGCGGGAGGAGCGGCGCCTGTTGCGCATCCTCCAGCAGCAGGCCGAGGAGACCCTGGCCAATGAGCTCACCCTGGCGCTGCAGTTCGCCAGCACCGGCACCCTGGTGAGCCTCAAGTCACCCCAGCTGCGCGGCCGGGTCACCCCGGCGGTGATCGTCGAGAAGGTGAACGGTCCGGGTCAGTTCCCGCTGCTGCTCTGCCTCACCGACGACAATCTGTGGCTGCTGGTGCCCTGCCAGGCGGTGGTCAGCCTCCACGCCGAGCTGAGCTGCCTGCAGGTGGACAGCGTGATGGTGCCGGAACTGCAGCGTGGCGGTGAGCTGCGCCATGGGGATCAGCAGAGCGGAGGACTGGCCCTGGCCGTGGCTCATATGGCCGGCCGTCATGACATGACCACTCCCCAGTACGACCTGGCCGGCGAAGTGCTCACGCAGGCCAGGCTCGTGCAGGCCCTCGAACAGGAGCAGGAGCAGCATCCGGCGCATCGGTGGGGGGATCGCAAGCAGCTCAAGAAGCACCGCCGCCGCATGGAAGAGCTGGAAGAGGAGATCGAGGAACGACAGCGGCTGCTGCATCACCGAGCGAACCGACACTGGGAGACCTTCCTGTCCCTGCTTGAGATCCTGCAGCAGTTCGGCTGCCTCGATGATCTCGAGCCGACCGAGATCGGACGCACCGTCGCGGCTCTGCGCGGCGACAACGAACTCTGGCTTGGACTGGCTCTGATGAGCGGACACCTCGATGATCTCGAGCCGCCTGATCTTGCGGCGGTGTTCGAGGCGATCAGCACCGAGGTGAACCGACCGGATCTCTGGAGTGGCTTCCCGCCACCGCCGGCAGCGGAGGAGGCCCTGCATGATCTGAGCGGGCTGCGGCGCGAGCTGCTGCGGGCTCAGGAGCGTCGTTCCGTGGTGGTCCCCGCCTGGTGGGAGCCGGAGCTGATGGGACTGGTGGAGGCCTGGGCGAGGGGGACCGACTGGACCGATCTGATCGCCAACACCTCCCTGGATGAGGGTGATGTGGTGCGCATCATGCGCAGAACGGTCGATCTGCTGGCTCAGGTTCCCTACTGCGAGGCGATCAGCGAGCAGCTGCGCAGCAAGGCCCGTCAGGCCCTGCGGGCGATCAACCGTTTCCCTGTGGCGGAAGCGGATGATCTGCTCAGGCAGGCCGGCGAGCTGAACCCGGCGACGGAACGGGCGGCCTGAGATCAGCGCTCCGGCGTTGCCATGGCCACCGGATCCACCAGGCGATCAAAGGTCTCGCCATCCAGATGACCGGAGGCGAGGGCCGCCTGCCGCAGGCTGAGACCCTCGCGATGGGCCTGCTGGGCGATGGCACTGGCCTTGCTGTACCCGATCGCAGGGGTGAGGGCGGTCACCAGCATCAGGGAGCTCTCCACCAGGGCGGTGATGCGTGCCCTGTCCGGTTCCATGCCCTCCACAAGATTCAGCCGGAAGCAATGGCAGGCATCCGTCAGCAGGGTGATCGCTTTAAGCAGATTGAAGCCGATCAGGGGCTTGTACACATTCATCTGCAGATGTCCTCCTGAGGCCGCGGCTGCGACGGCAGCGTCCAGGCCGATCACCTGGGTGCAGACCATGGCCAGTGCCTCGCACTGGGTGGGATTCACCTTCCCCGGCATGATCGAGCTTCCCGGTTCGTTGGCGGGGAGCAGCAGTTCCCCAAGACCGGCCCGCGGCCCGCAGGCCAGCAGGCGGATGTCGTTGGCCATGCGCAGCAGTGCCAACGCAAGCCGTCGCAGCTGGGCCATGGCCTGATGCAGGGCGTCGTGACCGGCCATCACGGCAAACAGATTCGGCGCCGGAGCGAGCGGCAGATCGACCAGCCCGCCCAGTTCGATCGACACCGCGGCGGCGAATCCCGCCGGAGCGTTCAAGCCGGTGCCCACGGCGGTTCCTCCCAGCGGCAGCTGCTGCAGCTCCGGCAGGCAGTCCGCCAGGCTGCGGCGTGCCTGCCCCAGCTGATCCCGCCAGGCGGAGACCTCATCGGCGAGTCGCAGCGGAACCGCATCCTGGAGATGGGTGCGACCGATCTTGACGATGTCGCTCCAGGCCTGGACCTTGTCGTCCAGCCCTCCGATCAGCGCATCCAGCTCCGGAAGCAATGCCTGCTGGAGCCGCAGGGCGGCTGCCACATGGATCGCTGCAGGAAAGACGTCGTTGGTCGACTGGGATCGATTGACGTGATCATTCGGATGAACCGGGAGATGGCTGCCCAGCGGCTCGCCGTTCTGGCGGGACACCAGGTTGCTGATCACCTCGTTCATGTTCATGTTCGTCTGGGTTCCACTTCCCGTCTGCCAGACGCTGAGCGGAAACTGTTCGTCGTGCAGGCCGCTGGCGATGGCACCCGCGGCCTCAGCGATCGCGCTTGCCTTGCCGGCATCGAGAACCTTCATCTCGGCATTGACGAGGGCACAGGCCTGCTTGATCCGGGCCAGGGCATGGATCAGCTCCGCCGGCATCCGTTCATCGCTGATGGCGAAATTTCTGAGGGAGCGCTGGGTCTGCGCACCCCAGAGCGCGCCGGCAGGAACACTGACGGGCCCCAGGCTGTCCCGCTCCTGTCGAACCCGATCATCCATCGCAGAATGCCGCTCAAAGCTCACAATCGTATGCAGACGGGATGAGCTTCCAGACGCTGGCAGAGCGCAGCCACCGCTGCTCGGTGGACCTCCCGGGGGGTGAGCTGGACAGTCTGGAGAGGTTTCTGCAGAAACCGAAGCGCACCATGGCGGCTCTGCTCAGCCGTGAGCGCATGACACCACTCGGTCAGGGAAGGTTCCTCTACCAATCCAGACCGTTCCGGGTGCTGCAGTTCGAGATCAGGCCGGTGGTGGTGTTCCAGGCGGTCTGGCAGCACAGATGCCTCCGGATCGATTTTGAGGATTGTCAGCTGAAGGGGCTCGGCGCTGTGCAGGAAGCGGTCCGCTTCGAATGCCGAGCTGTGCTGACACCGCGTGATCAACGGCTGGATGCTGAGGCGACAGCAGCTCTGGCCATTGCTGAGCGGCACCCGCTGCAGCGACTGCCGCTTTCCGTGATGGAAGCTCTGGCCAGCAAAGCCCTCGGCCTGGTTGTTGTGCGTCTGGAACGCCGTTGTCAGGGTGGGCTGCGTCGTGCTGTGGAGCGCTGGATCCACGCGGCAGGTGAACAGGCTGATGGGCCGAGGAATCCCCGGTTACAATCTCTGCCGTTCATCGGTCAGCGAAGAGATGTCGTCGACCAGGATGAGCAGAACGCTGATTGAATTGACGCGCGCGTGCAGAGAGGAATCTCTGCCGAGGGGGCGTTCACGCTGCCTGTTGAAAGATGTCTCCTTTGCTTTGCGGGAGGGGCAGAAAGTTGCTGTGTTCAGCGACTTCAACAAAAGTGCTAATGCTCTGCTGGAGTGTGCTTCAGAGGTGGCACCGTTGCAGTCGGGGAAAGTGGAGATCCGGGCCAATGTGAGCTGGCCCCTGCCATCGCGTGGTGCCCTGGAAGGTGTGATGACAGGTCGTCAGAATGCGAAGTTCCTGCAGGCGGTGTATGGAACGCCCGGGGAAGAGTATGAGCAGATCGCCAGGATCGAGGAGTTGGCAGCCCTTGAGCCCGGTTGTTTTGATCAGCGAATGAAGAGCTGGGGACCTCTGATGAGGGCGCGCTTCGATGTTGCAGTATCTCTAGTTTTTGACTTTGACGTTTACATCATTTCAAAGAGATTTCCCTGGAGTCAGCCGACGAGGCCTCAGCTTGAAACCCTGGTGAGGGAGGCCTTCGAGCGTCGGGTTTCTGGTAAAACACTGCTTCTTTTTCACCAGGATGAAGAGTTTCTGGGCCGCTACTGTGACGAGGCGATTGTGATCAGTGATTGTCAGATTGCTTACAAAGGTTCCTTCCCTGATGCGCAGAAATGGTTCCATCTCAATATTACCAAGTCTCGTATTGAAGACGATTCCCAGGATCAGGAGATTGAAGATTCGTCGCCTGAGTTGATCGAAGAATCTCCCGATGAGGTGCAGCTATGGTGAATCTATTAACAGCTTTTGGCCGCAGGGTTGCGCGCATCGTTAACGGATTGGCACTGCAGGTCCGGATCGTGCTGGCGTTGGCAGACCGTGATTTCTTCATGCGTGCGGAGAAGGGTTCCTTTGGTGTCTGGGGGGTGCTGTTTGAGCCTCTTGCCCTGATGTTGACATTGCTCGCACTCCGAATTCTGGTGCGGATGAAAACTGTGGACCTGATGAATCCACTCATCTGGCTGGCCTGTGGCGTCACCATGCTGTTTCTTTTCAAAAAAATTGCCATCAAGGCTCTCACTGGTGTTGCGAGAGGGCAAAAAATGTTCTTCTATCGCAGGATCCGACCGCTCGACACACTGTTGGCTTCGGCCTTGATCGAGGCTCGCCTCCATGCCTCCATTCTCGTTCTGATCTTTATTTCCGAGTCGTTCTGGTTCTGGCGCATTCAGCTGGATGACCCTGGTCTGGCTTTGATTGATTTCATTGTCACTGTGATGCTGGCGATCGGTATCGGTGTTAGTGCTCTTGTGATCGGACATCGTATACCAATTGTCAAGACATTGACGAAGTTCGGATTGAATCGGATTCTGCTGTGGACATCAGGAATCTTTTTCGCCACGTACACACTTCCAGGTCCAACTAGGCCTCTTGTGACATGGAATCCACTGCTTCATTCTGTGGAAATTTTAAGGCATTCAATCAACAATGCTTATCCGATCCCCGATATCAGTCTCGATTATCTTCTGACGTGTGCTTTCCTCAGTTGCGGTTTTGGTTTAATCTTCTACTTCTCTAACGAGGCCTTGCTGCTGTCCGATGACTGAACAGGACCGTCACCAGGGCCGCCTCACCCGCATCGGCAGCGCCCAATCCGGCTTGTCAGCACCCTCTCTGAGCTGGGTCGGCGACAAAACGTCTGAGTTGTCAACGTTGGCCCTGCCACGGTTGAAGTCTGGTCTTGACAGGTCCTGGCGCACGCTTCTCAGCGGCAGTTTCCTGGCGTCTCTCTTCCTGGTTGGCTCGGCCATCTACTGCTTCGGGATCGGCCGCGATCGCTACACCTCTGTCTCTGAGTTTGTGATCAAGCAGCCGATGCCTCCCAGTGCATCCGGTTCCATCCTGCTTGGCGGCTCAGCGATGAGTTCCAGTGTGTTGTCTTCCCTGGAAGATGGCCGGTATCTGCAGACCTATCTCAAATCCAGCGACGTTAAACAGAACGTCTTCCCGGACGCGGCCGTTTTCAAAGCCAAGTATGCCCCCGTTGCTCCTGATGATTGGACCGGTCTCCCTGCCGATGCCGTTGAGCAGGATCAACTGGCTTTCTTCCAGAGACAGCTGGAGGTCATTCCTCAGGAAATGTCCGGCGCGATCGTGCTCACCACGAATGCCTATACCCCCCAGGATGCTTTTGATCTGAATCAGTCCCTGCTGAATCAGGCGCAGTCGTTCGTCAATGAAGTCAATCAGTCCATCAGTGCTGATCAGAGGTTGTTCGCCGAGAAACAGGTTGCTTTCGCCAAGGACAGACTGAAGAAGGCTTCCGATCAACTGGAAGCCTTCCAGGACAAGTACGGACAGCTCAATCCTGAGGAAGAGCAGCAGGCCACGACATCCTTCATCAACAATCTGGAATCACGCCTGGTGGATCTGAAGGTTGAGGAAGCGAGCCTGCGCCGTCAGTATCGTGATCCCGATGCGCCGGAAGTGGCGTTTGTCGCAGACCAGGTCCGTGAACTGGAACGGCAGATCCAGGAAGAACGCGACAAGGCCGTTGGACCGGGCGGCCGGGATCTGAACAAGCTTGCCAATCAGGCATCGCGACTTCAGAGCGATGTTGAGTTTGCAAGAGACTCACTGAGCTCCGCCATGACTGCGGCAGACAACAGTCGGATGGAGAGTCAGCGTCAGCTCAAGTTCATTGTGATGCTGAGCAAGCCGCAGGTGGCAGCTGCCCCTGACGATTCGTGGCGTTGGAAGGCGTTTCTTTCCTGTATCGGCTCTGTGATTGTGATCTGGGGTGTCGGCGGCTTCATGCTTTCAGCCGTGAACCGCGACTGAGTCGGACTGCTTCAGCTGCTGCTGAATCTCTCTGGCCAGTTGGGGATTGTAGGAATGAACAAGATCCCACCATCCATCTGTATTCTGCTGAGTGGGATTCCCCTTCAGCAGACTCACCTTGATGAATGGAAATTCCTGATCGATGATCAGTGACTTCCAGTCGTAATGCAGCACATTACCGTTTGATTGATCGGTGTAGATCGCCTTTAAATTCAGCCCCTCTGTGAAGAGCTTGGCTGTGAGAGCAACCTCGCACTGTTTGATCAGATCTGCCTTTGATTCCCACACCTTCAGTTCATTCCAGAAGGCATGAAAGCTGGGATGGTCCAGTGCCGGTCGCCGGTAGGAGATGAAAGCGGATTGCAGATGTGGCTCATACATCAGATCGTCCGTCAGTCCGACGGCATCGGCATCGGTTCGCGTCAGTTTCCGGAAGAGGCTGCGCAGTGGTCGTACCGGTCCCCAGAAGCTGTCATTGGTGAGAATCACCTCCTCTGAGGTTTCAACGGCATCACGGAAGATGTTGAGCCCAGTCCGCCAGCTTCCGAAGTCGTAACCCACATTGCGGCGAATCACGATGCCGACACAGTGCCGCCGCAAGCGCCGGAGCAGACCCGTCTGATCGCACAGGGCCGGAGTGGCGGCGATCAGGATCACATCGCAGAACCGGCTGTACTCCCGGATCAGATCGATCAGATCCGGGCGCATCCCACCCCGGGCATCGAACTGCGCCATGAACAGCAGAGGTCGTCGACCCGGTTGGAAACCACGCCGCCAGATGCTCAGGGCCTCATCCCCGACGGCTTGACCGGGTGGGTCGGCTTTCGAAACGATCGTGTGGCGGCTGCTGTGCGGTGCCAGATGGGGGCTGGTGAGCGGGTCGCCGTGCCGGAACAGGTCAGCATGGCGGCTCCGCAGGCGACCCTGGTCGATCTGGTGCTGGCGGAGTGCGTTGCTCAGCAGCCGGGCGTCGTGATCCACGATTCTTGGAAGAATCGCGGTGCACTCCGGCGTCACCACAGTGATCCGTTGCTGCTTCCCCAGCCGCAGGCACAGGTCAATGTCGAAGTAACGATCCCGGTAGACCGGATCGAATCCGTTCAGCTGATCGAAGGCCTCAGCCTGGACGCAGAGACAGGCTGAGGAGACCCCGCTCACCTGCTCCTGCACCGAGAGCGGCGTCACTCGTTCGAGCACGGCCCGCTGACTGATCCCATCACCGGCGGAGCGCAAAGCCCGGCGCTCACCGCGCGTGAGGATGAACCCCTGGTGGTGCACGCTGCCATCAGGCTGCAGCACCCGTGGTCCGACGCAGGCGGTGGTCTTGAAATCGAGGGGCGCCATCAAAGCCCCCAGCGCGTTCGGTGTCTCGAACTGCAGTGGGGTCTCCAGAAACAGCAGCACCCTTGCTTCGCTGCCCTGTCGGGCGAGGTTGAAGCGCTCCGGTGTGGTGGCGGCTGGAGGACAGCGCACCAGAACGATCGGTTCATCTGCCTCAGCCAGGTCTGGGATGGTTCCGTCGGTCACAACGCGGATCTCCCCTGGCTGGAGCTGCTGCCGTTGCAGCGACGCCAGGCAGTCCTGCAGGGCAGGACCATCGCCTTGGTTCACCAGCACGATCACCGACAGCTCGCGGGCATCGCGTCGCTGACCGACGAGACGATGGCAGCCGGGCCGAGTGGGTTGATCTTCCAGGACCGCCCCCCCGCTGAGGAGATCACGGGAGCGCTCCCGGGTGATGCGCCCGATGCGGCGCCGCTGCTCTGCGTTGAACAGCTGTCGTTCCATGGGCGAGGCCGCGGCGAGCACCGTCGGGTTGCGGTGTGGATCACGCACGAGCAGCTGATGCGGGCAGTGGCCTGCCCGGGCCTGCCGGGCCAGCAGTTGCAGGCTCAGGTCCACCAGCAGCTCATGCAGGCAGCTGACGTGGTCTGGAATCCTGAGGTTCCGCAGCGCTGCGGCTCGCAGGCTGATCAGGCCGGCGATGTCACCGCGACTGATCAGCCGCCAGGGGGTTGGTGCCGACCGGCACTGGGGATTGCCGATGGCGGTGGGCTCATCGCTGCACCAGTGGATCGCTTCATCGCTGCTGCAGACGTCCAGTTCCTCTGTTTCCAGCGTCCGAGCCAGCAGGCTCAGGGCCTGCCGGTTCAGTCGGTCACTGGAGTGGCAGATGCTCAGCCAGGTGTCGGCATGCACCCTGGCGCACAGCTCCCGGAGACCTGCCAGATCGTGACTGGCCAGGGTTCGCACGTTGGGCCATCCGGCATGACCGGCCAGCCGCTGGGCCTCCTGTTCACTGGCATCCAGCACCAGCAGCCAGGGGGAATGGCGCGGGCAGCGGGCCGCTGGCCGCTCATCCCTGTTGGGATGCTCAATGTTGTACAGATCCAGGCAGTGCGAGAGCGGCTCAGATCGTCGGAAGCATTCACGACCCTGCACGGCCAGGTGCTCCAGGGCGCTGATGCCTCCGAATCGGCAGATCCGCCGATGGGGTTGGCGCAGTTCCGCGGCGTAGGCGTCGATCGCCACGGCCGGGACGTCCGGGAGCAGAGGCACCTCCCCGCGAAGGATGCGGTTCAGCAGCCCACTGCCCAGAAGCTCGTTCATGTCCCGGAGATCCGGGTGCAGTGCCAGCAGGGCCGGGCCATCAAACACGTCGGGATCGGGGATCCACTCCTCCGGAGCCAGGAGCAGGTTCAGGGGCAGCAGTTTCGGATGCAGGAAACGGGCCTCGATGTGCTGATGACGGTCGGCCAGAGCGACCACCAGCTCATCGGCACTCAGCCGAAACCGTCGGTGTCGGCGCAGAACCTTCATCAGCGGCGCCTCGTCCCCGGTGCGGAGGCTGTGCTCGAGTGCCTGTTTCAGAGCAGTGGAGCGGATCTCCATACCGGGCCTGCCCGCGTGGCCACAGATTACGAGGAGGGACTGCTGCAGCCCTTAGGCTCAGATGTCGAGCTTTTGCCTTGATGCTGCTGGCCTGGCTCACGTCGACCCTGCAGAAGGGAGGCCCGCTGCGATCCTGGCGAGGCCAGGGCCGATTGCGGAAGCTGTGCCGCGACGCGGGTCACACCCCTGAGGTGCTCGGGGCAGGCATGGATCTTCCGCTCGATCAGGCCTGTGCCCGGGAGATGCAGATCTGCCGTCTGCAGGGGCAGCACAATCTGGTGATCAGCCTCGGCGAGACGGCCGTGGCCATGGGCCTGGACCATCCCAGGATCCAGAACAATCTCAGCCGTTCCCGAAAGCTGCTGAGGCGCGAAGCCCGCCTGGCCAAGATTCAGCGACTGCTGCAGGGAAAGCGCTCTTCCCGTGACCGGGCGGAAGCACTCCTGGTGGAGGGTCTGCTCGATGACCCAGGGACGTCGACCTACCGCGTCCTGCTGGAGAAGCGTGTCCGCGACCGCTTCCGGCGTGCCAAGGGAGATCCGTTCAAACTTGAACTGCTGGATGCGCGCGTTGGCCACGAGATCAATCGCCGGCAGCTCGAGTTGCTCGAGCTGCGTCAGAGCTCTTCTGAAGGCTGATCTGGTGTGATCGCGTGATGGCGCTGAGGCAAGTAAGACAGAACCCGCTCGTAGGCGTGGGCCAGTGATCCGTCAGGGCGATGTCCCTGACGGAACCGTTCGACCGGCGGCAACGGGCAACGGTCCAGTTCCTGCAGAAGAACAGCACCCCTGACCCAAAACATCGTGCCGCGCACGAAGGGTCGCTGCGGATCAGCCGGCAGGTCGTATTGCCTCAGCAGGTCGTTGACCAGCTGGTCGTTGGCGGCGATGCGACGGTCCTGGCTGCTGCGCAGCATCAGAAAGGAGGCCGGGGCCAGCAGGGTGAGCTCCTGATCGGAGACGAAGCGCTGCTGGATCCGGCGCACATTGCAGCGGTTGCCCAGCAGGCCCTCGAGCAGGCCGCGCCGCCAGCGTTGTCCCTTGCGTGAGCCGGAGTTCTGCAGCGATTTCTTCATGTGGATCTTGAGGATGAGATCCGGAGTGGGCTGGCTGGAACGCTGCAGGGCGGTGATGGCTGAAAAGAAGGGGGCGATGTCCATGCCCCGGTTCTCCACCTCAAGGCAGTGAACCGTCCGGAAATGCGGGCTGAACATCTCCTGCAGAGAGCGCATCAGCTGCGGATCGCTTTTCTGACGCGGCACCGTCAGATAGAGGTCGCAGCGGGGGCCTGCAACGGCCTGCAGATGGCGTGCCAGTTCAAAGCCGAGATCGGTGTAATACAGATGGGCGATCACGGCGACCGAGGGTGCCTCTGATGGCGGAGAGACCGCTGGGGATAGGGCGCCGTTCAGCCGCTCAAGAAAGGACTGCAGACCAAGCTCCCGGCTGATGGCCAGGCGATCTCCCGCCGAAGGAGCAGGACTGTCGCGCAGTTGATCGAGGCCCTGACGGGCTGCCTCCAGGCTGTGGCTCTCGTAGATGTGCACGGCGCTGCGCCCTTCCAGCACGTCCACCAGACCGGTGCTGCGGGGTAGCAGCAGCTTGCAGCCGTGCAGGTAGGCCTCGATGGCCGCCAGTGGGAAGGTGTCCTCAAGCGAGGAGAGAAAGAAGATGTCGGTCTGAAGCAGGCGGCGCTGCAACTCCGCGGCGCTGAGATGCCCGAGGAAGCACACCGACTCGCTGAGGGTTTCTCCGGGGTCGCGGGCCTGGCCGGCCCAGCTGAAGCTGTAGCCCCCGGCCTGCAGCGATTCGGCGCAGTGGTTGAAGAACGCGATCCCCTTGCGCTCCTGAATCGTGCCGCTCATCAGAACGCTGCCGTGAACCCGCCGCGGCGGGGGCTTCCCGTCGTCACCCCCGGCGCTCAGCGTCGGGTTGTGAACCACGGATGCACTGAGTCCCCGGCCAAAAGGAGCGAAGTCCTGCCTCTGGCGCTCACAGCAGAGCAGCAGGTGCATGTGGGGAAGAATCGCTCGCACTCTCCGCTTCTGGATCTCGGGCAGTCGATCCAGGATCCAGCGCGTTTCATGCAGATAGCCGAGCACCGGTCCGCGCCGGGCCCGCCGGGCAACGGCTGCTGCCAGCTGATCGACATTGCAGATCTGCTGCAGGCCGTTGACGATCACCAAGTCGTTGTCCGACAGCAGGTCATCGATCACCTCTGCGCTGGCATCGTCCTGCAGCTGCACGGATCGCAGCCGGGGACCGCCGTGATGGTGCAGGTAATTGAGATGGTGGGACAGTGGCCTGAGCACGCCGGTGCTGAGGCTGAAGTTGTTGGCGAGCACCAGGATCGAATCAAGCTCCGCCGGCACCCGCAGGGCGGGATCTCCTCCCCAGCTGCAGCGCAGGATCCGCTCCAGTTCGGCGTTCAGATACCAGTCGTGGTCGGCGCCGATCCGTTCCAATGCGATTCCGTTGGCGTCCGGTCGGTGGGATCTCGGTTTTCGGTTGCTGTGGTGTCGGGGCAGCAGCTGCAGGCCGTTGTGCTCCAGCCGCTCCCGTTCCAGGGCGATCAGTTCCCCGAAACCGTCGTCTCGCCAGTGCCGCCGCTCAATTTCGTCGAGGAGATGCTTGGCGCTGTGAACGTCACGCTGGTGCAGCTCGCTCCAATAACTCTTCAGCAGCGGTGTCGCTCTCATCCGCCAGCGGACAGTTGCACGGCGCGTGCGTTCAGAGCGTTCTGCTCTTCCAGCAGCTGCTGCTGTTCACGGCAGAGCAGCAGATAGTGCTCCAGGTCCTGCTCGAGCCGCTGCATCCGATCCAGGGGGTTGTCCCAGCCCGCACTGGTGCGGATTCCGCCGCACCAGTGGCTCAGCAGTGCATCGGGATCGGAGGGCCCGCTGAGTTGCTCCAGCAGCCGGGTGTCCGCTTCGCTGCCGAACAGTTCCGCCTGCAGCTCGATCTCCCGGTAGGTGATCTCCAGATCCGGGTGGCTGCGCAGCAGATTCAGCAGCACCAGATCGTTCAACGGTGAATGGCGTGGAATCTCGGCCAGCGTTCGCGGTGCCGGCCCGCCCTGCAGCCACTGCACCAGCGGCTCGTCATCGAGTCCTGCGAGTCTCCAGTCCGCGACGAGAGGGCCGCGGTGCTGCAACCGGAGCAGCTGTTCAAAGTTCTCCTGAAGTGCGGCAACGCGAAGCGGCGGTCCCTCGGTTCCACACCAGTGATCGAGAACCGCCGACGGGGTGCTGTACACGAGTAGCAACCCACGGTCATCCGTTTCGGTCTGCTCTCCAGGGAGCCGGCGCAGGTTGCAGCGGTTGAGCCGATCCCGGACCTCAGGGGCCAGGACGAAGGGGGAGAACCAGCTGTCCAACGGGTTTCAGCGTTGGTGAGAAAGATTAGGTTGGCTTCGCGAATGCCGATTCCATGGACCCAGAACGGCGTTTCCATGTGCTGATCGGTGCCCCGCTGCTGGTGGATCATCTGCCGGAGGGCCCGTGTTGCGTCATTGATGCGGATCAGGACCAGCTCGATCGTCTGGAGCAGGATCTGGCGGTGCGGCCTCACGCCCATGGCTGTGAATTGCACTGCGCCGTGCTGGCCAGGCAGATGGATGCACCGATCGACTGGTACCGCTTCAACGACAGGCGCTGGGATGGAACCCTGCCGCTCAGGACCTGTCGCAAAGGCCGCCCCAATCTCCAGCTGCGGGATCGCAGCATCCGCGTGGGGATTGAACTGTCGGCACTGCTCGATGGCCTCTCGATCGGGGTGGATGCCATGCAGTTTCTGACGGTGATCGTCGGCCAGGGAGATCCGTTGGCGGTGGTTGAGGCTGGCGGTGACTGGCTGGAGCGGATCGAAGAGCTGCAACTGGTGGCACCTGATGCGGAGGCCAGCTGGGCCCAGCTGCTGGAGGCGCGCTTGCAGCCGCTGGGTTTCAAGCGGTCGCGGGATGGAGCGTTGGTGTGGAAGCGCACCACCGGGGCGATGCAGAGGCTCTGCATTCGACAGCTGAAGCTGCAGCGCAGTGCTTTGGCTGAGGAGAGGGATGAGCTCAAGCGATATCTGCAGGAGGCGCATGACGCGACGGAGGAGCTTGAACGCCGGCATCAGGAGGAGATGCTCCATCTGAAGCTGCAACTTGAGGGGATGGTGCAGGCATCGGTGGCTCGGATCGACCTGATCAGGGATCTGCTGGCGCCGCGGCTCGAGGAGCCATGACAGCCTCCGACGCCTTTGGCCAGGTCCTGGGATGTCTGGTGTCGGCTCGATGGCGGGATCTGAGGATCAACGCCTCAGTCGGTCATCCGCTCTGCGAGGGCATCACGGAGACCCAGCGCGCCGTATTGCAGGCTCTTCAGGCGATGCGGCTGCCTGCAACGCAGGACATCCCCTGCGTTGCAGCCGAGTGCCGTGATCAGGCTGATCACATCCGGCTGGGCCTGCTGATGGCCGCCGAGCAACTTCACGTGGCCTGTCGATTGCTGCTGGTGGATCAGGAGATGGAGGCGCGAGCGCGGCTGGAGGACTGGCTCCAGTCCCTGCTGAGCCTCGGCCGCAGGGCTGGACTGAAGCTCTCCGTGCAGGAGTGCGATCACCTCAGGGGGCAGCTGGTGCGACTGCCGGCGCTGCTCGACAGTCAGCTGGCGCTGCAGCGGGCCGTGGACTTCGGTGGATTGTCCAGCCGCATCGTGCTGGTGCTGGGCATGCACCGCAGCGGGACCTCGGCCCTCACCGGCATGCTGGCCAGCTCAGGTCTGGATGTTCCGGGTGATCTGATGGATCGTCCGGATGATGTGATCAACCGCAAGGGCTACTGGGAGTCGGAGGGTCTGATGCAGCTGAATGATCAGTTGTTCTCCTCCCTCGGGCGGCACTGGTCCTCTGCGGATCAGCTTCCATCGGGTTGGGCTGATTGCGGAGCGGCTTCGGTGTGGAGGCGCAGCCTGATCAGCCAGTGGCAGCAGAGTTGCCGAGGGCTCTCGCATCCAGTGATCAAGGATCCCAGGCTGTGCGTGTTGGCCGAGGGCCTGCGACCGCTGCTGCAGTCGGATGCTGTGCGCTTCACGGTGTTTCTGCCGATCCGACACCCGCTGGAAGCGGCGCGCTCTCTTCAGGCTGCCCAGGGCACCGATCTGCTGCGGGGCCTGCAGCTCTGGATCGCCCATGTGCTGGAAGCGGAGCGCTGGAGCCGGGACCTGCCGCGCCAGATCATCGCCTTCGAGGATCTGCTCCAGCAGCCGGAAGCGGTGCTGGTGCAGTGCCTTCATCGCCTTGGCCAGGAGACGGTGCAGGAGCAGGACCAGGCCTCATCCTTCATCGATCCGGCCCTGCGACGGCAGACCGCCCGCCACCGAGAGGAAGCGTTGGATGCCGAGGAACGCGTCTGGCTGGAGTCAGCGCTGCGGATTCAACGCCGGCTGTTGCAGCCGGAGGCGGATGATCCGCTGCTGCAACGGGATCTTGATGGGCTCAGGCCAGCGGGTGGACGCCCTGGGTAAAGCTGTTGCTGCTGGTGAAGCGTTGATCATTGCCGCGGGGGGCGTAGGGCAGGAAACGGTCCACCTGCTGATCGAATGGAAGCCCGAGGGTCTCGAACATCTCTTTGAACCGGCTCACCAGCGCCTCCGGACCGAAATGCTTTTGGATGAAACGCCTGCCGTCCTCGGCAAGGGCCCGACGCTCCTGTTCCGGACGTTGCCGGAGCGCCAGCACCTGAGCAGCCAGAGCATCGGCCGTGTCCGCCACCAGCAGCGCAGAGCAGGACCGGGTGGCATCAGTGATGCCTTCAGCTCCGATCGTGGTGGTCACCATCGGCAGACCATGGGCCAGGGCGCTGAGCACCTTCCCCTTCACGCCGGCCCCTTCCTGCAACGGGGCGATGCCGATGTCCACGCTCTGCATCAGGGCTGAGAGATCCTCGACGTAGCCCAGCACATCGATGCCATCTCCGGCCATCAGGAAGTCGGGTGGATTGCGGCCCACGATCAGCAGCTGCATATCGGGGGCCACCGCCCGCACGCGGGGCCAGATCGCTTCCGTCAGCCACTGAGCGGCGGTGACATTCGGGCTGTGGGCGAAATTGCCCACGAACAGAACCCTGCGGCCCGATGTCCCGAGAGGGGATGTGGCCGGTGCGGTAACCACCGGTGGCAGCACAACGGCCGCATGCGGATGCAGCCCCTGTGCGATCCGATTCTCCTCTTCGCTGATGTGCAGGACGAGGTCGGCGCGGCGGAAGATCTCCGCTTCCTGATCGCGCAGGCGGTCTGCCCGCTGCAGCAGCCGACGGCGCTCCTTTCTGTCGGTGATGTTCCCTGCCGTTCGCTGGGTGCGCAGGTGGTGGAGGTCGTGGGTGAAGTAGACGACGGGAGTCTTCGGTGCCAGGCGGCGGAGGCTGTTCAGATGCGGAAAATTGCCCGGCCTTGCCAGCAGGATCAGGTCGAAGCGTTCCGCTCGGCTCTCGAAGATGTCGTCCACCGAGGTGATCTGGGGCTGGCAGAGAACCTGAATGCCACGGGCTCCCATCAGGGCGGCCTTGTCCTGCTGATGCGCCAGGTTGTCGGTGGGGACGTAGGTGATCGTGTAGCCCAGTTCCCGCAAAGCCAGGCAGTAATTGAGCATGAACAGGGATCCGGCATCGCCTTCCGGCTCCAGAAGCTGGTTTTCGATCACCAGAATCCGTCCCAGCGCTCCCCGATGTTTCGCCCGTTCGAGGCACTCACCCGCGGGCTGATGCTGCTGAAGCCGAGACTGCCACTTCTCCAGGAAGCTCACCTGGTTGGTGACCTGATAGGCCTTCACGCCACTGGTGAGATCGGTGCCGCAGGAGATGCCTTCATGGTGGATCGCCTGGGAGGAGGGTTGGTAGATCACCTTCAGGCCGCGATCCCGCAGCGTCAGCGCCAGGTCCGTGTCTTCGTAGTAGGCCGGGATGAAGCGTTGATCAAAGCCCCCGGCCGCATCCCAATGGCGACGGGGCACCATGATCGATGCCCCGGAGACGTAGTCGACGCTGCGGGCGTAGTTGTAATCAGGATGTGCCGGATTCTTGAGACGTCCGAAGTTCCAGGCGGAACCGTCCTGCCAGACGATGCCCCCGGCCTCCTGGAGGCGTCCGTCGGGATAGATCAGTTTTGATCCCACCAGCCCCACATCGATGTCCTGCTCGATGGTGTCCACCAGGCCCGTCAACCAGCCTGGAAGCACCTCGATGTCGTTGTTGAGCAGAACGATGAGGCTGTCGTTCCGACTGCGGCTGACGGCTTGGTTGCAGCTTTCCAGGAAGCCAAGATTGCAGCTGTTGACCCGGAAATCCAGGCAGCCCTGATCCGCCAGCCATTGGAGAACGGCCTGGCCGTGCTGCTGGGGATGGGCGTCGTCCACCACCATCAGCCGCACATCCAGCCGCCCCTTGATGACACGGCGATGAATGAGCAGATCCCTCAGGACCGAGGCGATGCAGCGCAGGGTGTAGCGCGGCTGGCCATAGGTGGGAATGATGATGTCGACGGGCTGGCCGCCGCTGCCGATCACCCCCAGAGAGCGGGCCGAGGCGTGCAGCTGCCGGCAGCTGTGTCGCAGAGCGGACAGGTCCATCTCAAGCCCCGCGCCACGGCGGCAGCGCAGTTCGAACTCGGCATCCGGATGCCGCAGGTGGTGGAGGTAGATCCCGTGCAGGTTGGCGGTGAGCTTCTCTGTGCTGAGTTGGCTGGCCAGTCGCAGCTGTCCGCAGCTGCGTGCTCCCTTGACCCTGGAACTGCGAGCGAACAGCCAATGACTCAGATCCAGAAGCGTCAGGGCCGCGCTGCGATCGCGTCGCACGGCCGCGACGGGAGAGGGCGTCTCCTGGCCTGGCTCCGATGCCAGCAGAGAGACCTGCAGCGTTTCGGGATCTCCCGGCAGGGTGATCCAGCGCTCTCCGACGGCAGGGAACAGGATCGCTCCGTCCAGCCCGGCGTCCGCGCCTCCTTGAATGCAAAGGGGCTGATAGGCCGCCAGGGTGCTTTGCGCCTGCAGCTGGATCTGGAAATAGCGGTCGGCCATCAGCGTTTCAGGGTGCCCAGACGGCTGCCGTCGTAGCGGGCGCGATCCCGGACGCTGACGCACCACGGCTGATGCTCGAGGTACCAGGTCACGGTGGCCTGGAGCCCCTGCTCGAGGTTGTGACGCGGCTGCCAGCCCAGTTCGCTGCTGATGCGCCCGGGGTCGATGGCGTAGCGACGGTCATGGCCGGGCCGGTCCGTGACCCGGCGGATCAGGGCGCTGTGGGGAGCGGCCGCGGGTGTGTGCTGATCCAGCTGATGGCAGATCGCTTCGACGATCTGGCGGTTGGTGCGTTCCCCGTGGCCGCCGACGCAATAGCTGCGTCCGACAGCGCCGCGGCAGGCGGCCAGCAGCAGAGCATCGACATGGTCCTCCACGTACAGCCAGTCCCTCACATTGAGGCCGTCGCCGTAGAGCGGGATGCTCTCAGCGTTGGCCGCCTTGAGAATGACAACGGGGATCAGCTTTTCGGGGAACTGCCAGGGTCCGTAGTTGTTGCTGCAGTTGGTCAGCACCACCGGCAGCCCGAAGGTGTGATGCCAGGCCTGAACGAGGTGATCGCTGGCGGCCTTGCTGGCGGAATAGGGACTGCGCGGGTCGTAAGGGGTGGTTTCCGAGAAGCGGCCCTCGGCTCCGAGGCTGCCGAACACCTCGTCGGTGCTGATGTGGTGAAGCCGGAAGCACTCCTTGCGCTCTCCGCTCAATCCCTCGTAATGCGCACGGACGGCCTGCAGCAGGTTGTAGGTGCCCGTGACGTTGCTTTCCATGAACACCCCGGGGCCGGAGATGGAGCGATCCACGTGGCTCTCCGCCGCCAGGTGCAGCACCAGGTCGGGGTCCGCCTGCTGCACGGCCTGCTGCACGGCGTCGGCATCGGCGAGTTCCACATGCAGCAGCTGATGGCGGCCGGCCGCCGCCGCTCCCTGCTGCTTGAGCACCGCCTCGATCCCGGTGAGATCGCTGGCATAACCCATCTTGTCGAGGTTGAACACCAGCGCGTTGCTCTCCAGCAGCAGCCGCCGCACCACGGCCCCGCCGATGAATCCGCCGCCACCGGTCACCAGAACCCGGCGGCGCCCCTCCAGCAGCTCAGCGGCAGTTGGCATCGAGACGGACATGAGGGTCAGGAGGGAGGGATGGCGCTCAGGACGGCGCGAAGGGCCTGACGCCAGTGTTCGCCGTCCAGCTCGAGCTGCTCGCGGCTGCTTCTGCAGTCGAGCAGGGAGTAGGCGGGGCGTTGGGCCGGCGTCGGGTAATCCTCCGTGCAGATCGGCCTGACGCTGGCCGGCTGCTCGATCATCCCCAGCTCAGCAGCCAGTTCCCCGACGGCGACAGAGACGTCGTACCAGCTGGCCGCACCGGCATCGCACCAGTGCAGCACAGGGGGCTGTTCCGCCCTGCTGCTGATCACCCGCCAGCAGGCAGCGGCCAGGTTGAGGGTGCTGCTGGGACAGCCCACCTGATCGGCCACCACCCCCAGCTGATCGCGTTCCCGATGCAGCCGCAGCATGGTGAGGGCGAAATTGCGGCCCACCGGACCCATCACCCAGCTGGTGCGCAGCACCGTGGCCTGTCCGTTGTCACCGAGCACGGCTTCGATCGCTTCCTCGCCGCGGGCCTTGCTGGCGCCGTAGACCCCCAGCGGGTCACGCGGCTGCTCCACCCGGTAGGGGCTGCCCTGGCGGCCGTTGAACACGAAGTCGGTGCTCAGCTGCAGCAGCCGCCCCCCCTGCTGCCGGATCGCTTCGGCAAAGGCGCGGGGAGCCCCTCCATTCACGGCATGCGCCAGGTCCGGCTCCTCCTCGGCCCTGTCCACGGCGGTGTAAGCGCCGGCATTCAGCACCCAGTCGGGACGATGGCGTTCCACCGCCGCCCTGCAGGCTTCCGGCTTGCTCAGATCCAGCTCGTCCCGACTGGTGGCGATCAGCTCCAGGTCCGGTGGGCAGCTGGCGCGCAGGGCCTGACCCAGCTGGCCGGCGGCTCCGGTGAGCAGCACTTTCATCGGAACAGGGCTCCATTCTCCAGGTTCTGCCGGAGGCCAGCAGCTCCGGCATCCTTCTCCGACAGGCTCACGCTGACGCCCTCGAGGCGTTCGAGCGGCCAGGCGATGGCCAGATCCGGGTCGTCCCAGCGGATCGCCCGTTCACAGTCGCGGTTCCAGAAGCCGCGGGCCTTGTACTGAACTTCGGCCTGCTCGCTCAGGGTGAGGAAGCCATGGGCGAAGCCCTCCGGTACCCAGAACTGACACTGGTTCTCCGCACTCAGCTCAGCCCCCACCCACTGGCCAAACGTCGGCGATCCCCGGCGGATGTCCACGGCGACATCAAAGATCGCACCGGCACTCGCCCGCACCAGCTTGGCCTGGGGCTCCGGTGGCAGTTGGTAGTGCAGTCCCCTCAGCACACCGCGTAGGGAGCGGGAGTGGTTGTCCTGGGAGAAGACGACGGCGTCACCGACGGCCTCATCGAAGCGGCGCTGGTTCCAGCTTTCAAAGAACCAGCCGCGTTCGTCTCCAAACACCCTTGGGGTGATCAGCAGCGGACCGTCCAGCAGTTGACCCTGCTGACTTGAGAGCTGTTCAACTTGCATGGGCGGGCACCTCAAGGCTCGTCTGCAGCGCCGCATGATCGCTGATGCTCTCGGAGAGCAGCTGGAGAAGATAGGTGCCGTAGCCGCTTTTCTTCAGAGGTTGAGCCAGCATTTCCAGCTGACTGTCTCCGATCCAGCCCTGCCGCCAGGCCACTTCCTCGGGACAGCCCACCTTCAGACCCTGCCGGTGTTCGAGGGTGCGGATGTAGCCGCCGGCGTCATTGAGGGAATCGCAGGTGCCGGTGTCCAGCCAGGCCATGCCGCGCCCCATCAGCTCCACCCGCAGCAGGCCCTCTTCGAGATACATCCGGTTGAGATCGGTGATCTCCAGTTCTCCACGGGCGGAAGGCTTCACCTGCCGTGCCCGCTCAACCACTGAGGCGTCATAGAAATACAGGCCGGTGACCGCATAGCGACTCTTGGGCTGCTTGGGCTTCTCTTCCAGGCTGAGGACCTTGCCGCTGGCATCGAACTCAGCCACCCCGTACCGCTCAGGGTCACTCACCGGATAGGCGAACACCGTCGCCCCCTCCGGGGCTTGATTGCTTCCAATCAGCTGCGGCACCAGGTCGTGGCCGTGGAAGAGGTTGTCGCCGAGCACCAGGGAGGCCGGACGGCCGTCCAGGAACTCAGCACCGATCAGAAACGCCTGGGCCAGGCCGTCGGGGCTGGGCTGGATCGCGTAGTGGATCTCCATTCCCCAGCGGCTGCCGTCCCCGAGTAGGCGCTCGAAGGACGGCTGGTCGTGGGGGGTGGTGATGATCAACACCTCCCGGATGCCCGCCAGCATCAGCGTGCTGAGCGGGTAGTAGATCATCGGTTTGTCGTAAACGGGCAGCAGCTGCTTGCTCACCGCCTGGGTGATCGGATGCAGGCGGGTGCCGCTGCCGCCCGCGAGGATGATTCCCTTGCGATGGCTGGGATTGATCGCCATCCGGCCCGCGACAGGTCGGGTTATTTCAGCATGGGGCTTCCCGTGAATCAGCGGCGCCAGTCGAGGCCGGGCAGCCGGGGAACGATGGCGGGCGTGCTCGCCATGTAAGAGAGGTAATCCGGATGGCGCTCAGCCAGTCCCTGTTCCTCGCGTCGCGCCTTGCCACGGAGCACCGCCGCCAGAGCCAGCAGCAGGCTCAGGTGCAGCAGGCTGCCGGTGGCGATCACAACTCCCAGGGATGCCATCAGCACCGCCTGATACAGGGGGTGTCGGCAGTGGCTGTAGGCCCCGTTCCGGATCAGTTGGTTGTCATCACGGGGTGCGGGAAGGGGGGAGAGGCTGGCTCCCAGCGACAGCAGCGAGCGGGCGGCGAGCAACAGAGCGGTCAGCAGGATCAGCACACCTGTCAGCCGAAGCAGCGGGGGCCAGGCTGTCAGTCCCCAGAACGCGAGCGGTGGGGCGGCAGGCAGCAGATGGGCCGTGATCAGCAGCAGCTGAGCCAGCAGCCACCACTCTCCGCGGCGGTTGTCCAGCCAGCCTCCCCAGCTCAGCCCCCAGCCCGATGGCATCACTCGTTCACCACAAGGGCGGTCACCTGATGGTGCCGGATCAGCTCCGCCAGCTGCAGCATGTCGGCTCGATGCACCAGTCCGACGCAGCCGAGGGTGCCGCTGTTGGCGTTGCGATTGGCACTGGGATCGAGGTGGATGCCGAGGTGGCCTCGGCCTGTGGGGAAGAGCGGTTCGATGCCGATCCAGATCGGCCCCAGTTCTGCGGGGTCGCCGGGGCCAAGCGGTTCGATCGGCCCAAGGCTGTAACGGCCGACGGGCAGCGGGGCCCTGGTTCCGGTGCGGTGGCGGTCAGCGGTCTGCCGATGGGCACGGCCGGTGACGGCGTCGAAGCGCTGGATCTGTTCGCCTGCGGCGATCAGCCGCAGATCCCAGATCGGATCCTTCGTGCGCGAGAGCTGTCGCGATGTCCGTTCAAGAACCAGCAGGGAGTCCGTGGAAGGCAGGGCAGCCAGTTCCGTGGCGCAGACCGGCACAGCGGTGGCGCTGCAGAGCAGGCAGCTGGCAAGCAGACGGGCCGGCGTCATCGACGGAACAGGGCTGAGCGGCACCCTATGGAGCGGTTTTTCCCTTCAGGAGAAAGAGAGTCGGTTGCTCAGGCGTCTCCCGCTGGACACAGGCCGGGATTCAGAGTTCCTCTCGGACGAGTTTGTCTGCAGCTGCTGCATCCAGCCCTGTGAGCTGGCAGGCCTCGTCCAGTTGGTTCTCGAGCATGGCGGCAGCCTTGCGGACCTGGGGGTTGGCCAGCACGGCGGGGCTGATGCCCAGCTCCTGCAGGGCGATGGCCATCGCCTGATCCGCTTGACGACGCTTCAGCCGTCCTCGCGCCACCTGGCATTCGCCATGGGCCAGGGTGGCTGTGGCAAATGCCCGGATGCTGCGCGCCAGTTCGAGGCGGGCCACCCGGCGGCTGGTCGCCGGGTCAGGTGCCTGCTCCTGGCTCCATGTCGGTCCGATGGTCACCAGCAGGGCGACCATCAACAGGCGGGTTCTCCAGGAGCCGGGCATCGGTTGCATCGGTCGCTGCGTCAGTCAAGCCCGGGAAAGCGTGCAGCGATGGGGTCACCGGTGTAGTGGGGAACCCAGCCCTCGTTGTCGCGGAAGAAGCGCAGCACGCAGAAGGCGGGCCGGGGACCCATGTCGAACCAATGGCGAGTGCCGGCGGGGATGCTGATCAGATCGCCGTGCTCGCAGAGCGTGAGCAGCACCTCCTGGTCGATGTGGAAGCAGAACAACCCCTGCCCCTCCACGAAGAAGCGCACCTCATCATTGTCGTGGCGGTGTTCCGCCAGAAACTGCTTCCGTCGCGCCTCCCGCTCGGGATGCTCCGGTGTGATCCGCATCGTGTCGACGATGCGGCAGCCGCTCTCCTGCTGCACACGGGTGATGGCAGTGCCGTAAGCCGCCAGGATCTCCGCGTCGCCAGCTCCCGGCGACAGATGCAAAGGCGTCGGCCACTGGTCGAAGCGGATGCCGCGTCGGTCCAGTTCCGATCGGATGATCGCCGGGTCGTTGCTGACCAGCAGCGGAAGCGGTGAAAGGGGCCGGGCTGCATCGGAGCGCTCTGGAAAGATGCTGAGACGACTCATCGTCTGGTTTCCGGGCGACAGAACCGCTGCCCATCCTCAACCAGTCACCCGCGGGTGGACTCACCCTTGTGGGGGTTGGCCCCGGAGATCCCGACCTGCTCACCCTCGCCGCCGTGGGGGCGATTGAAGCGGCTGACCTGATCGCCTGCCCGGTGGCTCGCAGCGGAGCGGAGAGCATGGCGGCTGCGATCGCCGCACGATGGATGCGGCCGCATCAGCGGATCATTCCCCTGCTGTTCCCGATGGTGGATGCGGCGGAGCCGCGGCGTCTTGCCTGGCACCAAGCCGCGGACACCCTCGCGGCGGAGGTGGCCACCGGTCAGCGCGTCGTGCTGCTCTGTGAGGGGGATGCCTCCCTGTTCGCCACGGGCAGCTATGTGCTGCTGGCCCTGCAGCAACGGCATCCAGATTGCCCATGCCGTGTGATCCCCGGCATCACGGCCGTCTCTGCAGCGGCGGCGGCGGCGAACTGGCCCCTGGCGCTTCAGCAGGATCAGCTCCTGATGAGGCCATGCCCGGAGCGGGAGGATCAGCTGTCGCAGGCTCTGGACCATGCGGCTGGGCAGGCCAGGGTGCTGGCTCTGCTCAAACTGGGTCGACGCTGGCTCTGGGTGCGGCAGGTGCTGGAGCGCCGGCAGCTGCTGGAGTCGTCTCTGTTCGCCGAACGGGTCGGCTGGCCGGATCAGACCCTGCGGCCAGCCCAGGATGTACCGGGCGGTGTACGCCCCTATTTCTCCCTGCTGCTGATCCGTCAGAGTTGGCCGGAGGTGCTTCCCTGAGCGGCGAGCGGAACCAGGCTGCGGCGGAAGGCTGCGGGTGCCGGCGTGCCGAACAGAACCCGTTTGAGCAGGGCCAGCAGCGCTCTCCACTCCTGAGGTGCCAGCCGATCACGCCAGCAGCCGGAGCGGCCGTACAGCCATTGCATCAGGGCATGCTGCTGCCGCGCTGTGGTCTTGCCCCAGGCGACCGCCCGGGCCAGGGGGCGTTCCGCTGAGATCTCGATCGGCAGCGGCGGCACGGCCGTGCTCCAGCGGAGTGCGCTGCTGCTCACCAGGGGTGGAACGTGGTTTCGGAAGTGGAGTTCGGCGCCGGTTTCGCTGATGGCCTTGATCCGGCACGGATGCCGGTGTCCGCCGGCATCGAGCACCTCGCCCTCCATGTCCACCGCCAGCCAGGGGGCCGGGTCCCGCATCGGTGGATCCCAGCAGGCCCGCAGAGCCGTGAGTGTGCCCAGCAGATTCAGAACAGCCCAGGCCAGGCCGGCGAAACGTCCGTCATCCCCCCAGGCCTCGCCGTTGCCGAGTTGCTGCAGCAGCCCTGCCAGGTTGGCGGCGTTGAGGGCCGTGAGCACCAGCAGAGGCAGGGCCAGGACCCAGCTCCAGCCCCCCTGGCCGCGGCTCTGGTGCTTGGGGGTGACGCGGAATCCGAGGCGGCGCCCGAGAGCAGTGCTGATCAGGGTGGAGGTCAGGGGAACGGTGAGCACCCAGCCGGTGAGCTCGCTCAGCAGGGCGGCTCGGCTCCCTCTGTTGAGCCAGCCGATGCTGAGCAGCACCGTGGCCCACATCGGCAGCACCAGCTCGAGGATGGCCCTGCCGGTGAGATGGATCGGCAGGATGTTGAGCAGGCCGTAGCTGAGCGGCATCAGCATCAACACCAGCCTGGGCAGGTTGTTGATCCAATGGATCACACCTTCGAGGTAGGCGAGGCGCTGGCCCAGGCTGAGGCCGCCGGCCCGGATCGGTCCGCTCGACAGGCGGAGGCTCTGCAGGGTGCCGGCGGCCCACCGCTGGCGCTGACGCACGAAGTCGGCCATGGTCTCCGCCGCCAGGCCGGCGCTCAGCTTCTCCTGCAGGTAAACCAGTCGCCACCCCTGTTGACGCAGGGCGATGCCGGTGACGAAATCCTCCGAGAGGGCCTGTTCCACGAAGCCTCCCACCTGATCGAGGGCTGCGCGACGCACCACGAAGGATGTGCCGGCGCAGACCACAGCCCCCCAGCCGTCCCGCACCGGTTCGATCCAGCGGTAGAAGCTCTCCTCATCCGGCAGCAGCCAGGGTTCCATGCCCAGATTGCGCATCACCGGATCGGCGTTGAGGAAGCTCTGGGGTGTCTGGACCAGGGCCACCTCCGGGTCCTGCAGAAATCCGATGCAGCGCTCCAGAAAGACCGTCTGTGGAATGAAATCGGCGTCGAAGACCGCCACCAGTTCGGCCTCGATGCGGCGCAGTCCGTCGTTGAGGTTGCCCGCTTTGGCATTGGAGCGCTGCGGCCGGTGGCGGTAGCGGCATCCCAGCTTCCGTGCCAGTTGCCGCACGTCGTCGCGGCCGCTGTCATCCAGCAGCCAGACGGTGCAATGGGGATACGACTGGGCCAGGCAGCCCTGCAGGGTGCGTTCGAGAACGTTGAGGGGTTCGCCGTAACTGGGAACGAGAATCGCGACCTTCGGTTGCCAGCGGTCGGCTTTCCAGCGGCGTGTCAGATCCGCCACCTGGGTTCGTCGATCCGGGAAGGCTCTCCAGGCCAGCCAAAGGGGCAGGAGCCCGGTGACCAGCAACCAGCCCTCGGCCACCAGCATCAGCAGACTCAGGGCGGTGGAGAGCCCCGAGTCGAGGTTGAGGCTGTCCGTGCAGCGCCAGTGCAGGTAGCGCAGCGTCAGCAGGCTGATCAGCAGAATCAGGCTGCGGCGGGCCCAGAGCGGAGAGTCCGCTTCCGGACGACGGGTCAGCCAGAGGGGCCAGAGCAGCAGCAGCAGGCTCACCCCAGGCTCAGACGTTGGGCGTCGAGCAAAGCTAGGGCGTCTGCAGGGGTGGGTGCGCGCATCAGCGCATGGCGCAGCCGGGGAGCGCCGGCGAAGCCGGTGCAGGTCCAGCCCATGTGCTTCCTGGCAATCAGCAGGCCATGGTCACCGCGAGCCTCCACGAGGGCGATCAGCTGTTCCCTGGCCAGTTCCAGCCGCTCGAGCGGCTCCGGCGTCGCCGGCACCGGCCGCCCCGCCAGGGCGGCATCGATCTGACCGACCAGCCACGGGGCTCCCATCGTGCCGCGTCCCACCATCACCCCTTCGGCGCCGGTCAGCGCCAGGCAGCGCAAGGCCTCTTCTGGGGTGTTGATGTCCCCGTTGGCGATCACTGGGATGGTCAGAGCCTGCCTGACCTCGCCGATGGCCTGCCAGTCCGCCTTCCCCTTGAAGCCCTGCTCGCGGGTGCGTCCATGCAGGGTGAGCAACTGAGCGCCGGCGTCCTGGAGCTGGCGGCACCAGGTGACGGGATCGGCGTCGCTGCCGCACCAGCCCAGTCGTGTCTTGACGGTGACGGGCAGGCGAACGGCGCGGACCACCGCATCGATGATCCGCGCCGCCAGATCCGGGTCCCGGATCAGTCCGGAACCTCCTCCTTTTCGGGCGATTTTGCGGACCGGACATCCCATGTTGATGTCGATCAGAAAGGCGCCCGCGTCCTCGGCGCGGCGGGCGGCATCGGCCATCGCCTCAGGACGGTGATCGAACAGCTGGACTCCGATCGGGCCGTTCTCCTCCGACAGCTCCTCGACCTTGCCGCGGCCATGGCCCAGTTCCAGGCTGGTGGCATTGACCATCTCCGTGAACAGCAGCGCCTCCGGTGCCCAGCGCCGCACCAGGCCTCGGAAGATGCGATCGCTCACTCCCGCCAGGGGGGACTGCAGCACGCGGCAGGTCAGCTCGCGCGGAGTGCCACGGCCGGGAAGCTGAAGCGGGGAGGACGCCACCATGGGTCCATGCTGCCGATCGATGTGTCCGCGTTCTGGCCCCTGAGCCGTCCTCTGCTGCATCAGATGCTCGAGGACCGCTGCAGTGACCGCTTCGTCTGTGAGCGGATCTGGGAGCGACTCGGTTACGACTCCGGCGAGGCTGGCTGGCGGGCCGGCGTGCGGACACCGCCGGACTGGGCAGAGGCCTTCCCGCTCGGCCCGGAGGTGATTGCCCTGCGCCCCGCCTCGGTGCGCCTGACCCGCTCGATCGCCAAGCCCCACAAGCAGCTGCTCAAGCAGCAGCTGGCCTTCAGTGGCTACCGGATCGGAGAGCTCTACCCCCGGCGAACCAGGCGGGCCACCGCCGTGAACTGGCTGCTCGCCTGGCTGGCGGACCGGGGGGAGCCCCTTGCGGAGCAGGGGCCGATGGCGCCGGAGTTGTCGCCCCCGGAGAATCCGGTGCAGGGGCATCCCGGGGACCTGCCTGTGAGCTGAGGCCGGCGGATCAGGCCTGAATCGAGACGGGGGTGCCTTTGGGGGTGTTCTCGAACAGCCAGCGGGCCTGGGCCAGGGGCATGCGCACACAGCCGTTGCTGCGCGGCACACCGAAGGCCTTGCCGGCGTTCTCCTGCCACGGGGCTGCATGCATGCAGATGGCTTCGTTGGCGGAGACGCACATGGTGTACGGAACCCCAGGCACCGTGTAGGTGCGGCCTCGCAGGGTGACCGCGCGGTACTTCGTGAACACCTTGGTGTCGAAGATCGGCGTCGGTGTCGAGGCCTTGCCGGTGCTCACGGGGATCACCCGCACCACATCGTGATTGCTGTTGTAAACGGTGAGCTTCTGGTCGGAGAGGTCGACGACGAGGCTGGCCACAAGATCGAGCATGGCGCTGAACAACGCTTCACCCGGACTAGCTGTCTCATTTGAGACTGATTGGTCTCGTTTCGAAGGGTTTCCGTTTCCGCGGGTCTGTAGGGTCAGGAATTGATCGGAGTCCCGCCCCGTGGCGCGTCCCGTCGTTGCGATCATCGGACGTCCCAACGTCGGCAAGTCCACGCTGGTCAATCGTCTGTGCCGCAGCCGTGAGGCGATCGTCCATGACGAACCCGGAGTGACGCGGGATCGCACCTATCAGGACGGGTTCTGGGGAGACCGGGACTTCAAGGTCGTGGACACCGGCGGTCTGGTGTTCGACGACGACAGTGAGTTTCTGCCCGAGATCCGGGAGCAGGCCAACCTGGCACTCGAGGAGGCCAGCGTCGCCCTCGTGATCGTCGACGGTCAGCAGGGCATCACCGCTGCCGACGAATCCATCGCCGAGTTTCTGCGCACGCACACCTGCCCCACCCTGTTGGCGGTGAACAAGTGCGAGTCCCCCGAGCAGGGGCTGGCGATGGCTGCGGAGTTCTGGAGCCTCGGGCTGGGGGAGCCGTATCCGATCTCCGCCATCCACGGCGCCGGGACCGGCGAACTGCTGGATCAGGTGCTCAACTTCCTGCCTCCGAAGGATGAGGAGGGTGATCAGGAGGAGCCGATCCAGCTGGCGATCATCGGGCGTCCCAATGTCGGTAAATCCAGTCTGCTCAATGCGATCTGCGGAGAGCAGCGCGCCATCGTGAGCCCGATCCGCGGCACCACCCGCGACACCATCGACACCAGCCTCGAACGGGAGAACCGCTCCTGGCGACTGGTGGACACCGCCGGCATCCGCCGCCGTCGCAGTGTCAATTACGGCCCGGAATACTTCGGCATCAACCGCAGCTTCAAGGCGATCGAGCGCAGTGATGTGTGCGTTCTGGTGATCGATGCCCTGGATGGGGTCACCGAGCAGGATCAACGGCTGGCAGGTCGGATCGAGGAGGACGGACGGGCCTGTGTGGTGGTCGTCAACAAGTGGGACGCCGTTGAAAAGGACAGTCACACCTTGCCGGCGATGGAGAAGGAGCTGCGCGCCAAGCTCTACTTCCTCGACTGGGCGCCGATGCTGTTCACATCAGCGCTCACCGGACAGCGGGTGGACAGCATTTTCGCCCTGGCGGCCCTGGCGGTCGAGCAGCACCGGCGCCGGGTCAGCACCTCCGTGGTGAACGAGGTGCTCAAGGAGGCGCTGAGCTGGCGAAGCCCTCCCACAACCCGTGGTGGACGCCAGGGGCGGCTCTACTACGGCACGCAGGTGTCGAGCCGTCCGCCGAGCTTCACCCTGTTCGTCAATGATCCGAAACTGTTCGGAGAGACCTACCGCCGTTACGTGGAGCGCCAGATCCGGGAAGGACTCGGCTTCGATGGAACACCGGTGAAGCTGTTCTGGCGTGGCAAGCAGCAGCGCGATGCGGAACGGGATCTGGCACGCCAGCACCAACGATCCAGCTGAGCCATGGACTGGCTGCGTCAGATCCCCATGGGGCAGTACGTCGACGGCGCCGAGGGCTGGCCGCGACGGCTCGATCCGCGCCTGAAGCTGGCCTGGTCCCTGGTGTTCCTGCTGACCCCTGTGCTGGCCGGCCCCCTGTGGCGCCTCGCCCTGGTGCTTGGACTGCTGCTGATCACCCTGATCAGCGGTCTGCCGGTTCGCCTCTGGTGGAGATCCTTGCTGCTGCTGACCCTGCTCTCCATCGCTGTGGGTCTGCTCTCCCTGCTGCTGCCGGCGGTGGACCCTCCGTCACCTCTGAATCTGCGCGATCCGCAGGAGCTGCCGGGTCTCGGCACGGACTGGCCGAGCTGGGATCTGCTGCGCCTCGGGCCTGTTCAGCTGGGTCCGCTGACCCTGGGGCCTCTGGTGGTGGATCGGGCTTCGGCGCTGCTGGGCCTGCGCACCTCGACGCTGATCTTCACCGTGATCCACAGCGTCAATCTGGTGCTGCTCACCACGATGCCGGAGGACCTGGTCTGGGCTCTGACCTGGTGCCTGATGCCGCTGGAGCGGTTGGGATTGCCGATGCAGCGGCTGGGATTCCAGCTGCTGCTGGCGTTGCGGTTTCTTCCTCTGGTGCAGGAGGAGCTGCAGAACCTGCTGCGGGCCCTCGCCAGCCGGGCTGTGAGTTTCCGTCTCCTGGGATTCAAGGCTTCCTTCGGCCTGGTGCTCTCCGTCGGCGAACGACTGCTGGCCAACATCCTGTTGAGGGCGGAGCAGGGGGCGGATGCTCTGGTGGCCCGCGGCGGCAGGATCCTCAGTCCGGCGCGGCTGCGACTGCCGGTGGAATCGCCGGCGCGACTGCTCAACGGCGCGGCGGCCATGTCGCTGTTGATCGTGCTGTTTCTTCGCAGCAGGTACGGTGCGTTCTGACTTGCGATCCGGGTGATGGCAGCAGAGCGGTATCTCAATCACCCCACCTTCGGGATGCTCTACCGGGTGGCACCGGCCGGCGAAGGCCGAGACGTCTACGCGACCCTCTACGCGCAGCGGATGTTCTTTCTGGTGACGCTTCAGCCGCGCGGGGCTCAGTTCGAGGTGATCCCGTATCAGGACGCGCGCCATCATGCGGATGTGCACCTGAGCCGTTGCCGCCGCGATGGGTCGCCCGATCTGGAGGATTGGCGGCAGCTGTTTGATCAGACCTTCATCTGAACCGATGACAGCCTCTGCGGTCGATCGCTGGCGGGAGCTGCAGGAGCAGCTGCCCGGATCGGCCCGGCTGCTGGCCGTGAGCAAGGGGCATCCCGCCGAGGCGGTGCGGGCTCTGGCCGGGCTGGGTCAGCGGGCTTTCGGGGAGAGCCGACTGCAGGAAGCGCTTCCGAAGCAGGAGCAGCTGGAGGACCTTGCGCTGGAGTGGCATTTCATCGGTCGCCTGCAGAGCAACAAGGTGCGGGGGGTGGTGCGCGCTTTTCCCGTGATCCATTCGGTCGATTCCCTGGCCCTGGCTGAACGGGTTTCCCGGATCGCAGGGGAGGAGGCCTGTCATCCGCAGGTGTTGCTGCAGGTGAAGCTGCGCCCGGATCCCAGCAAGGGTGGTTTCTCGGCGGAGGGCCTGCTGGAGGCCTGGTCGGCTCTCGCAGCGCTCCCGCATCTCTCGATCACCGGCCTGATGACCATGGCGCCGCTCGAGGCTCAGGAGGAGGACCGCAGTGCCTTGTTCGCGGACTGCCGCGCCCTGGCCGACAGGCTGGAGCTGGCGGACTGTTCCATGGGCATGAGTGGTGACTGGCCCCTGGCGGTGCGGCAGGGCGGCACCTGGTTGCGCATCGGTTCGGCCCTGTTCGGTCCAAGGCCAACGTCACAGGATGGGGCTGAGTGACTTGCTTGAGCGGGGCTGAAACGCTATCCAGGGACAAGGTTGTCCGGCTCGCCCCGGACTTCGAACCTGCCTGCTCATCCACGTCTCAGCCTGAGAGGAATCCAAGGTGTCGCTGATTTCCCGCCTACGTGCCGTCGTCGCCGGAGACGACTATCTCGATGGCGATCTTGACGATCTCGTCTACGAAGACGAGCAGCAGGAGCAGGACCAGCGGGCCACCCATGCCGATGGGGGTGCGCTGGCGACCATTGCCGACAGCAACCCCTTCGATCTCGGCGACAGCCTGCCCGGATCCAATGTGATCGGCATGCCGGGCATCAGCACCGCCGCTGCGGAGGTGAATCTGATGGAGCCGCGCAGCTTCGATGAAATGCCCCGCGCCATCCAGGCCCTGCGCGAGCGCAAGACCGTCATCCTCAATCTCACGATGATGGAACCGGATCAGGCTCAGCGCGCGGTCGATTTCGTCGCGGGAGGCACCTTCGCCATCGACGGACATCAGGAGCGCGTCGGCGAGAGCATCTTCCTGTTCGCCCCCAGTTGCGTCACGGTCACCAACACCAGTCACGAGGAGACCTCCGCCCCCACGGTCGTCAGCCGCGAAAGCGACTCCAAGGAGGAGGAGAGCAGCTCAGCGCCCTCCCCCGCCTGGGGTGCGACCGCTCTCTGAGATCCGAGGTCTTGACTCCCGACGTGGGTGTGATCGGCCTGGGCCGCATGGCCCGGGCCCTTGTTGAACCCCTGCTCCAGCGTGGCGAGCTTGATCCTGGGGGCCTGATGGCCGTGGTCGGACGTGCCGCTTCGATCGAGCCCATCTCCCGTGAGCTGCCTTCCGGCGTGCGGCTGTTCTCTGCTGATGCAGCGACCGCCCGTGAGGTCTGGACAGCACCGCTCCAGCTGCTGGCGATCAAACCCCAGCAACTGGATGCGGTGGCGGCGGAAGCGCCCGCCGTCGTGGGGCAGCCTCTGCTCATTTCCGTGCTCGCCGGGGTCAGCCTGGCGCGATTGCAGCGGCTGTTTCCAGGACATCGCTGCATCCGGGCTGTGCCGAACACACCGGCCCTTGTGGGGGCCGGGTTGACGGCTCTGGCCTGGGGAGACGACATCAACCCTGAATCACGGACCCGGGTGCGTCATCTGTTCGCATCCGTCAGTGAAGTGCTGGAGCTGCCGGAGCCCAAGCTGGACGCTTTTCTGGCCCTCACCTCCTCCGGTCCCGCCTTTGTGGCGGTGGTGGCCGAGGCGATGGCGGATGGAGCGGTGGCGGCTGGACTTCCCAGAGATCAGGCGCTGCATCTGACCCATCGCACCCTGGCGGGCAGTGCCGCTCTGCTGCAGGAGCGACAGCTGCACCCGGCTCAGCTCAAGGACATGGTGAGTTCGCCCGCGGGCACAACAATCGCCGGTCTGCGTCGATTGGAGCAGGCCGGGGTCCGCTCCGCCCTGATCGAAGCCGTGCTGGCGGCCGCTGAGCGGAGTCGGGAACTCGCCTGAACTCAGGCCGCCAGTGGCCTGGTGGCCAGAAGGGTGCCGTACAGCTGCTCGATCGCGTCGATGTTGCGGCTCAGTCGGTAGCGCTCAAGCGCCCGCTGTCGTGCCCGGCGTCCGAGCTCCGCGGTGAGCACCGGTTGATCGCGCAGCACCGGCAGCAGGGTGCGCAGCTGGGTGGCCACTCCCTGGGTGCTCAACACGATTCCGGCCCCACCGTCCAGCACTTCGCCATCGGCACCCGCGTCGGTGGCGATGCAGGCCGTGCCGGTGGCCATGGCCTCCAGCAGCGCCAGAGACAGTCCTTCCACCAGGCTGGGCAGCAGGAAGACTTCGGCGCACTGCATCAGGGCGATGCGGGTGTTCAGGTCCGCTTCGTATCCCCACCAGAGGATCCCTGGCTCGTTGAAGCTGTTCTGGAGGGTGCCGCGCAGCGGACCGTCACCGACGATCACCAGTCGGCATCCCTGGGGTGACACCAGGCGCCAGGCCCGCAGCAGCGCCTCCACGTTCTTCTCCGTGGCAAGGCGGCCCATGTAGAGGAACGTGCGCTCCGATCCGAGGCGCTGCCGAACCCGTTGCAACAGCACGGCATCACCACCGTGACGGGACGGTGCCCAGCGATCGGTGTCCACGCCGTTGGGGATCACGGCCAGGCGGTCGGCCGGCACCCCGAGGCGGATCAGCACTTCCGCCTGCAGCTGGGAGAACACGATCACCCGGTCGTAACGGGCAAGCGCCGGGGCATAGAGCTGGTAGGAGAGCTGCTGGGTCCCGGCGGTGAGGTTGCGCATCCCCGCGTCGAAGGGGGGATGGAACGTGGCGACGAGGGGGACCCCCAGCTGCTGACAGAGGTCGGGTAAGCGGAAATCCAGCGGCGAGAGAGTCAGGCTGGCGTGGACGATGTCCGGCCTGATCCGTTCCAGGGAGTCCCTCAGTTCCCGCTGGGCGCCTGGAGAAGGGATGGTGTAGACCTGCGATTTCACCAGGTAGGGCAGGCTCACATCCGGATCATTGGCCAGCAGTGAGGTGGAACCGCTTTCCGGGCTGCGGGGATTGTCGAAATGAATGAAGTGAGTCTGGTGACCGCGTTCACGCAGGGCCTCCGTGGTGCTCAGGCCGTAGGAGACATTGCCGCAGAACGGAGATTTCTTACCCAGCCAGGCAATCTGCACCAAGCGCTCTGCGGTCCTCCTCTGGCAAGGCAGCAAGTTAGCAGCGCTTCCAGGGTCTCTCCAGCACTGCCGCGCCGAGGGCCAGGGTCGCCAGCAGCAGCAGCACCGGCCTGAGTCCGACGCTGCTCACGAGGGTCCCCGCCAGCACCAGCGGCAGGCTGAGGGCGATGTTGATCAGGTTGTTCTGCAGGCCGAACACGCGGCCCCGTTCCCGTTCCGGGGTGTCCTCCTGCAGTGTCGTCTGGGCTGGGATCGCCACCAGGGCGGCACCGATGCCGAGCAGGGTGCAGAGGCTCAGTGTGATCAGCAGGCGCCCCTGGAGCTGGCCGAGCAGCACCAGGCAGCAGGTGATGGCAGCCAGTCCGGCGGCTCCGAGATGGTGGCGGCTGATGCGATGCCCGAGCTGGGCGGTCAGCACCGCTCCGATCGCCATACCCAGGCCACTCATGGCCAGCAGGCTGCCGAATCCCGTCGGCCCCAGGCTGCTGATCGACCCCGCCAGGCTGATGGCGAGCACGTACATCGCGGCCAGCAGGCTGTAGAGCAGCACCAGATTGCGCATGGCCCGCCGCACGGTCGGCCGTTTCACCAGCACCTGCAGTCCTTCACGGATCTCTTCCCCGATGCCGATGTTGTTCGGCCGTGAGGGGGTCTCGCGCAGACGGATGGTGCTGAGGCTGAGAGCCGCCATGCCGTAGCAGAACGGCAGCAGCAGGAATTCACCTCCCGACAGTCCCAGGCTGGCGAGGCTCTGATTGAGCAGTCGCAGGATCGGTTGACCGAGGGCGAAGCCCACGATGGTGGCCGCCATGCTGGTGGCCTGGTAAAGCGAATTGGCCGCCAGCAGCAGTTTGTTCGGCACCAGCAGCGGAATGGCCGCCTGTTCCGCCGGGGCGAAGAACTGGGTGAGCACCGACTCCAGGAAGGTCATCAGCAGCAGGGCCCAGTACCCCCAGCTGAGCCCGAGCAGTTCAGGACCCGGCAGGAGACAGACAGGGGCCAGCAGCACCAGCAGGGCCCGCATGGCGTTGGAGGCCACCATCACCCGCCGTTTCGGCCAGCGGTCGGCCCAGACCCCCGCCAGCATTCCCAGCAGCACGGCGGGCACGGTGTTGGCCACGTAGATGCCTGTCGCCAGCAGGGTGATGCGCTGAGCTCTGGTCTCGATGTCCATGCGGATGGCGGAGGCGACCTCCGCCATGGCGCCGCTGCTCTGAGCGTCCTGACTCACCCAGTGCTGGGCGATCAGGAACACCATCAGCACGATGTAGAACTTGTCCGCCAGCTGGGAGAAGATCTGGCCGATCCAGAGCCGGCGGAAGTCCTCGAGCCGCACCACGGCCATCAGACCCTGGCGTCCCTCCTCCCGCGCGCTGGAAACCGTGCCGCTCAAGATCCGCCCGCGTCGGGCACATGATCGCTCACCGCAGGGTGAGCCAGCGATTCCCGCAGCATCGGCAACGCCCGGCTGCCTCTCGGCAGATGGCTGCGGATCCAGAGCTCCACGACGGAGAGCAGCCTGAGCCAAACCGGTTCGGGGCCCATCAGCTCCCCGGAGCGTCGGCAGGGCAGATCCGGGCGGGGCAGCCGCTGCAGCAGGGCCAGCTCCGACGGATTCAGCATCAGCCGCGCCGTGGGTTCCGCCCCGATGGCGAAGCCGTCCTCGGGCAGAAGGCTGCAGCGCCAGTCCCACTGACCGATGGGGGGATCCAGCGGGGCGCCGCTGCGGCAGCAGCTCTGCAGCGGCAGCCCGTAGCCCCCGAGGCTCAGCAGGTGGACACAGCCCTGAACGGTGCTCGCCAGCACCATTGTCGGGGCCTCGGCCCGTTGCTCGAGCCGCTCCAGATGCAGCATCAGGGTCGCCAGCATTCCGGTGATCGGATCGTCATCAGCGCCCATCAGCAGGCAGAGATCACTGAGGGCCTGAGCGGCGGCCAGGGTCTCCAGCCGCCGGCCCAGACCGCTGAAACTGCGCTGGACGCGCAGTTGCCGCACCCGGGCCAGTCCGCTGCGGCCTCCCACCTGAAGCTCCAGGAGGGTGAGCGGGGCAGCGGCGGCCAGGCTGCTTTTTGGTCGTCGCGCCCCAGGGACCGCCAGCCGGCTCACCCCCTCCGCCTCGCTGAGCAGAGTGAGCAGCCGGTCGTGCTCCCCCAGGGGACCCACCTTCAGGACGAGCCCTTCCAGCCGTCGTTCCGCCATGGGGTCAACCGATGGGCTGGCGCTGGGACTGGAGCAGTTGAGGAGCACTGCTGGTGCCGAGCAGGTTGGCGCCGGCGGCCACCAGATCGTGCACCAGCTCCAGGCTGTGGATCCCGCCAGCGGCCTTGATCGCGCAGCGGCCGCGACAGAGCTGTTTCAGCTGGCTCACCTGATCGGGATGGCAGGCGGGGCCGAAACCGTTTCCCGTCTGCACACCGCTGGCCCCGGCATCGATCGCCGCCTCCACCGCCAGTTCCAGCTGCGCGTCGCTGAGCCTGGCCATGTCGAGCACCACCCGCAGGGGGAGGCCCAGGTCACACAGAGCTGCCAGGTCCTCGGCGAAGCGGCCGGAGTCGCCATCGGCCAGGGCGCTGAAATCCGGCACCACATCCAGCTCGTCGGCGCCGTTGGCTGCCGCCCACTGGGCCTCAGCCAGTCGCAGACCGGCGGGGAGGGTGCCGAACGGAAAGTCGATGGCGGCGATCAGTCGTGGACCGTCACCACCCCCGAGTCGATGGCGCAGGGCCGGCAGCCTGGCCAGGGTGCCGCAGATGGCCCGGATGTTCCGTTCCCGGCTGGCATCGCAGCATTCGATCAGCTGCTCGGTATTCAGCAGCGGGTCGAGGATGGCCTGATCCAGAAGGGGAGGCAGATCCGGAAGGTCCTGAAGGGGATCGGCCATGGCGGTTGCGGTCTTCAGTCCCGAGCCTGAATCACGCCGTAGCCCCCATGGTTGCGCCGGTAGATCACCTGCAGCTCACCGCTGTCACTGTCGCGGAAGAGGTAGAAGTCGTGATCGATCAGATCGAGCTGATGACGGGCCTCCTCCAGGCTCATCGGCGGCATCGCGAAATATTTGCGGCGCACGCCGGGGTCGGGGAGCTCGGCATGGCGGCCCTTCAGCAGTGAGCCGTCCACCGGTTCGTCATCGGTGATCGATTCGGTGCCGGGCGTCAGGCTGGCGCTGTGGCCGTGGCTGTGGTGGTGATCGCTGTGGCGCTCCTTCCAGCGCCGCAGCTGACGCGCCAGCTTCCCAGCGGCCATGTCGATGCTGGCGTAGAGGTTCTCACTGCGCTCCTGAGCCCGGATCACGGTGCCGTTGGCGAAGACCGTCACCTCCGCGGTCTGCTGAGGAACACGGGGGTTGCGGGCCACTGAGAGATGCACATCCGCCTCGCGCACCGCCTCAGCGAAGTGATGCGTCGCCCGTTCGAGCTTGGTCTGGGTGTAGTCCCGCAGGGCAGGCGTGATCTCGAGGTTGCGACCATGGATCAGCAACTTCATGCAACGCTCCTGTGCCGATTGTTGACGGCAAATTAGGAACGGTTGGCGATTCGGCACAGTCCTCCGGTGCAATTCTTTTTGAGCCTGCGGAGCCGGTGCCGTTCGAGCAGGCCTGGAGCGCTCAGCGGCTCTGGCAGCAGCGTCTTCTGGAGAATCCCTGCCAGCCGCAGGCGGTCTGGTTGCTGCAGCATCCGGCCTGTTACACCCTCGGTCGCGGTGCCAGCGCTGAGCATCTTCACTTCGATCCGCAGGTTCCGCCGGCTCCGCTGCACCGGATCGATCGCGGAGGGGAGGTGACGCACCATCTGCCAGGCCAGCTGGTGGCTTATCCGGTGCTGGATCTGCGTCGTCACCAGCCGGACCTGCACTGGTATCTGCGTCAGCTGGAACAGGTGCTGCTGGATGTGCTTGCGGAGTTCGACCTGGTGGGAGAGCGCATCCCGGGCTTCACAGGGATCTGGCTGGAAGGTCGCAAGGTGGCGGCCATCGGAACCGGATGCCGTCGCTGGATCACCCAGCACGGTCTCGCTCTGAATGTGTCCTGTGCGCTGAGCGGGTTTGAGCTCATCACCCCCTGCGGTCTCCGGGGCAGCCGGGTGGGTCGTCTGTGCGACTGGCGGCCTGGGTTGACGGTGGAACAGGTTCAGCCCCGGCTGCGGGAAGCCCTGCGCCGACGTTTCGATCTGGTCTGGTCCGCGGAAGCGTGATAGGCCTGAGCCCATCGATGGATCGCCTCCGATGACGGCCAGCTGGACCCCGACACGCCAGGAGCAGGACTCGCTACGACGCCATCAGCACGTCCTCGAGCTGCAGCGGGTTGATGCGATCTGGCCCTGGCTGGCGGATCACCACGGCACCCTGACGGCCCTGGATGCGCCCCATGTGGCTCATCCGGAACGGCTCAGCTTCGCGGAACTGGCTCAGTGCATCGCCACGGCGGCTGCTGCTTTCCGGGAGCAGGGTCTGGAAGCCGGCGAGGTGGTGGCGCTGTTCGCCGAGAACAGCCCCCGCTGGCTGGTGGCTGATCAGGGGCTGATGCGGGCCGGAGCTGCCGATGCCGTGCGGGGGGCGTCCGCTCCGGTGGAAGAGCTGCGTTACATCCTGTCGGACTGTCGGGCCACTGCCCTGGTGGTGCAGAACGCGGAGGTGTGGCGACGCCTGGCGTTGACACCGGAGCAGCGAGCCCCGCTTCGCTTCGTGCTGCAGCTGGAAGGGGAGCCTCAGGACGGGGTGATGAGCTGGGACGCCTTCCTGGCGAGCGGGCGTGGTCGCCCGTCGGTGCCATGCGACGCGGATCGTGAGCCGTCACGTCAGGCGGTGGCCACGGTGCTCTACACCTCCGGCACCACCGGCCAGCCCAAGGGGGTGCCGCTGACCCACGCCAACCTGCTGCATCAGATGCACTCTCTGGCCTGTGTGGCCTATCCGGCACCGGGCTCGCCTGTGCTCAGCGTGTTGCCGATCTGGCACGCCTATGAGCGCAGTGCCAGTTACTACTTCCTGTCCTGCGCCTGCACGCAGACCTACACCACGATCAAGCAGCTGAAGAAGGATCTGCCGCGGGTGCGGCCGATCGCCATGGCCACGGTGCCGCGTCTGTGGGAAGCGGTGCAGGCTGGGTTCGAGGATGTGCTGAAAACCTTTCCGCCGTCGCGACAGCGGCTGTTGAGAGCGGCCCTGGCCAACAGTGCGGCCCAGCGGCGTGCGATGCGGACCGCGCGCAACCTGCTGCTGGAACCGATGGCTCCGGCCGCCCGGCTGGCGGCGGCTGCGGAAGCGGGGCTGCGCTGGCCTCTGCACGCCCTTGCCTCCACGCTGATCTGGCCGAAGCTGCGGCTTCAGCTCAGCGGCGGACAGCTGCGGTATCCCATCAGCGGTGGCGGAGCCATTGCCCCTCACATCGATGCGTTCTTCGAAGCGGTGGGGATCGAGCTGCTGGTGGGGTACGGACTCACGGAGACCAGTCCGGTGGTGAGCTGCCGCCGACCGTGGCGCAACATCCGCGGCAGTGCAGGCCTGCCGATGCCGGAGACCGAGTTCCGCATCGTCGATCCGGAGTCAGGGGAGGATCTGGGACTGCGCCGCAGGGGCCGGGTGCTGGTGCGCGGTCCCCAGGTGATGGGGGGCTATCTGGGCCGGCCGGAGGCCAGCGCCAAGGTGCTCGATGCTGAGGGCTGGTTCGACACCGGTGATCTGGGACTGCTGCTCGCGGATGGTTCGCTGGCGTTGACCGGCCGCGCCAAGGACACGATCGTGCTGAGCAGCGGTGAGAACATCGAGCCCGGTCCACTGGAGGAGGCTCTGGTGGCCAGTCCGCTGATCGAGCAGGTGATGCTGGTGGGTCAGGACGAACGCCAGCTCGGAGCACTGGTGGTGCCCAGGGTGGAAGCGCTTCAGACCTGGGCCTCGGAGCAGGGGATGGCCCTGGCGGAGGATCTCGGAGGGCGCCCGGGGGATGCGCTGTTGTTGAAACGGCTGATGCAGGAGTGCAACCGGTTGCTCAAGGGACGATCCGGGTCCCGCGGGGATGAGCGCTTGGCCGGGGTGGTGCTGGTGGATCCCTTCAGCATCGAGAACGGTCTGCTCACGCAGACGCTCAAGCAGCGTCGCGATCGCATCACGGCCCGGGATGCTGCCCTGATCGAGCAGCTGTACGGCCGATGAGGGGATGATCATGGAGGTGATTGACCTGAGGCCGCACGGCTGAGACGCTTGCTGCTTCTCAAGCAGTCCCATGGCCGACGGCACCATCCTGACGATCAAGCGCCCGATCACCGTTCGTGCCGTGGTGACCCCCACCTGGAAGGAGGAAGCGGAGCGGGAGATCAGCAACGGCATCGCCAACTGCGATCAGCAGCTGGCCCAGCTGGAGCAGGAGGGTCAGCAGGTCGTGGATGAGGTGCGCCGTCAGAGCGCCAACCCGCTCGATCCCCGGGTGCAGGAGCAGGTGGCTCAGATTCAGCAGCAGGTCGCCGCCAAGCGTTCCGAGATCGAGGAGCAGAAACGCGGGTTGCTGCAGCAGCAGGCTCAGGTGCGTGAGCTCGAGCTGGAGCAGATCGTGGAGCAGGGCCAGTTGGAGAGCACCTGTGAGCTCGCCGTCGGCGACAACCTGGTGCAGAAGATGCAGGTGTCGATCGTCGTGCGGGACGGTGTCGTTCAGGCCATTGAGGAGGCCTGATCAGCAGCCATCAGCTGACTCGTAAACTCCCCTGATCTGCCCTCTCGGAGACGGTTTTGGCAACCCACGACATCTTCATGCCTGCCCTCAGCTCCACCATGACGGAGGGCAAGATCGTGGAATGGCTGAAGCAACCCGGCGACAAGGTCGGGCGGGGGGAGTCGGTGCTCGTGGTCGAGTCCGACAAGGCCGACATGGATGTGGAGTCCTTTCAGGACGGCTATCTGGCCGCGGTGCTGATGCCGGCCGGCAGCACCGCGCCGGTGGGCGAGACGATCGGACTGATCGTGGAAAGCGAGGCGGAGATCGCTGATGCCAAGGCCTCGGCTCCGGCAGCCCCCGCTGCCGCTGCTCCTGCACCGACGGCCACAGCTCCTGCTCCCGCACCGACGCCTGCCCCCGCACCGGTGGCTGCGGCAGCTCCCGTGGCAGCTCCGCCTCCGGCAGCCATTCAGCCGTCTGCTCCGGTTGTCAACGACGGCCGCATCGTCGCCAGCCCCCGTGCCAAGAAGCTGGCGTCTCAGATGGGCGTGGATCTGGCCACCGTGCGCGGCAGCGGCCCCCACGGCCGGATCCAGGCAGAGGACGTGGAGAAGGCGAGCGGTCAACCGATCTCCGTTCCGAGGGTCGCTGAGGGCACAGCTCCTGCCGTCACTGGAGGCGCGTCCTCTGCTGCAGCGGCACCGGCCGCACCGGCTGGCAGCAGCTTCGGGCGACCCGGTGAGACCGTGCCCTTCAACACCCTGCAGGGGGCGGTCAACCGCAATATGGAAGCCAGCCTGGCGGTGCCCTGCTTCCGTGTCGGGTACACGATCACCACCGACAAGCTGGATGCCTTCTACAAACAGGTGAAGCCCAAGGGCGTCACCATGACCGCCCTGCTGGCCAAGGCCGTGGCCGTCACGCTGGCTCGCCATCCCCAGGTGAATGCCGCCACCACGGCGGCCGGTATGGCCTACCCCGCCGACGTGAACGTGGCCGTGGCCGTGGCCATGGAGGACGGCGGCCTGATCACGCCGGTGCTGCGCAATGCCGACCGCACCGATCTCTATGAGATGTCACGCCAGTGGGGTGATCTGGTGAAGCGCTCCCGCAGCAAGCAGCTGCAGCCGGAGGAATACAGCACCGGTACCTTCACCCTCTCCAATCTCGGCATGTTCGGTGTCGATCGCTTCGATGCGATCCTTCCTCCCGGCACCGGCGCGATCCTGGCGGTGGCGGCATCACGCCCCACCGTGGTGGCCGGCAAGGACGGTTCCATCGCCGTGAAGCGTCAGATGCAGGTGAATCTGACCGCCGATCACCGGGTGATCTACGGGGCTGACGGTGCGGCCTTCCTGAAGGATCTGGCGGAGCTGATCGAGACCCGCCCCGAGAGTCTGGCGCTCTGATCGGAGTGTCCGATCCCAGGGACCGGCAGCTCAGCAGCTACCACTATCCACTGCCGCCTGAGCGCATCGCGCAGGCCCCGGTCGAGCCACGGCACAGCGCCCGGCTGCTGATGGTGCCTCCTGCGGGCAGCGGCGTGGCGTCGACCCGGCATCGTCAGGTCTGGGATCTGCTCGAGGAACTGCAGTCCGGTGATCTGCTGGTGGTCAATGACACCCGGGTGCTCAAGGCGCGTCTGAGGGTGCGCCGCGCCGGTGGCGGACTGTCGGAACTGCTGGTGCTGGAGCCCCGCGGTCAGGGGTTGTGGCTCTGTCTGGCCCGGCCGGCCAAGCGGATGCGGGCTGGGGACGTTCTCACCATCGATGGAACTGAGATCAGGCTCACCGTGGCGGCAGAGGATGCCGCCAGCGGCGGGCGCATCGTTCAGTTTCCGGACGACTGCACCGATGCGGCGACGATCGAGACCCTGCTCAACCGGTGCGGTGAGGTGCCGCTGCCGCCCTACATCGAACGGCACGACCCCGGAGATGCCGAGCGGTATCAGACCCGCTACGCCGAGCGACCCGGAGCCGTCGCAGCCCCGACGGCGGGGCTGCATTTCAGTGATGCACTGCTGGACGCGTTGGCCCGCAAGGGAGTGGAACTGGCCCGGATCACCCTGCATGTGGGACTCGGCACGTTCCGCCCCGTGGAGACGGAGGATCTCACCACGCTCGAACTGCACAGCGAGTGGATCGAGGTCAGTCCGGCGGTGGTGGAGACGATCCGCCACTGCTCAGGTCGGGTGATCGCCGTCGGCACCACCAGCGTGCGGGCCCTCGAGGGAGCAGCGCAGGTCCATGGCGGAGAGCTGAAGCCGTTCACCGGCCCCGTGGATCTGGTGATTCAGCCCGGCTATCGCTTCCGCGTGGTGCAGGGGCTGATCACCAACTTTCATTTGCCGAAGAGTTCGCTGCTGTTGTTGGTGAGCGCTCTGATCGGCCGGGAGACGCTGCTGGGGCTCTACAGCGAAGCGATCAGCAGGAACTACCGCTTCTTTTCCTATGGCGATGCGATGTGGATCGCGCCGGAGGCGGTGCTGGATGCAGCCAGACCCCCGACGCGCTGATCGAGCTCAGACAGCAACAGGTTCCTCGATGATGCCCGTGGGCACCTCGCTGAACATCACCGAGGAGAGGTAACGCTCGGCCAGATCGGGAAGCACCACCACAATGGTTTTTCCGGCGTATTCATCCTGTTCCGCCAGGCGGATGGCTGCAGCTGCAGCGGCGCCGCAGGAGATGCCCACCAGAAGTCCCTCCTCCTCGGCCAGGCGCAGAGCCATGGCGATGGATTCGTCGTTGGTCACCTGCTCCACCTTGTCGACCACGGAGAGGTCGAGGTTCTTGGGGATGAATCCGGCGCCGATGCCCTGGATCTTGTGGGGGCCGGGCTTGACGTCCTCACCATTGAGGGTCTGGGTGATCACCGGACTGTGGCTGGGCTCCACGGCCACCGATTCGATCGCCTTGCCGGCCTCGTTCTTGATGTAGCGGGAAACGCCGGTGATGGTGCCACCGGTGCCGACGCCGGCCACGAGCACATCGATCGCTCCGTCGCAGTCGTTCCAGATCTCCGGACCGGTGGTCTTGAAGTGGATCTCCGGGTTGGCGGGATTATCGAACTGGCCGGGCATGAAGTACTTGGCCGGGTCGGTCTCGGCGATCTCCTTGGCCTTGGCGATGGCGCCGGGCATGCCTTTGGCAGCTTCGGTGAGAACGATCTCGGCGCCGAGCACGGCCATCACCCGACGTCGTTCGATCGACATCGATTCGGGCATGGTCAGGATCAGCTTGTAGCCGCGCGCAGCAGCCGTGAAGGCCAGGGCGATGCCGGTGTTGCCGGACGTGGGCTCGACGATCACCTTGTCCTTGGTGAGGGCGCCGCTCTTCTCGGCGTCCCAGATCATGTTGGCGCCGATGCGGCACTTGACGCTGTAGGCAGGGTTCCGGCCTTCGACCTTGGCCAGCACGGTGGCCTTGCAGTTCTTGGTGACGTGGTTCAGCTTCACCAGCGGGGTGTTGCCGATGGCCTGGCTGTTGTCGTCGTAGATGCGGGACATGAAGCGTCTGTAAGGGCCCGAAAGGTCAACCTAGAAACACAACCCGCTCGGGAGCCTGGTTGTTAAGGGCTTTTTCAGGCTTCCCTCCCGCTCTCAGGCGTCCAGAGCGTCGCAGAAGCGTTCCCAGAGTTCCCCGGGGTCCTCCAGTCCCACCGAAACGCGCAGCAGGTGGGAGGGCACGCCGCACTCCGCGGCCCATCCGAGTTCGTCGTAGTGCGCCAACTGGGTGTAGGGACAGGCCAGGGTGAATGAGGTGCCCAGGCTGGGTCCCTTGCAGACCCTCAGGGCGTCGTACACCCTCGATGCCTTGGCTTCACCCTGCTTCAGCTCAAGGGACAGCAGGCAGCCGTGGCCTCCATCCGGGCGCATCAAGGCCAGGAAATGGGCGCAGTCCTTCGGGTGCTGCACACGCGCCACCGCCGGGTGTCTCTCCAGCCGTTCCGCCAGCGCAAGGGCATTGGCATCCAGCTGCGGCACCCGCTGGTCAACGTCGCGGCTCGCCTCCTCCAGGGCGATGGCATCGCCATCCGCCAGCCGGGCAACCGGGGAGATGGCCGTCAACAGTTGATCACTCCAGGGGGAATGGGGGCTCACGAGCAGGCTGCCGGCCATCACATCGCCACGGCCGGCGAAGCTCTTGGTGAGCGAGGTGAAGATCAGATCCACATGGGGCAGGGCCCTGAGGTTGAGGCCGGTGCCGATGGTGTCGTCGGCGATCACGGGAATGCCATGGCGGTGGGCCAGCTCAGCCACGGCCGGCAGATCCACACAGCGCAGCAAGGGATTGCTGGGCAGTTCAACGATCACAGCTGCGGGATCGCGACGCTCCAGGGCATCCTTCAGCTCCTCCAGGTTGTTCCCCTGCAGCAGCTCGCCGCCGTGGAACACCACCTGCGGCTGCTTGAGCACATCCACGTAGGGGAAGCCCAGCTGCAGGGTGGGGCGATTCGGCTTGAGGCTTTGGATGGCGGAGAGCGCCGCATGCAGTCCGGCCATGCCGGCTGGGTGCAGGCTGATCCGATGGGCCTCGATGCCGTGGATGGCGGCCAACCGCTGTCGCACCGCTGTGCGGGCCGCTTCAGCCGTTGCTGGCGCCGGAGCTGATTCCCGTCCCAGCGCAACGGCGGCCTGACGGGAGGAGGCCCCCAGACCCGTGTGCTGCCAGAAGGCCTTGGCGTGGGGGCTGGTGCTGGCGTCGGTGTGCAGGGCCACAAGCGTCTCGTCACGGGTCAGCCGGGTGTGACCATCCGGTTCCTGGCGTTGGCAGTGGGCCTGGGCTGCACGGGCGGCTGCTTCTGTGGAAAACGGCCATGCGGTCAAACCATCCACGGCCATCTGGACGGACAGCTCCTGCAGCAGGGGGTGCAGCCCGAAGCGGGGATAAATCGTCTGCAGGGCCTTGCGACAGGCGGGATCCTTCTCCTCGTAGGCGATCACGTCCTGCCAGCGCGGCAGTGTCATCGAGACGGCATGGGTCGCGTCGGGGAGCGGTTGCCCCAGATCCTTTCCCTGCCAGCAGGGATCGTGCAGCAGATCGCGGGGACTCACACCAGCTGCTCCAGGGCCTGCTGCAGATCCGTCTGCAGATCCACCAGGTCCTCGCAGCCAACGGAGAAGCGCACCAGCCCGTCGTCGATGCCCAGCCTGGTCTTCACCTCTGAAGAGACAGCGGCGTGGGTCATGGTGGCCGGATGGCAGATCAGGCTCTCGATGCCTCCCAGGCTCTCGGCCATGGTGAACCAGCGCAGCCGTTTGCACAGGGCGTAGGTCTGCTCCTGGCTGGCATCGAAGCTCACCGTCACGATGGCGCCTCCGGCGGCCATCTGCCGGCTGGCAACCGCATGCTGAGGGTGATCCGCTCGGTGGGGGTAGCGCACCCAGTTCACCCTGGGGTGCTCCGCCAGCTGGTCGGCAAGAGCGGCAGCGTTGGCCATCTGCTGCCGCAGCCGCAGCGGCAGGGTCTTGATGCCCCGGGTGATCAGCCAGCAGTCGAACGGCGAGGGCTGCAGACCCAGCGCCTTCTGGGAGAACACCATTTTCTGGTGCCAGTCGGGGTCGTTGGTGCAGACGGCTCCACCCAGAGCATCGGAGTGACCGTTGATGTATTTGGTGGTGCTGGTGAGTGACAGGGTGGCTCCCAGCTCAAGCGGTCGCTGCACCAGGGCCGTGGCAAAGGTGTTGTCCACCAGCACGGGGATACCGAGGGACTGGGCCACGGCGCAGACCTCCTGGAGGTCGATCACCTTGAGCAGGGGGTTGGTGGGACTCTCCAGCCAGACCATCGCAGGCTTGTGGGATCGGATCTCCTGCAGGGCCTCCGGGCGGGTGAAATCCACCCAGGCGGTGCGCAGGCCGAACTTGGCGAACACCTGCTCGAACAGACGCACGGTGCAGCCGTAGAGGTTCTCTTCGCACAGCACCAGATCTCCCTGCTTCAACTGGGAGACCACGGCGGTGATGGCGCTGACGCCGGAGGCGAACACGGTGGCATGGCTGCAGCCCTCCACCGAGGCGAGCACAGCGTCGAGGATGCGGAAATTGGGGTTGCCGGAACGGGTGTAGTCGAAGCCGGCGGAATTGCCGTGGGCAAAGGTGGAGGTTGGAAAGATCGGAGGCATCACGGTGCCGGTGTCCCCAGCGAAGCTGTCGCCGTGATGGATCACCCGGGTGTTCAGACCTTCGTTGCCGCCTTCCTTCAATGCCACTGAAGCCACAGTGACAGGCTAAGAAATCAAGGTCAGCACGATTTCGTGAGTAAATGCACTCGAAATCTTCACGATTTCGTGCCAATAGAAAGCCCTCGCCGTTGGGCGAGGGCTGATGGACGATCGCAGGCTGAACCGTTGAAGGATCAGTCGAGGTCGGGCATGCCCAGCACAGGCTCAGCCTCACGGCTGATGCCTTTCTCGAAGCCAGCAGCAGCAGCGCGAGCGCGGCCGGCGTGCCAGAGGTGACCGATCAGGAAGAAGAAGGCGAGCACGAACTGCGTTGCACCCAGCCACTGGCGGAGGTTCACGTAGTTCACCGAGTTGGGCTCGGTGATGATGCCGCCCACGGAGTTGATCGAGGCGTTGGGAGCGTGGGTCATGTACTCAGCCGCACGGCGCACTTGCCAGGGCTGAATGTCGTTCTGCAGCTTGTCGAGGCTGAGACCGTTGGGGCCACGCAGGGGCTCCAGCCAGGGACCACGGAAGTCCCAGAAACGCATGGTTTCACCACCGAAGATGATTTCACCGGTTGGTGAGCGCATCAGGTACTTACCAAGGCCGGTGGGGCCCATGGCGGAACCGATGTTGGCGCCGAGGCGCTGGTCACGCACCAGGAAGGTGAAGCTCTGAGCCTGGGATGCCTCAGCGTTGGTGGGGCCCCAGAACTCGGAGGGATAGGCGGTGTTGTTGAACCAGATGTAGGCCGAGGCGATGAAGCTCATGAAGCTCAGGGCGCCGAGGCTGTAGCTCAGGTAGGCCTCACCGTTCCAGATGAAGGCGCGACGCACCCAGCCGAAGGGCTTGGTGATGGCGTGCCAGATGCCACCGAAGATCAGGGTCAGACCCAGCCAGATGTGGCCACCGATGATGTCCTCCATGGAGTTCACACCGATGATCCAGCCTTCGCCGCCGAAGGGGGCGCGAGTCAGATAGCCGAAGATCACGCCCGGATCGAGGGTCGGGTTGGTGATCATGCGGACGTCACCGCCGCCGGGGGCCCAGGTGTCGTAGACGCCACCGAAGAACATGGCCTTGAAGACCAGCAGCAGGCAGCCGACGCCCAGAAGAATCAGGTGATAACCAATGATGTTGGTCATCTGGTTCTTGTCGCGCCAGTCCTGGGAGAAGAAGGAGGAGTAGTTCTCCAGGATCTCCGGACCGCGCAGAGCGTGGTACAGACCGCCCAGGCCGAGAACGGCAGAGCTGATCAGGTGCAGAACACCGACCACGAAGAAGGGGAAGAGATCAGTGACCTCACCGCCGGGGCCCACGCCGTAGCCAAGGGTGGCGACGTGGGGCATGCAGATGAAGCCCTGCTCATACATGGGCTTGTCGAAGGTGAAGTGACTCACTTCGAACAGCATCATGGCGCCGGCCCAGAACACCATCAGGCCAGCGTGCGCCACGTGGGCGCCGAGCAGACGGCCGGACAGGTTGATCAGACGAGCGTTGCCAGACCACCAGGCGTAGCCGGTGGAGTCGAGGTCTTTGCCGCCAGTGGCGCCAAGACCGGGATTAGAGAGCGTTACCACGGGGCAGAACCTCTTCAGGGAAGACGAAGTTTTCGTGCGGCTGGTCAGCCGGTGCCATCCAGGCACGCAGACCTTC
>ERZ802822.81-NODE-81-length-69793-cov-11.732472_pt1 | contig 69793 bp, 66 predicted proteins | sample MGYA00345649_ERZ802822 | MGnify/ENA primary metagenome ERZ802822 (study PRJEB30503, sample SAMEA104212359) | marine metagenome | biome: Westerlies Biome; feature: [SRF] surface water layer (ENVO:00010504) within the epipelagic zone...; material: water... | reverse complement strand
TAAAGCATTAATTCTTGTTTTAATCGAAATCATTCATGTATCTTAGCAATTACAAAAAATTTAAATATTAACAAATTATTATTATTAACTAAACTAAATGTTTATGAAAACTTTATTCAGAATACTTATGGTTTTCGTGCTGACTACTCAAGTAGCTTTAGCACAGAGAACTGTTTCTGGTGTTGTTTCTGATTCTGACGGTATTCCACTTCCTGGAGCAACCGTTGTAATTCAAGGAACTTCTACTGGAGTAACAACTGATTTTGATGGGAACTTTTCTATATCTGCTGATAATGGAGATGTTCTTGTTGTTAGTTTTGTTGGTTATGAAAATTCTCTTGCAACTGTTGGTTCAGGGAATACTTATAACGTTTCATTACAAGCTGACAACGAATTAGAAGAAGTTATAGTAACTGCACTAGGTCTTGAAGTTAAGAAAGATGAGGACGTAAGTTCCGCAACACTTATTAAGAGCGAGGTAATTCAACGTTCAGGTGAAGCTGGTCTTATTCAGAGTCTTGCTGGTAAAACTTCAGGTGTAATAGTCACATCAAATACAGGTGACCCAGGTGCGGGTGGTTACGTCCAGATTCGTGGACAAAATACAATATTAGGTTCTAGCTCACCATTGATAATTATAGATGGTGTTCCAATATCTAATTCAACTTTTGGTTCTAGCACCGCTGGTGTTTCTGAATCATCACGTTTAAATGATATACCTGCTAGTGATATAGCTAGTGTTACTGTACTTAAAGGTGCGGCTGCTACTGCCCTATGGGGGTCTGGTGCTGCAAATGGTGCTCTTGTAATTACTACTAATCAAGGAAATGCAGGTGTTGGAGAAATGAGCATTGACTTTAACGCATCTGTCTCTATAGATGAAGTTAACAGAGAACATCCAAAACAAAATCTTTACGGACAAGGTTTTGGAGGAAACTGGAACTCAAATGCTTCAGGTTTATCTTGGGGAGATAAAATCTCAGATAGATCTGGTGGATCCGATGTTTATGATACTTCTGGCCCTTACTTTACTGGTGATATTACAGGTCAAACTTATTACCCTGTCACTGGAAAGAATTCTAGGCAAACATTTAATCAGGAAAATAGAGATCAAATTTTTAGAACTGGTCTTACTCAAAATTACAGCATAGGTGTTAATTATAGAGCAAACGAAAATAGTAACACTTATTTAAGTTACTCGAAATTAGATCAATTAGGTGTTATTAATGGAAAATCTGAGTATCAAAGAAATACTTTCAGAATTAATCAGACTACCCAGTTAACTCCATGGTTAGAGGCAAGAATTAATGCTTCTTATGTCCAATCGGAGTCTGAAAGAATTCAGCAAAGTTCAAACCTTAACGGTTTATATTTAGGATACTTAAGAACTTCTCCTGATTTTAACAATACTGATCACATTGGTACATACTACTCAGGTCCAAATGATGCTGTTGGTAATCCTCTTAGTCATAGATCGTATAGAGCAAGACATATTGGTCAAGCTCCAGCTATTTATAATAACCCAGGATGGACAATCAATGAGCTAGATAACCCTAACGAAGTTGATCGTATAATTCTTGCGCCACAGGTTAAAGTAACTCTTGCCGATAACATTACTGTTACAGGTAGATATGGATTAGACTTCTATTCTGATAGAAGAGAGGAATATTATCCAGTTAATTCTGCAGGTTCATATACAAATGGTGGATTTTTTAAAGATGATTTCGAAGAAAGAACTGAAAATGCTAACATTTTTGTAAACGGTAACTTTGATTTAACAGACGATATACAATTGAGTGCAATTCTTGGTTATGTATATGAAAATAATGAATACTACAGATTTAGTTCTTCTACTGTTGGTTTCTTAAATCCAGATCCATCTAAGCAATTAGTTGGTAATGCTGAAAACCCAAATATTGGTGCTTCTGAGTATAAGTCTCAAAACCAAAAAAACTCTACATACTTTAGTACAACATTTACTATCGCTGATGATTTAATTATTGATCTTGCAGGTAGATTAGAAAACTCAACAACTGTTTCTGATCAGGTATTTTATCCATCTGCTCAAGTTGGATATATTGCCAATGACTCTCAAGAGGGTACATTATCATTTTTAAAACTTAGAGCTTCTTATGGTGAAGTAGGTATTTCACCTTCATTATACTTAAATAGAAGTACATTTGGTCCATCTACAGCAGGTTCTGAAGGATGGGGTGATTACATCGATGGTGCAAACTATGGTGGTACTTCAAGAAGAAGTAGTGTTCAGGGTAACCCTAATTTAACAGTTGAAAAAGTTACTGAGTACGAAGTAGGTGCTGATGCTAGATTCTTTGATAATTCATTAACCTTGGGTCTAACATATTATGATCGTTTAACTACTGATGGTATTTTATCACTTGAGGCTCCTCCATCAACAGGATTCTCAAGTCTTTATGATAACGTAGTAGAAATTTCAAATACTGGTATTGAATTTGACTTTAACTACAACTTATATTCTAATGCAGATACTGCAATTAATTTGTTTGGTAACTTTACAGCAGCTGAAAACGTTGTTGAAAAGCTTCCAGGTGTTAGTAGAGTTTACATGGGAGGATTTGTAGCTTCTATAGTAGAAGGAGAAGATTTTAACTCTTTCTATGGTGGTTATTTTGAAAAAAATGCTGATGGAAGTTTTGTTACTGATGCTGGTGGTTTCCCAGTAATTGCTGACGAAAATGGTGTTACAGGATCTGCACAACCAGACTATAGAGCTGGTTTAGGTGCTTCTATTACAAAAGGAAATTGGGACTTATCATTTGTGTTCGAAACTACACAAGGTAACGAAATGTGGGCTGGTACTTATAGTGTACTTCACTACTTTGGTATTCATCCAAACACTGCAGTTGAATCAGTAGCTCCTCAAGATCTAGCAATATATGGTGGAGGAACTATTCCTGCTGGAACAACATTTAGAGGAAACATTGGTAACTTCGGTGGAGCTCCAGTTGCATTAGAAGAATCATGGTATAGAACAGATGGTGGTGGTTTTGGATCTCAAGATGAGTTATTCATATTTGATGCATCTTTCATTAAACTTAGAGAAGTATCTCTTAGCTATTCACTTCCATCGTCAATTTTAGAACCAATTGGAGCTAAAGGCGGATCTCTCGGTATTACTGGTAGAAACTTCCTTTTACAAACAGATTTTCCTGATGTAGATCCGGAAATAAGTCTAGTAGGTGCAGGGAAAGCGAGAGGTGTTGAGTACTTCACTAACCCTAATACAGAATCTGTTTTACTTAATTTAAAACTTAACTTTTAATCACTAATAGGAAATAAAATGAAAAAATTTATAACACTTTTAGCAATTACCTCACTATTCATAGGATGTGAAGTAGATGAGGAATTAAATGATAACCCAAATGCGTTTACTGATGCTCCTATTGGTTTAATTATAAATCATGCTTTATTAAACGTTGCGGCTGTTTCTGAAGCTGCGCCTGCAAGGATTGCAGCAATGTTCTCAGACCAACTTACTGGATTTGATAGACAGTACGCTACATGGAATATTTATTCTACACAAACTAGCAGTTATGACGAAACATGGTCAGATGGTCTTTCAGCTGGGGTTTCTCAAGCGCAAGTAGCAAAAGCCAAAGCTGTAGAAGCTGGAAACGCTCAAATTCAAGGTATTGCCGAAATACTTGAAGGATATTATTTTGCAGAAACAGCACTTGTTTTTGGAGATATTCCTTTTTCAGAGGTAAATAACCTTGATTTCCCAGACCCAGTTTATGAATCACAGGCAACTGTAATGAATGGTGCAATTGCATTAATTCAATCTGGTATTGCAAAGGCTGGTAGCGTATCTGCTAATAGCAATGTATTTTCTACGACTTCAACTTATGGTCAAATAGGAAATGCTCTTATAGCTAGATATAACTTGGCATTGGGTAACAGTTCAGCTGCGTTAGCTGCTGCAAAAGCTGCAAACTTCACAAGTACTGATAACGATTGGGATATAATACATTCTACTACAAACTACATGGAGAACTTATTCTGGATGTTCGAAGTCGAAGAAAGACAAGATTATCTAAGAGTTCAAAATAGTTACATGTCAGACTTAATTAATCCTGCATCATCGATTTATAGCGGAAACGCAAAAACTGATGAGTCTGGTAGATTTGCATGGTATGTAGATCAAAGCAATGGAGTAAGTATGAATACAACTGACGGTTTTGCCGCTGTTGACAGAAATTACCCAGTTGTTTCATTTGAAGAAGTTCAATTAATTATTGCTGAAACAGCAGTAGGAACTAATCCAAGTGAAGCACTAGCTGCATTAAATTCAGTAAGAGCTAGTAACATAAGTAAGTATGGAGGAAACTTTGATGCATACACAACTGCAGATTTTGCTGCTGGAGGTATGGTAAGCAGAGGATTAAGTACTTCAGCTGCAATGACAATGGAGATTATGATTGAAAAATTCAAATCTGTTATTGGAGGACCTACTTACCATGATATTAGAAGAAACAAAAATTTAATTGGTACAAGAATTAAAAACTCTGAAACAAATGTTATTCCTCAAAGATATTTATATCCATCTTCTGAGTCTGCATCAAATGAAAATTTCCCTGGAGTTACTACGCAGTATGTACCAGTTCCAATTTTCAACTAAATCAAGTTTTTAATTTATTAAATACTAAAAAGGAGGCTTTAAGCCTCCTTTTTTTTATCTTAAATTTTTAAAAAATGGAAATTTACGGAATTAGAAGTATAATTGAAGCAATTGAATCTTCAAAAGAAATTTCAAAAGTATACTTGTTGAAGTCTAACTCCCCACAAAGTAGTTTGCTTAGATCATTAATTATTCTTCTTGAAAGAAAGAATATTAAATCTTCGTTTGTACCTAAAGAAAAATTTAGAAAATACAATGATAAAAATCATCAAGGTGCAGTGGCTATATTGTCACCAGTTTCATTACTGTCAATAGAAGATTTAATTTCATCAACATTTGATGAAAAGATATCTAAAACCTATTTATTACTTGATGGTGTAACTGATACACGAAATTTTGGAGCGATTATAAGAACTAGTGTAGGAGCTGATGTAGACGGAATAATAATCTCTCAAAGTAACTCTGCCCCTATTAATGCTGACGTTGTTAAAACTTCATCTGGAGGCGTTTTTAAAATACCTATAGCCAGAGTGAGTAATATAAAAGATGCAATATTGTATTTAAAATCAGTAAATGTTGAAATCATTAGTCTTTCTGAAAAGGCAAAGAAAACAATCTATGAGGCTGATTTCAAAAAATCAGTAGGCCTTATACTAGGATCTGAAGATAGAGGGATCTCAAAAAGTATCTTAGGATTATCTAATAATCTTGTAAAAGTGCCTATAAGTAGAAAAATTGATTCATTAAATGTATCAGTGGCTTTTTCAGCAGTCATATTTGAATTAGTAAGACAAAGAAGTTTTTAAGCTAAAAGGTGTAATTTAGTAAAAAACAAAAATTGTCTTCAACTAAATATCTTTCCCTATTTTGTTTATTTACAATTAGCTTAATTTTAAGTAGTTGTGGATCAAGCATTTATAAAAATTTTGAAGATTCAATTTTAATTGAAAATATTTTTGAGGTTAATGACAGTATCATTAAAAAAGATCCTGTAAAATTACTTATTCAACCCGCCTCACCTACTAATAAAGTTTTTGGTTTCCCACTTGGTTTGTCTATATATAATCTAGCTAGTGAGAATCCTGATGAAAAATTTGAGAAATGGTTACTCGAGAAACCTAATAGATATAAAAGACTCAGCAGATTATTATCTAAAAAACAAATAATACAACTTAAACAATATAACAACTCATTTAACAAGTTTTTAAAGAATTTGGGTCAAAAACCCACTAAAATTTCAGATACTAATGTCAATGAAAATATCTCAAGATTAAAACAGTTTTATAATAATGAGGGGTACTTTGATTCAAAAGTTTCTGCTGATACAATTCTAAATGACAATCAAGCTATCATTAAGTATAATGTTAGCACAAATACTAGATACTTAATTGATACTATTTCAATAAATACTAACTCTAGAGATATAGATTCACTCCTTAGTTCAAATAAAACTAAAAGTATTTTAAAACAGAAAGAAAATTTTTCTATAAATAAATTGATATTAGAAAGAGATAGACTTGTAAGTTTATTTAAAAACAATGGTATACATGATTTTCAACAAAGAAGCATTAACTATAATGTTTTAATTGATAGTAGTGGGATAAATAAAAAAATTCCTTTAATCTTAAGTATTAAAAATCCCAATGAACAGGAAGTATATCAAATTAGAAAAATAAATGATATTAATATCTATGTTGAATCCTTAGATGAATTGTCAAATATTGATTCCTATACTGATTCAATAAATTATAAGGGTATTAAAATATTTTCAAAAGGAAATCTTAATTATACAACCAGATCATTAACTGAACCTATTTTTTTTAAAAAAGGAGAAAATTACAGTGAAGAAAAAAAACTATTAACATCTAGATATTTTTCTAATTTAGGAGCATTTAAATATCCCAGAATTATTTTAGAGGAGAATAATGATTCTCTTTCTTCATCAATATACCTTTTACCAAGAGATAGATTTAGTTTAGGTTTTGATTTAGACTTTACACACTCTAATATTGAGGATTTTGGAATTTCATTCGGAACAAATTTTAATATTAGAAATATTTTTAGGGGAACTGAAAATCTTTCATTTAATCTAAATAATTCTATTGGAGCATCAAAGGATATTGGTGATCCTAATGACTCTTTCTTTAATCTATTTGAATTAGGAGGAAATCTTAATTTAAGGATTCCAAGAGCAATTCTCCCATTTAAAACAGAAAGACTTATAAAAAAAGAAATGATTCCAGTTACTAATATAATTATTGGATCTACCGTTCAAAAAAATATAGGATTAGACAAACAATATTATAGTGGGATTTATGAAGTCAATTGGAATCCCTCAAAATACTCAAAAATAAATTTTAAACTACTTGACTTTGAATACGTGAACAATCAAAATATCTCTAATTATTTTAATGTTTACAAGAATTCCTATGATAAATTAAATTACATATCATCTCTTTATAATCTAGATCAATCAACTATTGATCAAAATGGTGATTTAATAATTCCAGAAGGATCAGATACGTTTATTGATCAAGTACTTAATAATCAGACAACATTAGACTCAGGAACTGATTTTTATAAAAATGTTAGCTCAATATTAGAGAGAAAGGATAGGTTAACTGAAAATAATTTAATTGTAGGATCATCTATTTCATTTAATCGTAATACTCAAGAAAATTTTTTAGATGAGGATTTTTCTCAATTAAGATTAAAGTTTGAGATGGTTGGAAATCTATTTAACGAATTACTTAGAGGAGGAAATTTAAACTTAAACAACAAAGTTGAAATATCAAATATTTTACCATCTCAGTATACAAAAGCAGAAGTCAATTATATAAAGCATATTCTTTTAAATAATGGAGACATTTTTGCTTTTAGAGCTTTTACAGGGATAGCTATCCCCTACGGTAATTCTAACTATATTCCATTTACAAGATCTTATTATGCTGGAGGATCTAATGATAATAGAGCATGGAAAGCATATAAGCTTGGGCCTGGAAGTAGCAATAGTATTAATGAATTTAATGAAGCCAATTTAAAAATTGCATTTAATCTAGAATATCGAAATAAAATTTCTGGTAATATTAATGGAGCATTTTTTATTGATTTTGGTAATATTTGGAATGTGAATGATAATGTTGAAGATGAATCTATGACATTTGATAAGTTATCTGACTTAAGTGAACTAGCAATAGGTACAGGAATTGGTATTAGATATGATTTTAATTTTTTTGTACTTAGACTTGATACTGCTTTTAAGACCTATAATCCTGCCAAAGAAAAGACTAATAGATGGTTCACTGACTTTAGTCTAAATAAAGCAGTGTTTAATATTGGAATTAATTACCCATTTTAAAAATAAGTTTAATATTTTTGACGAAATTAAACAAACATCATTTTGAAAAACAATTTTATTTTTGGAAAAAATAATCAAGAAATAAATAAGCTAGCTAAGCAAAAAAAGTTTGCTCTTCCTGCTATTAATGTTTCTGGCACAAATACAATAAACTCAGTACTTGAGACAGCATCTGAACTAAATAGTCCCGTAATAATTCAGTTCTCTAATGGAGGTTCTCAATTTATAGCCGGAAAAGGAATGCCAAATAAAGATTTTAACACATCTATTGCTGGATCTATTGCTGGAGCATATCATATTCACAAAACTATTGACTACTATAACTCGAAAGTTATTATTCATACAGATCATTGTTCACGAAAATTACTTCCTTGGATAGATGGCCTTTTGGATTATGGAAAAGATTTTTACAATAAAAATGGATACCCACTGTTTTCGTCACATATGATTGATCTATCTGAGGAACCTATTGAGGAGAATATTGCTACCTGTAAAGAATATCTAAAAAGAATGACAGATCTTGATATGACTTTAGAAATTGAACTTGGTGTAACTGGAGGAGAAGAAGATGGAGTAGATAATTCAGACATTGACTCGTCTAAATTATATACACAGCCTGAAGAGGTAGCTTATGCATACTCTGAACTTAAGTCAGTAAGTGATAAGTTTATGATAGCTGCTGCATTTGGAAATGTACACGGAGTATATAAGCCAGGAAATGTAAAATTAACACCCAAAATTCTTAAAAATTCTCAAGAATATGTTTCAAAAAAGTTTGATATTCCTGATAACTCTCTTGACTTTGTCTTTCATGGTGGATCAGGTTCATCTTTAGAGGAAATTAGAGAAGCCATAGATTATGGTGTGGTAAAGATGAATATAGATACCGATCTCCAATTTGCATTTACTGAAGGTATACGTGATTATATGATTGAAAGAAAAGAATATCTTATGACTCAAATAGGAAATCCTGAAGGAGAAGAAAATCCTAACAAAAAATACTATGACCCTAGAGCATGGTTAAGAAAAGGCGAGGAAACTTTTAAAGCTAGATTAATTAAAGCTTTTGAAGATTTAAATAATATCAATACCTTAGATTAAACTCCCTCATAATGAGTTGGTTCAAAAGAACAAATAAGAATATTAATACTAAGACGGAGGAAAAGAAAGACATTCCAGCTGGTCTATGGTATAAAACTCCTACCGGAAAAGTTATAGAAACAAAGGAACTAGCAGAAAATATGTATGTTAGTCCTGAAGATGATTATCATGTTCATATAGGAAGTAAAGAATACTTTGAAATACTTTTTGATGATAAATTTAAAGAACTAAGCTCTGGTATGACATCTGTTGATTTTTTAAAATTTGAAGATCAAAAAAAATATTCAGAAAGGCTAAAAGATGCTCAAGTTAAGACTAACCTTAAAGATGCAATTAGAATTGGTTTTGGTAAATCATTAGGAAAAGATCTTGTAATTGCTTGTATGGATTTTAAATTTATTGGTGGTTCAATGGGATCTGTAGTAGGAGAGAAAATTTCTATCTCAATTGACCTAGCAATCAAAAAAAAGTGTCCATTGGTTATTATTTCTAAATCTGGTGGCGCAAGAATGATGGAGTCTGCAACTTCATTAATGCAAATGGCTAAAACTTCAGCAAAGTTAAATGACTTATCAGAAGCAAAATTACCATATATATCTTTATGTACGGACCCAACAACTGGAGGAACTACTGCTTCATTTGCAATGCTTGGAGATATAAATATAGCTGAACCCAAAGCACTTATTGCATTTGCTGGACCTAGGGTAGTTAAGGATACTACTGGTCAAGATTTACCAGATGGATTTCAAAAAAGTGAATTTCTTCTTGAAAAAGGCTTCCTTGATTTCATAACTCATAGAAAAGATTTAAAAAAGAAAATAAACCTTTATATAGATTTAATTCAGAATAATCCTCTTCGTAAATAAGGATAAATAATTTAATTTTCTAAATATATTCTACTATATTTGCGGCACAAAAATAATTGAATGACAGTACTTAAGAAAGAAGAAATTTTTAAAGAGTTTGGTAAGAATAAGAAAGATTCTGGTTCTTCTGAAAGCCAAATTACTCTTTTTACTAAACGAATTGAAAGCTTATCTAGTCACCTAAAAAATAATGCAAAAGACTTTAATACAGAAAGGTCTCTTGTTAAGATGGTTGGTAAAAGAAGAAACTTACTTGAGTATCTTAAGAAAACAGATATTGAAAGATACCGTGAAATAATCAAAAAACTAGGTATCAGAAAATAACATTTTTAGTTTGGTTGTCTTCTTACACACAACAACAAATAATAACCAAAACTAAATTATGATTCCAAAACCTTCATCTCAAACAATATCATTAACAGATGGTAGAGAAATAACTATAGAAACTGGTAAACTTGCAAAACAAGCACATGGATCAGTTGTTATTAAAATGGGCGATTGTATGCTCTTATCAACTGTTGTATCAAGTTACAATGCTTCAAATGTAGATTTTCTTCCACTAACAGTGGACTATAGGGAAAAATTTGCTGCAGCTGGAAGATTCCCTGGAGGATTCTTTAAAAGAGAAGCAAGACCTAGTAGTGAAGAAATACTTACAATGAGAATAGTCGACAGAGTTTTACGTCCATTATTTCCAAAAGACTATCATTCTGAAACTCAAGTTATGATTCAACTTATGTCAAGTGATGAAAATGTAATGCCTGATGCTCTAGTAGGCTTAGCAGCTTCTGCAGCTTTATCATTATCAGATATTCCATTTGACGGGCCAATCTCAGAGGTAAGAGTAGCTAGAATTGATGGTAATTTTATAATTAATCCTTCAAGGACACAGTTAGCTGAATCAGACATCGATATAATGGTTGGAGCATCTGAGGACTCTGTTGTTATGGTTGAGGGAGAATTTAATGAAATTTCTGAGGAAGAAATGGCTGATGCTATAAAATTTGCTCATGAGGAAGTAAAGAAACATATAGACGCACAAAAAAAACTTATTAAAATGGTAGGTGTGAGTTCTGAGAAAAGAGAATATGATGGAGCAGAAGAAGATTCTGAACTAGAAACTGAAATTTCAAAAAAAGTTTATCAGAAATCTTATGATATAGCTAAGAAGGGACTTTCTAAAAATGAAAGAAGTGAACACTTTAGCTTATTGAAAGAGGAGCTCATTGAGTCTTATGATGAAGAGACATTAGAGGAAAAGAAAGATTTAATTACAAACTACTACTACAAAGCACAAAAGAAAGCAATTAGAGATTTGGTTTTAAATGATGGTGTTAGACTTGACGGTAGAAAAACAGAGGATATTAGAGATATATGGACAGAAGTAGACTATCTTCCTTCAACTCACGGATCTGCAGTTTTCACTAGAGGTGAAACTCAATCACTAGCATCTGTTACTCTTGGAACTAGTAGAGAAGTAAATATGATTGACATGCCAACTAATCAATCCGAAGAGACATTTTATTTACATTATAATTTTCCTCCATTTTCTACAGGGGAAGCTAGACCTTTAAGAGGAACCTCTAGAAGAGAAATTGGACATGGAATGTTAGCTCAAAGAGCTCTTGAGAAGGTAATGCCAGAAGATTGTCCATACACAGTTAGAATAGTCTCTGAGATATTAGAATCAAATGGTTCATCTTCAATGGCTTCAGTTTGTGCAGGATCATTAGCGTTAATGGATGCTGGTATAAAAATCAAAAGCAATGTGTCAGGTATAGCTATGGGTCTCATTAGTGAAGGTGATAATTATGCTGTACTCTCAGATATCTTAGGAGACGAGGATCACCTAGGAGATATGGACTTTAAGGTTACTGGAACTAAAGAGGGTATTACAGCTTGTCAAATGGATATTAAAATAAAGGGATTAAAATATGATATCCTTGTAGAAGCATTACATCAAGCTAAAAAAGGAAGACTTGAAATTCTTGATAAATTAGATGAATCTATAAACAAACCAAATGAAACAGTTAAAGCTCATGCCCCTAAAATGGTAACTATGGAGATTCCTAAGGATTTCATTGGTGCGGTTATAGGTCCTGGTGGAAAAATGATACAACTACTCCAAAAAGAAAGTGAAACTACAATTGTAATTAACGAAAAAGATGAAGTGGGTATTGTTGAAATCTTAGGTATTGATCAAGAAAAAATTGATAATGCAATTGAAAAAATTAAAAATTTAATATTTCAACCTGTTGTTGATGAAGTTTATAAAGTAACTGTTGTTAAAATACTAGATTTTGGAGCTGTAGTAGAATTTGTTCCTGGAAAAGAAGTTCTTCTTCATGTATCAGAAATTGCATGGGAAAGAGTTGAAAAAGTTACAGAATACTTGAATTTAGGTGATCAAATTGAAGTAAAATATTTGGGTATTGACAAAAGAACTAGAAAACAAAAAGTTTCCAGAAAAGTACTTCTTGAAAGAAAATAATTTTTTTTTTCATTTTGGAACAATTTTTGTGGCATTATATAGTCTATGAGACAACTAAAAATAACAAAACAGGTAACCAATAGAGAGACTGCCTCTTTAGATAAATATCTTCAAGAAATTGGAAAGGTAGATCTAATCACAGCTGAGGAAGAGGTTGAATTAGCTCAAAGAATAAAAAAGGGTGATCAATTTGCTCTTGAGAAGCTTACTAAAGCCAATTTAAGATTTGTTGTTTCTGTAGCTAAGCAATATCAAAATCAAGGTTTAACTCTTCCAGATTTAATTAATGAGGGTAATCTTGGTCTTATAAAAGCAGCTCAAAGATTTGATGAAACAAGAGGATTTAAGTTTATTTCTTATGCTGTTTGGTGGATTAGACAATCTATACTTCAGGCCCTGGCCGAACAATCTAGAATTGTTAGGCTGCCTCTAAATAAAATTGGTTCCATAAATAAAATTAATAAGACTTATGCCTTTCTTGAGCAAGCTCATGAGAGAGCACCTTCTGCTGAAGAAATTGCAAAAGAGCTTGATATGACTGTTAACGATGTTAAGGAGTCCCTAAAAAACTCTGGTAGACATGTATCTATGGATGCACCTTTAGTAGAAGGAGAAGATTCAAACCTTTATGATGTTTTAAATAGTGGAGAATCTCCTAATCCAGACAGACAACTACTACATGAATCTCTTAGAACTGAGATAGAAAGAGCTTTAGATACACTTACTCCTCGAGAAGCCGATGTTGTAAGACTATATTTTGGTCTTGGAAATCAGCACGCTATGACTTTGGAAGAAATTGGAGAAACCTTTGATTTAACTAGAGAAAGAGTGAGACAAATTAAAGAAAAGGCTATAAGAAGGCTAAAACATACTTCAAGAAGTAAAATTCTTAAAACATATCTAGGGTAAGCTTATATTCCCAGTTAATGTTTATATCTTTTATTACTAGATTAGATTAATTGATTATGGATATTTTATATTCGTAATAAAACATAATGTCTATTAAAATAGCCCCATCCATACTAGCTGCAGACTTTGGCAATCTTGCTGATGATTGCAAAAAAATCGATAATAGTAATGCTGACTGGTTCCATTTAGATGTCATGGATGGATTGTTTGTTCCTAATATATCTTTTGGTATGCCAATAGTCAAATCAATTAGGCAAATGACAAAAAAACCTCTTGATGTTCATTTGATGATTGTTGAGCCTGAAAGATATGTAGATAAATTTATTGAAATTGGCTCTGATATACTTACTGTTCATGTTGAAGCAACTACTAAAATGGATTATATTATAGACAGAATTAATAAATCTGGAATTAAATCTGGAATTGCTATTAATCCTGACACCCCGATTAGTAAATTAGAAAATTACATTACAAATATTGACCTCATTTGCTTAATGGGAGTCCATGCAGGATTTGGAGGGCAAAAATTTATTGAAAAAACATTTAATAGACTTGAAGAACTTAAAGGTTTAATTAATTCTAAAAAATCATCTGCCCTTATTGAGATTGATGGTGGAGTAAATGAAAACAATTTTGAGAGACTTAAAACTTTAGGTGCAGATATACTTGTAGCAGGAAGCTATGTTTTTAATTCTTCAGACTATAATGCTGCTATTGATTTTTTGAAATAAATATTAATTTTTAATTTTATAAAGCTTTAATAATGAATTTATATAAAATATTAAAATTAAGTTATTTCTTAATTTTTATTATTGCTTGTAACTCTTCAAGCAGTTTTGATGATGAAACTCTTATTTCAATTGATGAAGATGCTAGTGTAAATCAAAATTTAAATTCTGATAATTCAAATCAAACTCAATTTAGTCTTCTAGCATTAGGTGATAGTTATACAATTGGAGAAGGAGTTAATGAGGATCAAATATGGCCTAACCAATTTATTAAGGTTGCCTATGAAAATGGTGTAGATTTCTCGAGTCCTAGAATAATAGCAGAGACAGGCTGGAAAAGCTATGATTTGATTAATGCAATAGAGTCAAGCAATTTTGAAAAAAAATATGATTATGTATCACTATTAATTGGAGTAAATAATCAATTTAACTCAAGACCTGTTAATGAATTTGAAAATGACTTAGATAAACTATTAATCAAAATAAATAATTTAAAGAAAAAAAGTGGTAGTGTTTTAATAATTTCCATTCCTGATTGGGGATCATCTCCATATGGTGTGGGTTTTGATAGAAATGAAATATCAAATGAAATAAATTCTTTTAATAATAGTTTGAAAAGCTTTGCAAATATTAATGGTTTAAAGTATGTTGATGTAACTGAAATATCTCGAAGAGCTATTAACGAACCAAATCTTATTGCAATTGACAATTTACATCCTAGTGGGATAATGTATCTCGAGTGGGCAAAAAAAATTTTTCAAGTTTGGATAGACTAAAAAAAACAGCAATTGATTTTGATATTAATGACAAACTCTCAAACTTTAGAGAAGAGTTTATTATTCCTGAAAACAAGATCTATCTGGATGGAAACTCCTTAGGTTTATTGTCCAAGAATACATTAAGTAACTTAAATACTACAATAAAAGAAGAATGGGGAAACGATTTAATTTCTAGTTGGAATAAGAATTGGGTTGACCTACCAAAAAATATATCAAGAAAGATAGCCTCTATTATTAATTCTAAAGAAGAAGAAGTCTACGTAGGTAGTTCTACATCAAATAATCTTTATAAGCTAATTAAGAGCATATTAGACGCTAATAAGGACATAAAAAGTATATCTACTGATAGTTTAAATTATCCATCTGATAAATATATATGTGAGGGTGTTTCTAAAGACTACAATATTGATTTTAATCTTTTAGATCACGGCAATGATTCATTACCAAATATTGAAAATCTGAAAAAATTTATATTAAAGACAAAGGGTATTTTAATTCTTTCTCATGTTACATACAAAAGTTCATATAGATACCCAATTATTGAAATAAACAGATTCTGTAAGGATAATGATACAATTGTAATTTGGGATTTAAGCCATTCTATAGGCGCAATTGATATTGACATGAATCATAATGAATTAAATTATGCGGTTGGGTGTACATATAAATATTTAAATGGTGGACCTGGATCGCCTGCATTTATATATGTCAGAAAAAGTGAAATTAGCAAATTAAAATCACCAATTAAAGGTTGGTTTAGTCATGAAAATCCGTTTGACTTCTCTAGTGAATACAAAGAGTCTGATTCTATGAATAAATTCTCCAATGGAACACCACATATACTCTCATTAGTAACTCTAAAAACTTCGCTTGATATAACTATAAATGCATCAACAAAAAGATTAGAAAACAAATCAGAAAATTTATTTAAATTTTTTCACTCTATATATGAGAATGAATTAAAGAATTTAAACTTTGAATTGATAACACCAGAAAATAAAAATGAGAGGGGTTCCCACATATCTATTAAACATGAAGAGGCTTGGCGAATATCAAAATGTTTAATTTATCCTACTAACCAAAATTCAAAAGAAATTATTGTTGACTATAGGCCAAATAATATAATTAGGATAGCATTAACTCCACTTTATACTTCTTTTGAAGATATTTATTGCTTTTGTTTCAGAATTATTGAAATAATAAAAAAGGCAGAGTTTAAAAAAAAGGATACTTCAATGCAAGGTGTAACCTAAATTTTTAGTTCACCTAATTCATCAATTTACTTTTAACCATTTCTGCAATGATTCTACCTTCAGCTTTTCCAGAGGCTTTTAGATTGACAAGTGATATAACTTTTCCCATATCTTTAATTGATTCTGCATTTAACTCTTTAATTACAGAATCAATCAACACAGATAATTCAATTTCACTAAGCTGATCTGGTAAAAACTCTGAGATAATCTTTGCTTGAGAAATTTCGATATTAGCAAGTTCTTCTCTTTTTTGTTCATTAAATATTTTTGCACTTTCATTTCTCTGCTTTACCATTTTTTGAAGTAATTTGATTATTATAACCTCATCAACTTCATCTTTTGAACCAGTTTTAGTTTTCTCTAATAATATTGCAGCTTTAATAGCTCTAAGTGACTCTAACCTCAAAGTATCTTTACTTTTCATTGAGTCCTTAATTGACTCATTAATTTTCTTTTCTAAGCTCATATATTAATCAACGTTATCATGAAGATATGTATTTACATCGGGAAATTCTAGCTGATTATCCTCATTTAGAATTGTTTTAGACAATATATCCTCATTTTGAGTTTTTTGATTATTTATTTCAATGCCCATTCTTTTATATGCAGGAATTTTTTCTAAATCTTCAATTGTTGAATTTTTATTCTTAAACACATAATTATATTGTTTTAGATTTTCTTTTCTAATTAAATTTTCATTATCAAGATCAGTATCTATTGGTTTTTCAAATAGATTTATGGCTTCTTCTGTTTCAATGTCAAAATTATCTTCATTTACTTGAATCTTTTCGTTGATTTCATAATCTTCAGAGACTTCATCATTAAGATCTAATTTAATAAACTCAATGTTATCTTCCTCAGCATTAGTAAAATCAGTTACATGTTCTTTTTCAAAATTATTATGATTTTCAAATTCAATATTACTTTCAATAATCTCTTGTTCTACATTATTATTATTTATATCATTATGAGAAGAAAAAAGATCAAATGAAATTTCATTTTTAGAATCATTATTTTCTGAAAAATCATTCAATTCAGGTGAAATATATTCAATACCATTAACCTCAATCTCATTAATATTGATTTTATTAATTTCTGGCTCTATAACCTCAAAGGTTATATCTATATTCCTTAATATTTCATTTATTTCACTTTCAATTTTCTTTTGTTGTGACTCATCATTTACTTTTTCGTCAACAATTGAATCGGATTGATGATTTAAATTATCTAATAACTCTTTATCTTCATCAATCAATGTTTGCTCAAAAGGGTGATCTTGATCTAGGTTATATATTATTTTTTTAGATTCAGAACTTACAAGACTTTTTTGTTTTTCATCACCAAAACCAGTAGCTATAATTGTAACAGAAATATTATTTCCTAATTCAAGATCTTCTCCTACACCCATTATTATATTTGCGCTATTACCTGTCTCATTTTGAATATATTCATTTATTTCTCCTATCTCGTCAATTGTAATTTCCTCAGTACCCGAGACAATTAACAATAAAACATTTTTACTTCCCTCAATTTTATTATCATTAAGTAGTGGAGAATCTAAAGCTTTAATTACAGCTTCATTTGCTCTATTTGATCCACTTGTAACTGATGACCCCATTATAGCAGTTCCACTATTAGATAACACTGTTTTTGCGTCTTTAAGATCTATGTTTTGTGTATAGTGATGAGTAATTACTTGTGCGACACCTCTTGCAGCAGTAGCTAATACCTCATCTGCTTTGGAAAATCCTTCTTTAAAACCAAGGTTTCCATATACATCTCTAAGTTTATTATTGTTGATTATAATTAATGAATCTACAGATCTTTTTAATTTTTCTAATCCTTTAACTGCTTGTAATTCTCTATTTTTTCCTTCAAAATTAAATGGTATAGTTACTATCCCTACCGTTAAAATATCAAACTCTTTAGCCATCTCAGCTATAATTGGGGCAGCTCCTGTTCCTGTTCCACCTCCCATTCCTGCAGTAATAAATAGCATCTTTGTTTGAGTCTCCAATAGATTTTTTAATTCCTCATAGCTTTCTAAAGCAGCTAGTTTTCCTATTTCAGGATTGGCTCCTGCACCTAGTCCTTCTGTCAAATTAACTCCAAGTTGAATCTTATTAGGTACTGGACTTTCTTCTAATGCTTGTGAATCTGTATTACATACAACAAAATCGACACCTTTTATACCTTGTTTATACATATGATTTACAGCATTACTTCCTCCTCCACCTACTCCCATGACTTTCATTACATTACTTTTATTTTTTGGTAAATCAAAACTAAAGTTTGAATCTATTTCTGTTTTCATATTATGACTTTTTATTAATTATCAATTGTGTTATCTACGTTATCTACTTTATCTATAAATTTTTTAAAACCTTCCCCCCATTTAGTCAAGATTGTTTTTCTTTCTTGATTTACTAAATCATTTCCTGTTGAGTTCGATATAGAATTTTTATTCTCTGAATTATTCTCAATAGCTTTCATTAATAAACCAACTGCAGTTGAATAAATTGGATTATACTCATCTGAGTCACCTGCTAAATGTTCCCCTGGAAATCCTATTCTTGTATCCATTCCTGTTACATATTCAGTTAATTGCTTTAAATGTCTTAGTTGACTTCCTCCTCCAGTTAAAACAATTCCGGCAATTAATTTCTTTTTTGAATCTTCATGACCATAGTTCTTGATTTCGAGATAAGCTTGTTCTATTATTTCGACAACTCTTGCATTAATTATTTTAGATAATGTTTTTAGTGAGATTTCTTTAGGATCTCTTCCTCTAAGCCCAGGGATTGAGACAATTTCTGAGTCTTTATTTTCTCCTGGCCATGCTGAACCAAATTTAATTTTAAGTTGTTCTGCCTGATTTCCAATTATTGAACAACCCTCTTTAATATCCTCAGTAATGACATTTCCCCCAAATGGAATAACGGCAGTATGCTTTATTATTCCATCTTTAAAAATTGCAACATCAGTAGTTCCACCTCCTATATCAATTAATGCAACTCCAGCCTCTTTTTCTTCATTTGACAAGACAGCATCTGATGATGCTAAAGGCTCAAGAGTTATATCACCCATCTCTAAGCCTGAACTTTTTATGCATTTTCCAATATTTCTAATAGATGAAACTTGCCCTACAACAATATGAAAATTTGCTTCTAGCCTACTGCCATACATACCTATTGGTTCTTTTATTTCAGATTGACCATCTACTTTAAAATCTTGTGGTAAAACATGAATAATTTCTTCACCAGGGAGCATAACAAGTTTATAAACTTGATCAATCAATTTATCAATATCATTATCATTAATTACTTCATCAGGATTTTCTCTTGTTATGTAATCACTATGCTGAAGACTTCTAATATGTTGTCCTGCTATTCCAACTGCTACCTCTTTAACTTCAATCCCAGATTTTGACTGAGCTTCATCAACAGCTATTTTGATTGACTGTATTGTTTGAGTTATATTATTTACCACTCCCCTATGAACTCCTAAACTTTGAGATTTTCCAACACCAAGAACTTTGACTTTATTAAACTGATTTTTTTCTCCAACCATTGCAACTATCTTTGTAGTTCCAATATCTAAACCAACTGAAAAATTTTTATCCATAACTTTATTTTTTGATTGCTATCAAACGATTATTGTATACCAAATCAATCTGCTTATATTCTTTACTTATTATTTTATTATTTTGATATGCATAGAATCCTTTCAACATTTTTAATTTATTTTTTAATTGATATTCATTGCCTGTTCTTATATCTAAATCATAATTTCTAATTTTTAGATATATTTCTCCATCCCTAAAACTTATTGACTGAAGCTTATTATGAAAAAATTTATCATCATTAAAAGCTTTAATAGTTTTTAAAATTTTAGGTATTTTACTTTTATCTATAGTTCCAATTATTTGAACTAAACCATCAATTACAAGATTGTTTGTCCAAATAATTACTCCCGAGGAATCCATATAAGAATTTAATTCTAGCAAGACAGCTATTGGATCTCTGTCTATTATATCAATTTCCAGCTCTAAATTACTATTACGATAAATTTCAATATTTTTAATTGAATTTATTTTCTTTAATTCATTTTCTATTTTTTGAAATTCATTTTTTTTAACTAGCTCATCAAATCGCTCTGTTTTTATTAAACTGTCAATATTTTTTTTATTATCAAAAGATCTAGAAGTAGTATAATTTATATTTTGATAATTATTGAAGTCAATAAAAAAGCTAAATAAGCTCATGGAAAGAAGCACAATCATCAAACCCATCATTTTAATTATATTACTCATTCGTATATATTTTTTTATTTAAATTATCAGTTATATTTCCAGCACCTAGAACTGATATTACATCAGCATTGGAATTAATTATAATTTCATTAATTGAATCTTTACTTATCATTTCTTTCTTTGATGATTGAATCTTTTTAAGCAATAATTTAGAAGTAACTCCATGAATAGGCTTTTCTCGAGCAGGATAAATATCTAAAAGGTATACCTCGTCAAACTTTGATAATACAAGAGCAAAATCATCCATAAAATCTCTTGTTCTTGAAAATAAATGAGGTTGAAAAATAACAGCCTTTGATTTATTCTTAAAATTTGTAATAACTGTATCATAAACTGAGTCAATTTCAGTTGGGTGATGAGCATAGTCATCAATTATAATTTTATCGTCAATTGTATAGATTTCCATTCTTCTCTCAATTCCTTTTAAACTTGAAAGAAATGGCAGTAATTCTTTAATTTCTATTTCTTTTATTTGATCAATTACAGATAATGCAGATAAAACATTTTTGAGATTATGCATACCAATAATTTTGACATATACATTAGTGAAAAAGTTGTCTGGTGTTTTTAGGTCAAATGAAATGCCTTTATTTATTAAAGTTATATTAGACGCTCTATAATCAGCTTCATTAGTAATTGAAAATGTATAATTTCTTTTTATTTTGACTTGCTCCTCAGCAACCAAGGTTTTCTTTACTTTAAGTGAAAAAAGTTCAAAACTTTTAATTAAAGAATCAAAATCTCCATAAATATCAAGGTGATCACTTTCAATTGAAGTAATTACTGCATAATCTGGTGATAAATTTAAAAATGACCTGTCATATTCATCAGCCTCTACAACAACATAATCATCTCCAGTATAAATATAATTTGAGTTATACCCCTTCATAATTCCACCAACAAAAGCCTTAAATTTTATTCCGTGAGAATAAAGAAGATGACTAATTATACCTGTAGTTGTGGTCTTCCCATGAGTACCAGCTACTGCAATACATTTAGAATTTTTTGTTATCTCACCAAGAATTTCTGATCTCTTATAAATTTTATTTCTACCCTTAGAAATAAAGTATTCAAGATAAATATTATCATCTTTAACCGCAGGAGTGTATATTATTTCAACATCATCTCCCATCATTTCTTTTGGAATTAAATCAAGATTTAATTCATTAGTAATAACTATTCCTTTATTTAATAAAATCTTAATTGCTTGATTATTTTCTCTATCATATCCAAAAACAATATTTCCTTTATCATGAAGGTATTGGGCAATAGATGACATTCCAATTCCTCCAATTCCAATAAAAAAATATTTTTTATTTATCATTATTAAAATGTTTTTTTATTATTTCAATAATATCATTTGAAGCATTAGGTAATGCTATTAATGAAATATTATTTGAAAGTTCATTTCGCAAATTTTTATCCTTTAATAACAAATCAAGTTTATTTCTAAAAATCAGATCAAGATCTTTTTCTTGAATGCATATGCATGCATTCTTTTCTTCAATTTTCATTGCATTTTCTAATTGATGATTTTCAGCAACATTAGGAGAAGGAATTAAAATAGCTGGTTTTGAGACAATTGCTAATTCAGAAAGAGTTAAAGCTCCACTTCTAGCTAATATTATATCCGAGGAGTTATATATTAAATCGATGTCATCAATAAAGTCTGTTACATAGATTAAATCTGAATTATATTTCTTATAATCTTTAAAGTAATCCTTTCCGCATTGCCATATTATAAAAACATTTTTAGAAATAAGAAAGTCAATGTTTTTTTCAATTGTTTTATTTATTTTATCTGAGCCTAGACTTCCACCAAGAATTGAAATTACTAACTTACTATCTTCTATATTTAATTTACTCTTTAGATTAAAAGAACTGTTTGATTTACTAATTGATTCTCTTATTGGATTTCCTGTTAAAAACAATTTTTTTGAAGGAAAGTATTTTTCCATTTTTTCATATGCTACAGATATATAATTTACATAGCTTGAAAGCAGTCTATTAGAAATACCGGGTAATGAATTTTGTTCTTGAATTAATGTTGGTATTCTTAAAATCGATGAAATAAAAACTATAGGAAAGCTAGCAAAACCTCCTGTTCCAATTACAAATTTTGGATTAAACTTAATGATTATAAAAAGAGAATGAATAAAACTTATAATTAGTTTAAAAGGTAAAAGGAAATTTTTAAATGAGAAAGATCTTTTAAGTCCACTTATCCATAAACCCTCAATATTATATCCATGTTTAGGAACAATATTCATTTCCATCCTTCCTTTTGCGCCGACAAACTTTATTTCAGAATTAATAAAAGATTGCTTAATCTTATTTGCAATAGATAATGCAGGATATATATGTCCTCCTGTTCCTCCTCCTGAAATTATAAATCTATTCTTATTTACCATTCTTTTTTTTTATTGAAGAGCTAACACTTAATATCATTCCTAAGGATATACAAGTCATCCATGCAGAAGATCCACCACTACTAATTAGAGGTAAGTTTTGTCCAGTTACAGGTATTATTTGAGTAGCTACTGAGATATTTGTAAATGCCTGTATAATTATAAAAACACCAAGACCAGAAACTAATATTTTTCCAAATCTATCATCAATTCGATGAGTTATTGATAAAAATCTAAAGAACATTAAAATGTATAGACTAATAATAAAAGCTCCACCTAATGCACCCCATTCCTCGACAATTATTGCAAAAATAAAATCAGAATTACTTTGAGGTAGATGATTTTTCATTATACTTTTTCCTGCCCCAACACCAATTAATCCTCCATTGTTAATTGCCATTTTTGCTCTTTCTATTTGATAACTTGCATCTAAATTTTTATTTGATCCAAAATTTTCAATTCTACTCAACCAAGTATCTATTCTATTTGGGAATTTATCAGGAAAAGTTTTAGCTGTAAAAAAGAAAGTTGTCAATATAAAACCTAATATTAAAAATACTTTAAATAAATGTCGTAATGGAAATCCTGATATACAAAGAGTAATTACCAAAGCTGTAAAAATTAAAAATGCTGAAGAAAAATTAACAGGAAATATTAAGAAAACATATGCAAAAATTGGAAGCCAAAGAGGCAATAAGGTTTCAGAGAATTTAGTTTTTGATAATTCCACCTTTGAAAGATATCTAGCTGAATAGGTTATTATTATTATAGCTGCAAGTGATGAAGTTTGAAAACTTATACCTATAAATGGAATGTCGATCCATCTACTTGCCACTGAACCACCTATTATGGTTCCCTTAGACAAAGTATAGGCTAATAATGCTAACCCTATTGGTAAAAGAATTATTGACATACCTCTAAATAATTTAAATGGAACTAGTTTGATAGATAACATAAGTATAAAACCAAATAGTATTACAATAAGGTGTTTAACTAAATAATATATTGGAGATGAACCATCTATTACATAAGAAAGATATGAGCTTGATGAAAAAACTGGAAAAAAAGAAAATAGAGATAGAAGTAATACAATTACTAGTAAAACTTTATCCCCAAATATTAAACTTTTAGTACTCATTTATAAATTTCTGACTGCTTTTTTAAATTGATCTCCCCTATCTTCATAACTATCAAATAAGTCAAAACTGGCACATGCAGGAGATAAAAGAACATTATCCTTTTTGTCTGCAATTTTATTTGCAACTTTTACAGCTTCAGTAATTGATTCTGTCTCAACAATAATTTCAATTACAGGCTTAAATGTTTCAATTATTTTATCATTATCAACTCCAAGACAAATAATTGCTTTTACCTTTTCTCTAACTATTGGTAATAATTCAGAATAATCATTTCCCTTGTCAACTCCTCCTGCAATCCAAACGGTCGGATATTTCATTGAATCTAAAGCATAATAAGCAGCATTAACGTTAGTTGCTTTCGAATCATTAATATAATTAACTCCTTGTATTGTTAAAAAGTTTTCAAGACGATGTGGAAGGCCTGAAAAAGTTATAAGACTTTCTCTAATTATTTCATTATCAATTTTAAGCAGATCTGAAACTGTAATTGCAGCCATTGCATTAAGCAGATTATGCCTTCCTTTAAGCGCAAACTCTTGGGTGTTTATCATAATAGTTTTTTTTTTGTTAGAAAGAATATGGTTGTTAATTAACACTTCGTTTTGATTGATATTATCAATTCCAATTGAAATTTTACTTGATTTCAGTTTTTTAGACTTTAAGGCATTCATTAAAACTTTATCATCTGAATTGTAAATTAGGTAATCAGACTCATCTTGATTTTCTGTGATTCTCATTTTAGCATTTACATATTTGCTAAAATCATTTTCATATCTGTCTAAATGATCTTCTATTATATTAGTTATAATAGAAATATTTGGTTTGAACTTTTTAATATCATCAAGTTGAAAACTACTGATCTCTAATACATATATTTCTTTATCTCCAGATAAAAGCATTTTTGAAAAGCTATCACCAATATTTCCTGCCAAACCAACATTTAATCCAGATTTCTTTAGTATGTGATATATTAGCTTAGTTGTAGTAGTTTTACCATTTGTTCCAGTTACACAGATTTTAAATGAATTAGAATAACTACTAGCAAATTCAATTTCAGAAATTATCGGAATATCAATAGATTTTATTTTAGAAATTATTTGAGATGTATAAGGAATTCCTGGACTCTTAATGATTAAATCTGAGAACTTTATTTTATCAAATGAATGTTGATTTTCTTCAAATTTTATAGAATTTTTTACGAATGTTGATTTTATATCTTTTCCTATATCACTTATATCTGATACAAACACGTTATGTCCTTTTTGATTTGCTAGCATAGCTGCTCCAAATCCGCTTTCACCTGCACCAAGAATAGTTATATTTTTTATCATCTAATTTTCAATGTTAAGATTGTTATCAGAGCAAGAAATATTCCTATAATCCATAATCTTGAAACTATCTTACTTTCATGATATCCAGCTTTTTGAAAATGGTGGTGGATTGGAGTCATTAAAAAAATTCGTTTTCCTATGCCTGTTTTATTTTTAGTTATTTTAAAGTAGCTGACCTGAAAAATAACTGATAAAGCTTCAATTAGAAAAACTCCACATAGGATTGGTATTAACAACTCTTTTCTTATAAGAATTGAAATTACTGCGATTAAACCTCCGACAGTCAAACTCCCAGTATCTCCCATGAAAACTGTAGCTGGATACGTATTATACCATAGAAAACCCACTAATGAACCTAATAATGCAGCTATAAAGATTGTTATCTCTCCAACTCTTGGTATATACATTATATTGAGATAATCTGAGAAAATTATATTTCCAGAAGTCCATGCAAAAACTCCAAGTGTAAAAACAATTATTGCAGATAATCCTGCAGATAATCCATCTAATCCATCTGTCAAATTATTTGAATTGGAGACTGCTGAAATTATAAAAATTATTATTGGAATAATTATTAACCATATCATTTTGTCTCCATTTTTAAAAAGACTATTTGATATTTCACTGTAATTAAGTTCGTTATTCTTAAAGAACGGTACTGTAGTTTTATATGACTTTATTTCTTTAAGTTGAGAAAATTCTGTTTGTTCTTCATTTGTATTTTGATTAAACTCTACTATTGTTATATCATTACTTAATAATAAGACTAATCCTACAAAAACTCCTAATAGGGATTGTCCAGCTATTTTAAATTTACCCTTTAATCCTTTTTTATCTTTCTTAAAGACTTTAATGTAATCGTCAATAAAACCAATAGTTCCTAGGATTAATGTTGAGATAATTAATATTTGAATATATATGTTTTCGAGATTAGACATTAGAATTACAGGAATGAGTGTTCCTATTATAATTATTAAACCACCCATAGTAGGAGTTCCTTCTTTTTTATCTTCACCATCTAGACCAAGTTCTCTGACACTCTCCCCTATTTGTTTTCTTTTTAAATAATTAATTATTTTTTTTCCAAAAATTACAGAGACAATAAGTGATATTAAAACAGATACAGCAGCTCTAAAAGATAGATAGCTAAATAAACTTGCACCTGGAAAACTAAATTGACTTTCTAATATTTCGAACAGATAGTATAACATGCTTATTTATTGAAAATTTGTTTTGCAATTTTAAAATCATCAAACTGAATTCTTTTATTATTTTTTAGCTCTTGATAATCTTCATGACCCTTTCCTGCTATTAAAACTATATCTCCTTCTGCACTATTTTCTTTTGCTTCTTTAATTGCTTTAGATCTTTCTATTTCCACTGTAATTTTATCAGTGTTAAATTTTGAAACACCATCAATCATATCTTCAATAATAGATTTAGGATCTTCAGATCTTGGATTGTCTGAAGTAAATATTACTCTTGAACTAAGATCAGAACAAATTTTTCCCATAATTGAACGTTTATCCTTATCTCTTTCTCCTCCACAACCGATAACAATTATTAGGTTTTGGCTTGGAGATTTTATTTTATTTATAGTTGATATTACATTTTCTATTGCATCCGGAGTATGAGCGTAATCAACGATAACTGTAACTTTATTAGTTGATAAAAAAGATTGTAATCTACCTACTACGCTTTCAAGCGTGCTGATAGCGGTTAATAATTTAATTTTATCAATATTGTATAGTTTTCCAACAGAGTATATAGCTAATAAATTAGAAGCATTGAACTTACCTATTAGCTTAGTCCAAATTTCACTACTCTCTATACTTAGCAGCATTCCATTCAATTGTTGTTCAATTATTCTTGAAGAAAAATTTGATTTTGACTTTAATGAATATGAGTAAACGTTAGCTGAAGTATTTTGAACCATATATTTAGCATTTTTATCATCTATATTTATAAGTGCAAAAGATTTATTATCTAATAAATCAAATACAGTTTTTTTGGTATCTCTATAGTCTTTAAATGACTTGTGATAATCAAGATGATCATGAGTAAGATTAGTAAAAATCATTCCTTTAAAATCTAATCCATTAACTCTTTTTTGAAAAATTCCATGAGATGAGACCTCAATAAAGCATATTTTAATTTCTTTATTTATCATTTCAGATAAATGATGATTAAGTGTTATTGGGTCAGGAGTAGTATTCTTTGATGGTTCGATAAAATCATCATATTCAATATTTATAGTTGATACTAATCCTGACTTAAGTTCTAATTGATTAAATAATTTGAACAAAAGGGATGCAATGGTTGTTTTACCATTTGTTCCTGTAACTCCTATTAGATCTATTTTAGAAGATGGATTGTCGTAAAAATTTGAAGAAATTATTGAAAGAGCTGATTTTGTACAATTAACACATATATAAACTGATTTATTTTTTTTGAAATTTTCAGGTAATTTTTCACAAATAATTACAGAAGCCCCATTTTTAATTGATTCTTCTATATAGTCATGACCATTAATATTATGACCTTTTATGGCAATAAAAAGAGTGTTACTTTCAACATTTCTTGAATCGAAAGTTATTTTAGTAATATCAATATCTGTATCTCCATATACTGAATCAATATTTACTTTAAATAATATTTCTTTTAATTTTTTCAAAATAGTATATCTATATCTTTTTTACTTATTTCAATTTCTATTGGAATTCCTGTTATAATTTTTTGAGCTACTTTTTTAAAAACTGGAGCTGCTACTAGCCCTCCATAAAATCCTTTTGATTTATTTGGTTTATTTATAACAACTATTGCAGAATATTTTGGATTATCTGCAGGAAAGTATCCAACAAAACTTGAGACATATTGGGTTTCATCTGATGTATAGTCTATTTGACTTGTTCCAGTTTTTCCAGCAATCATAATATTTTCATCATATATATTATTTGCAGTTCCCCATGGTTTACTAACTACATTGTTTAACATCTTTTGAACTGAAATCAGAGTTTCGTTAGAACAGATAGAGGGCATAATTACCTCTCTATTTATTGTGTATACTGGATCTTCTCCAAATGCACCTATACTACTTATGAAACTTGGTTTAACCATTTCCCCATTATTTGCAACAGCGTTATAGAAAGTTAGAGTTTGTAAAGGTGTCATACTTACTCCATAGCCAAAGGCCATCCATGGTAAAGAAATCCCACTCCAACCTTCATCGTCAGGATGAGGAATTCTAGGCTCCCCTTCTCCCTTTATATCTACATTAACTTTTTGATTAATTTTCATATTAATTAATCTATCAACTAGTCTTTCAGGGTTATCTTTATAATTATCATAGATTAACTTAACCATTCCAGTATTTGAGGAAACTTCAAAAGCTTTAGAAACTGGAATTTTTCCATATCCCTTTTTATTAGAATCTCTTACTTCATATTTATTATAAAATTTCAGTATACCATTACCCGTATCTACAGTGTCACTTGGACTTACAACACCATCCTCGAGAGCTGCAATTAAGGTCATTAATTTAAATGTCGATCCAGGTTCTTGACTTTCCCAAATACCATAATTTATTTTTTCGTAATACTTTCCCTTGGAAGTTCTAGCTAAATTTGAAATACCCTTTACTTTTCCTGATTTTGATTCCATTACTATCATAGTTCCATGGTCAGCTTCAAATTTTTCTAGCTGATATAAAAGCTCATGATGAACTGCATCTTGAATTTCAGTGTCAATGGTAGTATGAACATCGTATCCCTGTACTGGTTCTCTTTCATAATATGGCCTAATTGGTTTCCACTGTCCATCTGCAATTTTTTGCATTAATCTTAAGCCACTTTTTCCTGTTAAGTATTCTGAATAAGCACCCTCTAATCCAATCCTAGTATAATTTCCTGATTCGTCAACCTTCTCATAACCAATAGTTCTTTCACCAACTTTTCCAAGATGACTTTGTCTCGTGTGATTCTCATTGATAATTAACCCCCCTTTATACAAGCCTCTTTTAAAAATTGGGAAAGACTTAATCTTATTTACATCAGATATTGATAAATCTTTACCTATTAATAAATATCTATTATTATTATCTCTCGCATTATTTAGATAATTGAAAAAGTATTCTTGAGTAGCATCAAAAAAAAGAGATAGTTCTTTGGATAAATCTAAAATATTATCATCAAAAACTTTTAACGAAGGTGTTTTTGAATCCCATCTTAATTCATATTTTATAACTGTTGAAACAATTAAATCTCCATTATCAGAATAAATATTACCTCTAGATGATTCAACTTCAATGTTTTTTACTGCTTCAATAGTGGATCTTGTATTTTCTTCAACTTCAACATTTTGTAGATAAAATATCTTACCTACTAAAAAAAATGAAAATAATAGAAACAAAAAGAACATTATATTCATTCTACTTGCTATTCTATTATTCGATTTACTCATTTTATTCTTTAATTATTAATTTAATAGGTGGATATTTTGATGTCGTCAAACCATTATCTTTTAGTCTAGAAGTGACTTTAGATTCCATTTTGATACTCATTAAATCAACTTTTGAAGAAACTGATATACTGTTTAATGTATTTACTTCTTTATTAAGTTTAGTAATTAAAAAAGTTTTTTGATCTACACTGTGACTACTGTATATCGTAAACATTAATAAGACTGATACAAATAATAACATTCTCCAATTCTTTAAGGAATCTTTTCCAGCTAGAAAATCAATATTTACAAATGATAAAAAGTTTTTCATATTCTTTCAGCAATTCTAAGTTTTGCACTTCTTGATCTATTATTTTTTATGATTTCTTTTTCTGAAGGCTTAATCATCTTTCCTATTTTTTTTAATTTTAAATCTTTATTTCCATAGAGATCTGGAGAAGTCTCATTTCTGAAACCACCATTTTGTATAAATTTTTTAACTAACCTGTCTTCTAAAGAATGATATGAAATACAGACTAGCCTCCCACCCTTTTTTAAATATTTTAAGGATTTATCCAATAAAGTCTTTATTACTTCAAGCTCGTCATTGACCTCTATTCTTATTGCTTGAAATACCTTAGCAAAAAATTTATTTTCTTCTTTAGAGTTTGTTAAGGATTTTAAAATTGTTTTTAAATCATTTGTAGTATCTATATATTTTTTAGTTCTCTCAGAAATTATTTTCTCAGTAACTCTTTTATAATTTTTTAGTTCTCCAAAATTTCTAAAAATATATTCTAGTTGATCTTTTTTATAATCATTAATAACAGCTTTTGCATCTGTTTTCTGAGAATTATTCATTCTCATGTCTAGCTCAGAGTCAAATCTTGTTGAAAACCCTCTTTTTTCATTATCAATTTGATATGATGAAATCCCAAAATCAGCAAGAAGTCCATCAATTTTATTAATTTGAAAATAGTTGAGGTAATTATTTAAATATTTAAAATTTGATTTAACCAGACTTACTCTTTTATCTAAAATTTTATTTTCAATTGCATCTTGGTCCTGGTCAAAAGCTATTAACCTTCCTGATGGATTAAGATTATTTAAGATTTCTGTAGAGTGTCCTCCCCCTCCAAAAGTTGCATCGACATAAATTCCGTTAGGGTTGATATTAAGACCAATTATTGACTCCCTTAGCAGAACTGGATTATGATACATTTTTATCATTTTTATCACCCATTACTTCCTCAGCAAGATTCCCAAAATCAATTTTTGCATCATCTATCGAGTTCTCATATAATTCTTTATCCCAAATTTCAAGAATATTAACTGCTGATGAAACAACAATATTTTTTGAAATTTTAGCATGAGTAATTAAATCTCTTGGAATTAAAATTCTTCCTGAAATATCGATATCAATCTGTCTAACTCCAGCTGTAAACCTTCTAATGAAATCAATATTTTTTTTATTAAACCTATTTAATTTATTAATACTGATCATCAAATCATCCCACTCTCTTTGTGGATACAATTCTAAGCATGAATTGAAAACAGCTCTTTTGATAACAAAACCATTTTTTAATTTATCAGATAACTGTTTCTTTAATAAAACTGGTAGCATCATTCTACCCTTTTCATCTGCCTTACATTCATAAGTTCCAATAAAGTGTTGCATTGATTGATTGCTTTACTCAAATATAAAATATATTTCCCACATTTTACCACATTTTACCACATTGTTAATAAATTATCATTTTACTTTTTATAATGGTGATTTTCAACTGATTAGATTAATAGAAAAATAGGTTATTCTTTATGCATATATTTGTGCTTAACTCGAAATCTATGGAAGAAGTCATAATAAAAGAAGGTGGATTTAGTTACATCGAAAAAGGAGAGGGTAGACCAATAATTATTTTACACGGATTGATGGGAGGGTTAAGTAATTTCCAGGGTGTCTTTGAGTATTTTCCATCAAAAAAATATAAAGTAATTATCCCTGAATTGCCTGTTGAAACTACTCCTATACTGAAAACCAATGTTGCTACTTTTTCAAAATTTGTTAAAGATTTCATTGATTTTAAAAATTTAAAGGATGTTGTTATACTAGGTAATTCTCTTGGCGGTCATGTAGGTCTACTTTTTACTAGAGATTTTCCAGAACTTGTCAGTGGTTTAATAATTACTGGGAGCTCTGGCTTATATGAAAAGTCTATGATGGGTGATGGATATCCAAAAAGAGGTAATTATGAATATATTCAAAATAAAACAGAAGAAGTTTTTTACGATCCTAAAATTGCTACTAAAGAAATAGTTGATGAAGTATTCGCAGGTGTTAACGATCGAGAAAAATTAATTAGAACACTTTCTCTTGCAAAAAGTGCCATAAGACATAACATGACAGATGATCTTCCAAAAATGGATACTAATACTTTGATTATTTGGGGTAGACAAGATGTTGTAACTCCACCAAGTGTTGCTGAGGAATTTAATTCCCTACTTCCTAATTCAGAGCTTTCATGGATTGATAAATGCGGTCATGCACCAATGATGGAACATCCTAAGGATTTTAACATAATAATGGAAAATTGGCTTTCAAAGAATAACTTATAATCAATTTGATTATGAAAATCATCAATTCAGTTTTTGAAAAAAGTAGTAAAGATATTAGCCAATGCCCAAGCAATAAATTACCTGAGTTTGCATTAGTTGGAAGATCCAATGTTGGCAAATCATCTCTTATAAACTCATTATTAAATAATAAATCTATTGCTAAAATATCTTCTAAACCTGGCAAAACACTTTTAATTAATCATTTTAGAATAAATGATAAATTATATATTGTTGATCTACCTGGATATGGTTATGCTACCATCTCAAAAAAAATAAAAGAAGATATAAAATCAATACATCGAAGTTATTTTAAATCTAGAAAAGAACTTTTTTATACTCTACTTCTTATTGATATAAGACATGAAATACAACAAAATGATCTAGACTTTATGGAGTTTTTAAATAATAATTATTGTCCCTTCATAATAATTTTCACCAAATCAGATAAATTAAAAGTAAATGACCTTGATAAACGTTTAGAAATTTTAAAGAATCAACTTTCAAACTATTGGGATGAATTTCCAAAGATGATTATTACTTCATCAAAAAATAAAACAGGAATTAATGAAATTCATAGTTTTATTGAGTCTTCACTTAAAGACTATATTATTTAGAATTGTCTGAAATTCTTTTTTCAAATTCTACACAAAAATCTTCAATTAAGTTAATGAGATTTTCCTCACCTGTAGCTTTTGATATTGACTGCTTCATTGATAAAAACGTTTGAAGAACGAAGGTTTTCATTTCATCAACAGGCATTTCTTTTGTCCAAAGATCCATTTTTAAAGTCTCTTTCTTTTGACTATCCCAAAAGGAGAGCAAGATAGCTTTTGATAATTGATTCTTCATTCCTCCGTCTGGAGCAGACCATGAAATTTGTTCAGGAATATTATTATCATCTAACTTTACCTTAATTGTTATTTCTGTTTCTTTCATTTAACTTTTTTATACACTAGATTTGCACAAATATATAATTTAATCCTTGTAGATGAAATATCCTGAAAAAGTATCAAAACATATAGTTAGTTGGATTGACAACTATCTTAATAAAAGTGAAATGAAAGGGTTTGTGGTTGGAGTTTCTGGAGGAATTGACTCTGCCTTAACTTCAACACTGTGTGCTGAAACGAAAAGAAATGTCCTTTGTATAGAAATGCCTATTAATCAAAATAAAGATCAAGTTTCAAGATCTAAAAAACATATTGAATGGTTGAAGAAAAAATATTCAAATGTTTCATCTATTACTATTAGCTTAGATAATACGTTTGATTCATTCATAAGATCTATTCCTGAGGTTAAATCTCAAGAAAACAATCTAAGTCTTGCCAATACAAGATCTAGATTAAGAATGGTCACGTTATATTATTTTTCTGCACTAAAAAAATATATTGTTGTTGGCACAGGAAATAAAGTTGAAGATTTTGGAATTGGATTCTACACTAAATATGGGGATGGAGGAGTAGACATTAGTCCTATTGCAGATTTATTAAAATCAGATGTATATAGTCTAGCTAAATTTTATAAGATTAACGATGAAATTATAGAAGCAATTCCAACAGATGGGCTATGGAACGATAATAGAAATGATGAGGATCAAATTGGAGCATCATATGAAGAACTTGAAAAAGCAATGCTGAATGATAATAAAGTAGATCATGATTTGTCAGCAAGAGAAAAGGAGGTTCTAAAGATATACAAGTCATTAAACTCATCTAATAGACATAAAATGCTTGCAATTCCTGTTTGTAAAATTCCAAAAGATTATATTAGATAAATTGAAAAAATTAAAAATCTTAATTATTGACACTAATCCCATTATTCATATTGGGTTTAAATCTATTTTTAAAAATTCAATGTTATTTGAAGTGGCTTCACTCACTAATAATAAAAATGAAATTTTTAATACAATAAATCAATTAAACATTGATATTGTCATATCTGAAATTGATTTTAAAAACGGAAATGTTACTGATGTTTTAAAAATATTTAAGAAAAATAATATTCAGATACCTCTAGTAGTATTTACATCTGAATCAAATGAAAATAAATCTATTAGTATTCTAAAAGCTGGTGCTTCAGGATTTATAACAAAGAATTTGAAAAAAAAATCAATAAAACATATTCTTCAAGAAATTGCATTTTCAAAGTATGGATCAAAAGAATTAAACAAGTATACTAGACTTAAGAACAGATTTAACTTTGATTATAATACTGAAAAATTAAATAGTCTATCTAAACGTGAATTACAAGTATTAAAGTTATTTTTTAGAGGAAAAAGAAATATTGAGATATCTGATAAACTAAGTATTAATCAAAAGACTGTAAATACTTACATTACAAGAATTATGAAAAAACTAGAAGTTAGTAATAAAACTGATTTATACTTATTAGCTAGAAAGCATATTAAACAACCCTATTAAGTTTAGCAGATAGCACCTTCTTTAACCTGTAATAACTCATAACCTCCTCTAGAATATCATTTTTATTACCTTCTTTTTGAAACTCTTGAAGCTCAATAATTTTTTTATCTATTAAAAACCTTCTCATATTTAGAATAGTTTCGTTGACAAGCTGGCTAAGCTCACTTCCAATTTTTTTTACATAAATATTCTTTCTCTCCCAATCATGTAATTGATATTTTTCATCATTGATTAATATATCTGAAACGATTTTGCTTGAATTAGAATCTAAATCATTTATGAAATTGTCAATTGATAATGATGATTCATTATGAAATCCTTGGATTAGTTTATTATAAATAGCCTTAAATGGTGAATGCGTGAACTCTATTTCATCTTCTTGAAGATCTAAATAAATCTTTTCAAAAACTTTAGATGTGCTATCTTTTTTAGTCGTAATATTCTCACCTTTTTCATCTTTACTTATTCGAGAATCTTCATATGAAATTTCTTCAGCACCATATTTTAAAAGGATACTTATAATTTGTCTTTCTAACTGAAATATATAACTTGAGGTATTCTTGTTAGGTGAGTTTTGAACTTTAGAAATTTTTTTTCTATATAGTTTTCTAGAGGATTTTTTTAATGATTTAGTAGTTTCAATATTGGCAAAAGATCTGAAAAGTGAAGCCTCATCAATCTCTAAAACATATGATAACTTTTTAATATAAACTTCCTGTTTTAGAGAGTCTGGAATTAATGTAATTGACCTAAGAATATTTTTGATTAAATCTACTTTTTTATCCTCATCAGTCAGAAAGTCAGTGTTTATGCTAAGCTTAAAATCTACAAAATCTTTTGATTCATTTTTAATATAATCTAACATAAAATCCTTTTTGTTTTTTTTTACTAAACTATCAGGATCTTCTCCTTCAGGAAAAGAACAAATTTTTACATTTAAACCTTCCTCTAGAATCATATCAATACTTCTTAATGAAGCAGATAATCCTGCTTGATCTCCATCAAATAATAATATAATGTTAGCTGTAAGTCTTTTAATTAGAATTATCTGATCTTTTGTTAAAGATGTTCCGGATGAAGCTAGGACATTCTTAATCCCATGCTCATGAAGCTGAATAACATCCATGTACCCTTCCACTAATAAGCATGTATCATCTTTAACTATAAACTGCTTTGATTCATATATCCCATACAAAGTTTTACTCTTATTGTAAATTTTACTTTCAGGAGAATTAATATATTTAGCTAACTTTTTAGTAGAATCAACTATTCTTCCTCCAAAGCCAACAATCCTTCCGGCTAAGCTTTTAATTGGAAAAATTATTCTACCTCTGAACCTATCAATTTTTTTATCATTGCTTAATATAACAAGACCCGTTTCATCTAGATAATCATCAGAGTAACCTTTTTTTATTGCACTTTTATAAAACTCATTCTGAACGTCATTACTAAAACCTAAACTAAAATTCTGAATTGTAGATAAGGAGAGGCCTCTATCATTTAAGTATTTATTTATTTTATCTTTTTTAGATAATATTTCTTGAAAATAACTTAAGGCAAAACTATTAATAATAAACAAGGATTCTCTTTCATTTCTTTCTTCAATATTTTCATTGCTTTCAGCTGTTTCAATTATTTCGATATTGTATTTATTGGCAAGATATTTTATTGATTCTGGATAATTAAACTGCTCATGCTCCATCAAAAAGGCAATTACATTTCCACCTTTTCCAGAGCTAAAATCTTTCCATATTTGTTTTGAAGGAGAAACAACAAAACTTGGTGTTTTTTCATTTGTAAATGGACTTAGTCCTTTAAAATTTGCACCAGTTTTTTTTAGAGCAATAAAGTCGGAAATAACCTCTTCAACTCTAGAGAATTCAAAAACTTTATCTATTGTGTCTTTAGTAATCAAATTATGAAATTTAATGTCAAGATAATAAATTAATACTTTCGCTCAATTATATAATCTAATAGAATTTTAATAGAGTCTTTTGAATCATTATCAGGAAATTTATTAAGAATGTCAAGAGCCTTATTCTTATAATTAATCATTTTATTATGCGTATACTCAAACCCTTTATGTTTAATTATAAATTCATTTACTAATTTCTTATTATCCATTGTATATTTTTTCTTTTTTAGAATAGATTTAATTTCTTTTCTATCTCTATAATTTGAGTTTTGAATTGAATAAATCAGTGGAAGAGTAATTTCTTGAGATTTTAAATCTGACTTATTGGGTTTTCCAATTCTTTTTGTTGTAAAATCAAAGAGGTCATCTTTAATTTGAAAAATTATTCCTAAATAATTTCCAAAGAGTTCGATCTCATCAATATTTTTTTTTCCTGATGCAATTGAACCTAACTTACAACAACAAGAAAAAAGAGATGCAGTTTTTTTTGATATTAGCAGAATATATTCTTCTTCAGATAAATTAAAGTTTCTAGACTTTTGAATCTGAAATAATTCACCCTCAGAGATTTCTTTTACTGCTTTTGAAACTTCATTTAAAAGATCGTAATCTTTATTTTCAGTAGAAAGAAGAAGTGCTTTAGATAAAAAGAAATCACCAACTAGGACTGAAATTTTATTTTTCCATAGAGCATTTATCGTTAAAAAATTCCGTCTTACATTACTGTCATCCACAATATCATCATGAATTAATGATGCTGTATGAATAAGTTCAACAAGATTTGCAGCTCTGTAGGATTTTTCGTTAAGAGTTCCTTTAGAAAACATTTTAGCAAAAAGTAAAACTAATATGGGTCTAATTTGTTTTCCTTTTCTATTAAGTATATAGATTAAAATAAGATCTAGAAGTTTAACTTTCGAGGAAACTGAACTATAAAATTGTTTTTCAAAAATTTTTAATTCTTGAATAATTGGTTTTTTTATTTTCTCAGTTATCTTCAAACTCACTTAGATAATCATCATTGCATCACCATAAGAAGAAAAATTATACTTCTTTTTCATCGCCTCTTTATATGCCTTTAATATGAAATCCTTACCACCAAATGCAGAAACCATCATTAAAAGAGTTGATTTTGGAGTATGAAAATTTGAAATCATTGAGTTAGCAATTGAAAATTCAAATGGAGGATATATAAATTTATGTGTCCATCCATCATATGTATTTAGAGTTCCAAATGAAGAAACAGAGCTTTCCAATCCTCTCATTACTGTTGTTCCAACAGCACATATCTTCTTTTTGTTTTTTAGTGCATCATTAATTATATCAGCAGAGTTCTGGTTGATTTTTAATTCTTCAGAATCCATCTTATGTTTAGAAAGATCTTCAACATCAACAGGACTAAATGTTCCAAGGCCAATGTGTAATGTGATTTCTGGAAGAAGCACTCCTTTAATCTCTAATTTTTTTAATAAATGCTTTGAAAAATGAAGACCTGCAGTAGGAGCTGCAACAGCACCTTCATTTTTTGCATAAATAGTTTGAAATCTTTCTTTATCCTCTGGCTCAACAGGCCTATTAATATACTTTGGTAAAGGTGTTTCTCCAAGTTCTTGGAGTTTATCTCTAAACTCTTCATATGGACCATCAAAAAGAAACCTTAAGGTTCTACCTCTAGAGGTAGTATTATCAATTACCTCAGCTACTAAACTTTCATCCTCACCAAAATAAAGCTTATTACCTATTCTAATCTTTCTAGCAGGATCTACTAATACATCCCACAGTCTTTGATCTTGATTAAGCTCTCTGAGAAGAAATACCTCAATTCTTGCACCAGTTTTTTCTTTATTACCAAATAATCTAGCAGGAAAAACCTTTGTATTGTTAAGGACAATAACATCCCCTTCGTCATAAAAGTCAATAATATCTTTAAAGACTAGATGCTCAATTGTTTCTTCTTTTCTATTAAGAAGCATTAATTTACATTCATCTCTTTCAGCAGATGGATGTTGAGCTAGATATTTATCAGGAAGTTTGTATTCAAAATCAGATAGTTTCATATTTTAATATTAGGTGCGCAAATATAACCTTCTGAAACACCGAAAGTCAAGTAATTAGCTAATTATTTTTGAGAAATCTTAAACCCTAAAGATTCTAGATCATTCCAAAAGTTAAGATAAGATTTAGAAACAACCTCTGGATTAATAATAATAATTGGATTAATCATAGATAAAGGTGCAAAAGACATGGCCATCCTATGATCATCATATGTGTTTATACTAACTCCTGATTTTAATTTAGAATTGTTTTTTAATGTTATTGATTGATTTGAAATAGTTACACAATCTACTTCAAATTTTTCAATTTCTCTCTTTAATGCAAGCAATCTATCAGTTTCTTTCAGTTTTAAAGTATGAAGTCCCTCAAGCTTACAGTTTACTCCAAGACCCAAACATGTTACAACGATAGTTTGAGCTAAATCTGGGTTATCTCTAAGGTTAATTGAGATACTATCTGGAAGATCAATATTATTTTTTTTTAAATAAATTTTATCATTGAGAAATTTTGTTTCAACACCAAACTGTTCATATATATCTAAAATTCTTGAATCACCTTGAATACTATTGTTGAAAAATGATGAAAGAGTTATGTCAGAACTATCAGATAATGCTACTAAGCTATAAAAGTAAGAAGCAGAACTCCAGTCTGATTCAACTATTTGATCAGGAATTTTATTTGAGACTAATTGTTTAATAATTATTTCATCAGGCTTTATATCAACAATACCACCTATTCTTTCTATAATTTTTTTAGTCATATGAATATATGGTAATGATGTTATTTTAGTAGACAGTTTAATTTTTAAACCCTGATTAATAGAAACTCCCAACATCATTAAAGATGAAATATATTGCGAGCTAACATCTGCAGGTAAAGCAATTTCATTACCATCTATTAATTTACCATTAATTTTAATAGGTGGGTACCCTTTTTTATCTATGTATTCTATATCAGCACCAAGATTATTTAAGGCTTCAACTAATATTAAAATAGGTCTTTCTTTCATTCGAGAAGAACCAGTTAAAATTTTAGAAGAATTTAGTATTGATGAATAATATGAAGTTAAAAACCTCATTGCTGTTCCTGCATGACCAATATTTATTTCCTCTTTATGAGATTTAAGTGAAGAAATCATAGTTTTGGTATCATCTGAATCAGAAAGATTATTGATATTAAAAAAAGAGGTATAGGCTCTTAAAGTTAGAAGACGGTTTGACTCACTTTTAGAACCACTAATATTGATATTTCCATGAAGGTTTTTTCCTTCTTTTGATATTTGATACACTATTTAAGTTTAATATTCGACTTATGTCTGTCTTTGTCTCGTTCTGTTTTTTTAACAAGGTTTTGTTCAAATGACTTTTCAAGATCAATTCCAGTTTGATTTGCAAGACAAATTAATACAAATAGAACATCTGATAATTCATCTGCAAGGTTATCGATATTATCTTCTTTTTTTAAACTTTGCTCACCATATTTTCTTGCTACTATTTTGGCTACTTCTCCAACTTCTTCAGTTAAAATTGCCATGTTAGTTAACTCATTAAAATATCTTACACCATGAGCATTAATCCATTTATCAACTTTTGTTTGTGCATTTTTAATATCCATAATTTAGTTATTTTGATTAAGCATTTTCCATAATCCCTCTTTTAGACTAGATATTCCAAAAGTATTAACAGATGATATTATAAAAAAGGGAGTTGATTTAAATTCTTTTTTTAAGATTATTTCAAATTCCCCAAGTAATTCATCATCCATCAAATCACATTTACTAAAAGCAATCATAAAATCTTTGTCAGCTAACTCAGGGTTATATTTAATTAATTCTTGTTGTAAAACATCAAAGTCTTTTTTTACGTTTTTAGTATCTACAGGTATTACATATAGTAAAATAGAATTTCTTTCAATATGTCTTAAAAAGTAATGCCCAAGACCTCGACCCTCACTAGCTCCTTCAATTATTCCAGGAATATCAGCCATTACAAATGATCTATAATCTGACATAGTTACAATACCTAAATTTGGTTTTAGAGTTGTAAACTCATAATCTGCAATTTTAGGCTTTGCATCAGATAGAACAGATAATAAAGTTGATTTACCTGCATTTGGATAACCAACAAGTCCAACATCAGCTAGAACTTTAAGTTCAAGTGTTATTTGAAGTTCTTGACCAGGAAGACCACTTTGAGAATATCTTGGTGTTTGATTAGTTGGCGATTTAAAATGAAAATTACCACGTCCGCCCTTTCCTCCTTTTAGAAGAATTGTTTCTAATTTATCCTCATTGATTTCAAAAAAAATTTTATCAGTATTAGTGTCTTTTATTATGGTACCTAAAGGGACATCTATGATAATATCTTCACCACTAATTCCTGACTTTCTGGAGCCTCCTCCATCCCCTCCATTTCCTGCTTTAAAATGTTTTTTAAATCTAAAACTCTGGAGAGTCCAAAGGTTAGCATTTCCTTTTATAATAATATTTCCTCCATCTCCTCCATCTCCTCCATCTGGACCTCCTTTAGGTATATATTTTTCTCTTCTTAAATGTGTAGACCCTCTTCCACCTTTTCCTGAACTAACACTAAGCTTTACATAATCAACAAAATTATCAACTATCATATACTTTTAAATTAAACTATCTACAAGATCATATAACCTTGAAGTAATATCTTCAACCGATCCCTTTCCATCTACAGAGAAGAACTTGTTTTGCTTTTGATAAAAATTAATAAGTATTGAAGTTTTATTATTATACTCATTAAATCTATTTTTAATTTTTTCAATATCCTGATCATCTGATCTATTCGTAATTTTTCCTCTATCAAGCAATCTTGATATTAGTTCATCTTCATTAACATCTAGAGCAATTGTTGCATTAATTTTAAGATTTATTGAAACTAAAAAAGAATCAAGAGATTCGGCTTGATTCAAAGTTCTTGGAAAGCCATCAAAAATATATCCATTGACATCTTTGTTAGATATTACTTCATTTTCCAGCATTTTAATTGTAACAGAATCTGGAACTAAATCACCTTTATCTAAATATGTCTTAGCTTCTAAACCTAGTGTAGTTTTGTTGGTAATATTTTTTCTAAATAAATCTCCTGTTGATATATGATATAAATCATATTTATTCTTTAAAAAATCTGCTTGAGTTCCTTTACCTGATCCAGGTTTTCCAAAAATGACAATGTTAAACATAGGCACAAAGATATTTAAAATGTTTAGTATTTTTTATTCTGATTAAAGTAATGCTTATTTTTGCACAATGTTAGGAAAAAATAAAACACTAGGAATTCTTGGTGGAGGCCAACTTGGAAAGATGGTTCTTGATGTTTCTAACAGATGGGGTCTTAAAGTTTATGTTCTCGACTCAAATATTGAATGTCCATCAAGCAAGTTATGTTCAAAATTTTTTGTTGGTGATTTAATGGATTACGATACGGTAGTTCAATTTGGTCAGAATGTCGATTTAATAACTATTGAAATAGAGAATGTTAATGTTGAGGCATTAAAATTTCTTGAATCAAAAGGTAAAAAAGTTTTTCCACAACCTAGAGTGATTGAAATAATTCAAGATAAATCAAAACAAAAAGAATTTTATATTGATAATGAAATACCAACTTCATCTTTCAGGAGTTGTAATGGAATTGAAGAACTGAAAAGTCTAATTAGTAAAGGTGAAATATCTTACCCTTTTATCTGGAAAGCCTCAAAAATGGGATATGACGGATATGGAGTGAATAAAATATCTGATAATAAAAGTCTTGAAAAATTAAGTGACTGTCATTGTATTATTGAAGAATTAATTTCAATAGAGAAAGAACTTTCAGTAATGGTTGGATTAAGAGAATCTGGAGAAATATTAAATTATCCTGTAGTTGAAATGGAATTCAATAAAGATTCCAATCAAGTTGAATATATTTTATCTCCTGCTCAAATAAGTCAAGAATTAAAAATTAAAGCTGAAAAAATTGCTTGTAATATAGCTGAAAAGTTTAAAATTTGTGGAATAATAGCTGTTGAAATGTTTTTAACGAACCAAGATGAAATATTAGTTAATGAAGTTGCACCTAGACCTCACAATAGTTATCATTTTTCAATTGAAGGATCATACACAAGTCAATTTGAACAATTTCTAAGGGCAATTTTAGATCTTCCACTTGGAAGTACTAAAATTTTACAAAATTCTGTAATGGTTAATTTAGTTGGTGAGAAGAATTCAAAAGGTATAGTAGAGTATAAAAATTTTGATCAAATTATTGGTATAGAAGGAGTTAATCCTCATATTTACGGTAAACTTGAAACAAAACCTAATAGAAAAATGGGTCACATTACTATAATCAATGAAGATATTGAGATAGCAAAAACAATTGCAAAGGAAATTAAAGAAACAATAATAATAACAACAAGAAAATGAGTCAAGTAGGAATTATAATGGGTAGTAAATCAGACTTCAAAATTATGAGTGAAGCAATCGACATTTTAAAATCTTTTGGTGTTAAAACAGAATATGATATTGTTTCAGCACACAGAACTCCAAAGAAAATGATTGAATATGCTACTAATGCTGAATTAAAAGGCATAAAAGTTATTATTGCTGGAGCTGGAGGAGCTGCCCATTTACCTGGTATGGTTGCATCAATTACTACTCTTCCAGTTATTGGAGTACCTATAAAATCAAGAAATTCAATTGATGGTTGGGATTCTATTCTTTCTATTTTACAGATGCCAGGTGGTGTTCCAGTTGCAACTGTTGCATTAAATGGATCAAAAAATGCAGGAATTCTTGCTGCTCAAATAATTGGGTCTTTTGATTCAAAAGTTTCAAATAAAGTTAAAGCGTACAAAAAAGATCTTGAGAATAAAGTCCTGGAAAGCAGCAAAGACTTAAAGAATAGATCTTAATCCTTAATCCAATCTTTATACCCTTTATTATAGTTATATATAGTTTTGAACCCTAAAGATTTCATTATATGACTTGCCTTAAGACTTCTATTTCCTGAAGCACAGTAAATAAGATATTCTTTTTCTTTATCAAGTCTCTCTAAGCTATCAATAAATTCTCTTTTTTGAAAATCTAGATTAAATGAGGTATTAATATTTCCTTCTTTAAACTCTTTATCAGTTCTAATATCAATAACTATAACTTGCTTATCTAATAAATTATTTACTTGTTCTTTATTGACATCTTGGATTACATATGACTGAAAAAAAACTAATAGTGTATAAAAAAAAAGTTTTAACATTTAATGAACATTATTATTATTACTTTCAATATTACATATTTTTGCTAAAAACTTTTAATGTTCAAAGAAAAATTTGCTCATAGACACATAGGTCCAAACCCTACTGAGTTAAATATTATACTTAAAACAATTGGTGTAGAATCTGTTGAAGAACTTCTAAATCAAACAATTCCTGACAATATTCGTCTAAAGAAAGACCTGAACATTCCTGAGGGAATTAGTGAAATGGAATTTTTAAAAGAAATAAAGAAACTTTCATCTTTAAATAAAAATTTCAAGACATATATTGGACTTGGATATCATGACACTTTCACACCATCTGTAATTCAGAGGAATATTCTTGAAAACCCAGGATGGTATACTGCTTACACGCCATATCAACCGGAAATTGCTCAAGGAAGACTTGAAGCACTATTAAATTTCCAAACGATGATTTGTGATCTTACTAAAATGGAATTAGCTAATGCATCATTATTAGATGAAGGAACAGCTGCTGCCGAGGCTATGATTATGATGTTCAATAACAGATCAAAGCAACAAAAGTCTTCAAATGAAAATAGGTTTTATGTTGATTCAAATATTTTACCCCAAACTCTTTCAGTTCTTAACACTAGGGCAAATCCTTTAGATATTGAGATAATTTCAGGAGATATAAAATCTATTTCTCAAAATGATTTTTTTGGATGTATTATTCAATACCCTGGAAAAGATGGAGAGTTAATTGATATTGACAAAATATTATCTAATATCACAAATAATGATTTAAAAATTATTCTTGCTGTTGACTTAATGTCTTTAGTTATTTCTGAACCACCATCACCTGATAAAGTTGATGTTATTGTTGGAACAACTCAAAGGTTTGGAATTCCCTTGGGATATGGGGGGCCCCATGCTGCATTTTTTGCAACAAAAGAAAAATATAAAAGAAATATTCCTGGAAGAATAATTGGTGTTACAAAAGATTTAGATGGAAACCATTCCTTAAGAATGGCTTTACAAACAAGAGAGCAACATATTAAGAGAGACAGAGCTACATCTAATATTTGTACTGCTCAGGTTTTACTTGCAGTCATGGCTGGAATGTATGCTGTATATCATGGCCCTAACGGCTTAAGAGAAATATCAAATTCTATTCATTTAAAAGCTGTTTATTTATATCAGAAAATCTCTAAACTTGGAATTGAAATTAAATATTCTAAATTCTTTGATACCATCACAATTATTTGTGATTCAAAAAAATTAAATAAAATTGCATTATCAAGAAATGTAAACTTTTGTAACCTAATTACCAATCAAATTTCGATTTCAGTTAATGAAAAGACAGATCGTAATGATTTAGATCAAATTATATCAATTCTTGAAGAATATTCTGGGCAAAAATCACCTAATATTAAATTTCCAGAAACTCAAATGTTAGATAATGTTCGAGAATCTGAAATTTTATCACATCCTGTTTTCAATTCTTACCATTCAGAAACATCTCTAATGAGATACATTAAATCTCTTGAAAATAAAGATTTATCTCTTACACAATCTATGATCTCTCTTGGTTCATGCACAATGAAACTTAATGCAGCTTCTGAAATGATTCCTTTAAGTTGGTCTGAATGGAACAGTATTCATCCTTTTGTACCTGTTGACCAAGCAAGGGGATATCATGAGGTCATAAGTAAACTTGAAACATTTTTATCTGAAATAACTGGTTTTTCCGCTACTTCTTTACAGCCAAATTCAGGAGCTCAAGGAGAGTACAGTGGTCTAATGGTTATCAAATCATATTTAAATAAAATTGGTCAAAGTCATAGAGATATTTGTCTGATTCCTTCTTCTGCTCATGGAACTAATCCTGCGTCTGCAATCATGGCTGGATTAAAAGTTGTAGTTATTGGAACTGACGATAAAGGAAATATTGATATTGAGAACTTAAAAATAAAAGTTGAAGAACATAAGGATAGTTTAGCTGCTTTGATGATAACTTACCCTTCGACACACGGTGTATTCGAATCTGAAATTCAATATATAAATGATCTTATTCATAAAAATGGGGGTCAGGTTTATATGGATGGAGCAAATATGAATGCCCAAGTAGGTTTGACTAGCCCTAAAATAATTGGAGCTGATGTTTGTCACTTGAATCTTCATAAAACATTCTCTATTCCTCATGGCGGAGGAGGCCCAGGTGTAGGTCCAATTTGTGTGGCTGAACATCTTAAAGATTTCCTTCCTTCTAACCCTGTAATTACTACTGGAGGAAAACATCATATAGAAGCAATTTCTTCAGCACCATGGGGTTCATCATTAGTATGCTTAATATCATATGGATATATAAGAATGCTAGGAAAATCAGGTATTAAAGAGTCTACAGAAATTGCAATTATAAATGCTAACTATATGAAGACTAAACTTGAAAAAAACTTTACAATTTTATACAGTGGCGAAAATGGAAGATCTGCTCATGAATTTATAATTGATTGCAGAGAATTTAAGAAGTATAAAATAGAAGTTATCGATATTGCAAAAAGATTAATTGATTACGGGTTTCATGCACCAACTGTATCATTTCCTGTTCCAGGAACAATGATGATAGAACCAACTGAGAGTGAAAATTTAAGTGAATTAGATAAGTTCTGTGATGCTCTTAACTCAATTTATTTAGAAATTACATCTATAAACGAATCAGATAGAGAAATGTTAAGAAATTCCCCTCATACTCTTAAAATGCTTACTGCTAGTGATTGGGATTACAATTATTCTAGAGAAAATGCATCTTTTCCAAAAAGTTATTTAAGAGATAATAAATTTTGGCCCTCCGTTAGAAGGGTTGATGAAGCATATGGTGATAGAAACTTAATTTGCAGCTGCCCACCTATAGAGATTTATGAATAATTTAATTAATTTTACATAATGAACTTTAAAATCACTGGAACAGGTAGTTGTATTCCAGATATAACAAAAACAAATACTGAATTTCTTAATAGTAATTTTTTTGATGATGATGGGAATCAAATTGAAAGATCAAATCCTGAAATTATTGATAAATTTCAATCTATTACTGGAATTAATGAAAGAAAATATGTTTCAGATGAAATTAAATCTTCAGACTTAGCTGCAGTTGCTGCTAAGAATGCCATTAAAGATTCAAATATTGATCAAGAGTCTTTAGATTATATAATTGTTGCTCATAATTTTGGTGATATTTCATCTAATAGTAATCAAATTGATACACTTCCTTCTCTTTCATCAAAAGTTAAATCCATATTAAAAATTAAAAATCCAAAGTGTGTAGCATATGATATTATTTGTGGATGTCCGGGATGGGTTGAAGGTGTAATTCAAGCAAAATCATTTATAAAGTCTGGAATGGCTACAAAATGTCTAATTATTGGTTGTGATACATTATCCAGAGTATCTGATTCTAATGATAGAGACTCAATGATTTACGCTGATGGTTCAGGAGCAATTATATTAGAATCTAACGATTCATCTAGTTCTGGCATACTATCTCATAATTCTGCAACTTATACATTTGAAGGTGAAAATGATTTTTTATACTATGGAGCTCCTTGTAATCCTGAAATAAATAAAAATTCAAATCAAAAGTATATTAAAATGCATGGAAGAAAAGTTTATGAGTTTGCATTAAATAATGTGCCTAATGCTATGAAAGATTGCTTTGATGAATCTAAATGCAAAATTGAAAATCTAAAAAAAATATTTATTCATCAAGCCAATAAAAAAATGGATGAAGCTATCATTAAAAGATTCTATAGATTATATAAAGTTCCTCAACCTGAGAATATACTTCCAATGAATATTGAAGAATATGGAAATAGTTCTGTAGCTACTATTCCAACTCTTTTTGACCTAGTCAAAAAAAGTGATTATAAAGGACATAAACTTAATACAGGTGATATAATTATGTTTGCCAGTGTTGGTGCTGGAATGAATATTAATGCAATAACTTACCAGGTTTAATTCTTATGAAGTTTTTTTTTCATATTGGAAGGTATTTTTTAATGATTAAATATACTTTCACAAAGTTTACAAAGTGGAGTGTCCTTAAAAAATTAATTTTTCAAGAAATTGATGATTTAATTTTAGGATCAATTGGTATTGTAGCTTTTATGTCCTTCCTTATTGGAGGTGTTGTCGCTATTCAAACTGCTCTGGCTATAGAAAACCCTTTTCTTCCTGGAAATCTTATCGGTTTTGCAACAAGACAATCAGTAATCCTAGAATTTGCTCCTACTCTGATATCTATAATAATGGCTGGAAAGGTTGGTTCATTTATTACATCTAGTATAGGCACAATGAGAGTAACTGAGCAAATTGATGCTTTAGAAGTTATGGGAATCAACTCATTTAACTATTTAATATTTCCTAAAATTATATCATTACTGCTATACCCTTTTTTGATTACTCTTGCAATGTTTCTTGGGATTCTTGGTGGTTATGTAGCTAGTGTATATGCTGGTTTTTCAACAAGCTTTGACTTTATTCAAGGAATTCAACTTGACTTTCAAGTATTTCATATTGTATATACCTATTCAAAGACTATGTTATTTGCATTTGTATTGGCTACTATTCCAGCATATCATGGGTTTTACATGAGAGGAGGTGCGCTAGAAGTTGGAAAAGCCAGCAATATTTCTTTTGTTTGGACCAGTAGTGTAATTATCATCCTTAATTTTATTGTAACTCAACTTTTATTAGCATAATGATTACTGTAAATAATATATCTAAGTCATTCGATAATATCAAAATAATTAATGATGTGTCTGCAGTTTTTGATAAAGGAAAAACTAATTTAATAATTGGTCAGAGTGGATCAGGTAAAACAGTATTAATGAAATGTTTACTTGGACTTCTGGATATTGATAATGGTGAAATTTTATATAATGGTAAAAAATTTGATAAGGATAATATTTCAACAATCTCAAATTTAAGAAAACAAATAGGAATGGTTTTTCAAGGAAGTGCACTTTTTGATTCTATGTCTGTTTTAGAGAATATTATCTTTCCTCTAAGAATGTTTTCAGATAATACTGATTCAGAAATGATAAATAGAGCAAAAGAGGTCATCAATCGTGTTGACCTTAAAGATGTAGACAATAAGTTTCCTTCTGAGATATCAGGAGGAATGAGAAAAAGAGTTGCAATAGCAAGAGCTATTGTATTAAATCCAAAATATTTATTTTGTGATGAACCTAACTCAGGTCTTGATCCAAAAACTGCAATTATAATTGATAAACTGATTAAAGAGATTACTGTTGAATATGATATTACTACCGTAATAAACACCCATGACATGAACTCAGTAATGGAAATTGGTGATAAAATAATTTTTTTAGTAGAAGGTAAAAAAATATGGGAAGGAACGAATACTGAAATTTTAGATACAGATGACCAAATGATAAATGACTTTGTTTACTCATCTGAATTATTCAAAAAAGTCAAACTTGCTCAGAAAAAAAATTAAGGATTTGAGTTAGAAACTGAAATAAGTTTTCCATTAAATAAATTATTTCCATTTATTGCAAAATCAATAATATATTTAGCCATTTCTCCTGGCTTTGTTTGTGCTTCATAATCTGGAAAAGCTTCCTTTTGCATTTTTGTTTGAACAGCTCCAAGAGCTAATACATTGAAAGATGGGCCTTCAGAGTATTCTTCAGCTAGAACCTCTGTCAATGCAATTACAGCAGCTTTACTACTCGAATATACTGAAAGACCAGGAAATTTCTTTGAACCGTTTACTCCACCAATACTACTAATATTGATTACATGACCTGATTTATTTATAAGTGGAATAAGTGATCTTGTAATTTCTGCAAGACCAAAAACATTTACATCAAAAGTTTGTTTAAAAGACTCATATGAAGTTTCACCAAATAATTCATTACTTAATTGACCAGCATTATTTATGAGGATATCAATTTTTAAATCTCTGTTCCTTAAATCATCAATAAAATTCTTAATACTTTTTTTATCAGTTATATCCACTATATATGAGTCTATTCCATTTATTCCTTTAAGAGGTTCAATATTTCTGGAAATGGAAATTACTTTATAATTGAGTTTTGCAGCTTGTATACAAATTTCATTACCTATACCAGAACTTGTTCCTGTTACAACTATAGTTTTCATTAGATAAGAATTGAAACTGGATTTTCAATATATTCTTTTAAAGTCTTTAAAAATAAGGATCCTGTGGCTCCATCAACTGTTCTATGATCACAAGCTAAAGTAAGTTTCATAGTATTTCCAACTACAACCTCATTATTTTTCACAATAGGCTTTTGAACTATTGCACCAATAGATAAGATTGCTGAATTAGGTTGATTAATTATTGATGTAAAACTTTCAATTCCAAACATACCAAGATTTGAAATTGTAAATGTACTTCCCTCAATTTCTGCAGGGGTTAATTTTTTATTTTTTGCACGTTCAGCAAAGTCTTTGATTTCAGAATTAATTTGGGGTAAGTCTTTAGAGTTTGAAAACTTAACTACTGGAACGATAAGACCATCATCAACAGCTACAGCTACACCTAGATGTACATGTTCATTATAAATAATTTTATCATCATACCATCTTGAATTAACTTTAGGATGTTTAGCAAGAGATAAGGATACAGCTTTGGCAATAATATCATTAAAGGAAATCTTAATATTTTGAGTTTGAATAAATTGTTTTCTAAAAGAAATAATATTATCCATTTCAAGCTCAATATTAAGATAATAATGAGGGGCTGAGAATTTAGAATCTGCAAGTCTTTTTGCAATAGCTTTTCTCATCGTAGAGTTCTGAGTCTCATAAGATGATTCTTTCAAGTGAGGTCTAGGTTGAGTAAATTGAGAATAATTTAAAGGTTTAAATGAGTCAATATCCCTTTTTATTATTCTACCATTATCCCCCGAACCCTTTATAGCAGAAATATCTATACCTTTTTCATTAGCTAATTTTTTTGCTAATGGAGAGATAAGTATTCTATCATTTGATATACTAATTGTAGAATCAGCTTTTACTTCTTCCTTAACAACTGGTGTGGGCTCTTCTTTTACAACTGGTGTGGGCTCTTCTTTTACAACTGGTGTGGGCTCTTCTTTTACAACTGTTATGGGCTCTTCTTTTACAACTGGTGTGGGCTCTTCTTTTACAGCTGGTGTATCATTATTAATAATTTTAGAAATATCTTCACCCTTAGAACCAATTATAGCTATAATACTATCTACTGGAGCCGTTGACCCTTCGTCAATCCCTATATGAAGAAGAACACCATCATAGAATGACTCAAATTCCATCGTTGCCTTATCAGTTTCAATTTCAGCTAAAATCTCACCTTCTTTTACAGTATCTCCTACTTTTTTAAACCATTTAGCAAGAGTACCCTCTTCCATGGTATCACTTAACCTTGGCATATTTATTACTTCAGCCATATTAATCTATTTTATGTTTAATAAAAGGATAATCTTTTTGTTCATATACAACATCATACATAAGAGATTTATCTGGGAAAGGAGAAGACTCAGCAAATTCTTCGCAATCTATTATGATTGCTTTTACCTTCTTATCAATTTTTTCAATATCAGATTTTGTTCCGTATTTTTTTGAAATAATAATTTTTTCAACCTGGGAGATGGGATCAATTTTTCTATATTCCTCAACTTCATCTTTAGTTCTGTATTGCTGCGCGTCAGACATTGAGTGTCCTCGATATCTATATGTTTTTATATCAAGAAGTGAAGGACCTTTTCCGTCTCTGGCATGTTTTACACATTTATCAATAGCTTCAGCTACTTTTACTGGATCCATTCCATCAACTGGCATCGATGGCATTTCATATGGTTCTCCTAGTTTCCATAAATCTTCTTGACTTGTAGTTCTTGCAACTGAAGTACCCATAGCATATCCATTATTTTCAACAATATATATTACAGGAAGTTTCCATAAAGCTGCAAGATTTATAGACTCATGAAAAGAACCTTGTCTAATAGCTCCATCTCCTAAAAAACATAGAGTAACACTATCTCTTTTAAAATATTTATCTCCAAAAGCAATACCAGTTCCCAATGGAATTTGTCCACCAACTATACCGTGACCGCCAAAGAAATTATGTTTTTTTGAAAAAATATGCATTGAACCTCCTAGTCCACCTGAGGTTCCAGTTGCCTTTCCGAATAATTCAGCCATTACAAACTTTGGATCTTCTCCAAGGCCAATCGCATGAACATGGCTTCTGTAAGAACTTATCATTCGATCTTTTTTTGGATCTGTCGAATGAAGACAACCAGCAAGGACCGCCTCTTGTCCATTATATAAATGGAGAAATCCTCTTATCTTTTGTTGAATATATTTTGCGGCAAGTTTATCCTCAAACTTTCTCCACAATAACATATTTTCATACCAATCTAAATAAGTCTTTCCAGTAATTTTTTTCATACAAAACAGTTGAAGCTTGTTATTCTAAGACGAAGCAAAAATAATCATTTCTTTAGTATATTGCAATAAAATTAGAGTGGACCCAAAAAAATTATATTCTTTATTCTCTAGATCTACTGGAGTGTCAATAGATAGTAGAAAAATTGATAAAAATCAAATGTTTTTTTCATTGAGAGGTAATAATTTTGATGGAAATAAATTTGCATTAGAAGCTATTAAAAATGGTGCAAAATTTTCTATAGTTGATGATAAAAGATTAGAAGGTAAAGATGATAGAATTGTTTATGTTAATGACGCTCTTAAAGCTCTTCAAGATCTTAGTAATTACCATAGATCTCTTTTTGATACAAAAGTAATTGGTGTAACAGGAAGTAACGGAAAGACTACAACAAAAAACTTAATTTATTCAATACTCTCTCAGACCTACAATGTAATTAAAACTAAAGGTAACCTCAATAATCATATCGGAGTTCCTTTATCCCTTTTAGATATTAATGAAAATGTTGATATAGCTGTAATAGAAATGGGTGCTAATCATATTGGCGAGATTATGGCTTTATGCGAAATCGCAATGCCTGACTTTGGATTAATTACTAATTATGGACATGCTCATCTTGAGGGATTTGGAGGATTTGAAGGGGTTATTAAAGGGAAGAGTGAAATGTTTGAATATTTGACTCAAAATTATGGTCATATAATTTTGAATAATGATGATAAAATTCAAATTAAAAATTGCAAAGGAGATCTTGCAATAACTTTTGGTCAAAAAAAAGATTCTGAGTTTGTGTTTAAATACAAAAAAGAACAAAATTTTCTATCATTTGAAAATAATGGAGATAACTTTAGATGTGAAATTTATGGAGACTATAATTTTACAAATGTTGCTGCAAGTATCACAATTGGAAAATTTCTAGATGTATCAAGTAGTGACATACAAAAGGGTTTAATTTCATTTAAAAATGACTCTAATAGATCAGAGGTTATAGATTATGGAAGTAATAAAATTTATTTAGATGCTTACAATGCTAATCCAACAAGTATGACAGCTGCTATTTCAAATTTTGAAAATAGTATAACAGAAAATAAAATTCTTATTCTTGGAGATATGTATGAACTAGGAGAATTTTCAAAAATCGAACATCAAAATATCATAGATTCTATTGATAGCAAAGATTTTCTTAAAGTTTATTTAATTGGAGATATTTTTTATAATTGCATAACTAAAAGTAAATATTTTGAAAAGTTTAAGTCTACTGAAGAAATGTCAAAATCAGTAATATTAAAGGATTTCAAATCAACAAATATTTTAATTAAAGGTTCAAGAGGTATAGGATTAGAAAAATTAATTACTAGTTAGCTCCTTTGATAATTTCTTCAACAACATTCGGGTTTAAAAGAGTAGAAGTGTCCCCTAAATTTTTGTAATCATTACTAGCTATTTTCCTTAATATTCTTCTCATAATTTTACCTGACCTTGTTTTTGGGAGACCACTTACAATTTGAACTTTGTCAGGTTTTGCTATAGGCCCAATAACTCTTCTCACAACATCAATAATTTCACCTTTAATAATATCATCTGAAGATTTAGAATTTACAATTACATAAGCATAGATACCTTCTCCTTTAATATTATGTGGATAACCAACTACTGCAGACTCAATAACCTCCTCATGTTCATTTATAGCATTTTCTACCTCTGCTGTTCCCATTCTATGTCCAGAGACATTCATAACATCGTCAACTCGACCGAGTATTCTCAAATACCCATCATGGTCTCTTTTAACACCATCTCCTGTGAAATACATTCCTTTATAATTTGAAAAATAAGTGTTTATACACCTTTGATGATCTCCATATGTAGTTCTTAAAATAGATGGCCATGGAAACTTTATACAAAGATTACCTTGAACATTATTTCCAATTAATTCATTTCCTTCAGCATCAACTATAACAGGGTGTATCCCAGGTAATGGTAGTGAAGCATGTGCAGGTTTATTTGGAGTTATACCTGCTAATGCAGATATCATAATTCCACCAGTCTCAGTTTGCCACCAAGTATCAACCAATGGGCAATTTCCTTTTCCAACATTATCATGATACCAATGCCATGCTTCTTCATTAATTGGTTCTCCAACTGATCCAATTACTTTCAAAGACTCTAAAGAATTATTTTTTAATGGCTCTAAACCATGAGCCTGTAATGCTCTAATAGCAGTTGGAGCAGTATAAAACTGATTAATTTTAAATTTATCAACTATATCCCAAAACCTACTAACATTAGGAAATGTTGGGACACCTTCAAACATAACAGTTGAAGCTCCACAAATCAAAGGACCATAAACAATGTACGAATGACCTGTTATCCATCCAACATCAGCTGTACACCAATAAATATCATTCTCATCATATTGGAATACATTTAAAAAAGTATACGCAGAATAAACCATATAACCTGCTGATGAATGAACCACTCCTTTAGGTTTTCCAGTAGACCCTGAAGTATAGAGTATAAATAGCATATCCTCAGAGTCTAGAACTTCAGCTTCACAAACATTAGACTCTTCTTTTATGCAATCATGCCACCAATGATCTCTTCCTTCAAACATATTAATAGTTTGTTTTGTCCTTTCCAATACTATAACACTTTCGATTGTTGAAGATTTTTCAAGCGCTTCATCAACTACTGATTTTACTGGTATAGTTTTTTTTCCTCTAAAATTACCATCAGAAGTCAAAACCATTTTTGCTTGACAATCATTAATTCTATCAGCTAAAGAGGTTGAAGAAAAGCCAGCAAAAACAACAGAGTGGACAGCACCTACTCTTGCACATGCTAACATTGCAATAGCAGCTTCAGGTACCATAGGCATATAAATAATAACTCTATCTCCTTTATTTATTCCTTTTGCTCTAAGTGCATTTGAAAACCTACAAGTTTCTTCATAAAGCTCTTGATAAGTTAGATGAATAGCTGGTTCTGCAGGATCGTTAGGTTCCCAAATAATTGCTGTTTTAGAACCTCTTTCTTTAATATTTCTCTCAAAAATATTTTCTGTAATGTTTAATTTTGCATTTTGAAACCATTTAATATTTGCTTTTTCAAAATCCCAATCAAGTACCTTATCCCATTTTTTTTTCCAACTAAAAGAATCAGCTATTTCAGACCAAAATGATTCTGGATCTTTTTCACTTAATTCGTATTTTTTAAAATATTCTGAAAGGGTCTTAATTCTTTGCATATCTATTTTGGATATCTAATACTCTCAACTAAATCTTTAATTTTTTGTGGTGTTGGTTTTGTTAATCTTGAGACAATTAAAGATACAATAAAGTTAATTATCATTCCTATCGTTCCAATACCTTCAGGAGATATTCCAAAAAAATAATTTTCCGGTAAACCACTCCCACCCAGTTGAGGTTTAAAATGTAGTATGTATATGGCAGTAAATATTATACCAGTAAGCATACCTGATATAGCTCCTTCTTTGTTCATTTTCTTATCAAAGATTCCGAGTATAATTGCAGGAAAAAAAGATGAAGCAGCAAGACCAAAAGCCAGAGCTACAACTTCAGCTACAAAGCCTGGCGGATTAAGTCCCGCTAGACCCGCAGCTACTACTGCAACTGCAATTGAAATTCTTGCAGCCCAAAGCTCACCCTTTTCTGATATATTAGGATTAATATTCTTTTTCAAAAGATCATGAGATATAGATGTTGAAATTACTAATAAAAGTCCAGCCGCAGTTGATAGAGCAGCAGCAAGACCGCCTGCAACAATTAATCCAATTACCCATGGTGGTAAATTAGCAATCTCAGGATTAGCTAATACCATAATATCATTATCTATTGTTAGTTCGTTAACTTGAGTATCTGCAACATATTGAATAATTCCATCTGCATTTTTGTCATCAAACTGAAGTAATCCAGTATTTTCCCAGTTCTTAAACCAATCTGGCATATCAGTATACTTAGCATTTGACACTGTATTTATTAGATTAACTTTAGCAAATGCAGCTACAGCAGGAGCTGTAGTATATAATATTGAAATAAATAATAAAGCCCATCCTGCGGAAATCCTAGCATCACGTACCTTAGGAACTGTAAAGAATCTAACAATTACATGAGGAAGTCCTGCTGTACCAAACATTAAAGCTCCAGTTATAAAAAAAACATTGATTAAAGTAGTCCGGTTTATATCAGTATACTTATCAAAGCCTAGATCAACTGATAATAGGTTAAGTTTTTCTAAGAGATAGACTCCGTCTAAAGTTTTACTTCCAAATCCAACTTGAGGTATTGGATTTCCAGTTGCTTGAAGAGATAGATAAATAGCAGGGACAGTAAATGCAAAAATTAGAACACAATATTGAGCTACTTGAGTATAAGTAATACCTTTCATCCCTCCAAGAACTGCATAGAAAAAAACTATTGCAATTCCAATAATTACTCCACTATCATATGGTATTTCCAGAAACCTTGAAAATGCAACACCAACTCCTTTCATTTGTCCTACTACATATGTAAATGATACAAAAATTGCACAAATCAAGGCTATACTTCGTGCATTTTGAGAATAATATCTTTCTCCTATAAAATCAGGTACTGTAAATTTTCCAAACTTTCTAAGATAGGGCGCTAGACAAAGTGCCAATAGCACATATCCACCTGTCCAACCCATTAAATATTGTGAACCGCCATATCCTAAGAATGATATTATACCTGCCATAGATATGAATGAAGCTGCTGACATCCAATCTGCAGCTGTAGCCATTCCATTTAAAACTGGGTGTATTCCACCCCCGGCTACATAAAATTCTTTTGTACTCTTAGCTCTTGACCAGATAGCTATTCCAATGTATAGTGAAAATGTTATTCCAACTAAAGTATATGTCCAAAATTGTGCATCCATATTATTCTTCTAAGTTGTGTTTTTTATCTAGCTTATTCATCAAATAAACATATACAAAAATTAAAATAACGAATATGTAAATTGACCCCTGTTGAGCAAACCAAAAGCCTAAAGGAAATCCACCTAAATAAAAATTATTTAAGCTTTCAGCAAAAAGAATTCCAAAACCAAAAGAAGAAATAAACCAAATAGTGAGTAAAACTCTTAAATACATAATATTTTTCTTCCAATATTTTTCTTTCATATCAATAGGTATTTCTGGTTAAATTATGAATTTACGTAGTTATTAAAAAAATTATAATACTGCATTATTACTGCTAAATAATAATATTTTCAGGAAATTTACCGTGTTTTCTCATATCCTCTTTAGTTAATATTTTAAAAGATCCAGATTTTGGAGCACTTTTTAAAATTTCAAATGAAGCTGTAGGCATTGATGTCAACTTTCTTGTGTTTGTATCCATAACACCAAAAGCAAGATCCAGATGAGCTAGATGATTTCCCTTGGTGTCATAAAAATTTTGAAATAGTGAGAAAAATTTTCCATCATCGCTGTAACCATTAATCTCAACGTTAACCTTAAATTCAACTCCCATCAAAATTTCTTTATAATAATACATATGCTCATAGAAAAGAACAGGCCCAAGATTTAAATTTTCAAACTTCTCCTTATCTAATTTAATAACAGAAAAAAAAGCGACTCGTGTGTCTGCAGCATATTTTATATAGGCATGATTAGCAACATGCCAATTTGGATCAAGATCGGTCCATGAGGCTACAAATATTTTCTCAAATTTTTTCAATATAATTAGTTAATTAATTTTTTCAATTTAGGGATTTATTTTAAAAGAAACTTTCTCTATAACCCCAAAAAATATCGAAATAAAAAAATAAGAAACTAAGGCTGATTAAAAACTTAATAACACTTCCTGCAATGACTCCTATAAATGCACCAAAAGCTGGCTTAATGGAGTCTTGAAGTGACTTTTTTGTTGATATCTCACCTAGTAAAGCTCCTCCAAACGGACCTATAATTATTCCTATTGGACCAAGTATAATTAAAGCAACAATTAAACCCACTGTAGTCCCGATTTGACCTGATCTAGTTCCACCAAGTTTTTTTACACCAAGAACAGGTATTAGGTAATCTAAAATACCAACTGAAATTGCAACAGTTAAAGTAATTAATACAAAATTTAGGTTAAACTCAACTACTGATGTAAGATTTAAAAGTAAAATACCTAGCCAAGAAGTAACCGGGCCAGGTATTATTGGTAAAAAACTTCCTACAATTCCTATTAAACAAAATAATAGACCAACTATAAGAAGCAATAAATCCATATTGATAATTATCTACGCTAGTTAGTTTTGATTAATTGGACTTTGTTTTTCGTAAATAATAGCCCATTTTATTAAACCATTTTCAATCTGAGCATCAATCATTTGAACAACTGTTACCTCTTCACCTTCTATATTTTGAGTTAAAGAATGTCCAGCAACTATCCATGTTTGACCGCTAGGTGAACCGACATACGGCATAACCCAAAAAGGACTCCATTGAGGATTTTGATCAGATTCAAACCATGATGCTAGTGCTTCTCCATGATTTTCAGATCCATTAATTGAAGTTCCATCAGGAAGATCTATTCTTATATCCTCAGTTTCAAGAGCCTTAATAGCTTCGATATCTCTATCATTGTGAGCCTGAATAAAGTTTGCAAACATTTCAGTCATTTCATCTGAACCAACAACAAAAGTTTCTTCAGGGTCTCCTGCCCATGCTCCAGAGCCTTTTGGCTCATCAACTGGAGCATTACATGATGCTAATAGAATTGCAAATAAATATATATATATTTTCATTTTGAATTGTGTTTATAGTTATTAGTTAAATATAGAAAAAGTTACGCAGAGTTTCTACTAGCATTAATATTTCCATATAGAGATCTTGTTATCATTTTTTCAAATATTGATTTTTTTAAATTATAAATTTCACCTGATTCAATTTCCTTTACAATTTGAAGAGCATATTGTTGAATAGTAATTAGAGGCATAACTACATTTTCTCGTGTTTGAATTGAAAGCTTATTTGCTGGTTCATTTTCCATCAGTTCTTTGAAATTAGAAATTTTAAGTAACATCTTTTTTGTTAGAATATATTCATCATGAATTATTTTCCAAAATTCTCCAAATTCTTCATCTTTACTCATATATGAGGTTAGCTCAAAAAATGACTTGGTTAAACTCATCATACTATTAGATACAAGAGCTCTAAAAAATGGTACTTCCTCATATAAGAGTTTAACATCTTTTATTTTATTATTCTTATAAAAGTGATTAATAGATGTTCCTAATCCATAAAACCCTGGAACATTTTGCTTTAGCTGATTCCAACTCCCTACAAAGGGAATAGCTCTTAGTTTATCAAAATTGAATGCTTCTCCTTTTACCCCTCTTTTTGAAGGTCTACTTCCAATATTAGTTTTTGAGTAGTATTTTATTGTACTCATTTTTTCTAAGTATGGAATAAAAGATGGGTGACTCTTAAAATCTTTATATGAATTATAACTTATAGAAGATAACTTCTCAATAGTTTTTCTATTTTTTTTATTAAACACCTCAGAGTTTGATAAAATTCTGTTTTTTATACCAGAGCTAATTAATTGCTCCATGTTATATTGAGAAGATTTAATAGTTCCAAAATTTGAACTAATTGTTTGGCCTTGAACAGTTAACTGTATTTCATCTGACTCAATAAAATCTCCTAATGAACTATAAAATTGGTGTGTATTCCCTCCTCCTCTTGCAGGGGGTCCTCCTCTGCCATCAAAGAATAAAACTTTAATACCAAATTTCCTTGAAACTTTAGTTAGAGATTCTTTAGCTTTTAAAATACTCCAATTTGCAGTTAAATAACCGCCATCTTTTGTTCCATCAGAAAAACCAAGCATTATAGTTTGAATATTATCTCTTCTAATTATATGATCTCTATATAGTTGATTACAATAAACATTTTCCATTACAGTACTTGCATTTTCTAAATCTGACACTGACTCAAAAAGAGGTACTACGTCAACATTAAATTCATTACCTAATGTTAGTCTAATCATTGTAAAAACTTCAAAAATATTTATTGAAGAATTATTATTGCTTATTATATATCTATGACAACCTTTTTCACCATTTGAATCTTGAATTTGCTTAATTAATTCAATTGATTCAATTGTAGATTTAGAAGTTTCATTTTTAAATTTAGCTGAATCTATTTTACCTTTTAATAATGTAAGGCTTTGTATTTTTTGATCTTTGTTTTGTTTCTCATACTTATTACTAAGCTCTTTTTTGAAATAATTATTTATTACATCGTTAAATACAGAAGAATGAATAGTTGAGTCTTGTCTAATATCAAGTGTAGCAAAATGATAACCAAAAATATTAACCTTGTCTATAAGGTCTTGAAGTTCATCAATGAACAATGATTTATGTTCATTTATTAGAGTTTCTTTTATAAAATTTAATTTTTCTTTTAAAACATCTAATTTAATCTTAGGCTCTTTATTTGTTTCAAATATACTTATCCATAAAGAATCTTCTATCTGAATTATTACATCTTCTATTTTTTTAAAAGTTAATTTTCTTCTTAAATATCTAATATCTCTATAATAGTTCTTAATAATATCACTTCTTAATTTTTTTGCTGTTTTCGAGGTGATTTCTGATGTTACAAATGGATTTCCATCCCTGTCACCACCTGGCCAAAATCCAATTGAAATAAGATCATAGTGTTCATATTGATTATCAAAAATATTAGATTTTACATATTTAAAGATATTACTAACAGAGTAATAAAATACATTCTCTAGATACCATGATAAACTAACTGCCTCATCATAAGGAGTAGGTTTTTTTTGTTTAAAAAAGGGAGTTTTTCCAAGTTGTGATAACAAGTTTTTAATCTCAGTTAAATCATTTTTTTCTATTGAATTAGCAAGATCTGTAATTATTCCCAGAACTGAGCCAGGATAAAATTGAGTAGGGTGTGCTGTTAAAACAGGCTTAATTTTAAATGATCTAAGGTATTTTTTTAGTTCTTTCTTCTTATTTGAAGATTCAACTAATTCTTTAAGATTCCTTAAGGTTCCAACACCACCCATATTATTTACTTGTGTAAATGAAGCATCTTCAATTGCATCAAACAAAACAACCTGTCTCTCTATATATTGAATAAACCTAAAGATTAGAGATATCTCTTCATCTTTTGAATAACCATCACAATACTTTGAAAAGAAATCTTGAACTATTTTCTTAGGGTCTAGTTTTTTACTGTAACCTAACTTACAGTGTTCTGTAAAAATTGGAAGAAGATTTCCTGTATCTGAGATACTATCATAAGGAAGTGTTGCAAAAATACTGTTATATACATGGAACCTAGATAGAACACTTTCTTGAAATCTCTCTTTTTTTGTGAGTTTATTCATCTATTTGATATGGTTAATTACAAAGTTACCATATGTTTTTTTATTTTTATTAAAAATTATGGCAAGGACTCCCTCAAATATGATTTCACTTGGATCAGTTGCAGCTGATTTTAATCTACTAGATGTAACTTCTGACTCTAATGTATCTCTTATTGATGCAAAAGGAAATGTTGGAACTGTAATTATGTTTATTTGTAATCATTGTCCATATGTCAAGCATGTAAACCCTACAATAAGCAGATTAGCAAAAGATTATAATGGTGATGATATTAAATTTATAGCCATTTCTAGTAATGATGTAATTAACTATCCCGATGATAGTCCTGAAAAAATGAAAATTAATGCTATCGAAAATGATTTTAATTTTCCGTATTTATATGATGAAACTCAGGATGTAGCTAAAGCATATGACGCAGCTTGCACCCCTGATTTTTACTTATATGATTCTAATCTAGAATTAGTTTATAGAGGACAACTTGATAATTCCAGACCAGGGAATGATATAGAATCAGATGGAAGTGATATGGAAAATGCAATTAAATGCCTTAAAGATGATATAGAAAATAAAGAGCTACAAAAACCAAGTATAGGTTGTAATATTAAATGGAAATGACAAGAAAAAATCTAATAGATTGTCATAATCGGATTAAGCCATTTATTCATAACACTCCTGTTTTAACATCAAATCAGATTAATAAAATGACAGGGTCTGAAATTTATTTCAAATGTGATAATTTTCAAAAAATGGGTGCATTTAAAATGCGAGGTGCAACAAATGCAATTCTTCAACTTTCAGATGAAAATAAAAAAAATGGTGTTGTAACTCATTCATCTGGAAATTTTGCTCAAGCACTTTCACTTGCCGCTAAAAGTATTGGAGTAAAAGCATACATTGTAATGCCATCAACAGCAACCGAAATTAAAAAAACTGCAGTTAAGGGTTATGGAGGAGAACTTATTGAATGTGAGCCAAACCTTGATGCAAGAGAAAAGGCTGCAAATGATATTGCGAAATCAACTGGAGCAACATTTCTTCATCCATCTAATGACATTGAAGTAATTCTAGGACAAGGCACTGCTTGTAAAGAATTACTAGAATATAATAATTTAATTGAGCATGTCCTAGTTCCTGTAGGAGGTGGTGGACTAATAGCTGGAAGTGCACTCGCAGCAAAATATTTTGGCAAAAATTGTACAGTTATTGGAGCTGAACCTTTTGAAGTTGATGATGCTTACAGATCACTTAAAAGTGGGAAAATAGAAACTAATGAAAGTGCTAATACAATAGCTGACGGATTAAAAACTCAACTAGGTGATAAGAATTTTCCAATTATTAAAGATGAGGTTAAATCAATTATTCGAATTACCGAAGAAGAAATTATTGAATCAATGAAAATTATTTGGGAACGTTTAAAAATTATTTGCGAACCATCTTGTTCTCTTCCTTTAGCTGCAGTTTTAAAAAATAAAGAAACTTTTAGAAATAAGAAAGTAGGTATTATAATCTCTGGTGGTAATGTTGATTTGAATAATCTTCCCTTTTAAGAAAGTTTTCTGTAACCCCAAACTGAAACTAAAAATAAAAGTATACTCCCCCAGCCAAGATATATAAACGGTGAGCTAGGAATATAAACATATGCTAGCACCTGAGCTGAGAATACCATTGTACCAATACAAATAAGTAAGTTTTTTGCAAAAGCTTTATTTTCAATAAATTTTTCTTTTGAAAAAGAAAGAATAAAAAGACCAATTATAGAAACCCAAAGACCAAAGAAACGATAGATTTGTTTCAAGTATCCTGGAAGAGTATCATTTATTTCTTCAGAAAATAACTTTTCAAATGTCATATTAAGCCTTTCTTCATTAGCAACTCTATCTAGCATCCAGGGCTCATCAACTAGCATCCATCTTAATCCAAGAATAATAAAAATAATTCCTAGTGTAATGATTGGTATTAAAAATATTTTTTTTCTCATAGTGGGTGATACTGGATTCGAACCAGTGACCCCTACCCTGTCAAGGTAGTGCTCTAAACCAACTGAGCTAATCACCCTAGCAATACAAATCTATATATTTATTTATTTAAGATAGTTATCTAAAAAAGTTAAGATCTTTTGATTACTCTCAATTTGTTGCTCTTTTTTGACAAATCCGTGACCTGCATCTTCAAACAAAACGTATTCTACATAAGCACCAGCATTTCTTGCTTCTTGAACCATTTCGTCAGATTCAATTTGAAGAACTCTTGGGTCATTAGCTCCTTGTAAAACCATGATTGGATTTTTTATATTCTTTGCATGAAACAATGGAGAAATATCATAAAGCCTTAAAGAGTCTTTAGAGTAAGGATCTCCCATTTCTTTATAAAGTGATTTTCTTGTTGCTTCCCAAAAAGCAGGAATTGACCTTAAAGTTCTAATCCAATTTGTTACCCCATATATGTTTACTCCTACCTTAAATTCTTCAGGCTCAAAAGTCATAGCTGCCATTGTCATAAACCCACCATAACTTCCACCAATTATTCCTATTTTATCAGGGTTAATATAATCTTGATCCTGAAGCCATTTTTTACCCCATACACAATCTTGAAGATCATCCTCACCATGATTTAAATCATCTAGTGAATAGAATGTTTTTCCATAACCACTACTACCTCTATTATTTACTGCAAGAATAGCATATCCATGATTAACGAGGTATTGAATTAAAGCACGGTACCCAACTCGTGATTGTCCACCAGGACCTCCGTGAACCCAAACCAATGCTGGTGCTTTATTTTTTTTATTGGCGGTGTGCGGCTTATAAAGTATAGCTGGAATCTCTAATCCATCAAACGATTCATATCTAATTACTTCTGCATTTACAAGGTCGTCAGGGTTAACATTTGAATTTAAATTTGAGGTAATTTTATTTAGTTTATTAGTTGATAATTCATAGGTATAAATATCTCCTGGACTATTTGGGCTTCCAGCAGAAACTCTTAAAAATTTTTCATCTTCAGAAAAACCTACACTATTTATATTCATATTCTCAAAGCCAATTAAATTTAGGTCAGATTGATCGCTCATATTTTTAATAGTAAGCTTATTTTGAGCATCTTCATTGACAGCTATTACCCTATATGAATTGTTTTTTGAAAGATAACTAAATGCAACATCCCAATTTGTTTTATATTCAATACTTCTTTCACCATTTTTTAAATTATATGACATCAAATAATAAAACTCACTATCATAGTTGGTAGTATAAAAGTAGTTTTCATCATTTTTATCAAAATTTTGTCCTGAGAAATTAGCAGCTTGATTTGAAATTTCAACTTGTTGATTACTTTTTAGATCATGTAAAAATAATTTTTGCTCGCTCCTAGAAATGTTTAAACTTAAAACTAGGTAATTATCATTATTAGAAATGCTGTTAAGATTATATCCACTATCATTTTTAAAAACCATTTCCGAGTTAAGTGTTACAATGTCTATCTTATATAAATCAAAGAATCTTGGATCTCTAGAATTTGAAATAAAATACATCCCTAGTTCATCTTTGGTCCAGCCAACAAATGATGCTTTTGTATTTTCACCAGGGGTTATGTCTATACTTTTCCCTTCCCTAATTAAATAAATATGAGAATTTTCATTACCCCCTTTATCTGCTGAATATATAACCTCACCAGTATTTGGTGAGTAACCTCTTACAAAAAATGACTCCTCTTTTGAGTCTGTTAACTGAGTTTCTTCATTAGCACTTAGATCAACTTCGTAAATATTAAATATTCCAGATTTATCTGAACTGTAAATTAATTTGTCTGCATCTTTTGAAAAATATCCACCTGAGCTTCTGTTATTTGACATAAGAGTCTCTATTGAGTACTGCTCAATATTTTTTTCTGATTCAGTACACGAAATAATAAAAATAAATAGGGGGAATAATTTTAAAAAAAATTTCATAGTTATGTTTTGAGCATATGAAGATACGATTTATGAAAGATTTCTTGTTACTTTTGGAGAATGAAACATTTATCTAAAGAAGAGTTTGACGATTTACAAAAATTTTATAGAATTAACCTGATTAATTCATGTACTGGTTATAAGTCAGCAAACCTTCTTGGAAGTATATCTAAGGAAGGTGTTGAAAACGTATCTGTTTTCAGCTCAATCACTCATTTAGGGAGTAATCCTGCAATGCTCGGATATATTTTAAGACCAACTACTGTTCCAAGAGATACATTTAAAAATATTAAGGAAACAGGATTATTTACAGTTAATCATATTGTTAAAGATTTAATTAGTGAAGCTCATCATACGAGTGCAAAATATCCTGAAGAAATATCAGAATTTGATAAAACAAATCTAGAACAAGAATACAAGGAAGGCTGCAAAGCTCCTTTTGTAAAAGGTAGTCCAGTTCAACTGATTTGTAAATATCAAAATGAATATAATATAAAAGAAAACGGGACAATACTTGTGGTAGCCTCTATTGAAGATATTTATTTCAATGAAGAATTAGTAAGTGACTCTGGATTCCTTCAACTTGATAAGGGGGGTGTGGTTACTATTAATGGATGTGATGGATATGCTTTACCAAGTCTTTTAGATAGATTTGAATATCAAAGACCAAAAAAATAAATGGACTTTATATCTAAAAAACTAATTGAATATATTTCAGAAAATTCTAGTAAAGAACCTGAAATTCTAGCTAAATTAAATAAAGAAACTTATCAGAAGGTTCTTCAACCTAGGATGTTAAGTGGGCACATTCAAGGAAGATTTCTAAGTATGATTTCTAAAATAAAATCACCATCATGCATTCTTGAAATTGGAACATATACTGGCTATGGAACTTTATGTTTAGCTGAGGGATTATCAAATGGAGGCAAGATATTTACAATCGATAGAAATGAAGAACTACTTAAAATTCAAAATAAATATTTTGAAATGAGTGGGAAAAGAGATAAAATTATCCAACTTACTGGAAATGCTAAAGATATATTAGAGAATCTCGATGAAACATATGACATAGTATTTATTGATGCTGATAAAGAGAATTATATTGAGTATTTCAATCTTGTTTCAGAGAGACTAAACAATAATGGTATAATTATATCAGATAATGTTCTTTGGTCAGGAAAAGTATTGAACTCTCCTTCAAAAAATGATGATGAAACAAATATTTTGATAGAGTTTAATAAGACCTTGAATGAAGATGAAAGATTTGAAACTATAATTTTGCCCCTTAGAGATGGACTATCAATATCAAGACTAATTTAAATCTCTTTTAATTGAATCCTTAAGATCATCAAAGTCCTTTTTTATATCACTTACACTATCCTTAAGATCCTTTGTTAATGATTCTGATGGATTTTTAACATCAGTATTTTTTGAAATCTCAGTTTTAATTTCATTAGTAGCTTGTTTTATTTGTGTCATTCCTTTAGCTAGTCCTTTTGCAATTGAAGGTATTTTATCTGCACCAAAAACAAGAAGCACAATAAAAAAAACAAAAACCAACTCAGCTCCACTAATAAACAATATCATAGTGTCAAAACTAATCAATAATTCAACCTCTTAAAATTTTTTTTAAAATAATCTATTACTAATGTGTAGTTCCCTGCTTTAAAGTTTTCATCAAGAGGATAGTTCTGATATGTAGAGGTAACAAATTCATGAATATTATTTTCACTTAATCCAAACTCATCAATAAAAAATCTCAAACCATAGAATTTAATAATTTGATCAATAAAACTAAAATCATTTTTAAATTCTCTAAATTTTCTTTTTTCTTTATAATAACCCGAAATCCAATTATACATTCTTTCAATATTTACGCCTCCTGTTAAAGGAGAAAGCAAAAGTTCTTTAGTTAATTGAGAATTCGATGGAATATCCTCTTTTCTTATTCCTGTAAAGCCAGGAATTCCTAAATCATCGAAATTCAAATCTTTTGCAATACCAGAGTTTTGAAGATCATTCATAAGACTTCCAGAAAGTCCACTTGAATTTAAAATAACCTCATCAAGTTCATTAACAAACTCTTCCAAGTATACAGTTATAGATAGTGAATCAAATATATCTTGGTTCATTGTAATCTTTTTTCTCTTAAATTGAATAGCAGAGAATATTAATTCATCATTCAGATTAACTAAAATCCTAAAATTTCCTTCAGAATTAGTTATTGTTGCCTCGTTTGAAGTTATGTTTATTACATGGACACCCTCTATTGAATATGAATTATCATTATAAACAATTCCCTCAATAAACTTCTCGTTATTATTTTGAGAAAAAGAACAAAATGAAACTAAAAGAAAAATAAAAATTATTTTTCTCATTCAACTCTTAGATTTTTATATAAATCTGCTTTGTTTAATAAATAGTCTATAACCAAGAATTGATTCTTTTCTAAGATTAGACTTTTCATTTTTTCATCTGAATCTAGATTAAATAAAAAATCATTTATTTCAAAGGTTTCAAGTTTAAGAACATCTGAAAAAAAGTTTTCTTCTAATATATAGGGTAGAACATCACTTGGAATAATGTTTAACTTTTCCTCATCTGACTTAGAATCAACTATAGTTGAAAGTAACTTAAAAATATTTACAAAATTTAAACCATTCACTACTTGTCTGTTATCAGTTAGAACATTCTGAATTTTTGTAGACTTATCTGCTATATAATCAAATCCCTTAAATTGCTCTTCTTTAAGATCAAGAAATTTTTGTGTATCATCGGGTGTAATAACAACCTCATCTAACTCTCTAACCCTTTCATTAATTTGAACAATCAATCTTTTATTTTTTAATATTTCTCTATTAATTCTGACCGTTCTAATGATATATTGAACAGATGAAAAGATAATTTCGTCACCCTCTTTAGCAAAAATTTCAAATTCACCTTGATCATTTGTTATTGTAGAGCTTTGATCTGTATTATTTATAACGTTTGCAGCTGGCACATCAATATTTCTATAAATAACCTTTCCTTGGATTAACTGTCTATCCTGTGAATAGGTAAATTGAATTATAAAAATGAAAAATAAAATTTTTTTAAACATATATATTTCCTTGTTTTAAATTTACAAATAAATCATTCAGCAATAAGTTTATAATAGCGATAAAATATAACTTGAGAATATTATCTAACAAATACTGGTGAAGAAGAATCTGCAGTCTCAGCTTGATTAAAAGTATAACCTGAAGAATTAAAATTTTCAATATCAGATGATGATTGTATATCATTATCAATCAGAAATCTAGTCATTAGTCCTCTAGCTTTTTTAGCATAGAAAGAAATAATCTTTAGCTTTCCATTTTTAAAGTCTTTGAATTGAGGGGTAATAATTTTATTATCAATTAAAGAAGAATCAATAACAGAGAAATACTCATTACTGGCTAGGTTGACAATAATTTCTTCTTCTTTAATTTCTTTTAAAATTGAATCCGTAACATTTTTTTTCCAAAAATCATATAGATTTTTTGATCCATCAACTGATATTTTTGTCCCCATCTCAAGTCTGTAGGGTTTTATTTTATCAAATGGTTTTAAAATTCCGTAGAGTCCTGATAAAATTCTTAAACTACTCTGAAGTTTTTCATGATTAGAAGTAGAAATAGTGTTTGCATCTATCCCATCATAAACATCCCCATTAAAGGCAAATATTGCTTGCTTTTCTTTCGAATTATTTTTTTGAAAATCCTGATTTCGCAACCAATTTAAATCACTCAGTTTAGGAGATATAGTCATAAGTTTTGAAAGATCAGGGGCAGATAAATCTTTTATAGAATTATTAATCTGTATTGCCTTATCACTAAATTGAGGCACAGAGTTAATATCTGTTTCAACTATATTTTCAAAATCTAAAGACTTAGCTGGTGAAATAAGTATTTTCATTTTTTATTTCAAATTTATAAATTTTTATGTTTAGAATAAAGTCTCCATTTATCA